>WBZX01000832.1_pt1 | contig 25796 bp, 32 predicted proteins | sample 5204211 | NCBI WGS metagenome assembly WBZX01 (sample SAMN12344362, study PRJNA552823) | activated sludge metagenome | biome: Activated sludge suspended growth; feature: Nitrification reactor; material: Wastewater; isolation source: activated sludge from nitrification reactor of wastewater... | reverse complement strand
ACCGAGACGGCGGCCGAAGGTGTAAAGCGTGATCATGGTGCTGCCTCGCTGTGACCTTCGCGAAACATTACGTCTACCGCTCGTCAAACATTACGTCAGCAATGGTCCGGCAGCCAAATCAGCCTCCGGTTGCCTGCCGGGCACAATCCCGGTATCAGCGGCCCGAAAGCGAGTGGTCCACATGAACGAGCAGTTCAACAGCCGTCCCGACGCTACCACCCCTTCACGTTCGGCCGAGCCCACCGGCGCGGGGCTGGCAACGCGCATCGGGCGCAGCTACCGGTTCGAGTCCGCCCATCACCTGCCTCACCTGCCGGACGGCCACAAGTGCAAGAACCTGCACGGCCACAACTACCGGCTCGAGGTGGTGGTGCGCGGCCGTCTCGACGAGCGCGGATTCGTCAAGGATTTCGCCGAGATCGACGCCGAGGTGATGCCGCTGGTCCGGCAGGTCGACCACAAGCTGCTGAATGACATCGAGGGGCTCGAGAACCCGACGGCCGAAATTATTGCGGCGTGGTTCCTGGCGCGCATCGCCGGTTGCGAGAGCGTGCGCGTCTACGAGAACGACGACTGCTGGGCCGAGGTCCGCGCGGCGGAGTGAGCACCGCAATAGTCTGCATCGCGGTCGATGGTCGACCCACGCAGCAAATGCCGGCCGAGGCGCTACTTCACGGTGATATTGATCACGTCGCTAACGACCGGCGGGTTGTGCGGCACATGGTTGTGATCGCCAAGCACCAGCTGCAGAGTATGTTGGCCCGGCGGCAATGCAATGGACGCCTCGGTTTGCGCCTTGCCGAAGTGCCTGTGGTGCTCGTCGGCCGGTATCGGAGCCATCGGGTCGGTGAGCTTCTGGTCGATCAGCACATGATGATGTCCGGCGTGCTCGGCATGTGTGCCGGCCGGTGATAGCGCCATGCCGGAGATACCGAATCTGACGTTCAGTGGGCTCGACAGGACGGCGCCATCGGCCGGCTCAATGATGAACACCTTTGCGCCCGGAGGCGACGGCTGGCGCAGATCCTCCCCGGCGGCCACCCCAGCCGTCGCCGCCAACGCCAGTACCGCGAGAAGAAGTCTCGTGCGCATGCTCAGTCTCCCTGCACAGGGTCTCATAGCCAGCGAACAGTTAATCCCTACCATGCTGCTTGCAAATCGTCCCAGGGAAAGTGCATCCACCCTTCACGGCCCCAAACGACGAAGCACCCGCGGGTGATTTGCCCCGCGAGTGCTTACGTGCCGTGTAGCGGACTGTCGTCGGATCAGTTCTTGGCCTTGTCGACCAGCTTGTTCTTGGCGATCCAGGGCATCATGGCGCGCAGCTTGGCGCCGACGTCCTCGATCTGGTGGCTGTCGTTCATGCGGCGGATGCCCTTGAAGCGCGCCTGCCCGGCCTTGCACTCCTGCATCCACTGGCTGGTGAACTGGCCGGTCTGGATCTCCTTCAGGATGCGCTTCATCTCGGCCTTGGTCTCGGGCGTGATGACGCGCGGCCCGCTCATGTACTCGCCCCACTCGGCGGTGTTGGAGATCGAGTAGTTCATGTTGGCGATGCCGCCCTCGTAGATCAGGTCGACGATCAGCTTCACCTCGTGCAGGCACTCGAAGTAGGCCATCTCGGGCGCGTAGCCCGCCTCGACCAGCGTCTCGAAGCCTGCGCGGATGAGCTCGACCAAGCCGCCGCAGAGCACGGCCTGCTCGCCGAACAGGTCGGTCTCGCACTCCTCCTTGAAGGTCGTCTCGATGACGCCCGAGCGGCCGCCGCCGACGGCCGAGGCGTAGGAGAGGAAGAGGTCGTGGGCGTTCCCGCTCTTGTCCTGGTGGACGGCGATAAGGCACGGGACGCCGCCGCCCTTCTGATACTCGCCGCGGACGGTGTGGCCGGGACCCTTCGGCGCCACCATGCCGACGTCGAGGTCGTCACGCGGCTCGATCAGGTTGAAGTGGACGTTGAGGCCGTGGGCGAACATGAGCGCGGCGCCCTTCTTCATGTTCGGGCCGAGATGCTCCTTGTAGATGTCGGCCTGCAGCTCGTCGGGGGTGAGCATCATGATGACGTCGGCCCACTTGGCGGCCTCGGCCACCTCCATCACCTTGAGCTTCTCCTTCTCCGCCTTCTTGGCCGACGCCGAGCCCTTGCGCAGCGCGATCGCGACCTCCTTGACGCCGGAGTCGCGGAGGTTCAGCGCGTGCGCGTGGCCCTGGCTGCCGTAGCCGACGATGGCCACCTTCTTGCCCTTGATGAGATTGATGTCGGCATCACGATCGTAATAGACGCGCATGGGCGCTCCCCTCGTCAGTCAGCTCGGTTGGTCTCTGGATGTTCCGGAGAATTCGGCGCGAAACGCCTAGCCCCTCGCCCGCTCTCCCGCAAGGAGAAAGCGCTGCGTCCAAGCTCCGTCAGCTTACCAGCCATTAACCGATCTCTTACCCCTCTCCGCTAGTGATGGGGAGTAGGTTCGACGGAAACCGCCATGACCCCGATGCACCGCGCCCGCCTCGCCCCTCTGCTCGCCGTTGTGTCCGGCCTGTTGCTGGCCGGATGCGGCGACAGTGGCCCGCCCCCCGCGGCTCCGGTGGCGAAGGTCATCGTCAAGGGCGTGTTCGTGTCGGCCCGCGACTGCAGCGAAAGCGGCAACGGGACCGTGGAGGCCTGCGAGGGCGCCATCGATCGCGCGGTGGCCGAGCACTTGGCGATGGCTCCGAAGTACCCGAGCGCCAAGCTCTGCGAGACGACCGAAGGCCCGAACATGTGCGAGCGCACGGAGAGCAAGGACTGGCGTCCGCGGCTCGTAGCGTTCCTGGTCACCTTCGCCGAGCCCATCGGCGCCGTGCCGCTGTACCCCCACAAGTCGGAGCCCGGTTTCCGCAATCTCGGCGGCAAGCTTACCGTCCTCGTCAGCGACGAGGTTTACACGTTTTCCAAGCTGGCGCTGGGCAATGCCGAAGCCTATCTCCAGACGGGCGGCTGAAGTCAGCTCACGTAGCGAGCAATACCCCGCGAGCGCACACCTGCAGTCCGTCACATCATGCCGCCGGCGCCGCGCCCGATGGCCGCGATGCCGGTGCGCGAGACCTCCACAAGCCCCAGCTCGCTCATGATGCCGATGAAGGTCTCGATCTTCGTCGACTTGCCGGTGAGCTCGAACACGAAATGCTCGGTCGAGGTGTCGATCACCTTGGCGCGGAAGATCTCGGCAAGCCGCAGCGCCTCGATGCGCTTCTCGCCCTTCCCTGCCACCTTGACCAGCGCCAGCTCGCGTTCGACCGAATTGCCCTCGAGGGTGAGGTCGCGGACGCGGTGCACCGGTACGAGGCGCTCGAGCTGATGCTTGATCTGCTCGATTACGGCCGGCGTGCCGCGGGTGACGATGGTAATGCGCGAGACGTGCTTCTCGTGCTCCGTCTCGGTCACGGTCAAGCTATCGATGTTGTAGCCGCGCCCGGAGAAGAGGCCGATGACGCGGGCGAGAACGCCCGGCTCGTTGTCGACCAGCACGGAGAGCGTGCGTGAGACGACAGCCTCGAACTTGGAAGGGCCGGAGTAGTGGGTCTGGGCGGCTGGCGTGGACATGGAGGTCTCTCTCTCGGATGTTGGTCAGGCCCGAACGGGCAGGAAGCTTTGCGTCATCGTGTGGCCGGCCTCGTAGTCGGCAATGTCCCACGGCTCGGCGAGACCGGCATCGCGCCACTCCTTGAAGGCGGGATGCGCGAGCACTGCGTCCATGTAGGCCCTGGCTTCGGGATCAACGGGGACGGCGTAAGTATCCAGACGGGTCACCACCGGCGCGTACATGGCGTCCGCCGCGGTGAAAGCACCGAACAGGAAGGGGCCGCCGTGTCCGAACCGGGCGCGGGTGTCGCGCCAGATCTCCTGGATCCTGGCGATGCTGGCTTTCAGGTCCTCGGTCATGGGCGGCGGCGCGAACCGCTTTCCGAGGTTCATCGGGCAAGACTGTCGAAGCGGCAGGAAGCCGCCGTGCATCTCGTTGGCGATGGCGCGCGCATGAGCGCGGGCGACACGGTTGCGCGGCCAGATGGGCAGCTCGGGAAACGTCTCGGCCAGGTACTCGATGACGGCGAGGCTCTCCCAGATCACCACCTCGCCATCGGTCAGTACCGGCACCTTGCCTGACGGCGACACCGCAAGAATACGTGCCCTCGTATCCGACTGCTTCAAGGGGATCACCGTCTCCTCAAACGGGATGCCGAACGCCTTCAGCACCAGCCAGGGGCGGAGCGACCAGGAGGAATAGCGCTTGTTGGCGATCGTGAGATGCATGGGTCCGCCTATTTCCCTTCCGGCGAGGGCTTATCCTGCGGACCGGGCTTGGCGTCGGGGAACGTCTTGGCCAGGAACACCGGCAGGCCGTCCTTGTCGACCAGCTTGCGCAGCGTCAGCCCGTCCTGCTCGGTCATCCGATATTGCGTCAGCACGCCCGAGACGCGTGACGAGAAGGCGCGGGCGAGGTCGGCGGGCTCGACCGCGTGCATGGATTTACGCGCCTCGGCCGGAAGACGCTCGTAAATTTTCACCATGGTCTGGGTCAGCATGTAGTCCTGGGCAATGCACGCCTCGAGCGGCTTGGAGTAGTGCTCGGCGAGCATGTGCGTCTTGTAGCAGGCCGAGATGAACTTGTAGGCGCCCAGCGCCCCGCCCTGCCTCTGAAGGCCGACGAGGTGCTCGGCCGCTTCCTTGATATTGGCCGAGCGATCCCAGTCCGTCCGAGGAGCCGCACTCACTGGCGAGAGCGCCAGTGCAGCCCCGAGCGCGAGCAGCGGTCTTCGATACATGCCAAGCCCTCCCCTCCGCCGCCCCGCCTGGCAGCGGGCGCGCGTTAGACGAGCATCTTGCCTTCCTTGCCGATGGCCTTGCCGACCTGCTCGTCGGAGACGTCCTCGCCCATCAGCATTTCGTTGTGCGCCTTGCCGGACGGGATCATCGGGAAGCAGTTGGCGAGCTTGGCGACACGGCAATCGAAGATCACCGGCTTGTCGATCGAGATCATCTCCTTGATGGCCTCGTCGAGGTCGTCGGGGTGGTCGCAGCGCATGCCGTGCCAGCCGTAGGCGTCGGCCAGCTTGACGAAGTCGGGCAGGCTCTCGGTGTAGCTGTGCGACAGGCGGTTGCCGTGCAGCAGCTGCTGCCACTGGCGCACCATCCCCATGTACTCGTTGTTGAGGATGAAAACCTTGACCGGCAGATTGAACTGCACGGCCGTCGAGGCCTCCTGAATGTTCATCAGGATCGAGGCGTCACCGGCGATGTCGATGACCAGCGACTTCGGATGCGCCAGCTGGGCACCGATTGCAGCCGGCAGGCCGTAGCCCATTGTGCCTAGGCCGCCCGAGGTCATCCAGCGGTTCGGCTCCTCGAAGTGGTAGAATTGCGCCGCCCACATCTGGTGCTGGCCAACCTCGGTGGTGATGTAGGTGTCGCGGCCCTTGGTCATCTCGTAGAGGCGCTGCACCGCGTACTGCGGCATGATCACGTCCTTCGACGGCTTGTAGGCGAGCGACTTGCGCGCCCGCCAGCCGTCGATCTGCTTCCACCACGCCTTGTGCGCCGCCTTGTCGAGCTGCGGGGCCTTCGCCTTCCAGACGCGCAGCATGTCCTCGAGCACGTAGGCGACGTCGCCGACGATGGGCAGGTCGACCTGCACGTTCTTGTTGATCGAGGACGGATCGATATCGATGTGGATCTTCTTGGAACCCGGTGAGAAGGCGTCCAGGCGGCCGGTGATGCGGTCGTCAAAGCGCGCGCCGACGCAGACCATCACGTCGCAGTCGTGCATGGTCATGTTGGCCTCGTAGGTCCCGTGCATGCCGAGCATGCCCAGCCACTGCTTGTCGGATGCCGGATAGGCACCTAGCCCCATCAGCGTCGAGGTGATCGGATAGCCGGTGAGGCGGACGAGTTCGCGCAGCAGCTGGCTGGCCTTGGGGCCGGAGTTGATGACGCCGCCGCCGGTGTAGAAGACCGGCTTCTTCGCGCTGGCGATCATGTCGACCGCCTCGCGCACTGCGGTCTGCTCGGGCCTCAGCTTCGGCTTGTAGGTCTTGTGGGCGATGTTCGAAGGGCCGACATAGTTGCCGGAGGCGAACTGCACGTCCTTCGGGATGTCGATGACCACCGGACCGGGACGGCCGGCCTTGGCGATGTAGAACGCCTCGTGCAGGATGCGGGCGAGGTCGTTGACGTTCTTGACCAGCCAGTTGTGCTTGGTGCAGGGCCGCGTGATGCCGACCGTGTCGCACTCCTGGAAGGCGTCGTTGCCGATCAGGTGTGTCGGCACCTGACCCGAGATGCACACGATCGGTATCGAATCCATCAGCGCGTCGGTGAGGCCAGTGACGGCGTTGGTGGCACCGGGACCGGAGGTGACCAGTGCCACGCCGACCTTGCCGGTCGAGCGGGCGTAGCCCTCGGCGGCGTGCAACGCGCCGCCTTCCTGGCGGACCAGGATGTGCTTGAACTTCTCCTGCTGGAAGATCTCGTCGTAGATCGGCAGGACGGCACCGCCCGGATAGCCGAAAATCACCTCGACGCCCTGGTCCTGCAGCGCCTTGATCACCATCTCGGCGCCCGTCATCGTCCGTGCCATGATGTCCCCGCTCTCATTGAAGGCGGGCATAATGCCCGCGGAGGCCGCGCCTGGCGACCGTCAATTCTGGCCGCGGACACTAAGGAGAGCCGGCGAGCGGGTCAAGGCGCCGATCTAACATCCGCGATGCTTTGCAGCACGTGACGTTCCAAATCTTTCACATTTCCGCGGCCCCACGAAATCATATGTCGACGTAGCCAAGTGAGCTGCCGCTTGGCGTACTGTCGCGTCTCCGCCTTTCCGGCGGTGGCTGCCTCCTCCCGCGACATCCGGCCGGCGATAAGTTGCATGAGTGGCGCGACGCCCAGCGCGCGCATGGACGGAAGCGCCGGATCGAGGCGTAAAGCCGCGAGGCCGGCGGCCTCATCCAGTGCGCCCGCCGCCAGCATCGAGTCGAAACGGGCGTCGCAGCGGCGGTAGAGCTCGTCGCGCTCGATGTCGACCACGAGGCGCAGGGTCTCGGGCCCGTGTATCACCGGCTCACCCGGCATGGCCTGCCATTCGGCGAGCGAGCGCCCGGTCGCCTCCAGAACCTCCAGCGCGCGAACGATGCGCTGGGTGTCGGTCGCGCGGAGGCGCTGGGCCATCCCCTGATCGCGCAGCGTCAGAACGCCATGCAGCGCCTCGGCGCCGATCCTCTCGCCCTCGCCGCGCCAATAGGCGCGAACGTCCTCCGGAATTGGCGGAATGGGCGAGAGGCCCTCGAGAAGAGCCTTGAAGTAGAGCCCCGTCCCGCCCGTGACGATCGGGACGAGCCCAGCCGCCTTCGACTCGGCGATGGCGGCGGCTGCCTCGATGACGAAGCGGCCGGCCGAATAGGCTTCCCGCGCCGGCACATGGCCGAAAAGGCGGTGCGGCACCCGCGCGCAGTCCTCGTCCGAAGGCCGGGCTGTCAGGACGCGCAATTCCGCGTAGACCTGCATGGAATCGGCGTTGATGACGACGCTGCCCAGACGCTCCGCCAGCGCCATCGCAAGCCCCGACTTGCCGGAGGCGGTCGGCCCTGCGATGAGGATCGCCGAGGGGCGGGCAGCGCTCATCGTCACCAGCCTCCACTCGCCCGCGACACTTCAGGCTGTCGCCGGGCTGCATTTCCAGGAGAGACACCCTTGCCGCTCATCAATCCCTTCCGTGCGCTCCGTCCCGTGCCGGCCCGCGCCGCCGAGGTTCTGGCGCCGCCCTACGACGTGCTCTCCAGCGCCGAGGCCAAGGTGCGGGCGAAGGGCAAGCCGAACTCGTTCCTGCACGTCTCCAAGCCCGAGATCGACCTGCCGGGCGGCATCGATCCCTATAGTCCCGAGGTCTACGCCAAGTCGGCGGAGAACCTCCAGGCGATGATCAAGTCGGGCGTCCTGATCCGCGACGACAAGCCTTGCTACTACGCCTACCGCCTGACGCGCGAGGGCCGCAGCCAGCTCGGCGTCTCGGCGGTGGCCAGCGTCGCCGACTACGCCACCAACCGCATCCGCAAGCACGAGTTCACGACGCCGGTCAAGGAGGACGACCGCGTGCGCCAGATCGAGGCCTGCAACGCCGAGACCGGGCCGGTGATGATCGCCTATCCAGAGGCGCCGCACATCGACGCCCTCATCGGGGGGCAGACGCAGCGCGCACCGGATGTCGACGTCACGGCCGACGATAAGGTGCGCCACGAGATGTGGGTGATCTCGGATGCCGCGGTGATCGACGCCCTCACCAAGGCCTTCGACGCCCTCCCCGCCGTCTACATTGCCGACGGACATCATCGCTCGGCCGCGGCTCAGCGCGTTTCGGCGGCGCGCGAAACCAACGCGCCGGCGGCCGACGCCTCGCACCGGCATTTCCTCGCCGCGCTGTTTCCGGCGCACCAGATGACGATCCTCGACTACAACCGTGTCATCCGCGACCTGAACGGCCTCGAGCCGGACGAGCTGCTCCAGCGCATCAACACCGATTTCCGCGTGCAGCCGATCTACGATGCCCTCAAGCGTAAGCCCACGCAGCCGGGCGAATTCGCGATGTACCTCGACGGGCACTGGTACCGGCTCAACATCGACAAGGGGCTGATCCCGGCCGATCCGGTGAAGAAGCTCGACGTCAGCCTGCTCGCCGATAATATCATCGCGCCGATGCTCGGCATCACCGACCAGCGCCGCGACAAGCGCATCGATTTCGTCGGCGGCGCGCGTGGACTCGACGAGTTGCAGCGGCGTGTCGATTCCGGCGAGATGGCGGTGGCGTTCGCGCTTTATCCGACCTCGATGGCCGACCTGATGGCGGTGGCGGAAGCCGGCCAGGTCATGCCGCCGAAATCGACCTGGTTCGAGCCCAAGCTCGCCGACGGCATGACGAGCCACGTGCTGGATTGAGGGAGCATGTGAGGCTTTCGGAGTCGGCACTAGGCTCCGCCAGGGCTGAACTCACCTAACCTCCCCAAGAGCCATGCTGCACCTCGCCATCGTCGTAACCGCGCCGCCGGAGGCGTACCTGATCACGCCGGCCGACATGCGCCGCGTGTTCGACCGGCTGCCGTTCGCTTGGCGGGTGGATCAGCGCTGGCTCGGGCCGGGCGAGGCCTGGGAGGCGCAGATCCTCGTGCCGGGCGTGCAGGAGGCGGCGCACGCGTTGGGCATCGCGCGTGATGTGCTGGCCGGGCGCGCGGTGGACATCAACATGGTCCCCGCCGGCAAGCACCGGCGAAAGCGGCTGCTAGTCGCCGACATGGAGAGCACGATCATCGAGCAGGAGATGGTCGACGAGCTGGCTGAGCGCGTGCGGCTCCGCGCTCAGGTAGCCGAGATCACCGAGCGGACGATGCGCGGCGAGCTACCGTTCGAGGCCTCCCTGCGCGAGCGCGTGGCGTTGCTGAAGGGGCTCGAAGCCGCGGTGCTCGACGAGGTGTTCGAGACGCGCGCGTCCCTGATGCCAGGGGCGCTCACCCTGCTGGCGACGATGAAGCGGGACGGTGCGGCGCGGGCGCTCGTCTCCGGGGGCTTCACGGTCTTCACGCAGCGTGTGGCGCATTGGGTGGGCTTCGGCATCCACCAGGGCAACGTGCTGGAAATCGAGCGTGGCCGTCTGACCGGGCGCCTAGAGGAGCCGATGCTCGGCCCGGAGGCTAAGCGCGAAGCCCTTCTCCGCATCGCCGGAGACAAGGGATTGGACATCGTCGAGACGCTTGCAGTCGGCGATGGTGCCAACGACTTGGCCATGCTCTTGGCCGCCGGCCTCGGCGTCGCCTTCCGCGCCAAGCCGAAGGTACGGGAGACCGTCGCTGAGCTCTCCTCCAGTGCCGTCATCACCTACGGCGACCTCACCGCCCTGCTCTACCTTCAGGGCTACCGCCGCGAGGAGTTCGCGCGGTAGCCTTTCGTGACCCGAGTGTATGGACACACCGAGTCGGCTAGAGTGCCGCCCCGTCATTCCGCGCTTTCGGGGACCGCTCCATGTCACACACCCTCATGTTAGTCGGCGGCTTCCTGCTGCTCGTCATTGGTGGCGAGTTGCTGGTGCGCGGCTCGGTCGCCACCGCGGAGCGCCTGGGCATGTCGCCGCTCCTGATCGGGCTGACGCTTGTCGGTTTCGGCACCTCGGCCCCCGAGCTGGTCACCAGCATTCAGGCGGCGCGCGCCGGATCGCCCGGCATCGCGGTCGGCAACGTCGTCGGCTCCAACATCGCCAACATCCTGCTGATCCTCGGGGCTTCGGCGCTGATCACGCCCATTGCCGTCGGCTCCAAGGCCCTGGCCCGCGACGGGCTCGTCATGCTGGCGGTGTCCGTGGCATTTGCTGCTGTCGGCTATCTCTATCAACTCGACCGTATCGTCGGTGCGTTGTTCATTGCGGTGCTCGCCGCCTATCTGGTTTTCGTCTACCGCCAGGAGCGCACGGCGCCGGCCGGTGAGCACGGCGCCGCCTACGACAAGGCGGTGGCGTACGAGGAGACCCACGACGGCCCCATCGGACACCCCAAGCACGTCAAGGCCTGGGCCGAGCGGCTCGGCACGGTGATGTCGCTCGGCATGGCGCTCGCCGGACTCGTCGTCGTGGTGCTCGGAGGCGATCTGCTGGTCCAAGGCGCGACAGCGCTGGCGCGCAACTACGGTGTTTCGGAGACGGTGATCGGCCTGACGATCGTCGCCATCGGCACGTCGATGCCTGAGTTCGTCACCTCGGTCCTGGCCGCGATCCGCAAGCACTCGGACGTGGCGCTGGGCAACATCATGGGCTCCAACATCTACAACATCCTCGGCATAGCCGGCTGCACGGGCCTCGCATCGCCGACGCCGGTCCCGCCCGAGATCGTCCGCTACGACAATCTCGTCATGCTGGGGGCGACCGTTGCCATGGTCACGATGGCTCGGACGGGATACCGCCTGTCGCGGATCGAAGGAGCGCTGCTGGTCCTGGGCTACGTCGCCTACACGGGCTCTCTTTGGCCGAGGTGACGGACCTCAAAGCCCGGCCCGCGCGCGCAGCCAGCGAGCGGCCTCGGCGGCAGTGGCTCGGGCGCGGGCCAGCGCCTGGGCAAGAAGCGGCCGCAAGACGTCCCCGAGAGCCAGCATGCGGGGGCGCAGGGACGTCCAGGCGGCCCTGACTGCCTTCTTGGTCCTCGCCTTGACAATACGGCCGTAGCGCCACGCCCACGACGCGCGCAGCCACTCCTCGGCGGCGTGCTTCCAGGGCATGAAGCGCTCGTAGGCGCGGGCGAACCAGGCAATCCGCATCAAGGCCGGCTGGGTCAGCATGAAGATGCGGGCCAGGAACGCCGTGCCGGCCAGCTTGGCGCCGACGAATAGCAGGCCGGCCATGATGACGTGGCCGCCGGCGAAAAGCCAAAGCGCCACGAGCTTGAGGGGAAAGAGCAGCACGGCCGGCATGGCGAAAACCGCCAAGGCGCCGTAGGGCGGCAGCTTGGCGATCCACGCCTCGAGCATGGCCCAGGGCTTGTACCGGGCGAGAGCCGCCAGGGCGCGGGCCAGCGGCTGCCAGCCCCACTCCTCGAAGATGACAATGAGCGCGAGGAGGAGCTGGCCGGTGAACCTGAGCACAGGCTTCAGGACGTGCCACAGCGCCACGGCGCCAGCGGCGATCATCGTGACCGCCGCTCTCACCCAAACCAGGATCTGGCGCCGGAGGTCGGCCGGCATGGAGCACCCCGTCTCGAAGGCGGACGCTCCGCCGGATCGGTTAACCTACCACCTGGACTGATGAAATCCGGTAAACGCGGCAGCAGCCGGAAGAGAGCGGGTGGACGAGGGCCGGGGAACCCTCGCCCACCCTGAAGCGGAAGAGCCGGCGCCGGGGGGATCGCCGGAGGTCTCCCGCGGAAATCGATCAGCGCTTCGTGTCGGGGCCAAGGCTGCGGACGTCGACGGCGGCGTACGCTAGGTGGGCCAAGGGGCAAGCGAAGGGGCGGCAGCGGCTGGGCAGCGCGGGGATCGGCATGGCGGTCTCTCTCTCTGGCGTTCACCTGCCGCGAGATTGCCTCCAACGCGTGCCGCATTCTGTTCCCCAGGGAACGCCGGGAGCCGTTGCCTTGACGCAGGCGGCGAAAGAGACGAGAAGTGCCGCGATCAGCGTTGCAACGGGGCGTAGCTCAGCCTGGTAGAGCGCCAGCTTTGGGAGCTGGATGTCGCGAGTTCGAATCCCGCCGCCCCGACCAACCCCTTCCCAGGCCATTCCATTGCGGGCGGCGGCCGGCTGCTCAGGGCGGGATGAGGAAGCCGCGCAGCGCCCAGGCGGCGGCGAGCCCGAACAGAAGCAGTGCCAGAGGCGGCCCGGCCAGGATGACCAGCATGGCGCCGGCGTGTCCAGTGACCGCGCCCTGCAAGCCTTCGATGGCGAAATAGATGCTCCAGCCCATCATCCATGCCGCCGAGAGCAGGACCCAGACCCGGAAAAAGCCCCGGCGCCAGTTGACCGTCATCCGCTCCGGCTCTTTGCCGTTTGCTGCCCGGCCGCCCAATTCGAAGTTCGGCACGAGACGCTCCTGCTCACCTCCGACGCCGACCGCTCCGGCCGCCTCACATCGATCAACGCACGCGTCAGGACCGGTGATCCGAACTGGTCAATCCGAACCGGTCAGGGCCGGAACGGTGAGCAACGGCCGCCTGCCTTGACGACAGCCTTCATCAGACGCGTCGAGGACGTCACGATGGCGGCGATCTTGCCCCGCGCGAGGGCGAAGGGGGCGCTCGCCTCGTCATAGTCGCGCACCGGGTCGCCGCCCATCGTCTCGGCAACAAGACAGCCCGCATCGGAGTAGCAGGCGATCGTCTCGCCCGAGTATGAGGCCTGGACGGCGTGGATACAGACCTGCTGCTCCTCCGCGTTTGCCGCCGCGCCGGGCCATGCGAGCACCGCCAGAACCGCGATGATCACCTCCCGCCTCATCATCGACTCCCTCGGCACGGCGATACCCGGTTTGGCGATCCATCCGAGTTGCCAGGCCCGGCGTTACTGGACATGTTGTGCTACTCCATGTCCCCCGGGCGAAGGGTCGGCCGCCCGCCGCCACGAGTCAAGCCGAGGCGACGGCCAAGGCAAATCCGGGTGCGACCCCAGTGCCCCCAACCAGTGCCTCGGCCCCCGTCAAATCTTCGTAATGCGCTTCAGGCCACCCATGTAGGGTTGCAGCGCCTCCGGGACCAGGATCGACCCGTCGGCCTGCTGGTAGTTCTCCATGACGCCGATCAGCGTGCGGCCGACGGCGAGGCCGGAGCCGTTCAGGGTGTGCACGTGCCGCACCTCCTTGGTCGTCTTGTCGCGGTAGCGCGCGCCCATGCGACGCGACTGGAAGTCGCCGCAGACCGAGCACGACGAGATCTCGCGGAACGTATTCTGGCCGGGCAGCCAGACCTCGATGTCGTAGGTCTTCTGGCTGGCGAAGCCCATGTCGCCGGTGCACAGCACGATGGTGCGGTAGGGGAGTCCCAGGCGCTGCAGCACGCGCTCGGCGTTGGCGGTCATGCGCTCGTGCTCGGCGATCGACGTTTCGGGCGTGGTGATGGAGACCAGCTCGACCTTGGAGAACTGGTGCTGGCGGATCATGCCGCGCGTGTCCTTGCCGGCGGCGCCCGCCTCGGAGCGGAAACACGGCGTCCAGGCGGTCATGCGCATCGGCAGCGCGTCCTCGTCGAGGATCTGCTCACGCACGCGGTTGGTGAGGGGAACCTCGGCGGTGGGGATGAGCCAGAGGCGCCGTGCGTTGGCTTTGGCTTCTTCATAGGCACGTCGCCATCCTGGCATCAGGCCTTTAGCGCGGTCCAAAATTTCTTCTACACTGCGCCCCGTGTTGTCAGCTTGTTCGACTGATTTGCGAATTACATCGGCAACAATTTCTTCGAACGATCCTAGCTCGTCCGAAGCGTTCGTTGTCTGGAACAGATCCTCGGCGAACTTAGGCAGGTTGCCGGTGCCGTAGGCGGTGTGATCCTTGACCAGCAGCGGAACCTGGAACTCGGTGTAGCCGCCATACTGGCCGTCCGCGGGAGCCGTGTGGCTATCGAGCATGAACGAGGCGATGGCACGCTCGAGGCGAGATAGCGCGCCCTTGAGGAACACGAACCGGGCGCCGGAGATCTTGGCCGCGGTCTCGAAGTCCATCAGGCCCAGCGCTTCGCCGAGCTCGAAGTGCTGCTTCGGCGCGAAGTCCATCTTGGCCGGCTCGCCCCAGCGGCGGACCTCCTTGTTGTCCTTCTCGCTGGTCCCGTCCGGCACCTCGGGCAGCGGCATATTGGGGATGACGGCCAGCTCGCGCTCCAGCGCGGCGACGATGTCGCGCTCCTCCGCCTCGCCGGCCTGGATGGTCTCCTTGAGGTCGGCGACCTCCCTCATCAGCGCCGCCGCCTTGGCCTCGTCCTTCGACGCCTTGGCCTTGCCGATCTCCTTCGACGCCGCGTTGCGGCGCGACTGCGCGTCCTGCAGCTTGGTCTGATGCCTGCGCCGCGCCTCGTCCGTCTCGATGAGCCTGGCAGACAGCGGCTCGAGCCCGCGCCGCCTCAGGCTGGCGTCGAAGGCTTCGGCGTTGTCGCGGATCCACTTGATGTCGAACATGGGCGGGCCCCTCGTCTTTTGATCCCAGGCGATTTGGCGCCCGTCATAGGACGTGGCCACGCCCCGGTCCAGCCGCCGGTTGTCGGGGATCAAAATCTCTGCCCGCCCCGCTCACGGGGGCAAAGAATGAGCCGCCGGTCGGGGGGAACCGGCGGCTCGCTTCGAGGTCGTGGTCTGGCTCAGCGGTGGCGCCAGTGCTCCGTCTTCCAGTCGTGGCGGTCGAAGCCCTGGTCGTGGCAGACCTTCACGGTCTCGCAGCGCTTGAAGATCGAGTGGCCGTGGCACTTCTTCACGAAGTCGCAGCGCGGATGATGGTCGCGGGCCTCGGCGGCGCCCGAGAGGCCGAGCGCCATCATGGCGGCGAGGATGGACATGGTGAGGACGCGGGTCATTCTCTGGTTCTCCTGGCTTTCTTGGTGCTCGGCCGGGGGGGGGATCGCCGAGTACCCGCGCACAGTGCAGCGCGCCCGTTGAACCGGGTTTGAACGAAGCCTGCAGCCGACGTTCATCAATGGCGGCTGTGCTGCGGTGCGGGCTGCTCGGATGTGGGTGGGGCGTCAGACGCCGGACGCAGCACGCTTGGCGGCCAGGCTCGCCTCGACACGTGCCACGGCGAAGATCGAGGCCTCGTAGAGGAGCACCGTCGGCAGCGCCATCGCGATCATGGAGAACGGGTCGGGCGGCGAAAGCACGGCGGCAACGCCGGTGATGGCGACGATGGCGTAGCGGCGGAAGCCGCGCAGCGATTGCGCCGTCACGACACCGGCGCGGGCCAACAGGGTCAACACGACCGGCAGCTGGAAGCAGAGCCCAAAGCCCAAGATCAGCGTCATCACCAGCGAAAGGTAATCGGCGACGCGGGGCAAGAGCTCGATCTTGAGGTCGCCCGCCGACATCTGCATGTGCAGGAAGAAGTACATCATCATCGGCGTGACGATGAAGTAGACCATCAGGCCGCCGAGAATGAAGAGGATCGGCGTGGCGATCAGATAGGGATAGAACGCCTCGCGCTCGTTCTTGTAGAGACCCGGCGCCACGAAGCGATAGAGCTGGATGGCAATGTTCGGGAACGACAGGCAGACGGCGCCGAACAGCGCCAGCTTGAGCTGCGTGAAGAAGAACTCAGCCGGGTGCGTGAAGATCATGTTGACCTCCGGCTTGCCCGTCGTCCAGAGCGCCGCCCACTGATAGGGCTTCACCAGCAGCGAGTAGAGCTGGCGCGCGAAGGCGAAGCAGAGAATGAAGCCGGCGAGAATGCCGATCATCGACCAGATCAGGCGCTGCCTCAGCTCGATGAGATGCTCGAGCAGTGGCGCTTTGGAAGCGTCGATCTCCTCCTGGCCTTCGCGGCGGGGCTCGGGGCCGTCGATCGTGGCTGGGGTTCTTTCCTGCACGGCCGTTATGCCCCGCTCTTCATGTCGTGAATGCCGGGATGGGCCGTGACTGGCACCTTCGGAAGATCGGCGGCCGGCTGAGGCGTGTCGAGCCTAGCCTCGCCGGAGGATGGCGACGGCAGCGCCTCGGTCGGGGGACCGGCTGGTGCCGGGGAAGGATCAGCGGGGATATGCGCTTCCGCGTCCCCCCTGTGGGCGTCGAGATCGCCCAGCGCCGAATCGACCTCGGTCTTGACGCTCTCGAGCTGGTGAGACACCGAGGACTGCGCCTCGTCGAACGACCTCGTCATGTCGCCGCGGACCGCCTCGACCTCCTTCTTGAGCTGGTCGAGCTCGCTCTCGCGGATGGCCTCGTCGAATTGGGCGCGGAACTCCGCGGCGTGGCGGCGGATCATGCCGACGTAGCGGCCGAGCGTTCGAAGAACAACGGGCAGATCCTTCGGGCCGACGACGATGAGGGCCACGATGCCGAGGATCAGGAGCTTGCTGGACGTCAGGTCGAACATACGCCGCGCCGTTTGCCAACTCTAGGGCCGGGTTTCAAAACGCAATCGCCGCCCTGGCGTGCCAAGGCGGCGGGCGCAGACTGAGACACGGCCCCGTCAGCCGACCTTCGTGCGGTCGGCGGCGGTCTCTCCGGCCTTGGCCGCCGTCTGCTCGATCACCTTGGGGCCGTCGGGCTTGCGCGCGACCTCCTCGTCATCGGACAGACCCTTCTTGAAGCTTTTGATACCCTTCGCGAAATCGCCCATGATGGACGAGATCTTGCCACTGCCGCCGAACAGCAGAAGGGCAACCAGCGCGAACAGGATCAGATGCCAGCCGCTGAAAGCACCCATCAGTACACTCCCATCTGGCCACGCCCCGCGCGGCCCATGTTCCCGATTTGGCCCGACTATCGCAGAAAGGCTCCGGGCGGGCAAGACAAGGCCCGGATCACAGTTTCGATGGCGGTACCTCGCCCTACACACCGCCGTCGGGGCCAACGGTGTCCGCGTTGCTGATCACTGCGCCGGGAAGACGAGAACGCGGCTCATATCCACTTCGATACTCGCGTCGGCGCCGCGCACCGGTTTCTCGTTCTCGCGCACGCGAACCCGCAGCGGCTGCTCGAACCCCTGCACGCCGATCTCGACGAGGCCGATGTCGCCGAGGAACTTGACGTGCAGGACCCGGCCGGGAAGCCCCCGCCCTGGCTCGGCGATGCGAATGCCACGCTCCCTGAGGCAGAGGATGGCTGTCGCGCCCTCGTCGACGCCAGGCGCCGGCAGCCGCCCGACCGGCGTCTCGATGACACCGCCGCGGACGGTATACGGGATCTCGTTGATGGCCGAGAACAGGCGCGCGACGAACAGCTCGGCGGGCTGGCGGTAGAGATCCTCGGCGCGTCCGACTTGTATGAGCTTGCCGGAGCGCATCACGGCGATGCGGTCACCGAGCCGCAGCGCCTCCTCGGGATGGTGCGTGACGATCATCGACGTGGCGCGGGTCTCCCGGAGGAGCGCCAGTGTCTCCTCCTGCATGCTGTCACGCAGCTGAACGTCCAATCCGGAAAACGGCTCGTCCATCAGCACCACGGACGGCCTCGGCACAATGGCACGCGCCAGAGCCACACGCTGCTGCTGGCCGCCTGAAAGTATGTGCGGGTAGTCGCCGGCGAAGCGCTCGAGACCGACCCGTGCGAGAATGGCCGTGGCCTCGCGATGGGCCTCCTCGCGAGGCAAGGCTCTCAGGCCGAAGGCGACATTCTCGAGAATGGTCAGGTGTGGAAACAGGGCGAAGTCCTGGAACATCAGGCCGACGCCGCGCCGCTCGGGGGGCACGAAGCGGTTGGGACCGGCAACCTCCTGGCCGTTGATGAGCACCCGGCCGGCAGACGGCTTCTCGATGCCGGACGTGATTCGCAGGAGCGTGGTCTTGCCGCAGCCCGACGGGCCGAGAAGGCAGATGACCTCACCCGGGGCGATATCCAGCGAAATGCCGGAAAGCGCGGACGAATCGCCATAGCGGCGCTCGACGTTCTCGAACGTGAGCCCCGCAGCGAATGTGGCGGCGGCGCGAACGCGCGGCACGCCGCCAGCCGGGAGCAACTGGCCGGGCTTGCGCGACGTGTCGGGAAGTAAGCGCTCGAGGAAGGACATGGGCCCTCTTCAAAGGACAGGCCTTCCATAAAGCAGACTTCGCGGTGCGGGGGAACAGGCTTGGAGGCCGGACCGGAGCGTTCGCGTAGGGCCGGAACCAAGCAGATTCGCGAGCGTTCCCATGCCCATGAGCACAGTGAGTAGCGTTGACGATCTACGTACCGCGGGGACGCGCGTCCGCGCCGACAAGCCGTCTGGAATGGGCCGGGTGTCGCCTGTCGGCAAGGAGCACGGCGGCGACCGGCTGAGGAACTCCAGCGTCCTGGTCGTGGAGGACGAGTTCTTCTCGGCACTCCAGCTGGAAAGTATCCTGGCCCACGTGGGGTGCAGCGTCATCGGCCCCATGACGAGCGTGAGCGAGGCCCTGAGCGCCGCTCGCGAGGAGATGCTGGACGCCGCCCTCCTCGATGTCGGCGTTTCAGGCGAGCTGGTCTATCCCGTCGCAGATGCGCTCCGTGCCAGGGGCATTCCCGTTGTCTTCGTCACCGGTCATCGCGGGTCGGACCTGCCTCAGCGGTTCCGGGATTGCCCCCGCGTCGTAAAGCCCTACAACGCCCGGGAGCTGGTGCGCGTATTGAGGGAGCTGGTGTGAGCGGCGCAGGCGGGGAGGGCGGACCGCGTACAGCGCGTCTCGTCGAGCGTAATATCCGCGCGCTTCTCGGCCGGCGGGAGGAGGAGGCGCAGGCGCTGGGCTGGCAGGAAAGGCTTGCCGCCCGCATCACCGGCTTCGCCGGCAGCTGATCTTCGTGTGGTGCCACCTGGCCGTCTTCGGTGGCTGGGCGCTCGTGAATACCGGGCTCGTGCCGGGCATCCGCGCCTTCGATCCGACCTTCGTGATCCTGGCGACCCTCGCCTCGGTCGAGGCGATCTTCCTGTCGACGTTCATCCTCATCGCCCAGAACCGCATGCAGGGCCAGGCGGACCGGCGCGCCGACCTGCACCTGCAGATCAGCCTTCTCGCCGAGCATGAGGTGACGCGCTTGATCGAGATGGTGAGCGGTATCGCCGAGCGGGTCGGCGCCGAGCGCGACCTTCCCGATTTGTCCGAGCTCAAGCAAGACATCAAGCCGGAGCAGGTGCTCGACAGCCTCGCGCGCCACGATCCCGGCGAAGCGACCTGACTCAATCGGCTCTCCCCGGAACCGCCGGTGCCAATGACCCGTTGATAATGCGGGAGCCTATGGAGTCGACATGCAAGCCGTTCAAGCGGAGTACCCGGTGTTTCTGGGCGAGGGTTTGCAGGCGATCGGGGCCGTGCGCGAAGTGCACGCCGACAAGATCGTGGTTTATGTCGAGAACGCGGGGGACTTCGAGGTTCCACGCTCCGCCGTCGCTTCCGTGCACGACGGCAAGGTGGTGCTTTCGCTCGATTCGATCGGTCGCGAGCTGGCACAGGCGATCCGACATATGCACGATCGCGAGGATCCGCGCCTCGCCGGTTAATCGCCATGGGCGGTCTGCGGGAGGAGGAGGACTTGTCATGAACACGGCTAATCTTCAGCATCGCGGTCTGCTGCTGGTGTTGGCGGAGTTGATCGAGCTCCTGAAACGTAAGAACGTGGTGACCGACGAAGAAATGAGCAGTGCTCTACATCGCGCGGAGAAGATGTCCCGCGCGGAGCAGGAACGCGGGGGGTCGCTTAGCGAGGCGAACCGCGAGGCGATCTCGTTTCCGATGAGATTTCTGCGCCGAGCGGCGGAATCTGGTGGTGATCACGCCTACGGTGATGTGGCAGCGGGGGTGGGACGGGCGAAGGACCGCGCGAGAGACGAGTGATCGGCATGGCAGCCATGCGCGTTGTTCATATCGAGAGTTGTTGCAAAGCACCCGTGGACAGTCTGGAAATGTCACACGATGACGTACCGGGTGTCGGGTATGCTTTCGACAGCGATCGGTGATTCCAAGTTAACGCAGGAACAGACGCGGATGACATCTGCCGAGCTGGAGCGAATGAGCCTGAGAGAACTGCGGCTCTTGAAAGATCGCATCGACGGCGCCATCCGGGGCGCCATCGCGCGCAGCCGTGCCCCTGCCCCAGCAGCGCCCGCCACCGAGGCTCCCGCACCGAAAATCGATCTCGAGCGTGAGCGCGATGCCTGGAAGGCGAGGCGCGCCGCTTCGGGCCGCGGTTTCTGACGGGCCTGCTCCCTCATGGATGATTCCGATCTCGAAAAAATGTCGATCAAGGACCTTCGCGAGCTGCGCGGCCGGGTCGAGCAGGCCATGCGCGTTGTCGAGCTTCGTGAGAAATCAGAGCTGATCGCCAAGATGTCGGCCATGGCCGCAGAGCATGGTCTGACCCTCGCCGACGTGATCGGCGACAAGGAGCCGGTCAAACGGTAAACAGCGCCTCGCCTTCGAGCCTTCTTGGCTTGATATTTGCTCCTCCCGATCGTAGCGGTCCGGGCGTTCCCGAATAGGACGGGCCGCCACGACGAGGAGCATAGCCGCTTGCGCCCACATCTCGAGTCCATGACCTTGGACGTCGGGCCGGCCTTCGTGCCACGGCCGGCCGTCGGCGTGCGGATGTCGGGCTGGCTACTCACGTTCACCATCCTCGTGCTGTTCTCCGTATCCGGTGGCCTGCTCTGGGAGCTCGGCTACAATTACGATGGCCTGCTCGGCCCGGCCTACACGAAGATCCATCCCGTCACATACCTGACCCTGCTCGCGTTTGCGGTCACGGTGGTGTTGCGCCGCAATCCCGCCGCTCACCTGATGCGGATGCTAACGGCCAATCCAGGCGCCCTGCTCTTCATTATCGCCAGCATCCTGCTCGGTCTGTTCATCGTTCTCGATGGACGCCGCGGCATCGCGACGGTGTTCGATACTTATCTCACCGCGACGCTGATCGCCCTCATGATTCTCGAGACCGGCTCGGCCGAGCGGCGGCGCATCGAGTTGATGCTGCATGTCCTGATGGCATTCAACTCGCTGATGGCCCTGACCGAGCTGGCACTAGATACGCGCTTCTTCCCATTCAGGTTCGATGGCTTGGCCTTCGAGACCGACCGGCGCTCGGCCGCGCTGCTCGGCCACCCGCTCGAGAACGCCATGGCCACCGCGACCTATCTCGTCATTCTCGTCAATGGCGGCGGAAGGCATCTAGCGCCCCTCCTGCGAACGCCCGCGGCCCTGTTGCAACTCGCCGGCCTCGTCGCCTTTGGCGGTCGCAGCGCTCTGACGACGTCCCTGCTGATGCTCGCCATCTGGGGCGCGATCCGGCTTGCCGGTCTGCTCCGTGGCGGCCGCTTCTCCTACCGGTCGGCGATGACGTTTCTGGTCCTAGCGCCGACCGTGGCCATCGCCGTCGTGGGTCTCGCGTCGAGCGGCTTCTTCGACATTATTCTGACGCGCCTGTTCGGCGACGACGGCGGCAGCGCGCAAGCCCGCCTCGGCATGCTCGGCGTCTTGCAGCAGATCCCGTTCCGAGCACTTTTGCTCGGAGCCGACCAGGAACTGATCGAAAGCCTGCGCTTCAGCGAGGGCCTCGAGTGGGGCATCGAGAACCCCATCGTGCGCCTCGTGCTCTACCAGGGCATCGCCTTCACGGCACTGATCCTCATCGGCCTCGGAGCGTTCCTGGCGGGCATCATTCGCAACACGTGCAGCGGCTCGCTGATGCCGCTGATCACCTTCCTCATCGTCGTCAACGGCTCGGAGAGCATCGCGAACAAGACACAGGGCCTCGCCCGCTTCGTGACGCTGATGCTGATCCTGCTTCCGAGGGACGACGAGGAGGAGACCTGAGACTCCAGGAGCACGGCGACGGGATTATGATCCCAGGCCGAGCGCGGCGATGATGCCGGCATCGGGCTCGCGTCCCGCGTCGTCCTCGACCAGCCCCATCTCGGCGCTGAAGTAGTTCCAGAACGCCCAAGCGAAGCCCAACTCCTCGGCCGTCTCCCGCACATCGCGAACGTACCGCGCCCGATGCGAGCGGGCAGCCATCCGCACGGCTCCCAGCTCGCCGAGCAGCAGCCGCTGGCGCGGAATGGCGTTCTTGTCAGCCCATTCGGCCGCCGGGCGCAGGTTCAACTCGACGAAGGCCTTTGCCGGGCGTGCCTCGAAATACTGCCGCAAGGCCGCGACCGCCGTTGCCCGGACCTGTCCCTTCATGGCCGGACTGAGCGCGGCGTCATTCGCGATATGGGCATCGAACGCCGCGATGGCCTCGTCGAGCGAGCCAGCCGAGGCCGGCCATGGAACGCGGTCGAGGTAGCGGTACATTGGCTCGCCGGTCATCCACCGCGCGCCCTGATGCGAAAACATGTAGGGCTCGTAGAAATGGAAGGTGAAGAGCAGGCTCGGGTCACGCAGGGCTCTGACGTCGAGGGCTTCCAGACCGGCGATCTGGGACCCGCACGCCCCGGTGACGACGACGGTCAGCCGGGGCGCCACGCGGCGGATGTCGGCCAGCAGCGCCGCCTGCAGCCGGAGCCAGTCCGTCGAGACACACTGGCCCGGAGGCTCGTTGACGGGCTCGAACGCGACGCCTTCCCCAGCCACCTCTGTCAGGGCCGCCGCCAGGAGCTTCGCGAGCTCCCGCAGATCCGGCGCGTGAAGCGCGTGCACGCCGCTGGCGAACGCTTCCGGCCGCCAGTAGTGCGTGGCGGCATTGGGGTGCAGGTTGACCACCACCGTGAGCCCGGCCCCGCGCGCCAGTGCGACCGCGTCGAGGACGTCGCGTAGGAGCCTCTTCCGCCGCTCGCCGGCAAAGGAGATGAGCGGCCCCGGATCTACCGGAATGCGCACGAAGTCGAAGCCTAGCGTCTTGATGCGTACGAGGTCGGCGCGGCGCGGCACGGCACGATCCGGCTGGTAGGGTGGCCAGTCGTAGGCGCGGCTGGGCGCCGGAAGCTCGCGCGTCAGCGAGAACCAGGGCCAGAGATTGACGCCGCGGCGGAGCTCGGGAGGGGCCGCCGCGAGCCTCCCACCGGGCGCAATGGCCGCCAGCAGACCCGCTCCGGCTCCGGCCAGCAGATGGCGGCGCGTGAGACTGCCTCCGGGCAACTTGGCATGGCTCCGTGCGGCGTGATCGATCGTCATCGGTCGGGGGCAGCCATTTCGCGCTTGCCAACTTCAACAGAGCAACGCGACATTCGTCCGGCGAATGGAAATGCGAGTGGCGCGCTGACGGGAGAATACACTCTGATGACGATCGATTCCCGGGAAATCGTGGTCTGGACCTACCGGGCGGTCGGCGCGGGGTTAGCCATCGGGGTGATGGAGCTGCTTGCCGGCAGCATCGGAGAGCCGATCACGCGCGTGCCGTTCGTCACCTCGATCGTTCTGGTCATGGCCCTCCCGACCAGCGAAGGGGCGCAGCCGCGCGCCATCATCGGCGGCCATATGGTGTCGGGGCTGTGTGGCCTGCTCTGCTCCATGCTGCTCGGCTTCGGTGATCTGCCGCCCGCGATCGCCGTGGGTCTCGCAACCCTGGCCATGATCGGCCTGCGGGTCGTGCACCCTCCGGCCGGAGTGAACGCATTCCTGGTTCCCCTCTACCAGCTGCCGGCCGTGTGGCTCCTGAAGCCCGTTCTGGCGGGGGCGATCCTGCTCGCGGCCTATTCCGCCGTCTGGCACCGTGGTGAGGTTTGGCTGATGTCGTCGCGGCTGATGCGCGCGAGCGGCAAAGACCCGGCGCGAGAGGCCGCTCTGCCGCCATCCTGATCGAGGCTTTTCACCCGCCTTGCGACGGCGCTGCTCAGGTGCGGTTGAGCATTTGTTGGAGCCGCCGCTTCCGTAGCTCCGCGGCGGCCGTGCACGGGTTTCAAGGGCACTGGACAGCCCGGCGCGATGGTGCTAGACGAGCCACCGCTGGGGCCCGGTGCGGGCCCCTTTGCCGTCCTGGTGCCGATGAGGCACCTGCGGCAGAGGCCGCCAGCGACGGGTGATTAGCTCAGTTGGTAGAGCAGCTGACTCTTAATCAGCGGGTCGAAGGTTCGAGTCCTTCATCACCCACCAATCAATCCTTGTCCAGCCCGGAGACATGGGTGACGGTTTGTACCCAGGATATGGGTGACAACCTCGCAAACGCGGGCCGGCTCAGGCATGCTTCCGGAAGATGAGCGAAAGGTTGTTGGCGGGCATGCTCTCGATCAGAGGAGCTGCGAACCCGGCCGCGACGGCCAGATCGGCCACGGATTCTAGATCGCGCACACCCCAATCGGGGTTGCGGCCGCGAAGATCGCGGTCAAAGGCGGCGTTACTTGCCGCGGTGTGCCCTCCGTCGCGGCGGTAGGGGCCATAGCAGTAGAGCAGCCCCCCCGCCGGCAGGATGCGCGCCGCACCCCGCACCAGTCCCTCCGTGGCGCGCCAGGGCGAGATGTGGATCATGTTGATGCACAGCACGGCGTCGGCAGAGGCAAGGGGCCAGTCATCCGAAGCGGCGTCGAGCGCGAGGGCGGCTCGGACATTGCCCAGCGACATCATCCGCGTCCACGCGTCGATGCTGTCGCGCGCCGTGGGATCGGGATCGCTCGGCTGAAACGTCAAGGCGGGCAGTGCCTCGGCAAAGAAGACGCAGTGCTCGCCGGAGCCGCTCGCAATCTCGAGCACGGTGCCGCTAGGCGGCAGATGCCGACTAAGCACCTCCCGGATCGGCAGGCGGTTGCGCGCCACGGAGGGTGCGAAGAGGCGGAGGTCAGGCGTCATGGTCAAGGTCAGGCGCTGAGGGCAAAGTTCTGCGGTCGCTCGGGGACGATGCCGAGGGCGAACGGCAACGTCGTGCGGCCTGGATGTTTACACGACACAGCTCTGGCATGAGCAAGGGGTTGCTTTCAGGGAACGTGCCGATCAGGCAATGGGCTCCAAGCGTCCACCCAAGCGAGGACGGAGGGCGTCTCGCCGAGAATTGGGTGACGATGCTTGAGATGGGCGATTTCGTCCTGCAACGCCCTGAGCTGGATCAGAACCCCGGCTCTTTCCCCTTCCGAGGCGCCTTCAACCCGTGCCGCGGCCTCCGCGGCGAGCGCGCGCATGGCATCCAGCCGGGTCTTCCGGCGAGGCCCGGTGTCGGCATGCCTCGCCGCTTCGATGCTCGGCCGGGCTTGCGCGTCGCTCCCCGAGCGTTCCGGTCCAAGATGCTTCCAACGATCGAGCAACATGGCCGCCTCCTTCCATGGATGGGGCCGATATCGCGTGGAATCCTAGTCTTCAAATACGAATGCCGCCCTCTTGTCTGCTGTCGACTTCGACCGGCCTTGGTGACGGAATGTCAACGCTATCCATACCCATGGTGGCTTGCTCCAGGCGCGCCCCTGCCCTAATGCACCGCCCATGATGCCGGGCCGATGGAGCCCGCGACTCGAGCGGAACAAGATGCAACGCCCCTCCACTGCCGACACCCCGCATCCACCGATCATCGCCGGCGTCGGCGAGTTGATGGGGCGCTACTCGACCATCCTCTGTGACGTCTGGGGAGTCGTGCACAACGGTGTCCGTCCCTATGACAGCGCTTGCGATGCCTTGCTGCGGTTTCGCCAGAACGGCGGTACCGTCGTGCTGATCACCAACGCGCCCGTGCCCGAGGATCGCGTTGCCGCGATGCTGCACGAGCGCCGGGTGCCGCGCGAGAGCTGGGACGCCATCGTCTCCTCCGGCGACATCGCGC
>WBZX01000830.1_pt1 | contig 25830 bp, 24 predicted proteins | sample 5204211 | NCBI WGS metagenome assembly WBZX01 (sample SAMN12344362, study PRJNA552823) | activated sludge metagenome | biome: Activated sludge suspended growth; feature: Nitrification reactor; material: Wastewater; isolation source: activated sludge from nitrification reactor of wastewater... | reverse complement strand
ACTGCGGCATCATTCCGGAGCCGGGCAGCCTGCTGCTGAGCGCGCTCGGCCTCGGCGCCCTCGGCATCCGCCGCCGCTGCGCGATGAACTGAGAACCAGAGCATCGGTTCTGAAGGCCCGGGGGTGCTGCGGCACCCACCGGGCCTTGTGCATTCTGGGCGCACGCTCGTGCACGGTCTCGCACGCGTTACCATGCGCTCCCGCCTTCCCCGAATTCCGCCATGCCCCGCTCCGACGATCCGCTGATCGGCCCGCTCCGCTATCTACGGGGCTATCCCGCGCCGCTCGTCTCCGAAGTGCGGACCCTGCTGGCCGACGGAAGCCTGGCGCAACGCCTGCTGAAGAAATATCCGACGCCCCACGCCGTGCGCAACGACACAGCGCTCTACGACTACGTCGGCGCACTCAAGGCGCGTCACCTGCGCAATGCGGCGCCGCTGGCCAAGGTGGCGTGGGATGGCAAGCTGGCGAGCATCCACAACGCCCTCGGCACCCACACCCGCGTCGCCCGCGTGCAAGGCGGCAAGATCACGACGCGGCGCGAAATCCGCATCGCCAACCTGTTCCGCGACGCGCCGCCGGAGTTCCTGCGGATGATCGTCGTCCACGAACTGGCTCACCTCAAGGAGCCGGAACACGACAAGGCCTTCTACCAGCTGTGCTGCCGCATCGAGCCGGATTACCACCAGTTCGAATTCGACGTGCGGGCCTGGCTGTGCTGCGTCGACGCCGGCGGCGGCGCGGCGCTGTGGCAGGCGGCGGGCGCGGCGCCATAAATGCACAACGCCAGCCGGATGGGCTGGCGTCGCTGTCCTGAGCGGTCGGCCGGGGGCGCGGCGCCTCAGAGCGCGAGAACGCCCTTCAGCTTGTCGAGCAGTTTTTCACCGATGCCCTTGACGGCCAGCAGGTCGTCCAGGCGCTTGAACGGGCGGGCCGCGACGATCGCGGCCGCGGCCGCCTTGGGCAGCCCCTTCACCGCGGCCAGTTCGGCTGCGCTGGCGGTGTTGATCGACAGCGTGGCGGTGGCGGGCTTGGCGGCGGCGGGCTTCTTCGACGCCCGTTTCGTCGCGGCCGGCTTGGCGGCGGCCGACTTCACCGGCTCGGCGGCAGGCTGCACCGGCTCGGGCTCGGGCGCGGGCGCGGGCTCAACCGCCGGTGGCGCGACGAGTTCGGCGTTCCAGGTGACCGGCACCGGGAAATCCGTGAAGTCGCGGGTCACATAGCCGGCGGCCGTCCATTCGCGCAGCAGCAGCGCGACGTACCAGGTGCCGGCCGGGTGGGCACCGACGGCGAGATCGAAGGCGAGCGCCGACCAGCTTTGCTGGCCGTCCAGCGCGCCGAGGTTGACGCCGGCGAGATGGGTGCCGCCATCGAGCCCACGCGCGGCATACGGAGCTGGCAGGGCCCACAGTTCGAGCGACAGCGTGCCGCTCAGGTTGTCGGCGGGGCGGGGGTTGTCGATGCCGTCGACGGTGACGCGCAACTTGTCGTCGACCAGCGCGAAGCCGGCCGTGCCGAGAAGGCGCGGCTGGCTGAAATGCTGCCAGCGCGGAAAACTGGCGAAGTCCACCACGCGACCGCTGGCGCCGTCGGCAAGGACCAGCGCCATCGCGTGGGCGGTCTGGCCGGCGGGCGGAAAGGCGGGAGCGACGACCTCGACCCGGCCCTGATCCGCGGCGAGCGGCACGTCGGCAACCTTGGTACCGCCCACCGGACGGCCGTCGAAATGCACGTCGCAGGCCCACAGCTGCAGCGACAACGCCTGATCGGCCGGAATCTCGCCGACGATCTCGGCGTTGAGGCGGACCTGATCACCGTCGAAGGCATAGCCGTGGTCGGGGCCGAGGCGGAAGGCTGAATGGCGGCCGGTGGCGGCCTGGAGGGTGCTGCGCGTCTGCATGTTGTGCTACCTGCGGAGAGTCGAGGCGGCGGATTCTGCGGGCTGGCGGATGGCAGCGTCAATCAATTGGCGATTGAATTTTTGGATGCGCCAAAAAGGGGCGAAAAATCCCGGCAAGCCGCACCAGAACTGGGATTGCACCATCTCGGTGCGGCCATTTCGACGGCATTTTCGGGGCCGTTCTAGAGCAGCACGATGTCAAATTGCTCCTGGCCGTAGCTCGCCTCCGGGTGCAGCGAGATGGTCTTGTCGATGAAGTCCGACAGCATCGCCAGCGACTGCGATTCCTCCTCGAGAAACAGGTCGATGACGTTGGGGGCGGCGAGCACGCGGAATTCCCTGGCGTTGAACTGGCGCGCCTCGCGCAGCAGTTCGCGGAGGATTTCGTAGGCGACGGTGCGGGTGGTCTTGACCTCGCCGCGGCCGTTGCAGGTCGGGCAGGGTTCGCACAGCAGGTGGGCGAGGGATTCGCGGGTGCGCTTGCGGGTCATTTCGACGAGGCCGAGGGTGGTGAAACCGTTGACCGTCATCTTGGTGTGGTCGCGGGCCAGGGCCTTGCGGAATTCGTCGAGGACGGCGGTGCGGTGGTCGGCGCTTTCCATGTCGATGAAGTCGACAATGATGATGCCGCCCAGGTTGCGCAGGCGCAGCTGGCGGGCGATGGCCTGGGCGGCCTCGAGGTTGGTCTTGAAGATGGTGTCGTCGAAATTGCGGGCGCCGACGAAGCCGCCGGTGTTTACGTCGACGGTGGTCATCGCCTCGGTCTGGTCGATGATCAGGTAGCCACCGGATTTGAGGTCGACCCGCCGGGCCAGCGCTTTTTCGATTTCGGCCTCGACGCCGTGCAGGTCGAACAGCGGGCGCTCGCCGGTGTAGTGGTCGAGCAGCGGCGCGACCTGCGGCATGTACTCGCTGGCGAAGGCCGACAGCTTCTGGAAGTTCTCGCGCGAGTCGGAGACGATGCGCGTGGTGGCATCGGTGACGAAGTCGCGCAGCACGCGCTGGGCGAGGTTGAGATCCTGGTACAGCACGGTCGGCGGAAAGGCGCCGACCGCCCGGTTGCGGATTTCGGCCCACAGCTTCTTGAGGTAGGCGATGTCGGCGGCCAGTTCGTCGTCGGTGGCGTTCTCGGCCATCGTGCGGACGATGTAGCCGCCGGTTTCGTCGGCCGCCAGGAGGCGGCTGACGCGTTCGCGCAGCGCTTCGCGGCCGGCCTCGTCGCCGATCCGCTGCGAGATGCCGATGTGCTTGTCCTGGGGCAGGTAGACGAGCATCCGGCCGGCGATCGAAATCTGCGTGGACAGCCGCGCGCCCTTGGTGCCGATCGGGTCTTTCAGCACCTGCACGATCAGATTCTGGCCTTCGGCGAGGATGCGCTCGATGGGCCGTGGGGCGTCGCCGGCGTGGCGGTCGCACCAGATGTCGGCGACGTGCAGGAAGGCGGTGCGCTCGAGGCCGACGTCCATGAAGGCGGACTGCATGCCGGGCAGCACGCGCACGACGCGGCCCAGGTAGACGTTGCCGACGATGCCGCGGCTGGCGGTCCGCTCGACGTGCACTTCCTGGACGGCGCCCTGCTGCATGAGGGCCACGCGGGTTTCCTGGGGGGTGAAATTGATCAGGTATTCGTCGGACATGATGCGGGCAATAAACGGTGATGGGTGATGGCGGGGCGTCCCGTCATCACCGATCGCCGCTCGTGTCCGGCATCGTCGGCGCGGTGAATCTGCGCCGGGGCATGCAGTGTCTCCTTCCGTCGGCCCGGCCGGATGGGTGCCGGCGGCCAATCACAAAGGATAGCCGAATTCCTGCAGCAGGGCGCCGGTCTCGAACAGCGGCAGGCCCATGATTCCGGTGTAGCTGCCGCGGATCTCCTCGATGAACAGCGCGGCGCGCCCCTGGATGCCGTAGGCGCCGGCCTTGTCGGCGGCTTCGCCGGTAGCGACGTAATGGCGGATTTCGGCTTCCGACAGGCGGCGGAAACGCACTTCGCTGGTGGACAGGCGCTGCTCGAAGCGCGTGCCGTCGCTGACGACGACGGCGGTCAGCACCCGGTGGCTGCGCCCGGACAGGGACTGCAGGATCGCCACCGCATGTTCGCCGTCGTCGGGCTTGCCGACGACGCGGCCGTCCACCTCGAGGGTCGTGTCGGCGGCCAGCAGCAGGCGCCGCGGCAGGCTGCGCCAGTGCATCCGCTGCACGCCGCCCTCGGCCTTGGCCATCGCGACCCGGCGCACGTAGCTGACGGCATCCTCGCCGGGCAGTTCGTGCTCGGCGATGTCATGGTCGTGGCGACCGGGGCCGCGGAACAGCAGCGGCTCGAAGCGGACGTGGATCTGCTGCAGCAGTTCGCGCCGGCGAGGACTGTTGGAAGCGAGGTAGATCATGAGAACGCGGCAAAGGCTGGGGACAGACGCAGGAACACGGCTTCACTCCCGGTGATAGGGATGGTTTTTCAGCACGCTCCACGCGCGGTAGAGCGCTTCGGCGAGCATCACGCGGACGAGGGCGTGCGGCAGCGTGAGGCTGGACAGGCGCATCGTCTCGTGGGCGGTGGCTTTCAGCGCCGGATCGAGGCCGTCGGGACCGCCGACGATCAGCGCCACGTCGTCGCCGCCGTCCTGCCAGCGCTCGAGGCGCCGGGCGAGGGCTTTGGTGGTGAGGTCTTCGCCGCGTTCGTCGAGGATCAGACGCCGGCAACGGGCCGGCAGCGCCGCGTCGATGCGGGCGGCTTCGGCGGCCATCATGGCGGGCGCGGTCTTGCCGGTGGTGCGCGGCTCGGCCTTGATCTCGACGAGCTGCAGCGGCAGCTCGCGGGGCATGCGTTTGGCGAAGTCGTCGAAGGCGGTGTCCACCCAAGCCGGCATGCGGGTGCCGACGGCGACGAGGAGGAGTCTCATCAGGCCGCGCGGGCGGCCGACGCTCCCGGCCGGGACGAACGCGCCGGCGCGGCAGCCCACAGTTCCTCGAGGTTGTAGTAGTTGCGCACCGCTGGCTGCATGACGTGGACGACGATCGCGCCGAGGTCGACCAGCACCCATTCGCCGGTTTCCTCGCCTTCGATGCCGATCACCTCGAGGCCTGCCGCGCGGGCCTTGTCGGCCACGTTGCGGGCCAGGGAGCGGGCCTGGCGGCCGGAGTCGCCGCTGGCGATCACGACCCGGTCGAACAGCGAGGTGAGGCGGGTGGTGTCGACGACCTGGATGTCCTTGGCCTTGATGTCTTCGAGGGCGGCAACGACGAGTTGTTCGAGCTGGGTGATGTCCATTGAGTCAGAGATAGAGTTGATGGCGGGAAATATAGTCAACAACCGGCGCGGGGAGCAAATAGCGCAGGCTGTGGCCGCCAGCCTGACGGTGGCGGATGTCGGTGGCCGAGATGGCCAGCGGGGTCATGTCGAACTGCACGAGGGCACCGTTCGGCGTCTGCCGCAGGGCGTCGGGCCCGGCCCGGCGGGCGGTGACGAGGGCGGCGAGCTCCGGCGCCATCCGCGCCGCGTCGAGGCTGTAGCCGGGGCGGTTGGCGACGGCCAGATGGGCGAAGTCGAAGAGTTCGCTCCACCGCCGCCAGCCGGGCAGGCCGAGGAAGGCATCCACGCCGAGCAGCAGGACCAGCGGCCGCTGCGGACCGAGCGCGGCGCGCAGGCGTTCGAGGGTCAGGATCGTGAAGCTGGCCTGGGCGGCGTCGACTTCGGCCGGGTCGACCTCGAACTGCGGGTTGTCGGCGGTGGCGAGGCGGGCCATCGCCAGGCGATCGGCACCGCTCGCCCCCGGGGCGGCGCGGTGCGGCGGCTGGCCCGCGGGGATGAAGCGGACGCGGTCGAGGCGAAGGGCTTCGCGGGCGGTTTCGGCGAGGCGCAGATGGCCGTAGTGGATCGGGTCGAAAGTGCCGCCGAACAGACCGAGGGGGCCGGAGGCCGACTCAGGCCGGTTCATCGGCCACGGGTTCAGGGGCGATCTGGCCGAACACGTCGGAAGCGTTGGCGTAGAAACTGGCGAAAACCACCGGTATGAAGACCAGCGGCAGCGCGATGGCCGGCAAGGCGCTGAGGATCGGCGAGATCAGGCCGAGCAGGCCGATCAGCAGACCCGGCACCATCACCGTCAGCATCAGGCCGATGCCGTAGGCAAGAAAGGCGCGCCAGTTCCGCCAGCACGCGACGAAGCTGAAGAACATCGCCTTGACCGCCGACACGCGGCCCCAGCCGGCCAGCAGCGGAGCGAACCAGTAGGCCATCATCAGCGGCATCGAGCCGAGGGTGCCGACGATGAGGGACGCGGACAGCGCCGGATCTTCGGCGGTGGCTTCGTCGAGCTTGCGCTTGCCGAGCATCAGTTCGGCGAGGATGCCGCCGTCGATGAGCGCCGTGATGCCGAGCACCGTGAAAGTCCCGGCCAGGTAGATGCCGCCGATCTTGATCTGTTCGGGCAGGTTCTGACGAAAACCCGACACCAGCACTTCCGGCCCGACTTTGCGTCTTTCGGCCACCGCCTTGCAGCCGTTGTAGATGCCCAGCGACAGCGCCGGCATCGTCAGCGACATCAGCACCTGGCCGATCAGCGGCACCGCGGCGATGACCAGCAGGCAGAACCAGTAGCCGAAGACGAGGAAGGTGATCAGCGCCGGGTTGCGCCGCCACAGCGCAAGGCCCTCGACGATCCAGGCCCAGCCGCGCGGAGCCGGCAGCGTGCGTGCGTGCATCGGCTTACTCCGCCGCCGCTTCGGACGGAGCCGGCGGCAGCGCCGGCCGGTCGCCGAAGACATCCTGAAAGGAGGTGTAGAGGGTGCCGGCGAGAACCGGGATCAGCACCAGTACGCCCAGCCCGGCCGGCAGCATGGCGACCCAGATCAGCACATAGATCAGCACGCCGAGGACGAGGAAGGCGCCGAAGTTGCCGAAGCACGCCGACAGCGACATCTTCATCGCATCGAGCGGCGGCGTGTCGCGCAGCACGACCAGCGGCGCGGCGAACCACAGCGCGGTGATCAGCAGCACCCACAGCACCGAAAACACCACGCTGCCGAGCACCACCCCGCTGACCAGCCCGAAGCCCAGCCCGGCCAGCGCACCGAGGATGTAACCGGTGAGGGCCGCGCCGCCGCCGATGACCACCGACACGAAACCGGCGACCAGGCCGCCGAGCAGATAGAACACGCCGACCAGCGCCAGGTTGCCGGCATGCACCTTGAGCCCGGCGAACAGGTGGTCGACCCGCAGCGGCTGGCCTTCGGCCAGCGCGTGGCAGCCGAGCACCATGCCGGCGACCATCACCGGGAAGCCGATCAGCACCACCGCCCAGCCGAGCAGCGGAACCAGCCCGAGCACGAACAGCATCACGATGAAGATCACGCTGATGGCGATCCACACGCCCGGGCTGCGCACGAACAGCGACCACCCGCCCTTCAGCCAGACCAGGCTTTCGGCGGGCGACACGTGGCGGGAATGGGGGTGGCGCGCGGCGCTGTGGGGATGGGCTGCCGGGGAGGCCGGGTCGGTCATGTCGGGGCGCGGGGAAACAGGAAGACAGGATGAAAAATCAGCATGTTGCGCTGCAATGGAATGCTAGCCCAAATCGCCCGTCGACTTCAAACCGGATGTTGGATCGACGCACATCAAGCCGGCAGCGACGGCAGTGCGGCGTCGCCGGCGCGCTGCTGCAGGATGCGGCGGTATTCGTCCGGATCCTTCACCAGCACCATCTCGCCGGCCCGCGGCAGGTGGAAATCCTCCAGCCGCGACAGCCAGAAGCGCAGCGCCGCGGCGCGCAGTACGGCCGGCCAGGCGCGCCGCTCGGCGGCGGTGAAGGGACGCGATTCGGCGTAGCCGTCGAGTAGCGCACGGCTGCGGGCGGGGTCGAGGTGGCCGTCGGCGTCGGCGCACCAGTCGTTGACGGTGACCGCGACGTCGAACAGCAGCGCGTCGACGCCGGCGAAATAGAAGTCGATGACGCCGCCGACGAACTCGCCGTCCCACAGCACGTTGTCGCGGAACAGATCGGCATGGATCACGCCCTGCGGCAGCGCCCTGAGATCGAAGCCGGCCTGGAAGACGAGTTCGGCGTCGAGCTCGGCCTGTCCGGCGGCGGACAGATGCGGGCGCACGCGGGCCGCGCAATCGCGGCGCCAGTCGGCGTTGCGGGGATTGGCCTGCTTGCGGCCGAAGGTCAGGCCCGCCAGATGCAGGCCGGCCATCATCGCGCCGATGCGCCGGCAGTGGGCGATGCCGGGCACCATCTCGGACTGGCCCGACAGTCGGGCGACCAGAACCGCCGGCTTGCCGGACAGGGTGCCGAGGTATTCGTTGTCGCGGTTGGCGACCGGACCGGGCACCGGCAGGCCGTGGCGCGACAGATGCGCCATCAGATGCAGATAGAACGGCAGCTCGGCCCGCGGCATCGTCTCGAAGAGCGTCAGCACGTAGCGGCCGAGGCTGGTGGTGACGAAGAAATTGCTGTTCTGCACGCCGGCCGAAATACCCTGCAGGGCTTCGAGGCGGCCGATGGCGTAGTTCTTGAGCCAGGCGGCGAGATCGGCGTCGGTGACGGGCGTGAAGACGGACATGGTGAGAGCAGCTTACATCAATCGGCGGCGGTAGAATGCGCTCCCCGCTTCACCCGATGTACCGTCATGTCAGCCCCGCAGCTCAACGCCCCGCAACGCGAAGCGATCCGTTATCTGGACGGCCCCTGCCTGGTGCTGGCCGGCGCGGGTTCCGGCAAGACGCGGGTGATCACCCAGAAGATCGCCTATCTGGTCGGCGAGTGCGGTTTCAACCCGCACAACATCGCGGCGATCACCTTCACCAACAAGGCCGCCAAGGAGATGCTCGAACGCATCTCCAAGCTGATGGGCGGACGCGCCGCGAAGGGCCTGACGGTGTGCACCTTCCATGCGCTGGGGGTGCGCATCGTGCGTCAGGAGGCGAAGCTGCTCGGCCTCAAGCCGCAGTTCTCGATTCTCGACGCGTCGGACACCACGCAGATCGTCGCCGAGATGACCGGCAACACCGACAAGAACCGGGCCAAGGCGCTGCAGTGGCAGATTTCGAGCTGGAAGAACGCGCTCATCGAGCCCGATGCGGCCGCCCATCTGGCCAACGACGAGCTGTCCTCGTCCGCCGCCCTGCTCTATCGCGAATACGACAAAACCTTGCGCGCCTATCAGGGCGTCGATTTCGACGATCTGATCCGCCTGCCGGTCAAGCTTTTCGACGAACATCCGGAAGTCCGCGAGCGCTGGCAGAACAGGCTGCGCTACCTGCTGGTCGATGAATACCAGGACACCAACCGCGCCCAGTACCGTCTGCTCAAGCTGCTGTCCGGCGTGCGCGGCGCCTTCACCGCGGTGGGCGACGACGATCAGGCGATCTATGCCTGGCGCGGCGCCGATGTCGAGAACCTGCGCCAGCTGCCCGTCGATTACCCGGCCCTCAAGCTCATCAAGCTCGAGCAGAACTACCGTTCGACGACGCGCATCCTGCACGCCGCCAACACGGTGATCGCCAACAACGAAAAGTTGTTCGAGAAGAAGCTGTGGTCCGAACACGGCGCCGGCGATCCGGTGACGGTGGTGGCCTGCCAGACGCCGGAGCACGAGGCCGAATCGGTGGTGATGAAGATCGCCGCCCACAAGTTCGAACATCGCACCCATTTCAAGGATTACGCGATCCTCTATCGCGGCAACCATCAGGCGCGCCTGTTCGAGCAGCAGTTGCGCAACCAGAAGATTCCCTACGCCATCTCCGGCGGCCGCAGCTTCTTCGAGAATGCCGAAATCAAGGATCTGTGCTCGTATCTGCGCCTGATCGCCAACGAGGACGACGATCTGGCCTTCATCCGCTCGATCACCGTGCCGCGCCGGGGCATCGGCCCGGCCACCATCGAGGCGCTCGGACGTTACGCCGGCAACCGTCACATCAGCCTGTTCACCGCGGTCTTCGAGGAAGGCGTGGCCGAACATGTGGCGGCGCGGCAGCTCGACGGCCTGCGCGAGTTCTGCCATTTCATCAACCGCATGGTCCATCGCGCGCCGCGGGAACCGGCCGGACAGGTCATCAACGACATGTTGAAGGCCATCGGTTATGAAGCCTGGCTGTACGAAAGCTGCGAACCGCGCGAGGCCGAAACCAAATGGAGCAACGTCGGCGATTTCACCGGCTGGCTCGGCCGGAAGGGCGAGGAGGACGGCAAGACGTTGCTCGACATGATCCAGACCATCAGCCTGATCACCATGCTCGACAAGGACGACGCCGAACTGGATCAGGTGCAGCTGGCCACGCTGCATGCATCAAAGGGGCTGGAGTTCAAGCACGTGTTCCTGGTCGGCGTGGAGGAAGGTCTGCTGCCCCACCAAAGTGCCATCGACGAGGACAAGGTCGAGGAGGAGCGCCGCCTGATGTACGTGGGCATCACCCGCGCCCAGCGCAGCCTGACGATCAGCTATTGCGAACGCCGCAAGGCCGGCCGCGAGGTGCGCAGCTGCGACCCGTCGCGCTTCATCGACGAAATGGGCGCCGAGGGCATCCGGCGCAGCGACCGCAAGTCAGCCGAGCCGGTGAGCAAGGAAGACGCCCGCGCCCGCATCGCCAACCTGCGGGCGATGCTCGGCAACAAGCCGGGCAGCATCGGCTGAGGCGCCGCCGCGGGCGCTGCGCGGCACCCTGCGGGCGCGGCGCTCAGCCGCCGATGCCGAGCCGTTCGCAGATGGCCAGCGTCGCGCTGGCCTGGTTCATGCTGTAGAAGTGCAGGCCGGGGGCGCCGGCGGCGATGAGCTTTTCGCACAACTGGCTGACCACGTCGAGACCGAAGGCTTTGATCGAATCGCTGTCGTCGCCGAAGGCTTCGAACTTGCGGCGCATCCAGCGCGGCAGCTCGGCGCCGCAGGCATCCGAAAAGCGGGCCAGCTTGGAGAACGACACGATCGGCATGATGCCCGGCACGATGGGCACATCGACGCCCAGCGCAGCGCATTCATCGCGGAAGTGCAGATAAGCGTCGATGTTGTAGAAATACTGGGTGATCGCCGAGTCGGCACCGGCATCCACCTTGCGCTTGAAGGCCAGCAGGTCGTCGCGCGGCGATTTGGCTTGCGGATGGTATTCCGGATAGGCGGCCACTTCGATGTGGAAGTGCTCGCCGGTTTCGGCGCGGATGAATTCGACGAGTTCGTTGGCGTAGCGCAGCTCGCCCGGCGTGCCGACACCCGACGGCAGATCGCCGCGCAGGGCGACGATGCGCCGGATGCCGGCGGCGCGGTAGCGCTCGAGGATCTCGCGGATGTATGGACGGGTCGAGCCGATGCACGACAGATGCGGAGCGGCCGGATGGCCTTCGCGCTGGATGTCGAAAACGGTTTCGAAGGTCCGCTCCTGGGTCGAGCCGCCGGCACCGAAGGTCACCGAGAAGAACTCGGGCTTCAGCACGGCCAGACGCTGACGCACGAGACGCAGCTTGTCGGCACCTTCGGCGCTTTGCGGGGGGAAGAATTCGATGGAAAGATTGGTGGTCATGGCGTGGTTTTCCGGGCGTGACGGGATGACCGCCCGCGGCGCGCGAAGACGCTGCGGGCGCGACGTCAGACGATCAGTAGCGGTAGTGGTCGGCCTTGTACGGGCCTTCCTTGGCCACGCCGATGTACGCGGCCTGAGCGTCAGTGAGCACGGTGAGCTGGGCGTTGAGCTTCTTGAGCTGCAGGCGCGCCACTTTCTCGTCCAGATGCTTGGGCAGCGTGTACACGCCGACCGGATAATCGGAGGTGCGGGTGAACAGCTCGATCTGGGCGATGGTCTGGTTGGCGAAGGAGCTCGACATCACATAGCTGGGATGGCCGGTGGCGCAGCCGAGGTTCACCAGACGCCCCTTGGCGAGCAGGATGATGCGGCGGCCGGACGGGAAGATCACGTGGTCCACCTGCGGCTTGATCTCGTCCCACTGGTACTGCTCGATGGAGGCGACGTCGATTTCGTTGTCGAAGTGGCCGATGTTGCAGACGATGGCCTGGTCTTTCATGCGCGCCATGTGATCGTGGGTGATCACGTGATAGTTGCCGGTGGCGGTGACGAAGATGTCGGCGTGCTCGCAGGCGTAATCCATGGTCACCACACGATAGCCTTCCATCGCCGCCTGCAGCGCGCAGATCGGATCCACTTCGGTGACCCACACCTGCGCCGACAGCGCGCGCAGCGCCTGCGCCGAACCCTTGCCCACGTCGCCATAGCCGGCGACGACGGCGATCTTGCCGGCCACCATCACGTCGGTGGCGCGCTTGATGCCATCGACGAGCGATTCGCGGCAGCCGTAGAGGTTGTCGAACTTCGATTTGGTGACCGAATCATTGACGTTGATCGCCGGAAAGCGCAGATCGCCGCGCTCGTGCATCTGGTACAGGCGATGGACGCCGGTGGTGGTTTCCTCGGTGACGCCCTTGACCTGCGCGAGACGGGTCGAATACCAGCTCGGATCGACGGCCAGCCTGGCCTTGATGGCGGCGAAGAGGATGGTTTCTTCCTCCGAGCCCGGTTTGGCGATGACCGCCAGATCCTTCTCGGCGCGGGCGCCCAGGTGCAACAGCAGCGTCGCGTCGCCGCCGTCGTCGAGGATCATGTTGGAAAAACCGCCGTCGGCCCATTCGAAGATGCGGTGGGTGTAGTCCCAGTAGTCGGTGAGGGATTCGCCCTTCACCGCGAACACCGGAATGCCGGCCGCGGCAATGGCGGCGGCGGCGTGATCCTGCGTCGAGAAGATGTTGCACGAGGCCCAGCGCACTTCGGCGCCGAGGGCGGTCAGCGTCTCGATCAGCACCGCGGTCTGGATCGTCATGTGCAGCGATCCGGTGATGCGCGCGCCCTTGAGCGGCTGGGTCGCGGCGAACTCGTCGCGGATCGCCATCAGGCCGGGCATTTCGGTTTCGGCGATGCGGATCTCTTTGCGGCCCCAGTCGGCCAGCGCGAGATCGTGGATGACGTAATCGGTGAACTTGGTATCAGCCACAGCGTTCATGAGAACTCCTCGAACTTGTGGCCGGGAGGGACTACGCGTGGCTTGGAGCTGGGCTCGCGAGGGCTCACCGCGTCTCCCCGTGCCCGGCACGGGTTTGCAAACAAAGCATGGACGGGTGAGCGCGGTTGCGGATGCCGGCGAAGATCTTCGGCTGGCACCGACTTCGAGCCTGGGACGGCGGGCATTGCACCCGACGGTCTTGCAGCGCTCCTCGAAACAAGACGCCGATTATAGCGGAAAGACGCTGATTCCCTTCAGAATCTTGCTGCCGGCGGGGTGTTGGCGGCATCCAGCACCTTGCCGAAGGCCGCCGCCTCCTGGAAGCCGACGACGCGCAGCTGCTTGCGCTCGGCGCCGCCGGCATCGAAGAAAATGATGCCCGGCGGGCCGAACAGCCCAAAACGCTTGAGCAACGCCTTGTCGGCGTCGTTGTTGGCGGTGACGTCGGCCTGGATCAGCAGGAAGCCGGCGAGACGCCGCGCCACGGCCGGGTCGGCGAAGGTGAAGCGCTCCATCTCCTTGCACGAAATGCACCAGTCGGCATAGAAATCGAGCATCGCCGGGCGCCCGGCGGTCTTCAGCACCGCGTCGAGCTCCTCCACCGAGCGGACACGCTGGAACCGGGTTTCGGCCAGCGGCGCCGCCGCAGCCTGGGCGCGCAGCACGGCCAGCGGCTGCAGCGGATCGCGGGAGCCGGCCAGCGCACCGACGAACAGCGCCGCGCCGGCGATCAGCGCCAGAACGCCCCAGCCCTTCCAGAAGCGCTGCCAGCCGCTGGCATGGGCCGGCAACGGATCGAGGGCGTGGAGGTAGATCGCCGACACGACGAGCAGCCCGGCCCACGCCAGCATCGGCACGACGCCCGGCAGCACCGGCGACACCAGCCACACGGCCACCGCCAGCAGCATGACGCCGAAGGCTTTCTTGACGCCTTCCATCCACGGCCCGGGCCTGGGCAGCGCGCTCCTCGCCAGCACCCCGACGGCAAGCAGCGGCGCACCCATGCCCAGCGCCATCACGAACAGCGCGAGGCCGCCGAGGGGGGCGTTGCCGGTTTTGGCGATGTAGAGCAGCGCGCCGGCCAATGGCGCGGCGACGCACGGGCCGACGATCAGCGCCGACAGCGCGCCCATCGCGACGACACCGGCCGGCGAGCCGCCCTTCTGGTGATTGGCGCTGTCCGACAGCCGGCTTTGCAGCGCGGTGGGCAGCTGCAGTTCGTAGAAGCCGAACATCGACAGCGACAGCAGCACGAAGACCGCCGCGAAGCCGCCGAGCACCCACGGATTCTGCAACGCAGCCGACAGCAGCGTGCCGGACAGCCCGGCGGCGACACCGGCCGCCGCATAGGTGACGGCCATGCCCAGCACGTAGAGCATCGACAGGCTGAAGGCGCGGCCCTTCGAGATGGCGTGGCCGTGGCCGACGATGATGCCGGAGAGGATCGGGATCATCGGGAACACGCAGGGCGTCAGCGCCAGCAGCAGGCCGAAGCCGAAGAAGCTGGCGAGCGTGGCAAGGGTCGCGCCGCCCGCCAGCAGACGGGCGATGCGGCCGGATTCGTCGTGCTCGGCATCGTCGCCGTCCGCCACGGCGCCGGGCGCCAAGCCGCGCTCGCCACCGGCACTGCTGGCGGGGACGATGTTCAGCGTGTGGACCTGCGGCGGGTAGCAGATGCCGATGTCGGCGCAGCCCTGGCTGGTCAGCGCCAGCGCGAAGGGCGGCTGGCCGGCGGCGACCGGCAGCGTGAACACCAGTTCGTTGCGGAAGATCTCGACCTCGCCGAAGGCGTCGTCTTTCTTGGGCTTGCCGCGCGGCAGGCCCGCCTCGCCGAAGCTGACGCCGTCGGCGTCGAACTTGAAGCGGTGGCGGTAGAGGTAGTAGCCGTCGGCGATGCGGAAGCGGATTTCGACGGTCTTGTCGTCGATGGCACGGGCGCTGGCGCGGAAGGCCTGCTCGACCGGCAGCGGCTCGGCGGCGGCACGGGCGCCGACGGCCGCCAGCAGCAGCGCGACAAGGGCGAACAGGGAGAGGAAATGTCGGAGGTGGCAGTTCATGGCCGGGAAGCGTGGCGGAAAGGCGGGACGGCTGCCAGCGACTGGATCAAGTCCTGACAAAGATGAGGGGCCGGGAGACGGGCGGCGTCACGCCCCGCCGGTTTCCGCGCCGATCCACGCCAGGTAGGCCGGCAGGCCTTCGTGGAGAGGGACCGCAACGATCTCCGGAAGTTCGTAGGGATGGGCTTCGGTGAGGGCGGCCTGCAATTCGGGGTAGCGCGCGAGGGTGGTCTTGATCAGCACCGGCACCTCGGCGGCGGTTTCGATGGCGTCCTGCCAGCGATACACCGAGGTGCACGGCGACAGGATGTTCACGCAGGCGGCGAGGCGCCGGTCGATCAGCAGGCGGGCGACGCGCCCGGCACTGTCGGCGTCGGGCAGGTTGGTGAGGACGAGAAGGGTTTCGGCGGTGCTCATCGCGGTACGGTGGCGGTTGGGATCAGTTCAGCAGCCGGCGCCGGGTCAGCGCCAGCGCCAGCCAGAAGGCCGCGCCGGCCAGGACGGCCAGCGCCGCCACATGCAGACCGATGTGCTGCGGCATGTGGCCGAGCAGCAGCGGCCGCACGAGGGCGACGGCGTGGGCGAGCGGCAACTGGTCGGCCACGCCGCGGACGAGGTCGGGCAGCTGGCTCTGCGGGAAGAACACGCCGGACAGCATCGTCATCGGCGTGACGAACAGCGTGAAGTAGTACATGAAGAAATCGTAGCTCGGCGCCAGCGCGGTCATGATCAGACCGAGCGCGGCAAAGCACAGGCCGGTGAGAAAGACCACCGGGATCGCCGCCAGCGCGAGCGGCGAGGCGGTGAAGCCGAACACCGCGATCACCGCCAGGATCGCCACCCCGGCCAGCGTAGCCTTGCTGGCGGCCCACACCAGTTCGGCGGCGACGATGTCGTCGAGGGCCACCGGCGCGTTCATGATCGCCTCCCAGGTTTTCTGCACGTGCATGCGCGAGAAGCCGGAATACAGCACCTCGAAGGTGGCGGCGTTCATCGTCGAATAGCACAGCGTGCCGCCGGCCAGGAAGGCGATGTACGAAACCCCCTCGACCTCCGGCACCAGCATGCCGAGACCGTAGCCAAGGCCCAGCATGTAGATCACCGGGTCGGCCAGGTTGCCGACGATGGAGGGCAGCGCAAGCTTCCTCCACACCAGGAAATTGCGTCGCCACACGGCGAACAGGCGGAGCGACAGGCGCGGCGGAGCGAAAAGGGCAGGCATCGCGGATCAGTCCCGGAGCTCGCGGCCGGTGAGCTTGAGGAACACGTCCTCGAGGTTGGCCGGGCGGTGCAGGGTGCGCAGGCCGGGCTGGCGGGCCAGGTGGGCGAGCAGCGGGGCGGCATCGTCGGTGTAGCAGAAGGCGGTTTCGCCGCTGATCTCGCAGCGCCGGCTGAGACTGCCGGCATGCGCGGCGGCCCACGCCGCGGCGCCGCCGGGGTGGCCGCCCCACTCGCCGAAAACCTCGACCACCTGCGGCTCGATGTGCGCGGCGATGACCTCGCGCGGACTGCCCTGGGTCAGGATGCGCCCGTCGTCGAGGATCGCCAGACGGTGGGCGAGGCGCTCGGCCTCGTCCATGAAATGGGTGGTCAGCAGGATCGTCGTGCCCTCGGCGGTCAGGCGGCGCAGGCGCTCCCAGATCAGGTGGCGGGCCTGCGGGTCGAGACCGGTGGTCGGTTCGTCGAGGATCAGCAGTTCGGGCTGGTTGACCAGCGCCCGGGCGAGGGTCAGGCGCCGCTTCATGCCGCCGGAGAGCGACTGGATGCGCGCCGTCTCCTTGCCTTCGAGACCGGCGAAGGCGAGCAGTCCGGCGATTTTCGGGCGGATCTCCCGTTCGGAAATCCCGAAATATCCGGCAAAGATGATCAGGTTTTCGGCGCAGGTGAAATCGGGGTCGAGACTGTCGAGCTGGGGCACGACGCCGACCCGCGCGCGTGCCTCGCGTGCCTGCCCGGGCACCGGCAGGCCGCACAGGCGGATGCTGCCGGCGCTGGCCGCGGTGAGACCGAGGGCGCAGCGCAGGGTCGTGGTCTTGCCGGCGCCGTTGGGGCCGAGCAGCGCGAAGCATTCGCCGGGGGCGAGCGACAGATCGATCCCGCGCACCACCTCCCGGGCCTCGGCGCCCTTGCCGAAGCGTTTGACGAGGCCGGCAATCTCCAGTGGCATCAGACCGGCGGCGGAGTGGTGTCGACGAAGGAGGGCCGGGCGAGGAGGTCGGCGGCCCACGCGGCGAGGGTCGGGTGGGTGCTGCGCCAGTGCAGGTGGCCGAAGCGCAGATCGAGGTAGCCGAGGGTGCACCCCGCCGCGATGTCGGCGATGTTGACCGCCGCGCCGCCGAAGCCCTTGCGCTGGATCAGGCGTTCTTCGAGGGCGGCCAGACCGCGGTGGATCTTGGCCAGCTGGCGTTCGATGCTCTCGGCGTCCTGTTTGTCGGCCGGGCGGCGGCTCTCGAGGAAGGCAGCGACGGCCGCGTCGGTGATGCCGTCGGCGAGGGCCTCGGTCTGGCGCAGCGGGAGCATCGTCTGCCGGTCGGCCGCCAGCAGCGGCAGGCCGCCGAGGTTTTCGAGATAAAGGGCGATCACCGGCGAGTCGTACCACACCTCGCCGTCGTCGGCGACAAGGGCCGGCACCTTGCCGAGCGGGTTGTAGCTCGGTACGTTGGTCTCGGGCAGCCACGGAATATCCACCTCGAGGGTGAAGGGCAAGCCCTTTTCGGCGAGGGCGACGCGGATCTTGCGGGCGTAGGGGCTGGTCAGGGAGGCGACGAGTTTCATCGTGGGAACCTCGGTTGTCGGCCTGTCAGGCAGGCTCGGATTGGACGGCGGGCGGCGCGACGCTCACAGCGGGCGCCAGGCGCGTTCGACGATCTGGCGGATGACGTGCAGCTTGCCGTGGAAGAAGTGGTCGGCCCCCGGCACGACGACCACCGGCAGCTCCTGCGGCCGCGCCCATTCGAGCACGTTGGCGAGCACGACGGTTTCATCGGTTTCGCCGTGGATGACGAGGGTGTCGCCGGGCACCGGCTCGGTGGCGTAGCTGCGGGCGCCTGTGACGGTGCCGGCGGCGGTGCCAACCAGCACGATGCGCCCCGGGGGCGTCACGCCGCCGGCCAGGCGGGCCGCGACACGGGTCTGTACGAAGGCGCCGAAGGAGAAGCCGCCCAGTGCCAGCGGCAGGCTGCCCCAGCGACTCTGCGCCCAGGCGATGACGGCCAGCATGTCTTCGGTCTCGGCGCCGCCGTGGTCGTGCTCGCCGACGCTCTTGCCGACGCCGCGGAAGTTCGGCCGCAACGCCGCATAGCCCAGATCGCGGAAGACACGGGCCAGGGTGTGCGCCACCTTGTTGGTGTTGCTGCCGTGGAACAGCGGGTGCGGGTGGCACACCAGCGCAATGCCGCGCACCTGCGCCGGGGTGTCGATGATCAATTCGATCGGGCCGTCGGGGCCGTTGATGAGGGCGGTTTCGGTGGCGGCCATGGTCAGATCTTCAGGCGTTCGACGATGCGGCCGTGCTGCAGATGCTCGGCGATGATCTCGTCGACGTCGGCCTTGTCGACGAAGGTGTACCAGACGTTGTCGGGGTAGACCACCAGCACCGGGCCTTCGTCGCAGCGATCGAGGCAGCCGGCCTTGTTGATGCGCACCTTGCCCTTGCCCTTCAGGCCGAGGGCGGCGACGCGGTCCTTGGCGTAGGCCTGCAGTTCGGCGGCGCCGTGGCTGGCGCAGCAGGTTTCGCCTTCGGCGCGCTGGTTGCAGCAGAAGAAAACGTGGTGCTTGAAGTAACTCATCGGGGGCGTCTCCGCGGTCGGTTCTGGGAATGACTGCGATTATCGGTCAATCGTTCCGCCGGCGGCGGATTTCAGCGCCCGCGGACGGGGTCGCGCAGGTAGGGGTCGCGCGCCGCCCTGGCGCCAAGCAGGCCCAGGTAGGCAAAGGCGACGAACGGCCACAGGCTGGCGGTGAGCTGGGTCAGGCCGTGGAAGTTGAGGAAGTTGCCCTGCCGGATCAGCGCTGCATCGCTGGGCAGGAAGGGGTTTTCGGGCGCCAGGTTGACCAGCGCCGTGCCGACCAGCAGCGCCATGCCGGCCAGCATCGCGTGGCTGCGCACCGGCAGCAGCAGGCACACGCCGAGCAGCGCGACGCCGGCGGCGAGGCCGATCTGCCCGCCCGGCGTGGCCCAGTGCAGCGGGTCGCCCGGCGCGAAGAAGGTGGCCGAGGCGAGGGTCTTGGCGCCGAGGCCGAGCACGATCAGCGCGAGCAGCGGCCACGGGCTGAACTGGCGCATGATGCAGCGGGCGGTGAGCCCGACCGCGACGAGCTGGCTGGCGGCGATGGCCGCTTCGACCTTGACGAAGCGGGTCGGGTTGAATTGCAGCGGCGTCGGCAGATCGAACAGGCGGCGCAGATCGCCGGTGGCGAACAGCAGGCTTTCCGGCGTCAGCAAAGTCAGCAGCCACAGCCCCAGCACGACCAGTCCGATCTCGCCGACGTGGCCGGCGACGATGCGGCGCTTGCGCCAGCGGGTCAGGCCGCTGCGCGGATCGAACAGACGCCCGCCCCAGCGCCCGCCGGCCAGCGCGCCGAGCACCCCGCCGAGGGTGTTGCAGCCGACATCCACGTTGGACGGCACGCGGCTGGGCAGGTAGTTCTGCAGCGTTTCGACCGACAGACTGAGGGCGAAGGTGATCAGGATCGCCACCGCCACCGCCCAGCCTTTCGACAGCCGCGACGGCAGCGCCGCCACCAGCGCGAAGCTGAAGGGCACGATGCCGACCACGTTGACGGTGAGGTCGATCCACGTGAAATAGCGCGGCCACGGCTGGTCGAGGAAGTAGAACGGCGGCAGACCGGGATCGCGCCAGCCGGTGAAGGGGTGCAGGCAGGCGTAGACGATCAGGATGCCGATGGCGGCGGCGAACCAGGCGGCAAGAGGTGAACTGCGGCGGGACATGGGACGCATTCTAGCCGCGATGGCCGCCGGGCAGTCCCGTCCGGCGGTGCTCGGCAGCCGCCGCGGCAACGCGGCGCGCGCCCGTTACGGGTTGATCAGGCGGTCGGTCGTGGCCTGGTCGACGATCGATTCGTCGCCGAACATCCGCGTCTCGGCGGCAGCGCTCTGCTGGGCGAGCGCGCGGGCGGTGATCGCCAGCACCGCGTTGCGGTCGCCGTCGGAGATCAGCATGACCTGCCCGGCCGGCGCCAGGTGGGCGACGTAACCACGCATCACCGTGCCGTCGGGCAGGCCGATGGCGACGCTGTCGCCGGGCTGCAGCAGCGCCCACTCGGGGGGTGGCGACAGTTCGCCGGCGACGTACTGCTTGTGCTTGAGGGTCCGCAGGCCCGGGCTGCCGGCCGGGGCACCGAGGGTCGGCGGCGAGCTGGCCCGGCGCAGGGTCGGCACCGGCGGCGCCGCGCCGGCCAGCAAGCTGGCGTGCATGGTCTGGCAGGACGCCAGCGCGGCACCGGCCTGACGTGCCGGCAGCGCGATCCAGGTCAAACCTTCGTCGAGCTCATAGACGATCGCCGGAAACTCGGCGGCGAGGCGAAGTCTGGCCGCCTCGTCGGCCGGCGGCAGCGCGCTGGCCAGCAGACGGTTGGCGGTGAGCAGACGGGCCGCCCACTGCGGGCTGTCGAGTCCGTAGAGGTAGACCGCCTTGGCCAGCACGTGCACCCAGTAGCGTTCGAGGAAGTTGCGCGCGGCACTGGGCGGCTCCTGGCCGACCAGCAGATACACCGCCCGGCTGGCCTGGTGCAGCGCCACCTCGCGGCGCTCCATGCGCAGCGCCGCCTCGATGTGCGCGGCGGCACGGGTCAACGCGCCACGCTGGCGGGTTAGCAGCAGGGCCTCCAGCACCGCCAGCGCCATTTCGAAATCGCTGCGCGCCGGCCGCGGCAGCCGGCCGAGCGAGCGCACCATCGACGCCAGACCGCGGCACACCGGCAGATCCAGCGTGCAGTCGGGCGGCAGCGTGCGGCCGACGGCGGCGATGCGGTCGACCAGCCGCAGGGCCGGATGACGTTCCAGCGACAGCAGCTTGTCGCTGCGCAGCGCCAGACGCAGCAGCGGCACGCGCAACCCGGTGAACAAACCGCGGACCGCCGCCGGCAGCGACGGCGCGTTCTCGGCGAAAGCGCACACCGTTTCGACGACTTCCACCGCCGCCGCCTGCTGCGGGCTGAGCAGCGCACCAAGCTCGCTGGCGCCAAGCGAAACCGGCACGCCGGTGCCGAAGCGGTGCCGTTCGCCGAGCCAGGCCTCGATGCGCTCGAGCAGCACCGAGGCGAGCGCCGGATCGAGGCTGGCGGCCGGCGCCGGCTGCGCCTCGCGACGGCCGAGCACCGCCAGCCGCAGCGCGTCCACCGGATCGATCGGCAGGCTGGCGCGGGCCGCCGGGGTGTCGGTCCAGTCGTCGGCGGACACCGCCGCCGCAACCGCCGGACGCTCGCGGCGGACGGCGTGCAGGCCGCCGGCCAGCGCATGGTCCAGCTCACGGTAGAAATCGGCCAGATGGCGGCGCAGCGGCATGTCCAGCTGGCGCACGAGCTGCAGCGCTTCGTCGGGGCTGAGGTGCTCGGCCTCTTTCAGCGCCCGCAACGCCCGGCACACCGTGGCGGTGCCGAGCGGCGACTCGTCACCCAGCTCGACGCCGCCATCGGCGAGGGTCTGGCGCATGCGCCGGTGCAGACTGGCGAGTTCGCGCCCGCAAAAATCCTGCAGCCGCTGGTCGAGATTGATCAGCGCGATCGAGTAATCCGCTTCGGCAACCCGCACCAGCCCGATCGGCGCCCCGCCCCGTCCGGCCTTGCGGCCGCCGGCGAGTTCGTCGAAACAGCGGCCCGCTGCCGCGGTCAGCACATCCAGCCACGCCGGATGGCGGATCACCTCGCTGGCGGCGTTGCGCAGGGCCTGCAGGAAACCCTCGCGGCCGCGGGCGAGAAGCTGGCTGGCAGCATCGGCCTGTGCGGTGCGGGAGCGTGGGCGGTGGGGCATGGACACATAATTTGAAGATGAGTTGACGTAGCGTTATACAACCCACCCCACCGCCTCACTGTGACGCACGCCCGATTCGGGCACATTTACGCGCAACCCGTGCGCCGACCACCAGCGCAAACAGCGCGGCCAGCCCCCATTTGACCGCCGAACATCCGGCCGACAGCGGCACCGCGACGTCCGGCGCCCCCGCCGGACCGGCCAGCAGATGGAGCTGCAGCAGGTTTTCGGCCAGATCGAAAAGCGCCGCCACCGGCAGCAGCCACGCGCTGCAGCGGGCAGCCCGCGCTTCGTCAGGCGCGAAGAGGCCGGCGCGGGTTGCCAGCATCCGGCCAAACAAGGCGTAGATGAACAGATGGGCGAAGTCGTACGGGAAGTGCGCACGGTACGCCCGCAAGCCGTCGTCGCCCCACGCCTGCAGGATCGCCCAGTAGCGATCGGCGTCGAAAGTTAACTGCAGAACGAGAACATTCGGTCGTAATTGGTGGAGCAGGTAGCCGAGGTGGAACTGGGAAACCACAAAAGCCAGCGTGGCGAGAAGAGTCACCACGGGACTGCTGGTGGCAGGATGATCAAAACGACGAACCATGAAATGTGAAATTTTTAATTGGCAAAATTGATTTATTCAATAAAATCATTAAACCCAAGCGCTGCAGGCCCATACCGTCATGAACACAGCCACGACCCCGTCCCCGCTCACCCACGCAGAGCTGAATGAAGCCCTCGCCGCGGTCCGCATTCCCGCTTGTCCGGCCATCGTTACCGAAGTCATGCGCGAAGCCCAGCGTGACGAGCCGTCGATCAAGGTGCTGACCCGCATCCTGGCGTCCGACGTGGGCATGTCGGCGATGGCCGTCAAGCTCGCCAACTCGCCGATGTTCGGCAGCGGCGTGCCGGTGCGCAGCGTGCAGCAGGCGGTGGGCCGGCTCGGCATCAGCAACATTCTCAGTGTGGTGATTGCGGTCGCGCTGCGCAATTCGAGCAGCGACCTGCCAGCCGAACTGATGGAGAGTTTCTGGTCGCGGGCCTCGACCCTCGCGCTGGCCACCGGCCTGCTGGCGCGCAAGCATGTCGGCATCTCGGCGGATAGCGCCTACACCTACGCCCTGTTCCACGACGCCGCCGTACCGGTGATGATGAGCAACTTCGCCGACTACGCAGCCCTCTACGCATCGGCCACCGACCGCGGCACCGCGCTGATCCGTCTCGAACAGGAGCGCTTCCGCTGCGACCACGCAGTGGCCGGCTGGCTGCTGGCGCGCAGCTGGGGACTGCCGCCGAAAATCGCGGCGGCGATCCGCTACCACCACGATCCGGAACTTTACATCCTGCCCGAAAGCGAACTGCCGTCCGACGCCTTGGCGCTGATTGCCGTCACCCTCATCGCCGAGCATGTCCTCGCCGAATTCACCAAGGATGCCGATCTGGTCGGCGGCCGCCCCTTCGACGACGCCAGAACCTTCCTCGGCACCTCCGAGGCCGATCTGGACGAATTCCGCGAGATCATTGCCGCCGCGCTGCACTAGTCGGCCAGCCGGCACATCCCGACGGTCCACAATGAAATGCCCGCCAACACGGCGGGCATTTCATTTTCCGGCGCCCGACGCCGCGAGCTACTCGGCCGCCGCCTTCTTGCGGGTGGCCGGTTTCTTGGCGGCCGGCGCCTTGGCTTCCTTCTTCTCGAACTCGAAACCGACCTTGCCGTCGTCGCCGCGCACCAGGAAGGCCGAGAACTTGCGCTTGGTGCGGCTCGAGACGAAACCCTTGAGCAGTTCGGTGCGACCCGTCTCGAGGAGCTTGTGCATCTGCTCCCGTTCGATCGGTTGCTGCAGGATGATCTTGCCGGAGCGGAAGTCGCAGGATTTGTCCGGCCCCACCGACTTCTCGCAGACGTAGGCCAGACCGTGCTCGAAGACCCGCGAGGCGCACTTCGGGCAGGCGCCGAGCGCTTCCTGCGCCGAAAAATCGACCGGCTCGGCGGCCTCGTCCTCCTTGGGCTGGCCGAAGTCGAACTCGGGCTGCTTGTCGTCGTTGAGGCGGATCTCGGCGTTGAAGAGCCGCCCCATCTTGTTGCGGAACCCCAGCAGCGGACCCACCCGCCCGGTGGCGAGGAGCTGCTCGATCTCGTCGATCTCGAACTGGCGACCGGCGACGATCTTCCAGGCGTTCCAGTCGCAGCTCTGGCAGGCGAACTTCTTGTAATTCTCTTTCACGACGCCGCCGCATCTCGGGCACGGCGTGGCCAGCGTCGCGAAGTCGCCGGGCACGGTGTCGGACTCGTAGCGCTTGGCGCGCTCGACGATGTCGCGGGTCATGGCCTGGATGTGGTCCATGAACTCGGCCCGCGACAGCGCACCGCGTTCCATCTGTGCGAGCTTGTGCTCCCATTCGCCGGTGAGCTCGGGCGAAGTCAGCTCGTTGGTGCCGAGGCCGCGCAGCAGCGTGATCAGCGAGAAGGCCTTGGCGGTCGGGATCAGCTCCTTGCCGTCGCGCAGGATGTAGGTTTCGCCGATCAGGTTCTCGATGATCTGGGCGCGGGTCGCCGGCGTGCCGAGGCCGCGGCCGGCCATCGCGGCGCGCAGCTCCTCGTCGTCGACCATCTTGCCGGCACCTTCCATCGCCGACAGCAGCGTGGCTTCGTTGAAGCGCGCCGGCGGCTTGGTGACCAGCGCCTTGACCAGGATCTCGTCGGTGCTCACCGTCTCGCCGGACGCCACCGCCACCAGCTGCGGGCCGCCTTCGGCATCGTCGTCGTTGGCCGCCGCCTTGCCATACACCGCCAGCCAGCCCGCATTGACCAGCACCTTGCCCTCGGTCTTGAAGGCTTCGCCTTCGACGCGGGTGATGCGGGTCGTCACGCGGTATTCGGCTGCCGGGTAGAACACCGCCAGGAAGCGCCGGGTGACGAGGTCGTAAATCTTCGCCTCGGCTTCGGACAGGCTCTTCGGCGCCGTGCCCGTGGGGATGATCGCGAAGTGATCGGAGATCTTGGCGTTGTTGAAGATGCGTTTGTTGGGCCTCGCCCAGCCGTGCTTGACGATCTCGTTGGCGAACGGCGCGTAGGTGTCCGGCAGGCCGCCGAGAATGCCCGGCACCTGGCCGACGTAGTCTTCGGGCAGCGCGCGGGCATCGGTCCGCGGATAGGTCAGCACCTTGTGCTTTTCGTACAGCGCCTGAGCCAGCTGCAGCGTGGTGCGGGCCGAGAAGCCGAAGCGGCCGTTGGCCTCGCGCTGCAGCGAGGTGAGGTCGAACAGCAGCGGCGAGAGCTGCGTCGACGGCTTGGACTCTTCCTCCACCGTGCCCGGCTTGCCTTCGCACTTGGCCTTGATCGCCTCGGCGCGGGTTTTGTCCCACAGGCGGAAGGCGGTGGCGTGCTCGAACAGCGGCGCGCCCTCGTCGGGCTTCTTGAAGCCCTCGTCGAACCAGCGGCCGACGTAGGCGCCGGCCTGGCAGCCGAAGCTGGCTTCCAGCTCCCAGTAGTTGGTGGGCTTGAAGGCGCGGATTTTTTCTTCGCGCTCGACGACGATGGCCAGCGTCGGCGTCTGCACGCGGCCGACGGTGGTGAGGTGGAAACCGCCGGTCTTGGAGTTGAAGGCGGTCATCGCCCGCGTGCCGTTGATGCCGATCAGCCAGTCGCTCTCGGCGCGGCACACCGCGGCGGCGCGCAGGCCTTCGACTTCGGCGGCGGCGCGCAGCTGGACGAAGCCGTCGCGGATCGCCCCGGCGGTCATCGACTGCAGCCACAGACGCTGCACCGGCTTGCTGGTGCCGGCGTGCTGGGCGATGAAGCTGAAGATCAGCTCCCCTTCGCGCCCCGCGTCACAGGCGTTGATCAGGCCGCTGACGTCCTTGCGCTTGATGAGGCGGGTGAGGAGCTTGAGGCGG
>WBZX01000829.1_pt1 | contig 25841 bp, 19 predicted proteins | sample 5204211 | NCBI WGS metagenome assembly WBZX01 (sample SAMN12344362, study PRJNA552823) | activated sludge metagenome | biome: Activated sludge suspended growth; feature: Nitrification reactor; material: Wastewater; isolation source: activated sludge from nitrification reactor of wastewater... | reverse complement strand
CAGTTTGTTCATGAGTTATCTCCAGCAGAAGGAAGGCCTGCGCGCGAAGGCCCAGGGCGGTAACCTGGGGGCCCTCGGTCTCACGGGCATTTCTTGAGAGCGGGCCAGGACGAGAGGAGGGAGCACCGATGAGCGATCCGTTACAGGCCTTACTGGACAGCGCACTGAAGGCCAATTCCTTTCCGCCCACCAGCCGCTATTACAACGTGAAGACCGCCTCGCTGCTCACCGCCGACGGCACCATGTTGGTGTATTTGCGGCGACGCTTCGTGCCGGGGAGCGAGCGATTCACCGTGGTACAGCAACATCGGGTGTCGGCAGGGGAGCGGCTGGACCATTTGGGGGCGACCTATCTGGGCGATCCGGAGCAGTATTGGCGGTTGTGCGATGCGAACGACGCGGTGCGGCCCGACGAACTCACGGACACCTTGAACCGCGCCATCGACATTGCATTGCCGGAGGGAACGACAGGAGTGCCCGGTGCTTAAAGGCATTCACCTGACATTGCTCGCCGGGCCGGTGGTGCCCTTTCCGGTGCCTCAGCCGGTCCTGGAGGCCTTGACCGAGGTCGAAGTGACGAGCGCCACCGGAACCGCCGGGGGGTTCCAATTGCGGTTCACGATTCAGAACAAGTCGCCGTTGCAGCAGGCCTTCCTGGTCGCGGCGACTCAAATGCCGCTCATGCGCGTGATCCTGGTGGCGACGATCAACCTTATTCCCCACGTGCTGATGGACGGGGTGATCACCACCCAGGAAATCAGCTCCGGCGAACAGCCGGGCGAGTCGACGCTCACGATCACCGGCGAGGACCTCACCAAGGTCATGGACCTGCAGGCATTCGACGGTCTGCCTTATCCGGCCATGCCCGACAATGTGCGCGTGATGGCGATCCTGGCGAAGTATGCGGTGTTCGGCATGATTCCGCTCGTGATCCCGCCCATCGCCTTCGATGTGCCGATTCCGACGATGCGGATTCCATCCCAGCAAGGCACCGACCTCAACTACATTCTCGAGCTGGCCAGGAAATCCGGGTATGTCTTTTATGTCGAGCCGGGACCGGCGCCGGGCACCAATACTGCCTATTGGGGCCCCCAGATCAAGGTGGGAATTCCGCAGCCGGCGCTGAATGTCGATATGGACTTCGATCGCAACGTGGAGTCGCTCAACTTTCAATTCAACTCGACCAAAAAGGACTTGCCGATCGTGATGATTCACAATGCGCTGACGAAGGTGCCCATACCCATCCCGATTCCCGACATCAACCCCTTGCAGCCGCCGCTGGGCCTGGTCGGACCGCCGGTCACCAAACTGACCATGCTCAAGGCGACAGGGAAGCTCTCCCCACCTGAAGCACTCAGTGAGGGGTTGACTGCGGCGAGTGAGTCCATGGAGGCGGTGACCGGCAGCGGGTCGCTCGATGTGGGGCGGTACGGCCGGCTGCTGAAGGCTCGCGGCCTGGTGGGGGTACGCGGCGCAGGTCTGGCCTTCGACGGCTTGTACTACGTGGAGAGCGTGACCACGACCATCAAACGCGGATCCTGCAAACAGAACTTTCGCCTCACGCGCAACGGGCTCGTCTCCATCACGCCCATGGTGCCGGTATGAATGATGCACAGACATACTATGGCAAGTATCGCGGTACGGTGCTGAACAATATCGATCCCATGCAGATGGGGCGGCTACAAGTTCAGGTGCCGGACGTGGCGGGATTGATTCCGACGTCCTGGGCCATGCCCTGTTTTCCCGCCAGCGGCAAACAGATGGGAGTCTACATGCTGCCGCAGATCGGCGCGGGTGTCTGGGTGGAGTTCGAGCAGGGAAATCCGGACTATCCGATCTGGAGCGGCTGCTGGTACGGCAGCGTGGCCGAGGTTCCGGCTCTGGGGTTGGCGGGCATTCCGGTCAGCCCCAACATGGTGATTCAGACGGCGGCTCAAAATGCCATCGTGATCAGCGACGTGCCGGGCCCGACCGGCGGCATCATGCTCAAGAGCGCGACCGGCGCCACGCTGATCGTCAACGACACCGGCATTTATATCCAGAACGGTAAAGGCGCCATGGTCACCCTGGTGGGACCGGCGGTCACGATCAACAATGGCGCCCTCACGATCATTTAGCATGATGCTGAAAACGCCCGCCAGCGGCGTTCTCGTTGCGTTCAGGCCCTCAATGTACCGCTAGGGTACGCCTCGGGCCTTCACTGACTGCGGCCTTGCTGGGCAGTCGTTTTGAGCATCATGCGGAAGGATCTGCCGCTTCTGGCCCGAAGCGAATCATTGCGGCCTGCGTGCGCGAATAGTTATGTGCAGACTGCGAACCATTCATGGAGGGTGAGCTAATGCCAGGCTTTTTACTGCATCTCGGGGCGACGGTTCTGTGCAGTCACGCCGGTCAGGCGACGCCGGTGGCGCCGAATCCGCGCGTGCTCGTGAGCGGACAACCGACCGTACCGATGACAAGTCTCTATGCCGTCGCCGGCTGCACCTTACCGCCGCCTACCGCGGCAAACGGGCCCTGTGTCACGGCGCCATACATCACGGGGGCCACCAGGATCACCAGTAACGGCTTGCCGCTGCTGCTGATCGATAGTCAAGCGATCTGCACGCCCTCCGGGACGCCGTTGCTCGCGACCGTCACGCAAACCAGGGTCACGGGAGTCTGACGATGATGCACGTCGATTTTCCCTATCGCTTTGATACACGCGGCCGAACCGCCGCGACGGATGACGCCGACCATATTCGCGACCTGATCGAGCAGGTGCTCTTCACGAGTCCCGGCGAACGCGTGATGCGGCCGGACTTCGGAAGCGGCCTCTTACAGCTGGTGTTCGCACCCAATAGCGAGGTGTTGGCGGCCACGACGCAGGTGCTCGTGCAGAGCGCGCTGCAACGGTGGCTGGGCGAATGGATCCTGGTGGAGTCGGTACAGGTGGCGGCTGTGGATTCGACCTTGCGGGTCAGGGTGCAGTATGTGATCAGGCGGACGGGTACTCGCACGGTCGGCACCTTCGTGCAAGGAGGCGCGGCGTGACGTATTTCTGTTGCGACGAACTACGTCGTCAGGTGGTCCGGAATCATCCGACCCTGAACGGTATCGACTTTCTTGAAGTCATCGATCACACCGCGCCGACCGAGGCCGAACGGCAACGGAAACTCGAGCTCCATTTTGTGAAGCCGCTGGGCGCGTTGACGCTCGCGCCGACCAACATCAGGATCGAAGGCGGTGAGCGCATCACGACGTTCCATGTGTTGTCAGTGGTTGCCGGCAGCGGCTCCTCGGCCAACATCGTGACCGTGGAAGTGGATCAGCCCGGCGACTTCTCGACGTACACTCTGCGTCTGGTGACGGGTGCGTTGAATGATGCGGTGCCGGATGGAATCGACCCGCAACTGGCGACAATTGAGTTTTCGTTCAAGGTCGAATGCCCGAGTCCTTTCGATTGTGCTCCGCAACATATCTGTCCGGACGTGCCGGGACCGGCGCCGGTGATCGACTATTTGGCGAAGGACTACGCCAGCTTCCGCCGCGTGATGCTCGATCGGATGTCCGCATTGATGCCGCAGTGGAAAGAGCGGAGTCCCGCTGATCTCGGTGTCATGTTGGTAGAAGCGTTGGCCTACACGGCCGATCAATTGAGCTATCAGCAGGATGCGGTTGCGACTGAAGCCTATCTGGGCACGGCGCGCCGCCGGGTGTCCGTCCGCCGCCACGCTCGGCTGATGGATTACTACATGAGCGAGGGGTGCAACGCGAGAACCTGGGTGCAGATTCAGGTTTCCGCCGACGTGGTACGCGTTGATCCGAGCAATCCAGCCATTCCCATGAGCACCAAGTTGGCCACGCGTATCCCGGGGCAGCTCACGAGCATTGCCGACGATCCGCGGATCTATGAGCAGGCCGACCTGCTGTTTGAAACGATGGAGTCTGTTCAGTCCCTCTATGCCGATCATAACGAGCTGCGGTTCTACAGTTGGAGCGATCAACGATGTTGCCTTCCGAAGGGCTCGGTGACGGCTACCCTTGCCGGTCACCACCCCAATCTGGCGGCAGGGATGATGGTCCTGTTCGAGGAGGTCATCGGTCCGGAAGCCGGCTCACCTGCAGATGCCGATCCCAACAAGCGTCATGTCGTGCGACTAGATCGTGTCGTGGTAACGGCGAAGGGCGGCGGGCCGCTGACTGACCCGGTGACGAATCAGCTCATTACAGAAATCACCTGGCATCAGGAAGACGCCCTGCCATTTCCGATCTGCCTCTCTGCCGAGACGACTGCCGGCTATCGCGATGCCGTCTCTGTGGCGCGAGGGAATCTCGTCCTGGCCGATCACGGAATCACCCTGGCGGATGAATCGCTGGGGTCCGTGCCGGAGCCGTTTCTCTTCATGCCCCGGTCGAAGGAGGCGGATCGATGTGCAGCGCTCACCCGCGAACCGGTTCCGCCGCGATTCCGGCCGAATCTGGCGAAGGGGCCGCTCACCCATGCCGGACCTGCCTACGACCATGAGCACTCGGCGCGGGCGGCATTGCAATGGGACTTGAGAGACGTGCAGCCGGCGATCAGTCTGACCGGCATCCACGGTGCGGAGACCACGACGTGGACGGCGCGACGCGATCTGCTGAACAGCGGCGCGGAGGCGGATGAGTATGTCGTGGAAGTGGACAATGACGGCAGCGGAACGATTCGCTTCGGGGATGATGTTCACGGTCGTCGACCAGAGTTCGGCACGGCGTTTTCTGCCCGTTACCGCATTGGGAATGGCCGCATGGGAAATATCGGGGCCGATTCCCTGGTTCACATCGCGCTCACGCTTCCCGAAATCACCCTCGTGCGCAATCCATTGCCGGCCGTCGGCGGGCTCGAGCCCGAATCGTTGCAAGACGTGCGTCAGCGCGCGCCGGTAGCCTATCGTGTGCAGGAACGCGCCGTCACTGAAGCCGATTATGCCGAAGTGACCGAACGTCGTGCCGACGTGCAGCGGGCCGCCGCCACCTTTCGCTGGACGGGTAGCTGGCACACGGTGTTCGTGACGGTCGATCGTGAAGGAGGCGCCGGTCTGTCAGATGAGTTTGAGACAGACATCCGCACGCATGTCGATCGGTATCGCATGGCTGGGCATGATCTCGAGGTGGATAGCCCACAGTTCGTGTCTCTGGAAATTGATCTGCATGTTTGCGTGCGAACCGACCATTTCCGGAGTGACGTCGAACGGGAACTCCTCGACGTGCTGAGCAATCGAGATCGGCCGGATGGACGTCGTGGGCTTTTTCATCCGGACCTCTGGACCTTTGGACAGCCGGTGTACCTCAGTGCGATTTACGGGGCCGCACATCAAATTATCGGGGTCGAGTCAGTCGAGGTGCGCACCTTTCAGCGGCAGGGAGTGCCGGAGAGTACCGCGTTGGACAGCGGACGACTGGACATGGCCGCACTGGAGATTCCCCGCTTGGACAATGACCGCAATTTTCCAGAGCATGGCCGGTTGACCATCACGTTGGGAGGCGGGAAATGAGCCAGGATACTCGGAACGAATGCGGCTGTTGCGCCGGGATCGACGCCGCGACTCCCGGTCTGCTCTTCAACCGTTCGGGTCTTTCCGCTATCGCGTATCGTGTCGGGACCTACCAGACGTTTCGACAGAGCCTCCATGCCCGGCTGTCGGATGGGCGCTGGCCGGTCTTACGCGGGCTGAGGACGCGGGACGATGATGATTTCACTATCGCGTTGCTGGACGCCTGGGCCATGACCGGTGACATCCTGACCTTTTACCAGGAGCGCATCGCCAACGAATCCTATTTGCGGACGGCCACGGAACGCCTGTCGATTCTGGAGCAGTCGCGCCTGCTCGGATATCAGCTCGGTCCCGGTCTTGCTGCCGCCACGCACCTGGCCTTCACGCTCGAAGAAAGTCCCGGCTTGCCGCAACAGGCGGCCCAGCCGATGACCTTGGCAGTCGGCACAAAAGTACACAGTATTCCCGGGCCTGATGAACAACCGCAGACCTTCGAGACGGTCGAGGCCATTGAAGCGAGACCGGCATGGAACGCGCTCTTGGCTCAACAGACTCAATCGCAATCGCTCAGCTGGAACATGACGGAATTGTGGCTGGCCGGCACCAACGTGAGTCTGACAGTCGGGGAGGTAGTGCTGATTGTGACGGAGAGCGGCAGCGGGTTTGACGCGTCGATCCGTCGCGTAACTCGCCTCATCTCTCATCCCGATCGCCTGACTACGCAGGTGCTACTGGCGACCATCTCAACCAGCGCGAAGACCATTGCGGCCTCCAAGCCAGGCGTCTACGTTTTGCGTAGTCAGGCGTCGCCCTTCGGGCACAACGCGCCGTTGCAGCCACAATACAGCAGCGGTGTATTTGCAGGCACATTCAGCGAGTGGGCCTTGGATGCCAATGAGACCGTGACGCGCATCACGCTCAGCAGTCGCAATGACAAGATTCTAAAGGACAGTTTCGCCGTCGTGGAACAAGACGATCCCGGGACCGGCTCGCGTATCTGGACCTTTGCTCTGGTGTCTGATGTGGTCCATCGCTCGATGGCCCGGTACGGCATCGCCGGCAATGGAACACAACTGAGCCTGAGCGCCGGTTGGTCGAAAGGAACTGACTCGAAGTTGGATCTGTTGCGCACAATGACGATCGCGGCTCAGAGCGAAGAACTGACGCCGGCAGCCTTGCCGCTGCTGTACCCGCTCTATGGCGAGACGTTGTCATTCGATCAACTGGTGGAGGGCCTCGTGCCGGGACGCCCGCTGGCGATAAGCGGAACTCGTCAGCGCATTCGCATCACCGCCGTTCCACGTGGGTCACACAGCGGACGCCTGCCGGTCGATCTTCCCGGCGATGTTCCGAGTCCGCCGGACCTGCCGGATGTGCCTGATATCGAACTGCCACCCATCCTCATGCTTGACTCCGGTGAGTTTGTCTTTCTCACGGTCGGAGACTTGCTTTCCCTGGTCGCGCCTCCCATGACCGTTGCCGGTTCCATCCTCAGCGCACTTTCCCCATCGGAGTTCGGTGCGGTGCTGAGTGACCCGGCTCCGCCTCTGCTGCGTTTGCAGGTCATGGACCGAGACGGAAAAAGCGGGCACGTCACGATCAGCGCGGGGGCGATCGAAATGGTGGCTGCGTCCGACGGTGATGAAACGGTCAGCGAGATCGTGTTCGTCGACGAAGCGATCGGGACCAGCATCACCCAGGATCGCGATCGCACGACCGTCCAACTGGCGACGGCGTTGGCCAACGTGTACGAACGCGCCACCGTTCGGATCAATGCCAACGTGGCTGCCGCGACGCATGGGGAGAGCGTGAAGGAACCGGTGGGCAGCGGAGACGCGGCAATCGCCTATCAGCAGTTTACCTTGAAACAACCGCCGCTGACCTATGTCGGTGCCGACACGCCGGATGGCTCGGCCTCGACGCTGAAGGTCTACGTCAACGAAGTCTTGTGGGAGGAAGTTCCCTTCTTCTACGGCAACGGGCCTACCGAGCGCATCTACATCACTAGACGGGATGACGAAGGCCGCACCACGATTAGGTTCGGCGATGGGATCACAGGGGCACGGCTACCGACCGGTCAAAACAACGTCCGCGCCGAGTACCGAAAGGGAACCGGCCTCGGTGGGCTGGTGCGAGCCGGGCAATTGAGCCTGCCGATGAGCCGACCGCTCGGGTTAAAGGGCGTGGTGAATCCAGAAGCCGCGCAGGGGGCCGAGGATCCGGAGTCGAGGGATGATGCCCGCACGAATGCTCCGCTGACCGTGTTGACGCTGGAGCGTGCCGTGTCGCTGCAGGATTACGAAGACTTCGCCAGAACCTTTTCCGGCATCGCCAAAGCTCAAGCGGTGTGGGCGTGGGATGGTCGAAAGCGGAGCATCTTCCTCACGGTGGCCGGTCCGGGTGGGGAGGTGTTGGATGAGGACAGTTCAGTCATCACGAAGCTGAAGGAATCTCTGCGCACGTACGGTGACCCCTTCGTCGCGTTCACGGTGAAACCCTATCGGCAGGCCTGGTTCGAGCTCGAGGGCACGGTCACAATCGATCCGGACCATGTGGGAGATGTGGTGATGGAGGTAATAACTGCCGATCTTGAGCAACGGTATGCGTTCGAGGCCAGGGCGTTCGGCCAACCGGTCGCGTTGAGCGAGGTGATCGCTTCGATCCAGGCCAATCGCGGTGTGGTTGCGGTGGATCTGGACCGGTTCGCCCGCACAGACCAATCGCTGCCGGCGATTCAGCCTCGTCTGATCGCCGATCGTCCGGCCATGGGCGCGGATGGACTGGTGCCGGCGGCGGAGTTGTTGTTACTCGATTCCGCGTCATTGACTCAACTGAAGGCGATGCCATGAATCCAGAAGCAGACAAGCTCTATCAGCTCCTTCCGGCGCTCTATCGGATTCGTGATACCGAACAGGGTGGTTCCTTGCGCGCATTGTGCGAGGTGCTGGCCGAAGACATTGCGGTGCTGCGAGAGAATCTCGATCAACTCTATGATGACCAGTTTATCGAGACCTGCGCCGACTGGGTGGCTCCCTATATCGGAGACCTGATCGGCTACCGGACGTTGCACGCCGTCACCGAACGAACGCGCAGTGCCAGGGCGGAGGTGGCTAATACGATTGCCTATCGACGGCGAAAGGGCACGGCGACGGTGCTCGAACAACTGGCCCGGGATGTCACCGGGTGGAACGCGCGTGTCGTGGAGTTCTTCCAGTGGCTCGAAACCAGCCAATACATGAACCACGTGCGTCCCATCAGCCTGGTCACGGTCGATCTGCGGAATTGGGAAGCCTTGGAGCGGCGTGACACGGCCTTTAACCAGATCCCGCATTCCGTCGACATGCGGCGGATTGAGACTCAGCAGGGGCGGTACAACATTCCCAACATCGGCCTGTTCCTTTGGCGGTTGGATGCCTTTGCAGTGCGCCGCTCTCCTGCGTTTCGCGTCGATGATGAACGGTTTCTCTTCAGTGCGTTGGGGAGCAACCAGCAACTCTTCACCCGACCCCAATCGGAGACGGATATCACTCACCTGGCCGAACCGTTGAACGTGCCGGAGCCGATTAGCCGCAGGGTGCTGGATCGGTATCTTGCGCAGTACTACGGCCCGCAGTTGAGTCTGTTTCTGGAAGCGGACAATCTGGATACGAGCGTCGGAAACATCCAGGTCTGCAACCTGTCCGACGACGGGGCGACCTGGGCCCACCTGCCGGTGAGCAAAATTTCGATTGATCCCGTGTTGGGACGGATCGCTGTGCCACCGGGCACCCCGCCGGTCAATCTGCGGGTGACCTGTCACTATGGGTTCGGTATGCCGACCGGCGGCGGGTCGTACGAACGTGGCAAGACTTTTGCGCTTGGCGGCGGGTTTGCCTCCGTGACGCAGGGACAAAGTCTGCAAGCGGAGCTGACCGCGTCTCAAGCCGGCGGCATTGTGCAGATCGACGACAGCGGGCGTTATGCGGAAGCCTTGAGCCTGAACATTCCTGCGGCCGCGAAGGTCGAGGTGCGCGCCGCCAACGAACATCGCCCGACGCTCGTTCTCAACGGAGATTGGACGATCACGCTGGCACCGGGGTCGGAGCTGACCTTAAACGGACTTCTCATTACCGGAGGACGACTGCGTATCGACGCGGCTGGTACGGCTGGGACTCGTATCCTGCGACTCCGCCATTGCACGCTGGTGCCGGGGTTGAGCCTGACCAGAGAGGGTGAGCCGGTGTCGCCATCCGCTCCCTCGCTCGTGATCGAGCGGGAGGGCACAACGGTCGAGATCGATCACTGCCTGCTCGGAAGCCTCCGCGCCGTGGACAATTCTGAGGTGTCGATCACCAATTCGCTGGTCGATGCGACGTCCCCGACCGGAGTGGCGTATGCGGCCCTTGATGGTTTGGCAGCAGGGGGTGTCTTGAGCATTGTGAATTGTACGGTGATAGGCAAGGTGCACACGAAGCGACTGGACCTCGCCTCGAACACGATCTTCGCGGCCGCCCTCAGCAACGGCGACAGCTGGAGCCATCCGGTCCGGTCCGAGCAAAACCAGCAAGGCTGTTGCCGGTTTTCCTTCGTACCGCTGAATTCGATTGTGCCACGTCGCTACCGTTGCCAACCGGATCTGGCTGTGGAGGCGGCGTTGTTGGAGGCCGACCAGCCGAAAGGCAGTTTGACCGAACCGGAAACGCAGGCCATCGCGCTGGCGACACAGGCGCGCGTCAGGCCGGCCTTCACCGCTCGTCGATATGGGCAGGCGGCCTATGGTCAACTGGCGGGAGCTTGTCCGGACGAAATCAGGCGCGGGGCGGACGATGAATCAGAAATGGGCCTCTTCCACGATGTGTTCGCGCCGCAGAGAGAAGACAATCTCACGATCCGCTTGCAGGAGTATCTCCGGTTCGGGCTCGAGGCGGGAATATTTCACGCCTCCTAGGACACGAGACCGGCCGGGCCATGGAATTGAATTGGTGTAAATCACTGGGAGAGCACACATGAGTGGCGATTACAGCCGGAAACGATTCAACCCCGAAAAGCATTACCAGGGTGTGCTGCGACAACAGGGACGCGTGGACCTGGATGCCGATTGGAACGAGTATGTGGATCTCCAGGACCGCCGTTGGCGCGCGGAGACCATTGATGTGGTGGGCCGCTGCGGCGTGCCGGCCGAGACACCGGATGGATTCAAAATTGACGTCAGTGGCGGGGAACTGACCGTTGGTCAGGGCCGGATGTACGTCGATGGGTATGTCGCCGAGAATCACGGGACGGCGCCGGCGCTCGACGCAACGATCGAAGAGCAGTACGGCACCGCGGCACTGTTGGTGAAGGATCAGCCCTTTGGCGGCGGGGTGACGGTTCCGCCTCAGGTGCGGTCGCTCGTCTACCTCGATGTGTGGAGACGGGAAGTCACCTACCTGCAGGCGCCGGACCTCATCGAGCCAGCCGTGAACGTCGATTCGACGACCAGGAATCAGACCGCCTGGCAGGTCAAGATTCTGAGCGGCATCCCGGCGGATGTGAATTGTGAGACTCGGTTGGAGGACATTCCCGGGTGGCCGGCGGGGAACCGTCTGTCTTCCGCGCGGCTGACTACTACGACGGTAGCGGTGACCACGGAGCCTGATCCCTGTCTCGTCCCGCCGACCGGTGGTTATCGCGGTTTGGAAAATCATCTCTACCGTATTGAGGTGCACAGCGCGACGAACACGACCGCCAAAGTGAAGTGGTCGCGCGAGAATGCGCATGTCTCGACAACCATCGTAGAAGTCATGGCTGGCCGGACGACGGTGCGTGTGGAGAGCCTGGGGCGTGATAACGTGCTCCGGTTCAAGACCGGAGACTGGGTAGAGTTCACCAGTGATGCACGCGAGTTCGCCGGTCTGCCCGGTGACATGCGTAAGGTGACGGTGGATGACACCAACAAGACGTTGACGTTTACCCCTGCGTTGCCGATCGCCGATTTCCCCCAAGGCGTGCCGGACGCAACCAAACACTTGCGCGTGATCCGGTGGGATCAATCCGGAATCGTGCGAAAACCGGATGGCTCGCAATTGGTGAACCTGGACCTCACGACCGACGGATTGATCGAACTGTCCGCGGCCAATCCCAGCTTTGTGTTGGAGTACGGGGTGCAAGCCACGTTGACGGTGCAGGCGGGAGGACCCGCGCAGAGCGGCGACTATTGGTGTTTCGCGGCCCGGACCGCGGATGCCGACATCGAACGGCTCAATGTGGCGCCCCCGCTCGGTCTGTACCACCACTTTTGCCATCTCGCGATCATCGAAGCCGACGGCCAAATTCACGACTGTCGGACGGTGTTTCCTCCGCTCACGGAGTTGACTCCCGGCTGTTGCACGGTCGTGGTGCGTCCCGGTGAGGATATCCAAGCGGCCATCGATTCGTTGCCGGAGGAAGGCGGATGTGTCTGTCTCAAAGTCGGCGAGCACGAGATTGAGGCGCCGATCCGAATTGAACAGTCCAACGTGTCGTTGCACGGGGAAACCGTGGGCGCCCGCGTCGTCCGGAAGAACGGAACAGAGCTCCTTCACATCGGGCATCCCAACGGGCTGCTGGTCGAGCATGTGACCGTCTCCGGGGTGTCCTTGATGCTGGAGAACAAGGGGCAGCAGGGGCAGGGCCTGCAGGCCATGGTGGCGATAGACCGTTGCCGCGAAGCCGCACTCGAGCGGTGCCTGCTGCATGCACAGGTGCCGACTCAGATCGCCGGTGTGGCCATCAGCCGCAGCACCGATGTGCGCGTGACAGGTTGTGTCGTCGACAACGTGCACTACGGAGTCTGGACACTTGCCGATACGACGGGCCTCGTCATCGTCGGCAACAGTTTCGATGCCGCGAATAAGCGGAAGAGCGACGGAGGCCTGGTGGGGCTTCTGTTACAGGACCTGTCCTTCCCGGCGCGCATCGAGGACAATCGCCTGCTGGGGTTTGTTTTTGGCATTGTGCTGAATAATGGAGCGCTGACCGGCACGCCATTTTCGCTGGCCGCCGGTTCCACCATTGCCGGGAACTACATCGTGCGGCTGGGGGCAGAGGTGGAGCCGGGGACGCTGAAGGCGTTCGGTATCGATGTGGCTGCCGATGGCTGTGTCATCAGCGACAATATTCTGCTCTACAATTCACCGGAGTACGGCGGCATTTCCGTCAGCGGCAGGGATGCGGTCGTCGAACGCAATCAACTCCGCTCCTTGTTGAAAGAGGCGGGCTCGGTTCGGCCGATCGCGCTGCTGTTGGCCAGGCTGGGCCCGAACGGCAGCCTCGGATCTGTCGGAGGGAGAGTGTCGGGCAACTTGGTCTTCGGTGTGCAGGACGGTATTGTGGTGATCGGCAATGAGGAAGCCGACGTGCTCGACAATACGGTGGACAGCGAGGGCCAGGAGGTGCGGTTTGGCATTCTGTTGGCGTTTTCGAGTCGGGTTCGGGTGCAAGGAAATCGTGTCACCAACACCGCCTGGCCGATCGCGGCCAGCGGCGGAACGGCGAACGTGCTGGCCGACAACAGCTTGGTGCGGGGCGGCGGCGGGATTACCGCGGTCTTTCATACGTCGTTCACGTGTAGCCAGAATCGCGTCGAAGACATGCGGCATTGGGGTATTCTGAGCCTGGTCGGATTTGCCAAATGCGCCTTGACTGAGAACCGAGTGTTGAACTGTGGGTATCAGCAAGCTCCATCCATCGGCATCGGGGCCTCCGTGCAGCTCGGGGAATTGTGCGTGGAGTCCTGTGAGGTGATGAACACCGGGGTGTCGCCGGATAATACGACCATCAGTGCGCTCTCCTGGGGAATCATCGCTGACTTGATTCTGGAGGCGCGAGTGCAGAGCAACCTGGTTACCTATGCGAATGCGGCCCTCTTGGATGCCAATCAGGAGCATCGCGCGCTCTGGATGCGTGGCTGGCTGGAGCAGGTGATCACGTTCGGTGCAGGCCAGGTGGTGTTTGGATTCAGCGCGCAGATTCTGGACAATAAATTCCTCGGGCCTGGCCGAACGGCATTGGTGGAAGTTGCCCAGCAAAATGTGAGCGACAATCTGTTCCGCCGTTTCGAGCGGCTCTTCTTCAGCAACAATTTCTGTTGGCATGCCAGCGTCGCCGCTCAGGGGACCGCCACGGTGTCGCTCTCGGCCAGAAGTGCCATTGTGATGGGCAATCACATCAAGACGAATGTGCCGATCCCCTCCGTGGATTTCCACGGCATGAAGGATGCGGTGTACATGGGCAATCTGGCGCAAGCAAATCCGGTCAACTTCGGTGGAATTCCATCCCCGGTTTCCGGATTCAATCGACCATAGGAATACGCGTGTAAAGGAGAACTCAGATGGCGACCTTAAATCAGATGGTGGCGGAACAGACGAAGGTAATCAGCGAGGCCAGGGCGTCGCTGGAAGCGGCGTTCAAAAAGCCGCCGACCCAGACCGCGACGATTGCAGCCAGGGAAGCCACGGTGGCGGAATTGAAGACGAGAGCGGCCAGCCTCGCGGAGGCCAAAGCGACGTTCACCAGGCAAATTGATCAACAACTTGCCGGGTATCAGGCGGAAATCGCGGCCTTGGAAAAACTCATCGAAGAAGATAAAAAGCGCTTCGGTGATCAACCAACGCCGACGCCTCCGCGGCCGATTCGAGGGAAGGGGCGGGGCAAGTAACGGCTGTGGCCGCCCGCATATGAGACCTCGATGGAGCGAGTCAATCAGGCCAGGGCAGCGGCTGGGCAACAGGAAGGCGCATCGGCGCTGCGCCGGACTGCAGCGCTCCCCAACCCTGCGGTCGACGAGACTGCGGACGCAGGGACGCTAGAGGCCAGCCCCGGTTTCCCTCAGCTGACTCATCACCCAAGCCGATTCACCATTTATCCAAGCGTAGCGCCGGGCCCGGTGCCTTACCGGGCCGGCATGGAGCGAGCCTTCGCCGTCGATCTGTCCGCGGTACGGGCCTACTGCGGCGCATCCGCTCTCCTGACAGACTCCGGTGCCCGTGCGGCTGCATGGCCGGAAACTCTGGCCTTCGCCTCGGCTGATCCTTCTCCGCACATCGTGGCCCATGAGGTCGCGCACATCCTGCAGTATCGCCGTGCAGCTTCTCCTTGGGTCGATGGTCGCACGGAGCCATCCTCCCGCCATGAGGCGGAGCAGGAGGCCGGTCGAGCGGCCGCAGGCTTCGAGTCCGGCGCCGCTATTCCGGTACAAGCACGCCCGGCCCTGGCGCCCTTGTTCTACACCGACGAGGAGGAACCGGATTCAGAAGAGTTTCTTGCGGATCGTCCCCCGCTCTTTACGGGGCAAGAAGTAGGAACCTGGGGGAGTTCATGGCCGGCCAGCCTGGTCGCGCAGGAACGGTTGGCAGTCAGTGTGCCCGCCACAGGGCGCAGCCATGCCATTGTGGAAGCCATTGCGCGGCGCGAGCCGATCGTGATCCTGCATGAATACGGCAGGCTCTGGCTCTATCGATTGACATGGGAAGGGCTCTCCGCGCGCTATTCCCGTTTCACCAGCGCCGAAACCATGTTCCACGAGGGGACGGCGGAGCGGGGAGATTATTCGGTGTCGAACGTGCAGGGGCGTCCCGAAGTCGAGGCCTTTGTGACCGAGGATGGTGGAGTGCTGTCACCGCCCGGGGCCGGGAAGTTGTTTTCCCATACCGGTGGCGAATTCGAAGACCCTCTGGTGTCGAAATTCCAGAACGCGTCGGCCTTCTTCAACGCCATGCTGACGGGGTTGGCAGCGGCGGACTTCGAGGCCTTGTCGGCGAAATTGCGTCGCATGGCGGCTCTCAATATGGTCTTTCCAACGCCGTTTGCGATCGGAGCCGTACGCGGGTTAGCCGATGAAATGCTCGGCCTCGTGCAACTGTTGAATCCCCAACAGTGGGTGGCCATCGAAGGGGCGGCGCGCGAGACGATTCTGACGCTGAATGATCCGGACGGTGAGGCTTTGGCTTCCGCACTGGGCGAAGAGTTCGGACGTCACCAGGCGGCCACCTTGAACGCCATGCTTCAGGAGAGCCTGCCGATCTTCGCCTATGAAGTCGGCAAGTTGATCGGTCCGACGATTATCGAATTGCTGCTTGCGCTGATCGGCATCGAGATCGGTCCGGTGGCGATGCTCCAAAAATCGTTGGCGGCGATGAAACAGGTTCCTCGTGTGGCGGGCCTGGTTCGGGACCTCACGCGGGTCGTCCCTGATTTGCCCACCACACTCGCACCTTCGGCGGCGCTGCGTCCCGACAAGGCACCGGGCCGTGTTGCAGTTCCGGATGCGTCCACCAACCCAAGTCCCTCGGTCGCAGCACGACTCCCTCAGGGGATGGACAACCTCACGCGCGAGGAACAGGCGCTGCTGGCCAGAACCGGAAATAGGGTGGAGTTCCCCGATGCGCTTCCGCAGGACTTGGCCGATCAGGAATTGGCGATCGTGACACGTTCTACGAAGCGGCCCATCAGCGGAGGCGATGGAAAGTATGTCAATGAGGTGGATTTGGGCAATGGGCACCAGTGGAGAGAACAGCCCAATGGCACCTGGTGCCGGTTCTCGGATAGGCCGACTAATTGCACGGTGCTGGTTGAAGAGGTTGGACCGCAGACGCCGGGGACGGTGGTCGCGTTTGCGGCTAGGAAAAGCAGCCTGCGCGACCTCTATTTCAACTGGGCGGAGAACCGTGCAGGGGCTAATGTGGAGGTGGCGTTGCTCCGGAGCAGAGGGACACCGCACTACCCAGAAGGGACCTACGTGGTGGTTGTGGGTGGGGCAGATGAGTTCGTCTATCCGGGGGATACCAGCCAGGCGTGGATCATGGTGGCCCACAACCATCCCGGCGCAGCGGCTCAGCCTGGCTATGTGAATCCATCGGGCAAGGACATGCAATTGAGCACACGCGGAACGTGGGGGCAGGCGAAGGGGAGAATTCAGAAATGGATCCATTCCCAGGCACCGGACGGCACCTGGCGAGAAGTGGAATATGGGTTGGATCTGGATCGCGAACAATACTACGTACAGCCCACGGGCGGGGCGCCAATCTTCTTCGATGAGATTACTCCTGAAGACCTACCGCGAGATGCAGCTCTCAGGTATTGGGAGCTGGAGGAGGCCGGGATGGAGCGCGCGCGGATTGATCTGATGATCGAACAGAATGGGATCGAGTTTTATCTCGGCTGGTATGCACGGCAGTTCAGATTCGATCAGTAAGGACCGAGGCGCCCGTATAGGCGCAGGATGATGACATCGGAGGTCAATGATGACACGAAGGCTGCAGACCCAATCACGTCCTTCCGGGGGCTCCTCCAGTAGAAGTGCGGTACTGTCTGACGGGCGGCAGGGTGACCGGTCCTGCTCCTGCGGCAACACCTGCCCGGACTGTCGCGCGCGGCAGCGCGAGCAGTCACTGCCCCACGCTTGGACCGGAACGATTCCATCCCTGGTCCATGACGTGCTCGCGTCCCCCGGCGAGCCGCTGGAATCCGGATTGCGTGGGGAGATGGAGTCGCGGTTCGGACATGACTTTGGGAAGGTACGCGTGCATCGTGATGGGCCAGCGGCTGCGTCGGTTGAAGCGGTTCGAGCCAGGGCCTACACGGTCGGCAATGAGATCGTGCTGGGATCTGTCGCGGCCGATCTCAGGAGTAGGGACAACCTTCCGCTGCTCGGCCACGAATTAGCTCATGTGGTGCAACAGGACAAGGCCTTCGGGGGCTCGGGGCAGTCGAACCTGTTGCAACGTTCCGGGCTTGAGGTGCCGAACGTCATGCAGGGGCAATCCTCGTCTGCGTCAAATGGGTCTGAGCATCAGACTGCCGGTTTACCCGAACCGGATTGCGACACCCGCGTAGCGGATCTGTTCCTGCTCGGCGCAATCACGTGCCCGCAGCAACCGGAGTGTTGCTTCGCCCAGATCCACGATCGAAAGAACAGAAACCTCACGGGCATCTTTCGCGCAGATCATCAGCTGGAGGGCAAGCCGGACTGCGAGTTCGGTGACCAGAAACACCATGACTTCTGGTTGGCCAATCACTGGCGCATTCTCGAGATCACTACGTCCGGCCTGACAGTCATGAACATGTGCGGGCGGGAGGAGACGTTGGATGTGGAAGGAATCGGTTCGCTCAAGGGAGAGCCGGCCTCGGCCGTCGTTCCCGGTCGTACGCCTTCCTCGACGTCGTTGCCGCCGAACATCGTCGACCATACCCAGGGTATGTGGGGCAACACACACAAGATCCACTACGATGACCAGTGCAACTCCCTGCACTTCGTTCCCAATGCCCCTGGTAAAGAGAGCAAGGTATACCGGTGGGATTCCGCGCTGGAGAGCTTCGTGAACGAGAGCGATCCGACCGATACGAAGACTCCCGGTCAACTCGAGCGGTTCGCCGGGATCGTGTTGAAGGAGCACAAAGACGGCGAGTGGCAAGGGACAAACTGCGGCGATCTTCCGAGGTGGGCTCTGTGAGAGGGAGGGATGCCGCCCCCCTGCTACTGACTGTTTCTTTCAGATGAACAGGTCTGCATCAGGTTGTCGCGCACCTGCGTGGGGGAAAATTGCGCGGCCGCGGCATACACCTGCTCGTACCAATTCAACACCGGTTCGTCGTCGTTGCGCACTGCCTGTTCATAGACGAGGCGGCAGAGGGTGAGAAAGGCCGCATAGTCGCGTGCGAGCCAGTCTGCGGCAAGATCCGGTAATGACCGGTCTTTGATGTTTCCCCAGGACCAGGCACGCGGGAATCCATACTGCAACGGTGAGACGAGGCCGCTGGTTTCGACCACCAGCGGGGCAATGACGTCGGCCACGGTCTGCGCGCCACACAACGTCGCTTCCCGCACGAAGACGCGCGTCGGATGTTCCCGCATGGCCGGAACCGTTGCGAGATCGATTTGCACTTCCAGTGTGCCCTCGTACAACTCGCGGATACGTCCGGCCTCGCAGACGGCCGCCGCATTCTCTTCGCCGTCGGGGTAAGATTCGCCCAGCCTGCAGGTGGCTCTGCCGACAGGTTCCAGCGGGTGGAGTTGGAGCAGGGAGGCGCCCTGCTCGACGGCAAAATCTGCGATCCATTCCAACTCGTGCACGTTGTGGAACGTGAGCGTGAAGATAAAGCCGAAGGGAATGCCGGAAGCGCGGAGTGCCGGCAAACGCGCACACATGTCGTCGAATGCCCGCGCGGAGTTCCGCATGAAGTTGTGGGATTCCGGGATGCCGTCGAGGCTGATCGCGACAAGGTCGCAATCAGCCTCCAGGACGTTCAATTGACGCTGATCGAGAAGCATGCCGTTCGTCGTGACGGTGGTCACGAGACCGGAGGCATGGGCCGCACGTAGGAGTTGGGCGAGTCCGGGATACAGCAGGGGCTCGCCGCCAGACACCGACATGACCCTATATCCGATGGCGGCCGCATCGGCGACCACTTGCTCCAGCAGATCGATCGCCAACTGTTCAGTCACCGCCGGTCCCGAATCGGAATAACAATGCAAGCATTGCAGGTTGCATCGTCGGCCCGGATGGACCTGCAATGTCGGGTACTGTCCGGCTGGTCCTTGCACGAGCGGTACTTAGCCTCGCAGCGTGAACTTGATTTGGGCGATGTCCGGCCGAGGCGTGCCGTTGATGAGAATATGGAGATCACGCAGTTCCTTCAATTTCGCCAGCGTGCCGAGGTTGGCCTTGAAGTTCGCCACACCCGTCTGCACGGTGCCGATCACGACTTCCGGATGCGGCGTGCCGACTTCGTGCCAATCGATCACTTTGACGCCCTTCAGCCGTTTCTTGATCGCGCTTGCCGCAGTGCTTAACTTCACGGATCCGCGCCCACTTGGTTGTTTTGCCATCGGAGACCTCCTTTGGATTGTGATGGTCGCGCTCGTACCCGAGCACGTCATGAGTAGATGGCCGCACCATACAACTTCTTACATAAAACGACAAGCACATCTCACCGCCTGATCACGATGACTACGTGTGAGCGCGTTGCGAGTTACGGGCATGCAGCTGTCAACCGGGCAGGTAGTGATCTCTGCGGAAGCTTTCGAACTTATAAGTGTCGGGATGTGAAGCCATGCGGTGGCGAGGCATGTTGGCTCTGTCGCGGGGCCGAGCGGCGCGCGCCCGCTTTCGTGGCGGGCGCGCGTACAAGAGTTAGAACACGGAGTAGATGGCGGGCGCCAATACGCTTCCCTCGAGGAAGAACGCGAGCGCACTCAGGGCCATCAAGACAAAAATAATCGGCGCCAGCCAATAAGACTTTTTCTCCTTCAAGTAGATCGTAAACTCTGTAACCAGGCCAGAGTAGTCTCTCACTCGTGCGATTGTATTCATGTGCGCCTCCTTGTAAACGATTGTTGAGAACCTATCTTGAAGCGACTGCCGGTCAACACATCACGACTTGACGGATACGATAGGTGGCTGGATTCTTCCCATAGCCCGCCACCGTTGCACGCGCAAACAACATTCCCGGAATACAATGAACGAAATGATGGCTCCGGGGTAAAACCAGAAGCCTCCGAAGCGGGACGTGATTCCTCCGCAGATCAACGCCACGATCATCGATGAGAAATCAGCGACGGGTCCGAGGGGTTCGAACACCTGCATGTGTCTGGCATTGGTGAGTAGCCCGTCTTTTCGAATCAATTCCTGTTGCCAGGGGCGTTTTTCATACGGCTTCAAGCGATCGGTTTGCGGCACGCCCGGCGCCGCCGTATCCTGAAGCACGTTGTCATCGCAGGCATCGATGCAGGCGTAGCACTTAATACATTCCGTGTTGACCACCTTGCCGTTGAAATGAAAAATTTCGCGGCTGACATCGATACCCTGGGGGCAGGCATTACTGCAATCCCGGCAGCCGGTGCACTGAGCCACGCGCGTGATTTTTTTTTGAACCGGGGAGATGTTCATGAGCGGGACCATCATCGTGGCATAGGGGCAGAGGATTCGGCAGAATGCGCCTTGGCCGTAGCGCAGATTCAACAGGACGCTCATGGTGAACTGAATAAACACCGCCAACCCGAAGGCCAGCAGGAAGTCATTCCACGTCGGCTTGATCTCAAAATTGAAGAAGGCAGCCTTGGCAAATGCTTTGCCTTCATACCCTGGCAGGTCTGCAATAGGCGGTGGAGTCATCACGTTGACTTTGGGCGTGAATCCGACGTTGTGAATCAGAATGATGACCGGCAGCAGAAGGACGAACAGGGCCCCGATTCTCAGGAGCCAGCGGTGAGGAGTGTTGACGAGAATATTCTTCTCTCGCAGGGCGAGATACCGGCGTATCTGCAACTTGCGAAGCATCCAATCGGCAAATTCGATCGCCCCGCGCATGTGGCAGGCCCAGCCACAGAATCCACGCCCCCAGATCAGGATGGAACCCAGGATCAACAGCACCATGATCGAGGCCGCGTTGATGGTTCCTTTGGCCAAAGACGGTACACCCATCATGGCCGTCTTTCCCCAGAGTTCGATCCCGAAGACATGCCATGAAATAAGGTGAAACGCGATATAGGCATGCACCGACGCCAATGCCATCATGCGATAGGTATGACGTTTTGTCGGCGCCTGTGTGCCTGGAGCGGGAACTTTGCAGGAGCTGTGATGGTCTTCAGCGCGGCGATCGATGGTGATGAGTTGGAGCGGCGGTGTGGTTGGAGTGGCAACAGGACTCATATATACCCCCTGAAGGTGGTAGGAGATTCCCACCTCGGCTTGGTATTCGTTGTAAAACGCTCTTGATGAAGAATAGTCTCGATCAGCAGGCTGCGCTATGCACCGAAAGGCGGAGGTGGGCGCGATAAAGGTATGGGCCCGTCGAATGAACCCCTGGGCTGGAGGGTCTGGTTGCGTGTGGTGATTGAACACTCAGCGCGGGGATAGCCGGTCGAATTGGAGGGTCCTGCGTGGGAAGCAGGTTATGGGCCACCATCACACTGTCAGAAGGTGCCCTTATTCGCGCAGTGAGTCCACAAGCGCTTGAATCGTCAGGGGCGCATTGCCTTCCGCCCGGTTGTTGACCAGCACATAGGTGGTCCGGTTTTCACCGGCGGCTTGTCGGACGAGCCGTAGGGTGTCCTGTCGCATCTCAGGCAATTCACCGACAATTTTGTTGTACGGTTCGGCCCGTTTCTTGGCCGCCTCATGGGTGATCTTCAGGGGTGTCTGGAGACGAAACACACTGAACGGCGCGGTAAAGGTCCCCATCCGTTGATGCTGTTCGGCGAGGGACGGCATGAAAGTCCAGTGATTGTAAACATGCGCCACGCCGTGTCGCCTGAGCACCTCGTGGTACTGATGGCCCAGCATCCCCGCATTCCGGATTTCAACGGCATACCGGAAGTCCTTCGGCAGGCGTGCGAAGAACCCGTCTAATCCGCTGCAGAATTCCCGGACGGACAGTCCGTGGCGTTGAAATTCGAATAGGAACGGCCCTGTGTGCGGGCCGAATCGTGCGTCCCGATAGGGTTGTAAAACCAGCTTGATGAAGGCGTCTGCGTTGAGGAAGTTCGGATTCCGCTGTCCGGCTTTGATCCCGTACCTGGCATGTGTGGCATAGGTAGGGATGGTGATTTCTTCCCAGACCTTGGCGCACATTTCAAAGTCTTCCGGGATCTGGTTGAGATACCGTGAGAGTTGGCTCGCTGTGGGAGGCCGGTAAAACGTTGCATCATTCCCCACGGTGCGAAAGAGTGGCTCGCCTTTGTAGCGATACTGACAGAATTCCCCGAGACAGTCCCGTGTGAAGCCGGTTTTCGTGTAGGTGCGTGTATAGATCTGACCCTTCCAGCCTTCATAGGTCCAGGTGGAGGTGCCGAAGCGGATCAGGGGAGAGAGTGTCATGCCGCTCAGTGTACGGTTCTGCCGCGTCCTCCTCAAGTGAGATGGTGCCCTCCGCGTCGGGAGCGGATAACGGACGAAGTTGTGTGACTGTGACCGTCACGGTCGCAAAATGTTCTTCCACCACACCGGTGACGAGGTAGGCCTGATCTGAGGCGAGGAGGTGGCAGTATCGCCGGTAGATGTCGGGAAAGAAGGTGGCATCATAGAGGCTGGTCTGATCCTCAAAGGTGACAAACTCCATCGGCTCGCCTTGTTTCGTGGACACGATTTTCTCCGTTACCATCCAACCGAGGAGGGTCACGTGCTTCCCGACATGCTTGGCCAAGTCCCGTGCCGGGAGATACGACAGGCTCGCGACTACGTCTTTGAAGAGCTCCAGTGGATGTTCGCTCAAGGGAAAGCCGAACAGTTCCAGTTCATGGCTGAGCTTTTGCTGAGGCGAGTAGTCCGGTGGGATCGGCAGATAGCCGGCCGGTTTCCCAGACTGGGCGGCGAAGAGTCGCCAGATCAGCGCCGGCCGGGTCAGTTCTCCGGCGATGGAATCGAAGCAGCCTGCTTTGATGAGCAGTGTGGCCTGGGCGATCTCAGGATTCACTCGGACGAGAAAATCCTGTAGCGAACGGTAGGCGCCGTGATCCTGCCGTTCCACAACAATCCTCTGGGCGAACTTTTTGCGTAGGGCTTTGAGCTGCATCAGGCCAACCCGGACGGCCCGGTTCGATCCACGATAGGGCCAGTCGCTGACGTTGATGTCCGGTGGAAGGATCGTGAGCCCCATGCGCCGTCCCTCCGACAGATAGGCGAAGGCCGAATAATACCCGCCTTGGTTACTGATGACGGCGGCCAGGAACTCGGCCGGATAATGTGCCCGCAAGTAGGCCGACTTGAAGGACACCTGGGCGTAGCTCGCACTGTGCGGCTTACAAAAGCTATATCCCGAAAAGCTCATGATCATGGCCCAGATCTTGTCGGTCGTCGATCGGTGAACGTCTCGTGCAGCAGCCCCTTCGTAGAACTGTCGCTGATAGTCTCGCAGCTGCCGTTCCTTGTGCTTCTTGCTGAGGATCTTGCGCAGCTGATCGCCGTCGTGTAAGGAGAATCCGCCCAAGGCCACCGCCACCTTCATCACGTCTTCCTGGTAGACCATGATCCCGTGCGTCTCAGCCAAGACCTCATCCAGCAAGGGATGCCACGAGCGGTAGGGATGGCCGTGGGATCGGCGGACAAAGTCATCGGCATAGACATTGGCGGCGGGACGGATGATGGAAGACACGACCACCAGATATTCAAAGACATCCGCGTGAGCCCGGCGCGCCTGTGGCATGGTCGTCCACAGTTTTTTGAGCAGGAGCCTGGTTGCCGGAGACTCGACATAGAAGCAGCCCATTGTCTCCCCCCGGCAGATCAATTCCCGGGTGACCGGATCGCTGATCGGATCCCAGAGTTCGTAGTCGATCAGGCGGCCGGTGTTGTGGTGGACGGCAGCCAGGGCATCACGAATGACGGCGAGGGAACGATTGCCGAGCAGGTCGATTTTGACCAGCCCCGCATCCTCAGCCTGGTCTTTTTCCCATTGAATGACGGGCCAACCGGACGCAGAGGTTTCCACCGGAACATACCGGCGGATCTCATCGGGAACCAAGACCACTCCGCCGGGGTGGAGGCTGAGATGGCGGAAGTGTCCCTGCAGTTGTCCGGCCCGGAAGAGAATGTCCGGCCAGGGCGGGCGCAATTGCAGGGCGCGACAGACTTCGCTTGCCCAGGTTTGTAAGGTCGAATTTTCGGTCACATTCACGAAATCGGCTCGTCGATGAAGCAGATCCAGCGCCTTGCCGATCTCAGCGGCCGGCAGGCCGTAGAGCTTGGCGATCTCACGCATGGCTGCACGTGCTGCCAGAGTGTTTTGATTGGCGACCATCGCAGCTTGTTTTGCTCCATAGCGCGCAAACACCCATTCGAGAATCTTCGGACGTTCGTCCCATGGAAAGTCGATGTCGATATCCGGCGGGTCATGCCGGCCTGGGTTCAGGAAGCGCTCGAACAGCAGATTGTGCCGAATCGGATCGACATGGGTGATGCCCAGACAATAAGAGACGATTGAGGCGGCCGCGGATCCTCGTCCACAGGTACGAGGCGCTTCCCGGACAATCTCATCGACCACCAGAAAGTAGTCGGCATAGCGTTTTTCTCGAATCACCGCCAACTCTGCTTCGATCCGGTGCCGCACCGCCTCGGACAGGGTTCCATAGCGCCGCTGTGCACCCTCGTAGGTCTTCGTGCGCAGCGACTCAAATGCAGCTTCTGTCGAAAGTTGACGGAACGAGGGGAAGATCGTTTCTTTGAAGGTCCAGTCGGTGAAACAGTCGTCGGCGATACGCCGGCTGTTGGTAAGCGCTTCGGACACATGCGGCAAGTACCGCTCAATGCCTGCCGGCGACATGAGCCAGTGGGATGGTGCACAACAGCGTTCCGGGCGGAGCCGGGACAATGCCGTGTTGTCGGCGATGGCGCGCAGCAGACGATGCGTCTCGAAATCGGCTGGATGAAGAAATGCGGCGCGGGTGGTGGCCACCGGCGGCAGCCTGTTGCCCCGGCTAAAGGTGAGCGCCTCCTGTATATCCGATCCGGGAGAAAGTTCGACATACAAATCTTCCTGGGAATCCTTGCGCCAAGCTCTTAATGCCGACAGGTCGTCGGACAGAATGATCAGCCCGGTTCGATAACGTGCCACAGCCGCGATGCAATCGAAGGTGCTCTCCTCGTGACGAACGGATAGAAGTCGGCAGAGATTCGCATAACCAGCCGGCGTTTTGGCCAGCAGCACCGCCCGGTGTGCCTCATGAACGAGTTCCGCCCCGATGATCGGTTTCAACCCCGCGTGCTGCGCGACCTCTAAAAACCGGATGGCTCCATACAAGCCGTTGGTATCGGTGAGAGCAAGCCTGTCCTGGCCTTGTGTGCGAGCGGCCTGACAGAGGGCTTCAAGCGTCGGGATGCCCCACATGGGCGAATAGGATGAATGAGTGTGGAGATGCACGAAATCGGACGACATTCACTGCGTTCTCCCATAACGGATCGCCTGTTCACCGAACCGTTGATGCAGGTGGTCGAGAGCGACGGCGAGTCGCCGGCTCCGGGTGCGAGCCCATTGCTCCTCCGGTGGTCGTTCTTCGAACAGCGATCCCTGCTCAGCAAAGCCGGTGAGGTCGGTCAACGTGACCGTCATCATGCGAAGACGGATACGCCGCCTGAAGGCTCGTTGAAACATCCCCCGGAGCAGTCCGGAGAGATCGATCTCCCAGCAGGTCTCCGGAATCACCCGCGCCTTCGTGGTGACCTCGCGTTGATCGCTGTAGCGAAGGGTCAATGAGAGCCCGCCACACATCCGGTATTGGCTGCGGAGGGTGCGACAGAGTCGTTGCAGGCTATCTGCCAGTCGTCCCTGGAGCCGTGCATCGTCCACCTCATCGGGGTTAAGGGTGACGGTGTCGTTCAGGACCGGATGGGCGACCGGCGG
>WBZX01000828.1_pt1 | contig 25863 bp, 23 predicted proteins | sample 5204211 | NCBI WGS metagenome assembly WBZX01 (sample SAMN12344362, study PRJNA552823) | activated sludge metagenome | biome: Activated sludge suspended growth; feature: Nitrification reactor; material: Wastewater; isolation source: activated sludge from nitrification reactor of wastewater... | reverse complement strand
CTGGCTGGCGCTGCGATGACGATGGTCGAGCCGACCCGCCAGCAACGGCCGCCGCTGCCCGGCCGGCGGGAGGTGCGCGAGCTGACCGAGTCGCTCGCCGCTCCCCTGAGCGCCGAGGACCAGACCATCCAGTCGATGCCGGACGTCAGCCCGACCAAGTGGCACCGGGCGCACACCACGTGGTTCTTCGAGACGTTCGTGCTGGCGCCGCACCTGGACGGCTACCGCGTCTACGACCAGCAGTTCGCGTACCTCTTCAACTCCTACTACGAGGCGTTGGGTGATCGGCACCCGCGGGTGCAGCGTGGACTGGTGTCACGGCCCTCCGCCGACGAGGTGGGTGCGTACCGGGCGCACGTCGACGCAGCCCTCGACCGCCTCGATGGCCAGGGCCGGACCCCGGAGCTGGACGCGCTCATCGAGCTGGGGCTGCACCACGAGCAGCAGCACCAGGAGCTGCTGTGCATGGACATCACCCACGTGCTCTCCGTGCACCCCTTCTCCCCCGCCTACCGACCTCGGGGCGCAGCCGTCGACCACGGCCGCGGATCCACGCCGCCCGCCGCGACATGGCAGACGCACCCCGGTGGTGTCGTCGAGACGGGCCATCCCGGCGACAGCTTCGCGTTCGACAACGAGGGCCCTCGACACGAGGTGCTGCTGCGCCCCTTCGAGATCGGCCAGCGGCTCGTGACCTGCGCCGACTGGCTGGAGTTCATCGACGACGGCGGCTACCGCCGGCCCGAGCTCTGGATGTCCGACGGCTGGGCGACGGTCGCGACCCAGGGCTGGGAGGCGCCGCTGTACTGGCGCCTCGACGACGGCACCTGGACCGACTTCGACCTCGGCGGCCGTCGTCGTGTCGATCCCGCGGCGCCGGTCGCGCACGTCAGCTGGTACGAGGCCGACGCGTTCGCCCGGTGGTCGGACGCGCGCCTGCCCACCGAGGCCGAGTGGGAGCGCGCCGCACCCGAGCCCGGCGCGGGGGCCCACCTGGACCTCGACGTCCTCGCCGTGCGACCCGCGGACCGGTCCGCCGACCCGGGTCAGTGGTTCGGGGAGCTGTGGCAGTGGACCGGGTCGGCGTACCGGCCCTATCCCGGGTTCCGCGCCGCCGAAGGGGCCATCGGCGAGTACAACGGCAAGTTCATGGTCAACCAACAGGTGCTGCGCGGCAGCTCGTTCGCGACGCCCCAGGGCCATGCCCGACGCACCTACCGCAACTTCTTCTCCCCCGCGTCGCGGTGGATGTACAGCGGCGTCCGACTCGCCCGCGATGCTGACTGACGCCCAGGTCGCGGCGCTCCGCGACGAGACGCCGGGCTGCGCGCACCGCGTCCACCTGAACAACGCCGGCACTGCGCTGCCGACCCAGCGCACCCTGGACACCGTCATCGCGCACCTGACCGCCGAGGCGACCATCGGCGGCTACGAGGCGGCCGCAGCGGCCGCCGACGCCCGACGGGCCGTGTACTCCTCGGCAGCGCAACTGCTCGGCGCTGCCCCCGACGAGATCGCACTGACCACCAGCGACACCGCGGCCTGGACGAAGGCCTTCTGGGGGTTCGCCCTCGCCGGCGGTCTGGAACCCTCGCTGCGCATCGTCGTGGACCAGGTCGTCTACAGCTCGCACTACCTGGCGCTGCTGCAGGCCTCCACGCTGTTCGAGGCCGAGGTCGTGGTGATCGGCGCGGGGGCGGATGGCACCGTGGCGCTCGACCTGCTGCACGAGGCGCTCGAACACCCGACCGCGCTGGTGACCGTGACCCACGTCCCGACCAGCTCCGGCCTGGTCAACCCCGTCGCCGAGGTCGGCGAGATCGCCCGCGCGGCAGGGGTCCCGTTCTTCCTGGATGCCTGCCAGTCGGTGGGCCAGCTGCCCGTCGACGTCGGGGCGTTCGGTTGCGACGTGCTCACCGCCACGGGACGCAAGTGGCTCCGTGGCCCGCGCGGCACCGGCCTGTTGTACCTGCGCCGGGACTTCGCGCCGCGCATCGAGCCGCTCGGCATCGACATGACGTCCGCGGACTGGATCGACCACGACTCCTACCAGGTGGCAGCAGGGGCGCAGCGGGCCGAGGAGTTCGAGGGCCCGGTGGCGGCACAGCTCGGTCTGGGCGCCGCGATCGACCAGTTGCTGGACCTCGGCATCGATGCCGTCAGCGAACGGATCGATCTGCTCGCCACCCACCTGCGCGGCGCCCTCGATCAGCTGGACCGCGTCGAGGTGGTCGACGGGTCCGGCCCACGGAGCGGGATCGTGACCTTCGTGGTCGACGGCCGGCCGGCCGACGACGTCGCCGCACGTGCCGCTGCCGCGGGGATCAACGTGAGCGTGAGCCGCGCCGAGGACGCCCGGCTCGACCTGGATGGCCGGGGCCTCGCCGCGGTGGTGCGGGCATCACCGCACGCCTACAACACCACCGACGAGCTGGACCTCCTGGTCCAGGTGGTGGCCGACGCCTGACGAGTCCTGGTCCGGGTCCGAGGACCCTGGCGCCACGGTCCCGCACCGCGCACGATGGACCGGTGCGCGTCGTGGTGCTGACCTCCCTCGCGACCATCCTGCTCGTTGCACTGCTCGCATGGGCGTTCGCCGCACTGGGCGCCGGCAGCGTCGGGTTCGCCTTCGTCGTCGTCTGGCTGCCCATGGCGTGGCTGGGCACGCTCAGCCGCCTGTTCACCCCCCGGCTGCCCTCCCGTTGGCACGTGCTGGCGCCGTTCGAGCGAAGTGGGCGGGTGTACGAGCGACTCGGTGTGCGCGTCGTGAAGCAGCTCCTGCGCCGCGGTCCACTCGCCGCGTTCAACCCGGACCTGCACCTGCCGTCGGAGATGACCCCCCATCGGCTGGCGCACCTGGACCAGCGCATGTGCGACGCCGAGGCGAGCCACGCCATCCTGTTCGTCGCCATGCTGGGCGTCGCCGGGCTCGAAGCTGCCGCCGGGAACTGGACTGCCGCAGGTTGGATCTGCGTGTTCAACCTCGCGATGAACGGCTACCCAGTGATGCTGCAGCGCTACAACCGGGCGCTGCTGCACGAGCGCTTCGGCGAGCACCTCACGCGGCCGAGCTGAGGCACCGCGGCCGCCCGCTGCGGACGGTCAGCGTCCGGCGGGTCGCCGGACCGCGTGGAGGGGCTCCCTACCGCCGGGTCGTCGAGTCCCGTGGCGCGGCGGGACCGACGGCTCGCTCGAGCCAGTCGGCGAGCGGCTGCATGAGCCGCCACCGCGTGGCGACCTCGGCCACGGCCTTGGCCGATTCGAGCCATGCCGGCCGGTCGAACGACACCGCGGCGATCAGGCTCTTGTAGCGGAGCAGATCCGCACGCGGGTGATCCGGCGGGAAGCCCGACGGCACGCGCTTGAGCTCACCGGTGGGGGTGATGCCGTCGGGTCCCAGGGTGCCGACGTCGTAGCGGCGGCGGCGCAGCCCGGCGAGCACGTCGGCGAGCTCCTCGCCGTCGTCGCCGCCGACGGCCAGGCGGAAGCGCGACAGCTGCTCCCGGTCGAAGTGCGGCGCGCCCACCCCGATCATGACGCCGTCCGCACCGACCTGGAGGTAGCGGGTCGCTCCGCTGCCGCGATCGATCAGGCCGGCCTGGGCGGTCTTGTAGGGCGTCTTGTCCTTGCTGAACCGCACGTCGCGGTGGATGCGGAAGATCCGGGCAGGACCGAACTCGGGCTCGAGGTCGTCGAACAGCGCCTCGAGCGGCTCACGCACCTCGGAGTCGTACTGGGCCTTGTGCTCAGCGAACCACGCCCGGTCGTTGTGCGCCGAGAGCCCTTCGAAGAACTCGTACAGGCCCGGCCCGAAACCGGAGAACGAAGCTGCCACGGAGCTGCAGGCTACCGGCCGAGCCGGATCCGCCGCAGCGGATGGCGTGGGCCCCAGCAGCTGGTGTCACCTGCACGCTGATCGACGGTGTCGCCGGATCGCCGTCACCCGCGACGGCGATGACTGGCCGGCATCGTCGTCATCCTCACGACCGTCGTGGGCGCGGAGGGACTCGAACCCCCGACTCCCTGGATGTAAACCAGGTGCTCTGACCAGCTGAGCTACGCGCCCTCGACCGGCGATGCTACCGCCGGCCACCCTGCACACCGCAGGGCCGCTCTCCGCTCGGGGCATCTGCAGCGGACAGCGGGCGGCGTGGACACATGTGCCCTCGCCGCCCGACGTCCCCAGCTGCCACGCCCCATGGCACTGCACTGGGGATCGCTGCAGCATCCCGATCCGTTACCCACCGCGGCGCCGCTACCACCTGGGCTCGCCCTCGAAGTAGCGGACGAAGTCCCGCACGGTGTCCTCCAATGGGCGGGGTACGTGCCCCAGCTCCCGTGCTGCCTTCGAACCGTCCACGACCGGATGCTCCACGAGCGTGCCGATCGAGGCCGGGGTGACGACGTCGGAGCCGAAGCGTCGTCCGATGCGCTCACCGGCCGGCGCGAGCCGAGCCGCCACCACGCCGGGGATCGCCGCAACGGGACCGAGGTGCCCGTTCAGCGCCGCGGCCAGCCGGGCGAGGTGCTTCGCACTGGCCTGGTGCCCGGGGAGCAGGTAGTTCTCGCCGACGCGACCTCGATCAGCGGCGGCGATCAGGCCGACGGCGACGTCACGGACGTCGACCCAGTCGAACCCGCCGTGGACCACGACCGGCAGTCGCCCACGGGCGGCGCGGTGCAGCACCAGGTTCATCCTCGACGGACCATGGTCGATGGGGCCGATGACACCGGTCGGATTGACGATGGTGGCGGCCAGGCCCCGGTCGATGACCTTCCGGACCTCCGCCTCGCCCGCCGCCTTCGAGCGGTCGTAGACGGGTCGGTCCGCGGCGAGCGACCGCGGGCTCAATTCGTCGAGGCGCGGGTGCGCCAGCGAGAGGTCGAACGCGTGGACCGACGAGCAGTGCACGAATCGGGCCACGCCGACATCGAGGGCAGCGGTCGCCGCAGCGGCGGGACCGTTGACGTTCACGTCCCAGGCGACCGGATCGGCGCTGGACAGGGTGATGCGGGCTGCGAGGTGGAACACGACGTCGGCCCCGTCGAAGACGGCCCGCAACGCCTCGCCATCTCGGACATCACCGAGGACGTGGTCGACGCCGTCCGGTTCGATCCCCGTCAGCGGGAGCAGGTCGAACGTCCGCACCGACCAGCCGGTGGATCGGAGCGCCTCGACCAGGTTCAGCCCGACGAAGCCGGACGCTCCGGTCACGACCGCACATCGGCCCCGCTGGGGTTCGTCGCTCATCACGCGATGGTACGGACCGTCGGTGCCCCCTGGTCAGGGCCAGAGGTCCCGCGTGCCCGATGTGCCCTTCGCCCCTATGTGGATGCCGCCCGGGTGGACAGGATGGTCGGCGACCAGTTCGACGGCCTCGGCGCGTGCGCCGCAGCCCATGCGTGAGCGACATGAACCGCGTGACACACTCCACCGACCCGACCGACTCCACCGACCCGACCGACGGCGGCGACCCGACCGACCCGGCGCCCGACACCGGGCGTCACCACGTGGTGCGCTGGGCGCTGGTCGTGGCAGGTGTGGTGGTCGTGGCGGGCGCAGCGTTCGTGATCGGCAGCTTCATCTTCAGGGATCGTCCGACCGAGCGTTCCGTCGACGACGCCGTGGCAGCCTTCCGCGGTTCGACCAGCCTGGTCGAGCCGACATCGTTCGCGCAGCCCGACCCCGGTGTCTACGAAGCCGTCGGCACCGGCGAGGAGGCGATCTCCACACCGCCGATGGAACAGGCCGACAGCGCGACCATGCCGGTCACCGTGGTGCCCTCCGAGGACGGCTGTTGGACCTGGCGCATCGACTACAACTCGGCGCACTGGCACGAGTACGACTTCTGCCCGCAGGGGACCGGCCTCATCCTGGAGGGCCAACGCAACTTCCAGTCGTGGGACCTCGGTGTGGACTCCATCACCAACATGAGCACCACCACCTGTGACCCACCCGCGGCGATCCTGGTCGACGGCGCCGAGCCGGGCGATGCGGAGCTCCACCGGTGCACCGGGACGAACACCGCCGCGGCCGGGACCAGCGTGGCCGAGGGACCGTCCACGATGGTCGGCCTCGAGACGCTGGAGATCGACGGAGCGGAGGTCGAGGTCGTGCACCAACGCCGTTCGACCACGATGACGGGCGCCCAGCGCGGCACCATCGACGAGGACTGGTGGCTCGACCGCACCACCGGCCTGCCGCTGCGCGTCGACCGCGACTACGACCTGCGCACCGACTCGGTCATCGGCGAGATCGGCTACACCGAGACCGGCTCGTGGCAGCTGTCCTCACTGGATCCCCGCTCGTGACTCCACCGCTGCTCGACACCTACGACGTCGTGGTGATCGGCGCGGGGGCCGCGGGTTCCGTCGCGGCGATCCAGGCGGCCGAACGCGGCGCCCGGGTGCTGGTCGTGGACCGCTGGGGCCGCGGCGGCGCATCGGCGCGCAGCGGCGGTGTGATCTACGCGGGCGGCGGCACGCCCCAGCAGCTCGCGGCCGGGTTCGACGACGACCCCGAGTCGATGGAGCACTATCTGGCGCTCGAGGAGGGCGTCGACCCCGACGACGAGCTGGTGCGCCAGTTCTGCGAGCGCAGCCGCGACGACCTGGAGTGGCTCGCCGGGGCGGGTGTCCACGTCCCGATGGGCTTCGACCCCTCGAAGGCGGTCGTCCCGACCGGCAACGACACCGGCCTCTACTTCTCGGGCAACGAGCGGCACCATGCCCCCGCGACCCCCGCCGCGCCGAGGGGCCACCGCGTGGCCGGCACGGGCATGACGGGCCGCCCACTGGTCGATGCGCTCCACGCAGCAGCCGTCGATCACGGGGTCACGATCAGATCCGGCGCGCGCCTGTTGGGTCTCGTCACCGACGGATCCGGACGAGTGGTCGGCGTCGAGGTGCTCGAACTGGCCGACGACCCGGTCACCCGCGCGGTGCACGGCGTCCTCTACCAGACGGTCACCCTGACCGGCACGCTGCTGCGACGGGTCCCGGCGGCGCTCTCCACGCTGGTCGACAAGGTCGAACACCGGCGCGGCCGCGTCCGGCGCATCGCGGCGCGCAACGGCGTGGTGCTCGCCACCGGTGGCTTCTCGTTCAACCACAGGATGCTCGCCGAGCACGCTCCCGCCTACGCGGGCGCGATGCCGCTGGGCACGGCGGGCGACGACGGATCCGGCATCGCCGCGGCGCAGGAGGTCGGCGCGGCCGTGCGACTGATGGACCGCTGTGGGGCGTCGCGGTTCATCGCCCCGCCCGCAGCCTTCGCGAAGGGTGTGCTGGTCGATGACATGGGTGAGCGCATCTGCGACGAGAGCCTGTACGCAGCCACCCTCTCGGCACGCATCGCGGAGCACGGTGGCCGCGGCTGGCTCGTCGTCGACGGCGCGATCCGTGACGAGGTCCGCGACCAGATCCGGCACGCGACGCGGATCCGGTCCCGCTCCCTCGCCGAGCTGCTGAGCGGTCGGGCGAACCACGTGCTCTTCCCCCGGCTGTTCGGGTCGATCAACCTGTACGTCAATCGACGGCGAGCGGACTCCCTGGAGGAGCTCGCCGTGCGCTGCGCCATCCCGGCCGAGCAGCTCGTCGCCACCATCAGCGCCTACAACTCGGCCGTCATCGCCGGTGGACCAGATCCCATGGGCAAGCCCGCCGAGTACCGGCAGCAGTTGCTGCACCCGCCGTTCGCCGCGGTCCCCTGCCACCTCGACGGCCAGCTCTTCCCTGCACCGTGCATCACGCTCGGAGGGCTGGACGTGGACCCCGTCACGCAACGGGTTCGCCGCGACGACGGTTCAGAGGTCACCGGACTGCACGCTGTCGGACGGTGTGCGGCCGGCGTCGCGTCGCGCTCGTACGTGAGTGGACTGTCGCTGGCCGACTGCGTGTTCTCGGGCCGCAACGCCGGCATCGCCACGACGCCGGCGGCACCGCCGATCGACGCCGCTGCGCCCGGCCTCCCCGCAACTCCCTGAACCCCGGGTCGCACCGAGGCAGCGGCTATCCGAGGTTCGAGCCGGAGAGGTCGATCGCGCCACCGCGCTCCAGCGCCCGCAGGGCGGCCACCGTCTCCACCTGGAGCCTCGGGAGCTGGTCGAGCGGGAACCACTCGGTGCGCTCGATCTCGGGCGAGGTCGGGCGAGCACTCGACGGGTCGACGCCCGCGGCGGGCCGGGCCAGGTACACGATGTCGACCCGGTGCGGCACCGGCTCGACCACCACCACCGGCTCACCCACGAGCTCGACCCGCAGGCCGACCTCCTCGAGCGTCTCGCGCACCGCGGCCACCTCGGGGCGCTCGTGGCGCTTGGCCAGGCCGCCGGGCGTCCCCCACAGCCGGTAGTAGCTGTGGCGCACCAGGAGCAGCGCCCCGTCGTCGCGACGCACCAGGCAGATCGCACCGACGGTGTACTTGGGCGAACCGAGCCGCACCAGCACGCGACGCACCTTGCGCGGCAGCGCGCCGAAGACCCTCAGCGCCAGACGGTGCACCTGGAGCCGGACACCTCCGTCCCCGCTCATCGTGGGGCCGACCGGACCTCGACGAGCGCGGCGAACAGCTCCGCGGTGCCTGCGGCGACCGGCGTGCGTCGGGCCGAGTGGTCGAGCACGACCAGGTCCCGGCCCTGCGCGTCGGCCAGGTGGCCACCGGCTTCGGACAGCACGAGCATCGCACCCAGGTAGTCCCACGGCCCCAGCGCGCTGTCCGCCCAGTCGATCGTGCCGTCGACCCTGCCGTCGGCGACGCTGCACAGGTCGAGCGCCGTGGCGCCGAGCGAGCGGTACTGGCGCCAACCCAGGTGGGTCGGCGCGTAGCCGTTGAGCACCAGCAGCGAGTCGGGGATCGTCGTGGCGCGCGACGGCCGGATCGGGCGCCCGTCGCGGGTGGCACCGCCGCCACGGACCGCCTGGTAGCGGGTGCCGGTGGCCAGATTCACCACCAGCGAGGCCCGCGGGCCGTCGGCGTCGACCGCGCACAGGCTCGTCGCGTACCAGGGGATGCCGCGGCTGGCGTTGGTCGAGCCGTCGACGGGGTCGACCACCACGACCAGGTCGTTGCCCCTGTCCTCCAGGCCGGACTCCTCGGAGAGGATGCCGACCCCCGCGGCTCGCAGCACGGCGAACGCCGCCTCGTCGGCGACCAGGTCGATGCGGTACTGCCCCGGTCGCTCACCACGGTCGCGTGTGTCGTCGGGACGGCCGGCGAGATCCGCGTCCAGCGCAGCGCCCACTGCCTCCGCAGTGGCGTCGAGCAGTCCCAGCAACTCGTCGTCTCGCACCGTGTGAGGGTACCGGCTCGCCCCCGGACCCCGGTGCTGGCAACCTGTAGGTGTGTCGCTCCTCGATGTCGCCGGCTTCGTCGCCGATCTCAAGAACCACGCCGCCGATCACGGCTTCCACATCCACGACGAGCGCCATTTCGTCGAGACGTACTCCATGCGCCAGGCATGGGAGGTCGACCTGCACCCCGAAGAGGCGTGCGGCGGCCCGCTCGAGTTCCACCTGGCGCTCGAGATCGACCCCCGCACGGTGCTCGCGTTCGAGGACCAGGTCCTGGCGCTGCCCGAGGGTAACGAGCCCGACGAGCAGCACTACCTGCCGTTGACCTTCACGTGGTCGCTGCCGCCGCTGCCCCGTTGCCCCGACCTGCTGCTGCTCGCGACCGAGATCGCCGGCATCGGTGGACCGGACCTTCCCGTCGAGGTGTCCGCTGTCGACAGCTTCGCGAGCGTGACCGACCCCTCGGAACGCACCCTGACGGTGGTCGCCCGGGTGCTGGTGAGCGTGACGCAGATCTACCTCGGCGAAGAGCTGCTCTGCGACACGCTCGAGCGCTGCTTGGACGTGAGCCGCTTCCTGCTGGACTCCGCTCCCGCCTGGCTCGACGACCGCGGCTGACCGCCCGCCCCGGCGAGCGAACGGCCCGACGACCTCACCGCAGGAACGTCAGCGTTCCTCCATGCCGGTCGGCGAGCCGTACTCGGCGATCAGGTCCAGGAACGGCATCGGTGCGAAGGCCTCGGGGCCGAGCACGCCGGCACCGGACCAGGTGCCCGCTGCCAGGAGCTCCATCGCGACGATCGGGTTGATCGCGGTCTGCCACACGACGGCCTGGCTGTCGTCGAGCGCCATGGTCGTCTCGTTGTCGACCACGTGGTACAGGTACACCTCGCGCGGGTTGCCGTCCTTGCCGGTGCCCGTCACCCAGGTCCCCGCGCAGGTCTTGCCGCTCATCTTGTCGCCGAGCGTCGCAGGATCGGGAAGGCAGGCGGCGACGACGTCGCGCGGCGACACCGACTGGCCCCGCACCGTCACGGGGTCGGTGCGGTCCAGGCCCAGCTTGTGCAGGGTCTTGAGCACGTCGATGAACTCGTCGCCCAGGCCGTACTTGAAGGTGACCCGGTTGCAGTCGACCCAGCGCGGGATCAACACGACCTCTTCGTGCTCGACGTTGACGCACTCGACCGGGCCGATGCCCTCGGGGAACGTGAACACCTCGGGCTCGGAGAACGGCTCGGTGGTGAAGAACCCGCGCTCGCGCTCCCAGACCAGCGGCGGGTTCAGGCACTCCTCGATCGTGGTCCAGATGGAGAAGCTCGGCGCGAAGTCGTAGCCGGCGACGGCCAGGTTGGCGCCGTCACGGACACCGACCTCGTCGATCTCACTGAACAGCTCGTCGGCCGCGTAGCGGGCGAAGATGTCCGACAGACCCGGCTCGATGCCGATGCCGACCAGCGCCAGCTGGCCCTTGGCCTCCCACTGGTCCGCCACGGCCCACTGCTCGTCGCCCAGCATCACGCCGGTCAGCTCGTAGGGGCGCTCCGGGTGCGGGTGCGACAGGGACATGGCCATGTCCAGATAGGTCGCGCCGGCGTCGAAGGCGCCGCCGAAGATCGGCATGACGAAGCGCGGGTCAGCGGCGTTCAGCACCACGTCGCAACCGTGTCGGGCCACGCAGGCCGCGACCGCGGCCCGGTCGCTCGCGTCGAGCTGGTCCGAGGTGAACCGCGGGTCACCCGTCTTCGCCGCGGCAGCCGCCGCGCGCGCCGGGTCGATGTCGGTCATCACCACCTGGTCGAAGAACTGACGGCGACGGGCGATCATCGCCGCTGCGGTCCCCACTCCTCCACTACCGACCACGAGTACTCGCATCGTGCACCTACCCTCTCTGCTCGTGAACGAGCCGTTGTCGCCGCCGCCCCGTGACCCGGTACAGGTGCGTCGACTGCCTGAGCTTGCCGTGACCGAGCACAGCGACGTCATCGCCCTGCTCGACCGGTCGTTCCTCTGCCACGTCGGCCTGGTGACCGACGGACAACCCTTCGTCATCCCGACCCTGTACGCGCGCGTCGATGACGAGCTGCTGCTGCACGGTTCGGTCGCCTCGAGACTGGTGCGCCACGTGCGCACCGGCACACCGATCTGCGTGACCGTGACCGAGGTGGACGGGCTGGTGCTCGCACGCTCCGCGTTCGAGACGTCGATGAACTACCGGTCGGTCGTCGTGCTCGGCACCGGCCGCGAGGTCACCGACGCCGACGAACGGCTCGCCGCGCTGCGGGCGATCAGCGACGCGGTCCTGCCGGGCCGCTGGGACGATGTTCGCCCGCCCGACGACCGCGAGCTGCGCCAGACGATGGTCGTCGCGATCGCGATCGAGCAGTGCTCGGCCAAGGTCTCCACCGGTCACCCCGAGGACCCCGAGGCGGAGTGGGAGCTGCCGGTCTGGGCCGGACGGGTGCCGTTGCGCCGAGCGGCCGGCGCGCCCGAGCCCTCCCCGGACCTGCGTGAGGGCGTCGAGGTCCCCGAGTACCTGGCGCGCTGGGTCGACGACCACCGCTGAGCCCCACATCGGGCAGCCGGCGGCGCTCATGCGCGGGTGTCCTCGAAGCGGAACCAGGAGCCGACCACCGGCAGCCAGGCGCGCCGCTGTCCGTGCAGCGGGATGGGCGCATGCCGGAGCTCGGCGAACGCCGGCAGCTCGTCGCCGCAGATGGCCAGCGCCATGCGTCGGCCCATCCAGGTGTTGAGCGCCACACCCGAGCCGTTGCACCCGGTTGCGTACCACCGGCCCTCGACCCGGCCGCAGTGCGGGAGCCGGTCCAGGGTCAAGGCGACCCGCCCGCCCCAGGCCCGGTCGACACGGGTGCCGACGAGCTGCGGGTGCGCGGTCAGCATCGACTCGTACAGGAAGTCACGTGCCTCGGGCAGCGTGACCTCACCGAGGCGCTTGCGGCCGCCGAACAGGAGTCGGCCGTCCGGCCCGTGTCGCCAGTACCACAGCAGGTTCCGGTCGTTGAACGTCATGCGACGGGTGGGCAGCACGGTGGCGGCGACCTCGGGTGCGAGGGGTTCGGTCGCGATGATGAACGAGTCCATCGGCAGCACCCTGCGTCGCAGGGTCGGCTCGACGGCGTCCGCATAGGCGTTGGTCGCCAGCAGCACGTCACCGGTGTGGATCGTGCCGCGTGGGGTGCGCACGACGTGTCCTGCGCCCGACGCCGGCTCGATCTGGTGCGCCGGCGTGTGCGGGAACAGCGCTGCGCCCTCGGTGCGAGCGCGGGCGGCCAGGCCGGCGTGGAACTTGGCGGGGTGCAGCCCGCCGGTGCGCTCGAGCACCAGCCCGCCCGCGAACAGCCGCGAGCCGGCCTCGGCCACCAGGTCGTCACCGGTGACGACATGGGCCGGGCTGTCGATCGAGGCGTGCTCGTCGGCCAGCTGGCGCAGCGCGCGGATGCCCTTGGGGCCGTGGGTCAGGTACAGCTGTCCGGTGCGCTCGTAGTCGCAGTCGATCGAGCCGTCGGGCCCGACGAGGGACTCGACGTGGTCGAACGCGTCCTCGACCTCGGCGTGCAGGCGTGCGCCGAGCGCCCCGAACTTCTCGGTGAGCGTCCTCGGCCCGGCCTTGAGCTCGGGGATCGACATGCCGCCGTTGCGACTGCTCGCACCCCAACCCAGGTCGTGGCGGTCGAGCACCACCACGGACCGACCCTGCTGCGCGAGCGTCGCGGCCGCCTCGAGGCCGCAGTTGCCGCCCCCGACCACCACGACGTCCGCGTGCGCGGGCAGCGTCGTCGTGCTGGGCTCGTGCAGCCCCGCGGCCGCGGGGTCGACCGCGTCGTGCCAGAGCACGCCCTCGCGGTAGCCCTCCCCGAGCGGCGTGGCCGTCCCGTGGCTCCGGCGGGCCCGGTCTCGGCTCAGCGCGCACCCCAGCTGTAGGTCTGCTTCACGAGGTGCAGGTACGAGAAGATCTCGGTGCCCTGCACACCGTCGAGCACCCGGATGCGGTCGTTGACCAGCTCCAGCAGGTGCCCCATGTCGACGCACACGACCTCGGCGAAGATGTCGTAGCGACCCGCGGTGATCACGACGTACTCGGCCTCGTCCAGCTCGGTCAGCGCGTCCGCCACGGCCCGGACGTCACCGGCCACCTCGATGCCGACCAGGGCCTGCACGGCGAAGCCGAGCATCGCCGGATCGGTCACCGCCACGACCTGCATGACGCCGCGGTCCACCAGTCGCTGCACGCGCTGGCGGGCGGCGGCCTGGGACAGGCCGACCGCAGGGCCGAGCTTGGAGTACGGCGTGCGCCCGTCGAGCTGGAGCTCGCGGATGATCGCCTTGTCCGTCTCGTCGATCTCGGGCGGGCCGCCCTGGTCGCTCACCGGCTCACGCCACGAGGTGGCTGGGGGTCCCGGCGGTCATGCCGAGGGAGTCTGCCACCACCGCGTTGACCACGGCGCCACCCTCGGTGTTCAGGCCATGGGCGAGCACGGGGTCCCGACGGCACGCCTCGGTGGCGCCGAGCGTGGCCAGCTCGACCAGGAACGGCAGTGTGGCGTTGGTGAGCGCCGAGGTCGACGTCACCGGGACCGCGCCGGGGATGTTGCCCACGCAGTAGTGCAGGACGCCGTGGACCTCGTACACCGGGTCGCGGTGGGAGGTCTCGCGAGCGGTCTCGATGCAGCCCCCCTGGTCGATCGCGACGTCCGCGATCACCGAACCGGGACGCATCCCGGCGACCATCGCCTCGGTGACGACGGTCGGCGCACGTCCGCCCGGGAGCAGCACCGCGCCGACGACCAGGTCGGACTCCGCCACCGCACGCTCGACGCTGCCCCGGTTGGAGGCCAGCGTCGTGATGCGTCCGGGCAGCGTCGGCTCGAGCGCGCGGAGCCGCTCGATGTTGCGGTCCAGCAGCGTCACCTCGGCACCCATGCCGGCAGCGATCATCGCGGCGTTCCAGCCGACGTTGCCCGCGCCGATGACGCTGACGCGTGCGGGCCGCACGCCCGGCGCGCCGGAGAGCAGCACGCCGCGGCCGCCCTGGGGCGCCTCGAGGAAGCGGGCGCCCGCCTGGACCGCCATGCGGCCGGCGATCTCGCTCATCGGTGCGAGCAGCGGCAAACCGCCGTCGGCGCGCATCACGGTCTCGTACGCGACCCCGGTGGTGCCCGCGGCGACCAGCGCGTCGGCCACCGCCGGGTAGGCGGCGAGGTGCAGGTAGGTGAACAGGGTCAGGTCGGCACGCAGCAGCGGCAGCTCCGAGGGCTGGGGCTCCTTGACCTTGCACACCAGCCCGGCACGGGCCCAGACGTCCTCGGCCGCCGGGACGATCTCGGCGCCTGCGACCCGGTAGGCGTCGTCGTCGATGCCGATGCCGGCACCGGCACCGGCCTGGACCAGCACGCCGACGCCGTGGGACACCAGCTCGGTGACGCCGTCAGGGGTCACCGCGACCCGACGCTCGTCGGGCTTGATCTCGGTCGGGACACCGACGGTCAGCATGCTCATCGCCCGAGCTCCTTCCATGCCTGCTCGAGCGTCAGTCGGATGATCGACGCGATCTGCTCGAACTCCTCGGGTCCCGCGACCAGCGGCGGAGAGAGCTGGATGACCGGATCACCCCGGTCGTCGGCCCGGCAGATGAGCCCGTTCTCGAGCAGGCGGGTCGACAGGAAGCCCCGGATGAGCCACTCGCACTCGTCGTCGGTGAAGTCGACGCCGTCGTTGGTGAGCTCGATGCCGTAGAAGTACCCCATGCCGCGGATCTCGGCGACGATCGGCAGGTCGAGCAGCGAGTCGAGCGCCGCGCGGAACTCGCCCTCGTGGGCACGGACCCTGCCGTTGAGGTCCTCACGCTCCATCAGGTCGAGGTTGGCCAGCGCCACCGCGCAGCTCACCGGGTGGCCACCGAAGGTGATGCCGTGCAGGAACGAGTTGGTGCCCTCGGCGAAGGGCTCGGCCAGACGCTCGCTGATGAGCAGGCCGCCGAGCGGCGAGTAGCCCGAGGTCAGGCCCTTGGCGAAGGTGATCATGTCGGGCTGGTAGCCGAGGCGGCTGGCGCCGAACCAGTCCCCCAGCCGGCCGAAGGCGCAGATGACCTCGTCGGAGACGAGCAGGATCCCGTACTTGTCGCAGATCTCGCGGACCCGCTGGAAGTAGCCCTCGGGCGGGGTGAAGCAGCCGCCGGCGTTCTGCACCGGCTCCAGGAACACCGCGGCGACCGTCTCGGGGCCGGCTTCGAGGATGGCCCGCTCGATGTCGTTGGCGCAGGCGAGGGTGCAGCTGGGTGCTGCGGAGCAGAACTCGCAGTGCAGCTTGTTGGTCGTCGCCGCGTGGCTGCCCAGGCCGTTGAGCAACGGACGGAAGGGCTCCTTGATGGCTTCGAGGCCCGTGATGTTGAGCGCCCCGATGTTCGAGCCGTGGTAGGCGGTGCGGCGGGCGACGACCTTGACCCGTTCGGGCTGGCCGATCTCCGCGAAGTACTGCACCGCCAGCTTCCAGGCGGTCTCCACCGCCTCGCCGCCACCGGTGGTGAGGAACACGCGGTTCAGGTCGCCGGGCGCCAGCGCGACCAGACGGTCGGCGAGCTCGATCGCCGTGGGGTGCGCGTAGGTCCACAGCGGGAAGAACGCGAGCTTCTCGGCCTGCGCCGCAGCGGCCTGGGCGAGCTCGGTGCGGCCGTGGCCCGCCTGGACCACGAACAGCCCGGCGAGGCCGTCCAGATAGCGACGCCCTCGGGTGTCCCACACGTAGGCACCCTCGCCGCGCTCGATGACCACCAGGTCCTCGGCGTTCTCGTCGGCCAGCCGCGAGTAGTGGAGCCAGAGGTGTTCTGCGGACGAGTCCGCGCCTGCACCGTCGATCAGCGTCATGTGAGGAGCTCCCCGAGAGCGAATCCGTCGTCTTTGGCGTCTTTCGCCATCGAATCCTCCAGATTATGGCAGAATCACAACCGGATCGCTCGCAATCGGAGGTAACCAGCAATGCCCGACGCCAACTTCATCGGCAACTCGTGGCAGCCCGCTCACAGCGGCGCCACCGACGATGTCATCAACCCCGCGACCGGCGAGGTCATCAGTGCGGTGCCCTCCAGCGACGCGGCCGACGTCGACGACGCCGTTCGGGCCGCGGCCGCAGCCTTCCCCGCGTGGGCCGACAAGACCCCCCGCGAGCGCAGCGAGCTGCTCCACGCCCTGGCCGACGCGATCGAGAAGGACATGCCGGAGCTGACCCGACTGGAGTCGCTCAACGTCGGCAAGCCCGTCTCGATCATGGAGTTCGAGATGGACCTTACGCTGGACAACTGGCGGTTCTTCGCCAGCGCCGGCCGGTTCCTGGAGGGACGCGCGGCGGGTGAGTACATGGAGGGCTACACCTCCATGTTGCGCCGTGAGCCCCTGGGCGTGATCGGGTCGATCGCCCCGTGGAACTACCCGCTCAACATGGCGACCTGGAAGGTCGGCCCGGCGCTCACCGTGGGCAACACCGTGGTCCTCAAGCCCTCCGAGCTCACCCCCTACACCGCCCTGCGGCTCGCCGAGCTGGCCGCCGACATCCTGCCCCCGGGCGTGTTCAACGTCGTGTGCGGCCAGGGTGAGACCGCTGGCGTCGCACTGGTGGAGCACCCCGACGTGGCGATGGTGTCGATCACCGGCAGCGTCGGCGCCGGCAAGGCCGTGGCCCGCTCGGCCTCGGAGAGCCTCAAGCGGGTCCACCTGGAGCTGGGCGGCAAGGCACCGGTCGTGGTGTTCGACGACGCCGACATGGAGGCCGTCGTCGAGGGCATCGCCGCCGCCGGCTACTACAACTCCGGCCAGGACTGCACCGCTGCGTGCCGCGTGATCGCCGGGCCCCGCATCCACGACGACCTGGTCGCCGCGCTCGCGGCGAAGGTCTCGTCGATCCCGACCGGCGATCCCACCGACCCCGACACCGAGATGGGTCCCGTGGTCTCCGCCGAGCAGCGTGAGCGCGTCGCCGGCATGGTCGCCCGCGCCGTCGAGGCTGGCGCCGAGGCCGTCACCGGCGGCTCGGTCCGCGAGGGTGCGGGCTGGTTCTACGAGCCGACGCTGGTCGCCGGTGTCGCGCAGGACTCCGAGATCGCCCAGCGCGAGGTCTTCGGCCCCGTCGTCACCGTGCAGCGCGCACCCGACGAGGCGACCCTGCTCGAGTGGGCCAACGGCGTGGACTACGGCCTGGCCGCGTCGGTGTGGACCACCGACGTCGGACGAGCCATGCGCATGGCCAAGGGCCTGCGCTTCGGCACCGTCTGGGTCAACGACCACATCCCGATCATGTCCGAGATGCCCCACGGCGGCTTCAAGCAGTCGGGCTACGGCAAGGACATGTCGATCTACGCAGTGGAGCACTACACCGAGCTGAAGCACGTCATGGTGAAGCTCGGGGAAGCAGAGGACAACGCATCGTGAGCCAGCCGACCAGCATCGGGCACTTCATCGACGGCAAGGTCGTCCCGGGCAGCTCGGGACGCACCGGCCCCGTGTTCAACCCCGCCACGGGCGCGCAGTCAGGAGCCGTCGACCTGGCCTCGTCCGACGAGGTCGACGCCGTCGTCGCATCAGCTGCCGCTGCCCTGGTGGAGTGGCGATCGTCGCCGCTCGCCCGCCGCACCGACATCTTCTTCCGGTTCCGCGCCCTGCTCGACGACCACCGCGACGACCTCGCCCGGATCATCACCGCCGAACACGGCAAGGTGCACTCCGACGCGCTCGGCGAGGTCGCCCGGGGCATCGAGAACGCCGAGTTCGCGTGCGGCATCCCCGCTGCGCTCAAGGGCGACTACAGCGAGCAGGCCGCCACCGGCGTCGACGTCTACTCCATCCGCCAGCCGGTGGGGGTCATGGCGGGCATCACGCCGTTCAACTTCCCGGTCATGGTGCCGCTGTGGATGCTCGCGACGTCGATCGCGTGCGGCAACACCTTCATCCTGAAGCCCTCCGAGAAGGACCCGTCGGCCTCGCTGCTGATCGCGGACCTGCTGGACCGTGCGGGGCTGCCCCCGGGCGTGTTCAGCGTCCTGCAGGGCGACCGGGTCGCGGTCGACCGGCTCATCGAGCACCCCGACGTCAAGGCGATCAGCTTCGTCGGCTCGACACCTGTCGCCCGCAGCATCTACGAGCGGGGCACCGCTGCGGGCAAGCGTGTCCAGGCGCTCGGCGGGGCGAAGAACCACATGGTCGTGCTGCCCGACGCGGACGTGGACGCAGCGGCCGACGCCGCGGTGTCAGCCGCCTACGGCTCGGCCGGCGAGCGCTGCATGGCGATCTCGGTCGCGGTGGCCGTGGGTGAGATCGCGGACCCGCTGGTCGAGGCGATCACCGCACGCATCCCCGACATCGTCGTGGCACCGGGCGACCAGCCCGACGCCGAGATGGGCCCGTTGATCACCGCGGAGCACCGTGGCAACGTGGCGGGCCACATCGGCCGTGCGGCGGACGCCGGCGCCACCCTCGTGGTCGACGGTCGGGACCTGGCCGTCGAGGGCGACGGGTACTTCCTCGGGCCGACCCTGGTCGACCACGTGACCGCCGACATGGAGATCTATCAGCAGGAGGTCTTCGGTCCGGTGCTCGCCGTCGTCCGCGTCGACTCCTACGACGAGGCGGTGCGCCTGGTCAACGAGCACGCGTTCGGCAACGGCACGGCGATCTTCACCCGGGACGGCGGCGCCGCCCGGCGCTACCAGTTCGACGTCGAGGTCGGCATGGTCGGGATCAACGTCCCGATCCCGGTGCCCGTCGCCTACTACTCCTTCGGCGGCTGGAAGGCGTCGCTGTTCGGCGACACCCACATCTACGGCCCCGACGGCATCCGCTTCTGCACCCGCAACAAGGTCATCACCTCGCGCTGGCCCGATCCGTCCACCAGCAAGGTGGACCTCGGCTTCCCTTCCAACAGGTGAGCCCCACCAACAGCTGAGCCCCATCAGCAGGTGAGCCCCATCAGCAGGTGACCATCGGGGGTTGCCCCCCGGTGCCCAGATCCGGGAGCGTCAGCTCCCGCCTCCACCGGCCCCGGCGCGACGACGGTCAACGACGACCGACGCTGCGCCGGGGCCGGTCCGCGCCTGCCCTCGGGCGGCGCAGACGGACCGACTCAGGTGGTGGCGGGCGGGTTGCAGATCCAGGCGTCGGCCGGGAACGCGGGGTAGTCCAACTGCCCCTGGCCGGCACCGTTGTCGTGTCCGAGCGCCGTGCATGCGACGATCGCCGCGGTCTCGTCCGCCGCCTTCACGAGCGTCAGCGTGTAGGGAGCGCCCAGCGGGACACCCGAGCACGTGCCGTCGGTCGACAGGGTGAAGGTCGAGATGTCGAGCGACACCGTCAGGTTGCCCTCGGCGTTGGGGGTGCCGTTGAACCGGAAGTCGGGTGCATCGGCGGTCGGTGAGTTGTAGCAGCCGGCGGCGAGCCACGTGGTCGGAGGCGTGGTGGGCGCACAGCCCGCAGCGACGAACAGCGCGACGAACGCGACGACCACCATCGAACGACTGGACCGAGACATGGACATCCCCCAAGGAGTTCGCCAGCTACCTGCTGACACCCGGCAATGAGCATGCCACGGGAGCCCGTGCAGCGGTCGAATTCCGGCCCCGGGTCGGACGGGCCCGGGATCAGGTGCGACCCAGCGCCGCCGACGATGCGGCGGACAGCGTGGGCCGTGACTCCACGTAGCGGCGGAACTGCCGCAGCATGTGCGCGTTCATGCGTTGCATCGCGAACCTGGTCAGCGGCATCGTCCGGGCCGAGAAACCCGAGAGGGTCATGGCCATGGTCCACTGGACGCGGGTGCGGCCGTCGCCCACCTCGGTCACCACGTAGTCCTCGGCGAACGCCGTGGGTCCACCGGGGATCGTCTGGTTGAAGCGGAACGCCATGCGTTCGCACGGCGCCCAGGCGATGAACTCCTCCCAGCCCACCATGCCCCCGCGCATGCGCACGGTCCTCGTCGAGCCGACCTCGAGCGGGAAGGGCGAGGTCCACTCGACCCCGGTGATCGGCATGGCCCACCGGGTCCACGAGTCGGCGTCGCAGAAGACCTCGAAGATCTGCTCGGCGCTGGCCCGGACCAGTTCGGCGACGACCACCCGGCACGGCGCGGTCACGAAGTAGTCCATCTCCACGCGCTCGCAGTCGAGGCGCTCGCCGGGTGCGTCCCGGTCCGTCGACGGCTCAGACACCGGGGGTGTCCTCGATCAGGCCGAGCCAGATCTGCGCCGAGTCGATGTAGGTCTTCTCGCTGATGAACGCGTGCTGGGTGCCGGTGTACAGGTCCCGGAAGGCGCGCTCGAGGCGGCTGCCCTCACGGATGGCGGTGGTCCCCGCGGCCAGGTGTGCCCACTGGGCCACCTCGCGTGCCGCTTCGGTGGCGTAGGTCGCGGCGACGCGCATGTCGGCGCGCATCGTGGGGGTGAGCTCGTGGCCGGCGGCGACATCGGCCTCGACGCGGCTGAAGGTCTCGAGCACACCGGCCCGGGCCGCCCGCCACATGCCCGTGTGGTGGGCCAGGTTGCGCTGGAAGGTCGGGCGCAGCGCCAGCGTCTCCATGTCGGACATGCGCGCCTTGGTCTGCGCGAGCTCGGCGACATCGTCGAGCATGCTCTTCGCGACACCGAGCGCCCAGGCCGCGTGACCCGCCGCGGTGATCGGCATCATCCCCATGCGGAACATCGGCCCGTCGCCGCGGAGGGGATCGCGGGTGAACAGCGGGAAGCAGCGGTGCTCGGGCACCACGACGCCCTCGACCGCGTAGTCGTAGCTGCCGGTGCCCTTCAGCCCCTGCACGTGCCAGCCGTCGTTGAACTGCACGTCGTCGCGATGCACCAGTGCCGCTTGGATCCGACCCAGGTCGAAGACGGCTTCGCCATCGACGATCGGGAAGAAGCCGGCGGCGATGTACTCCGAGTGCGCGGTGCCGGAGCCGAAGTTCCAGGCGCCGTTCAGCACGTAGCCCTGATCGGTCGCCTCACCGGTGCCGTTGGGGAAGAACTGACCGGCCACGGTGACCCGTCGGTCCGGATCACCGAAGACCTCCTTGAAGCCGTCGTCGGGCAGGTAGACCGACGCGACCGCCGCCGACGGGAGGTTCGCGATCCCGATCCAGCCGAACGAACCGTCCTGCCACGCCATCTCGATCCAGGTCTCGATGGCCTCGGCGAAGGTGGGCTGCGCGCCGCCCGCCTCGGGTGCGTTCATGAACGTCATCAGCCCGCTGTCCCACAACGCGTCGACCAGGGGCTGGGTGAGCGTGCGGCGGGCCTCGGAGGCTGCCGCCTCCTGCGCGGTCAGGTCCCGCAGGCTCCGTGCGGCGGTGACTCCGTCGGTCATGGTCGGCATCTGGGCACTCCTCGGGCGGATGGTGCAGCGGACCGGCCAGCTGCGCCCCCGGGCCGGTCGGGGCAGAAGCTACCCCGCCGACGCCGGGCAGTTCGCCCGGTTGACACCCGCCGGGACACCCGTACCCTCACTCCTCACAGGGGCGAAGTGTGCGGTCATCGTCGGGCAGCTGGGGAGCGCCGGCGATGACCGCCGCCTCGCGCGCATCCGGCTCCCGGCGCGCGGTCGAAGGACCCATGAGGATCCGAGCCGCGAGGAGACCAGATGTCGACCGTCACGAGCGGCCCGGACCCGAGCGATCGAGTGACGATCTGGGTCCTGGGCGACCAGCTCCACCGGCACCTCGGTGCGATGGCGACCGCTGACCCCCGCCGACACCGGATCCTCATGGTGGAGAGCCGGGCCAAGCTCGAGTCGCGGTCCTGGCACCGCCAGCGGGCACACCTGGTCATCGCGTCGATGCGACGGTTCGCCGCCGAGCTCGCCGCCGGGGGCTTCGAGGTCGACCACCGCCGGTCGGGGTCCCTGGCCGCAGGCCTGCGGGCCCACCGGGCGGTGTTCGGGCCGAGCCGGGTGGTCGCGACCGAACCTGCCTCGTGGGACGGGCGGGCACTGCTCGAGCGTCTCGAGGTGGAGCTGGTGCGCTCCGACCAGTTCCTCTGCCACCCCGACGAGTTCGCGGCATGGGCCGGCTCCCGGCGGTCGCTGCGGATGGAGGATTTCTACCGCTGGCAGCGCCGCCGGCTTGGCTACCTCATGGACGGCGACGAGCCGGCGGGCGGACGCTGGAACTTCGATGCGGACAACCGCGAACGACCGCCGCGCGACGGCCGTTCGTGGCCCGAGCCGATCCGCAGCGAGCTCGACGCGCTGGATCGTTCCGTCCTGGCCGACCTCCCGGAGGGCTGCTGGGGTGCCGAGCCCGACGGCACCTGGGCGACCTCACGGGCGGGCGCGCTGGTGCGGCTCCGCCACGCGATCGACGAGGTGCTCCCTCGCTTCGGACCGCACGAGGACGCCATGCTCACCTCGAGCTGGCACCTCGCGCACACCTTGTTGTCGCCGTACCTCAACCTGGGGCTGCTCCACCCCCGCGAGGTGTGCGACGAGATCGAGGCGGCGTACCGGGCGGGACACGTGCCGATCGCCTCCGCGGAGGGACTGCTGCGCCAGGTCATCGGGTGGCGTGAGTACGTGTGGGGTGTGCACTGGCTCTGGATGCCGGCCTACCGCGACCTGAACGAGCTCGGCGCCACCCGGCCGCTGCCGCCGGTGTTCCACGGCGCGGCGCCCACCCAGATGCGCTGCGTCGAGCACACGCTGGCCGCCGTCCACGACCACGGCTGGGCGCACCACATCCAGCGCCTGATGGTGCTGGGCAACCTGAGCCTGCTCGCCGGTGTGCGGCCCCAGGAGCTGGTCGAGTGGATGTGGAGCAGCTTCGTCGACGGGGCCGAATGGGTCATGCTCCCCAACGTCATCGGCATGGCGCTCCACGCGGATGGCGGGCGCATGGCGACCAAGCCCTACGCCGGCGGCGGCGCCTACATCGACCGGATGAGCGACTACTGCGGCGACTGCACCTACGACCGGAAGCGGCGCACCGGCGAGGACGCGTGCCCGTTCACGACGCTGTACTGGGACTTCCTGGCCCGACACGAGCAGCGGTTCGCGCGCAACCCGCGAGTCGCCCAGCAGGTGCGGGCCGCCCAGCGCCTGACCGATCTCGACGCGGTGCGCGAACGAGCGACCGAGGTCCTGGTCCGACTCGACCGCGGTGAGCTGTGACGCCTGAGCCGATCACGACGAGCTGTCCCCGCCCGGTGCGCAGGCCGGTGATGCTGCAGGGGTGGCACGACCTGGCATCGGTGCACTGGCCGTACGAGCCCGAGCTGGTCCAGCGGATCCTGCCCGAGGGCCTGCGGGTCGACACGTGCGACGGCGCCGCCTGGGTGGGCCTCATCCCGTTCCACATGCGCCGCATCCGCCTGCCGGGTTGCCCACCGCTGGGCAGGTGGTCGACCTTCCCCGAGACCAACGTGCGCACCTACGTGATCGGACCCGACGGCCGTCGTGCCGTCTGGTTCGCCAGCCTGGACATCTCCCCGCTCGTTCCCGCCCTGGTCGCCCGGACCACCTACGGGCTCCCCTACTGCTGGGGCCCGATGTCGATCACCCGCCCGACACCCGACACGATCGAGTACACCGCGGCCCGCCGGTGGCCACGTGGCGGCGGCGACAGCCGCGTCGCGATCCGGATCGGCGAGCGGATCGCGACCGGCGCGCTCACCGACCTGGAGCGGTTCGTCACCGCACGCTGGGCGCTGGCGTCCCGCTTCGCCGGCATGGACCTGTGGGCGGAGGTCGACCATCCGCCGTGGGTGCTGCACCGATCGAGCCTGGTGCGTTGCGACGACTCGCTGCTCGCCGCAGCCGGCCTGCCCGCGCCCCACGGCGACCCGCTGGTGTTGTGGTCACCCGGTGTGGAGGTCCGCATCGGTCGACCGCGCCGCCGTGCCCGTGGGTCGCGTGATCTGGTGGGCCGGCCGGGGATCGAACCCGGGACCGAGCGATTATGAGTCCGATCCGAGCCCTCCGGCGGGTGCTCGAAGGTCCGTGGAACCCACTCCTGGCGGGGATCTCGTCCAACTGATGGCGGGCCGTGTCATCCAACATCACCACGTTTGTTGGATGGAATGTTGGATGCGCGGCACGACGGGATGCAGAATCGCCTTGAGAGTCGGCCAAGGCAGTCCAGCCCGTGGTGGTCGAGTGGCGAGGCGGCTTCCCTGTCAAGGTTCCGGGTCCAGCTGATCCTGCGAAATGGCTGCCGTCACCCTCAGTGGATTGCCAATCGGATTGCCTGCATCCGGTCCTACGCATCGGCTCTTCGCCGATCATCGACGGACAGCGGCAGGTGTTCCTTGCGGAGTGAACGCCAGCCGTCTTCTGACAAGCGACGCTCCAAGTCACTATGGGGTCGCTTCGAGCCGTCTGGCGAACGCGTGGAGATCCGTTGGGGCTGTCCCGTCGCCGCAGTCGAGCGGCAAACTGCACGTCTTGGCCGGCGTTCCGAGCCCGCACAGTCTGACAGAATCGGCCTTGTTTCGGCCGGTGGACCACCAACGGGACTCCGACTCGGACCAGACCACCGCTTATTCCACCCAACTCAGCTCGGGTCTTGCGGAGGCTTGGCCAGAGAAGCGTAGTCGGGCTGCGATGCGGCGGTGTTGCCGAACGAGTGAGTGGGTGAACGGTCAGCCTCGTCTCTCGTGCCCGACCCGAAGACGAGGAGTCCTTGCCAGCATTGACCGGCGCATCCAGATGGAACTGGCTCGCCTCGACCTAGCCGTCCCGAAAGAGGAGAGAAAGAGCGATCACCTCCATAGAGATCGCACCCAAGCTCACCGCCCAAAGCATCATGAATAGGTGAATCCGTTTTGCAGATCGCGTCTCAGTCCGCGAGCGATAGTTGATGACTGAGAATACCGTCACCGAGAGTATTCCCATGTTGATCATCAGAAATGGTGTCAACCGCTCGAGAAGGCTCATTTCACGCGTTCCCAGAGCTGGGCATTCAATCGAAGGTTCGGAACACCCGCTACCCCAAGTGCACCATTCAGAAGGCTTCCCCGCCACCCCCTCACTACTGTGACGCCTGTGCTGCCGCGCCCACCGCTTCCGTACTTGCCCCCTGCTCCCAGGGATGGTCCCGCCATGAGCGAGTACAGGTAGCGCCCTCTCGAATACCAGCTACAGAATGCCACGTTCACCCCGGCCCCCCAAGAGAAGGACATCGCTGCACAATTGGACTGCCCTCGTAGCTCCGCCACTGTCGATGCGTTGGAGAAGAACCCCGAAGGAGAAACTCCAATCTCCAAGCCAGCCATCCATCCAAAAGATCCCGAGATCGCCACCATGTCTTTGGACATAGTATGGTCCCAAAGTGCACATGCAGATCCGCCGATGCCAAGGAATGGCACGGCCGATCCAGCCATACACCAGCCCGCGACATACTCACCGGATAGATCCGCCGTATTGACGGGGTCAACCGCATATGCGTAGTCGTTCTTTGTTCCTGCCTCCAAGGGATCAACTTCTAGAAAGCGTCCGATTGTCGGCTGATACTGGCGCGCTCCCATCTCGACGAACCGGCGGGTCTGTCAGGAACTTTGTGTAACCGGCGTGATCTGATGGTCCGCAGCTGAGCGCT
>WBZX01000453.1_pt1 | contig 25863 bp, 13 predicted proteins | sample 5204211 | NCBI WGS metagenome assembly WBZX01 (sample SAMN12344362, study PRJNA552823) | activated sludge metagenome | biome: Activated sludge suspended growth; feature: Nitrification reactor; material: Wastewater; isolation source: activated sludge from nitrification reactor of wastewater... | reverse complement strand
GTGGTGTAGCTGGTGGTATTCGCACCCGTACCACCGACAACGTTCCCCCACGAGCCACTCACGAACTCCTCCCATTGGTAGGAGATACCGGAGCCAACACCCGCACCTGTGGCACTGATGGACGCCGTAGCTCCCGGACAAGGCGTGGCCGTTGCTGGCACCGTACCCGCAGCAGGAGTACCACTGCACGGGGTGTTCGGCACATAGTTGAGCGTCACATTGTCGATGGCGATGGGACAGTGTGGCGTCACACCATCGCTCACGTGGGTGAACACCAAGCGCACCGTGGTGCCCGCCAGCGCCGTCAGGTCGATGGGGCCGATGGCGGTGAAGGTGGAATACACCGTGGCAGTGTTCTCGAAGCGAAGCGTGTACCCAGCGCCAGGCGATGTTCCCGTGACCGGTGTGTTCGCCGTGGAGGTGGTGAACACGCGTATGTAGTCCCAGTTCGGGTCCACCGTGGTGTGCAAGAGATTGAAGGAGAGGTTCACCGATGTGGCCCCGGCCGGGATGGTGATATCGCGGTAGAAGTGCCCCACCTGAGCTAGGTTGGCGCCATTGAAGTTGGCCGCACCTCCTACGAAGGCAGCTTTGGTTCCACCGCTTACACTGCCCGCAGCAGTGCCTACCCGCCAGATCCGGTTGTCCGCCGTTACCACCGGCGTCCAGTTATTCGCGGCAAAAGAGGAGGTGGCGTTCTCGAAGCCGCCATCGCCTGCAGGTATACCGATCTGGGCCCCTGCTGCGCTCGCAAGAAGTAAGAGGGACAACAAGGCGAATGCCCGAATGACATGGGACATACGCACGATCGCTCGTGTAGGTGAAATGCTCATGAGGTCTGGGTTCAGGTTGATGGAACGGAGCAGGAAAAGGCAATTTAGTCGAACACCGAGGGGCGTTCAACTAAGAAGACGTTGAACTCAGAGAAAAGAAACGCCTTCCCCGCAGGGATCCCACCCTCGGTAGCTCCGGGAACGCCGCAGACTACTCGAGGGCCAGCACACGCTTAGTGGCCACAGCGCGGCCACCCACCACCAAACTGCACAAGAACACCCCTGGTCCATGGGAGTGTTGGTAGGGCAACTCGATGGCACCTTGACCCAGTGCGACCGGCCAGCGCCGGCATTCACGGCCACTCACATCGGCGATGGAGACCCACACCTGCTGGCCGGTCACTTCGCGTAGATCCACGCGCAAGGTGGTGTAGCCCCTGAAGGGATCGGGCATGCAGGTCAGTTGAGAGGACCCGGCGGGTAACCTCACTTCCTCATCCACCCCGATGGGCAGACAGGCAAGACCATAGGGCAACGGGTCCACCGGCATCGGCGGTGTATCCGCATCGTTCAAGCGTACCTGTTCCGCACCGAATATGCTGGTGATCCCTGCCGCATCCACCCCCGCCACACTGATGTAGTAGATGGAGCCCGCCTCCAAGCCCGGTACCAGGAAGCTGGTCTGGTCCGTGCGGTATACCGCATCGAAGGCCGGTGGTGAATTGAGGCCGCGCACACCGATGCGGTACTCGCTCCACTGGGCACCACCTGCGATCTGTACCCGCAAGCCGGTGGCTTCATCCAACACGCTGAAACTGGGCGTGCCTGGACCCAGCCCGAGCAAGGTCGCGCTCATCCCGTTCACCACGGCGTTGCGTTGCAGGTAGTTGAAGTCCACGTAGAAGCTGTCGACGACCTGGTCTCCGTCGGTGTCCACGCCAAGGATATCATCGCTGGTATGCTGCCGATCCTCGTAGCCCACCTCGTCCGGGTCACCATTGCCGTGCTCGTTCGCCGCCGTGAACCGGATGCTCTGGAAGCCCGCTTCGCGGAAGGGGATATGATCGCTGCCTCGTCCCACGCGATCCTCTAGACCCATGACACTGATGAGCATGGGCACAGGCACCTCATCGTGCATCTTCTCCCGGTAACTGAGCGCTACTTGTTGCGCCAATCCCCGCGTACTGGCATGCGAGAAGATCCGGAATTGCAGGCTGTCCACTTCGTTGACCACGCCACAACCGGGCGGCGATGCCGTATGACCGCAAAGGATCCCTCCCACGATGTCGTTGTTGAGCACGGCCTTCACGGCGATGCCCTGCGTGGTGCAGAACTGCGCCATGGCCCGCGAGCCCAAGAGGCCATGCTCCTCCCCTGTGACCAACATGAACACGAGCGTGTGCTTGAAGGTGTACTTGCTCAGTACCCGGGCGAGTTCAACCACGAGAGCGCTGCCACTGCCGTTGTCCTCCGCACCGTTCGCCGAGCACGCAGGGTCGCAGTTGTCCGCACACCGGCTGTCCAGGTGCGCTTCAATGACGATCACCTTGTGTCCGCTGGTCTGAGAGCCGGGCAGTACCGCCAGCGCATTGCGCCAGCCCTGACCGCTGCCGCAATTGCCACTCTCGTTCGCGTAGTTGAACTGTAGGTAGGCGGGCAACAACCGCCCTTCGTTGGCCGCTGAGAACTGACCGAACTTGTCGTAGGCCCAGCGTCGCGCCGCACCGATCCCGGTCGTGCTGCTGACCGTATCCGAATAGGTGTTGCGCGTGCCGAAAGAGACGATGCGCTCCAGATGCGCGCGCAGCGAATCGGCGTTCACTTCCGTGCGCAAGGCACAGAGGATGGCCTCGTGATCATCCACCACGGTGCTCGCGGCATACGTGGCCGGGTCATGAAGGCCCTTCATCACCTGCAGCGCCTCCGCGCTGGTGCACGTGATGCCACTGAATTGGGCGCAGACCAACGAAGGCACGAACAGGGCGAGCAGGAACGGGGTACGCATGGTGGCTGATCGGTACGGGAAGGTAACGCACGCACATCATGGACACATGGCCATGAACGGCGAACGGGCCGCCGGCTTACGCCTACGACCCGTCCGCACCCCCTGGTCCCTAACCCAGTTGCTACTTGCTCAACACCTTGAATTCGGTGCGGCGATTCCGTTGATGTTGTTCCTCCGAGCACTTCTCACATACACAGGTCTCGCTCGGCTTGCTCTCCCCGTAGCCCTTGCTCTTCACACGCCCCGCTGCGATGCCTTCGATGATGAGATAGTCCACCGCGGCTTTCGCGCGCTTCTGGGACAAGCTCATGTTGTAGGCATCCTTGCCCCGGCAATCAGTGTGGCTGCTCAACTCGATGGTCACCGTGGGGTTGTCCATGAGCGTTTGCACGAGCTTGTCCAGTTCAAGTGCAGCATCCGGCCGGATGTTCCACTTGTTGTAGTCGTAGAAGATGTTCTCCAGGCGCACCACCTGGTCCACCACCAAGGGGAACAGGCGGAAGTCGGTGGTGATGATGGCGCTCGGCTTGCCCTTCGTGGTGATCCGTGCGCTCTGCTTGAAGAAGCCCTCCTTCTCCACTTTCAATCGATAATCGCTGTCCTTCAGCAGCGGGAAACGGTACTTGCCCGTGGCATCCACCGTCATGCGGCCCAGCTCTTTGTCCTCCCCATCGGTGAGTATGACCGTGCTTCCCTCCAGGGGCGCGCCGGTCTCACCATGGAAGATGGTGCCTTCGGCAGCGTAGTCGTACTTCTCCATTTCCACCACGATGTTCTCCAGCGGGTCGTCGTCTGTGGCGATGGGCAGTTCAGCCTGGTAGTATCCAACGGCCGTGGCCACCAGCAGGTAGCGCTCATGGTACTCGGCCTCCATGTTGAACTTGCCTCCAGGCGCGGTCTCCAACTGGTACCGCTTCACGTGCTCGCCCTTCTCGTCCTTCAGCAGGATGGTGGCGCCCTCGATGGGTTCGCGTGTGGCCTTGTCGATGACCGTGCCCGCGAGGTAGATCATCTGCGGCCGGATCGTGCAACCGTAGATGTCATCACTGCCCTGTCCGCCCGTGCGATCACTGGCGAAGAAGCCACTGCTATCATTGACCAGCATGAGGCTGTGATCATTGAAGCGCGTGCTCATGGGATAACCCAGGTTGAACACCTTGCCGGGACCGCTCTCACGCATACGAGCGAAGAAGAGGTCCAGGCCACCGAGGCCGGGATGTCCATTGCTAGCGAAGTACAACGTCCCGTTCTTGCTGATGAAAGGGTACATCTCGTCGCCTGAGGTGTTCACCTTGGGGCCGAGGTTCTCCGGTTCGCTCCACTGGTTGCCCAGGTTCCGGCACATCCAGATGTCCACGCCACCCTCACCGCCGGGTCGGTCGCTGGCGAAGTACATGGTGCGCCCATCCGCCGAAATGGTCGGATGTCCCGTGTTCGACTCCACATCGTTGTGGTCGAAGGGGATCAGGTTCCCCCATTCGGGCTGGCCGAATTCGCCCTGCACCACATCGCTGAAGTAGATGCCCAGGTTGAGTTCGCCCTGCTTGTCCTTGCTGACCGTGCCGTAGAAGTAGTTGTTACGCGTGAAGTACAGACGTTTGGCCAACGAGTCGTAGCTCACGGTGCCCTCATGGTAGCGGCTGTTGATGTGCCCGCGCATCACCATCGGATCCTCCGCGGTCTCTCCCTTCAGCAAAGCCGTGTACAGGTTCAGGAACGGTTGGTCGTCCCACTGGTACATGCGGCGGCCGCCGGCACCCTCGCCACGCGCGCTGCTGAAGAGCAGGAGTTCGTCCATCACCGTCATGCCCAGATCGGCCTCCGGGCTGTTGATGGGAAGTACGCGGATGGTGGAGCTCGTGCTGTCCTTCTTCAGGCGGTAGAACAGCGTGGGGCTCTTCAGGTAGCTCTGCGCGCGCGCATCATCGGGTTTCTCCTTGGCGTAGAGCTCGTACTGCTGCAGCGCTTCGGAGTATTTGCCGTTCGCGCGCAGCTCATCCCCGAAGGCGAGGATGTCCTCGGCCGTTCGGCCCGGTGCGATCATCAGTCGGCGGTAGGCCCCTTCGGCCCTCGGCGCATCACCCAATTTGCGGTACGCGTCGGCCAGCTTGCGCAGCGTGGAGGCGTCGCCCTTGCCCTTGGCGTCGAGGTCCTCGTAGATGGCGGCCACCTTCGAGTAGTCGAACACCTCGTCGTACCGCGAGGCCATGCGCTCCTGGAGCTTCTGTGCCTGCGCTATCGGCGTGCCGACCGCCGTGGAGAGCAGCAGTGCGGCGATGCCATGCAGGAGTGTGGTGCGAACGGTCATGATCAGAAGTAACGGGGTGAACGGATGCCTTTCACTGGTTTGCCGAGCAGGTAACCGAGCATGATCTCGTGGCTGCCTCCGCTGTAGTTGTGCAACGGTGACAGCGGATAGTCGTAAGCGTAACCGATGCTGAAGTCGTTGGTGATGTTGTACTGCGCCAGCAGACCAACGGCATCCTGGTGGCGGTACATGGCACCCAGCCAGAACTTCTCATAGAAGAGGAAGTTGGCGCTGAGGTCGAAGCTCATGGGTGCACCCTGCACGGCCTTCATCAGGAAGGTGGGCTTGAACTTGTGGTAGATGCCCATGTCGAACACGTAACCACCGCTGAGGAACCAGTGCGAGCGCTGCCCCGGTTCGCTCACGAAGGCCAGCGAATCCGTCTCGAAGAACTCCGAGCGCAGCAGCTTCGGGGTGCTGAGGCCGAGGTAGTACCGATCGCTGTACCACATCATGCCGAAACCGAACTGCGGATCGAGCTTGCTGTTGACGTTCTGCTGGAAGACCTGATCACCCGCCTGCAGGGGATTGAGCTCCGCGAACTTGCCTTGGAAAAGGTTGAGGCCACCCTTGAGACCGAAGGCCAGTTTGCTCTCCCCCATGAAGATGCGGTACGCCACGTCGGCCATGAAGCCGTACTGTGTCACCGGGCCATGCGCATCGCGCATGATGGTCCCCCCGATGCAGAGGCTCTCGTTCAGGATGGGACTGTGCGCCGTGAGGGTCTGCGTGGTGGGAGCACCTTCGAAGCCGACCCATTGGTGCCGTGTGAGCGCCTTGATGTTCAAGCGATCGCTGCTGCCCGCATAGGCCGGGTTGAGCGCAAGCATGTTGAACATGTACTGCGTGAACTGCGGATCCTGCTGGGCGAAGAGCGCGGTGCCGAGGAACAACGCGAGCGCCGTCCCCATCCATCGGTTCGTCTGTCTCATCTTCATGTTGTTTCGTTTGGGCGGGGTGTCCCCCACCCGTACTCATCTGTATTATCGACGCAGGTAGATGAAGCCGGTGTATGCATCGGTGCCGTTACCCAGGTTCAGCACGTAGTAGTAGGTGCTCTCCGGCAGTCCTTCGCCGAAGGCCGACCCGAATTGACTGGTACCGTCCCACGCCTGCAGGTTGGTGTACGGGGATGCCTCGTACACCTTGTTGCCCCAGCGGTTGAAGACCGTGAAGTCATTGTTCGGATAGCTCTCGATGTTGGTGATGGTGAACACATCGTTGGTGCCATCGCCGTTGGGCGAGAACGCATCGGGGATGGTGATGGTGAGGCAATCCTTGATGTACACCGTCATCGTGTCCGAGGTGCTACCGCAATCGCCATTGTCCACGGTCCACACGAACACGTTGTAGCCAAGCACCAGGCCGCTCACGGGACTGTTCGGGTTGGCCGGTTGTTCCACCGTTCCGCTGCCGCTGGCAAGGCTCCATGTACCCACACCCGTGCTGGTGGTGGGCACCGCCGCCAAGGTGGTGGTGGTGATGTCCTGGCAGAACTGCTGGCTTGCGCCTGCATCCGCAGGCAACACACTGCTGTCGTACACGGTGATGGTGATCTCGTCCACCGTGGTGCCGCACTCGCCATTGTCCACCCGCCATTCGAACACGTTGACACCGAAGCCCAACGCCGTGATGGCGGTGAAGGGATCGGATGCGTTGGCAATGGTGCCCTGGCCGCTGAGGAGCGTCCAAGTACCCACGGCCGGCGCGCTCACCGTGCTCGCGAGCATGGTCACAGGCCCTTGTATGGGCGAGCAGTAGGACTGGTCCGGCCCGGCAGCAGCAGGTGCAGCCTGTCCGTCGAAGAAGCTGATGGTGACCTCATCGCTCGTAGTGCCGCACGCACCGTTGTCAACCACCCATTGCAGCACCACCACACCGGGTCCGCTCACCGTGAGTGTGGCGTTCGGCGCATTGGCATCGCTGAGGGTCCCTGTTCCGCTCACGAATACCCACGTGCCGGTGGCCGGGAAGGTGATCGCGCTGCCACTGAGCCCGGTGGTCACCGTTGGTGTGCACAGCTCCTTGTCGGGTCCTGCGTTCGCTGCGGGATGCGTGTTGTCGAAGAGGGTGATGGTCACCTCATCCTGCGTATCGCCACAAGGTCCGTTGGTGATGGTCCAACGGAAGGTGTTGGTGCCGATGGACAAACCGCTGACCGTGGTGGCGGGGTCGCTGGCATCGGCGAAGGTGCCGGTACCGGCCGTTATCGTCCAGAGGCCGGTGGCCGGGAAGGTGACGCCGTTGCCAGCGAGCGTCGCGCTCGTCGTAGGCATGCACAATTCCTGATCGCTTCCCGCGCTGGCTCCTTCGCTGTTCCCATCGAAGATGAAGACACTGATCGTGTCGCTTGACGTGCCGCACGGCCCATTGTCGATGGTCCAGAGGAAATCGTGCTGACCCACACCGAGACCGAAGACCGCCGTGTTCGGGTCGTTGGCATCGGCGAGCGTGCCCGTGCTGTTGAGGATCGTCCACGTTCCTACCGCCGGGAAGATGGGGTCATTGGCCACCAGCACTGCACTGTTGGTAGGCGTGCACCAGCTGATGTCGTTCCCCGCTTGCGCAGGTGCTGCATTGGGATCGAAGATGTCCACCTGCACCGTGTCGCGACTGGGAGGCCCGAATCCGCACTGTCCGTTGTAGATCTCCCACACGAACTGGTACGAGCCTACGATGAGGTCGCTCATGATCGTGGCTGGATCGTTCACGTTGGCGATGGTGGCCGTGTTGGGCCCGAGTACTTGCGTCCAGGTACCCACACCGGGTATCTCCGGAACGTTGCCCGCCATGGTCGCATCGGTGCTACCGCACAGGTCCTGGTCAGCACCGGCATCCGCCACAGGTGCATTGGGGTTGTACACGAGCACGTTCACCGTGTCCGTGAGGATACCGTTGTTGGGGCACGGGTCCCATACCAGCGTCCACACGAACGTATTGGTGCCTTGAACGAGGCCCGTAACGGTGGTGGTGGGATCATGGATGTCGGCGAAGACGCCCGCTCCAGCGATCACCGTCCACGTACCCTCCGCCGGGGCTGGCGGCTGCACCCCTTGCAGGGTCTGCTGGGTGATGGGCAGACAGGTCTCCAGGTCAGGACCGGCATTGGCCGCCGCCGTGGTGTCATCGTAGAGGATCACGGTCACCTCATCGAGGCTGCTGCCGCACGGTCCGTTGTACACGCTCCATTGGAAGGTGTTCACGCCGATTGAAAGTGTCTCGATCAGCGTTCCCGGATCGTTCGGATCCACCGGTACACCGGTCCCTGCCAACGTGGTCCACGTGCCTTGCGCCGGGAAGATGAGCGAGCTACCGGCCATGAAGACGCTATCCTGCGGAACGCACAGTTCCTGGTCCAGGCCTGCGTTGGCCAACGGGTTCGTCGGGTCGAAGACGAAGATGCTCACGCTATCCTGTGTGGTGACGCAGATACCGCTGCTGATGGTCCACAGGAAGATGTTCTCACCGACGGCGAGGTTGGACACGGCGGTGGTGGGCGACGCCGCATCGGCGATGATGCCCGTACCTCCGATCAGGGTCCAGCTACCCACTGCCGCACCAACCGGAGCATTGCCGTTGAGGGTGGCGTCGGAACTCGGCGCGCACAACTCCTGATCGGGCCCTGCATCAGCGGCGGGTGCCTGCGCATCGAAGAGCGTGATGTCCACGATATCGCTCGTGAGGCTGTTGGCACAGGAGCCGTTGTAGACCTCCCACTGGAATTGGTTCAGACCGAGTCCGAGGTTGGTGATCTGGGTGTTGGGGTCGTGGATATCGGCGATGTCACCGCTTCCGCTCACGAGCGTCCAGGTACCTTGAGCGGGGAAGATGTTCGCACTACCCGCCATGATGGCGCTGGTCTCCGGCGTACACACCTGCTGATCCGCACCGGCGTCGGCATCGAGGTTGTTCTCATCGAACACGAGGATCGTCACCACGTCGGTGGTGAGCGGGTTGGCGCAAGGTCCGTTGAACACGGTCCACTGGAAGATGTGCTCACCCACCGGCATGTCGGTGACAGCGGTATTCGGGTCGTTCACATCGGCGATGGTGGCGGTGCCGCTCACGAGTTGCCAGGTACCTACCGCTGGGCTAATGATGTTGCTGCCCTGCAGGTTGGTGCCGATGGTGGTACCCGTGGGTGTGCACAGCTCCTGGTCAGCGCCCGCATTGGCGATGGGGTTGTTCTCATCGTAGAGCGTGATCACCAACTGATCGCTGGTGATACCGTTCGGGCAGGCACCGTTGTCGATCGTCCACTCACAGACGATGACCCCCACACCCATGTTGGTGATGGTCGTGTTCGGACTGTTGGGATCCGTGATGGTGCCGGTCCCGTTCACCACTGTCCACGTGCCGATTGCCGGGAAGATCACGGGGCTTGCGTTCAGGTTGGTGGTGGTGCCATCACTGGTGCAGAGGTCCTGATCAGCACCGGCATTGGCGTTGGGCAGGTTGCTATCGAACACCTGCACGCTCACCTGGTCGGTGGTCACACCGTTGGCACACGGACCATTGTCCACGTTCCATTGGAAGATGCTCTCGCCGATCACGAGGTCGAAGACCGTGGTGTTCGGATCGTTCACGTCGGCGATGGTACCGGTACCGCTCACCAGCGTCCACGTACCCACTGCCGGGAAGGTGACGGCACTACCGGCCAAGGTGGTGGTGGTCACGTTCGGTGTGCACAGCTCCTGATCAGGACCCGCGTTCGCATCGGCGTTGGCATCACTGAAGAGGAAGATGCTCACGAGGTCGATGCTACCCGTGGTCTCGCACGGACCGTTGTCCATGGTCCACATGAACACGTTCTCACCCACCGCCAGGTCGGCGACCAGTGTGTTGGGATCGTTGGGGTTGGCGATCGTGCCCTGGCCGCTCACCAAGGTCCATGTACCCACGGCCGGGAAGGTGGGCGTATTCCCTTGCAGGTTCGTGCTGGTAGCAGGCAGGCAGATGGACTGGTCCGCGCCAGCGTTCGCACTGGGGTTGTTCAGGTCGTAGAGGAAGATGCTCAGTTCGTCGCTCGTGAGCCCGTTGGTGCAAGGTCCATTGCTCACGGTCCAGCGGAACACGTTCTCACCCACACCCAGGTCGGTGACGGTGGTGGTGGGCGATGCCGGATCGGTGATCGTTCCCTGGCCGCTCACCAAGGTCCACAGGCCACTGGCCGGGAAGGTGGGTGCATTGCCGAAGAGCGTGGTGATCGTGTTCGGCGTGCACAGGTCCTGGTCCTGACCCGCAGCCGCCGCCGGGTTGAATTCATCGAAGACGAAGATGCTTACGCGGTCCGTGGTGGGTGCATCGCACGGCCCGTTGCTCACCGTCCATTCGAACACGTTCTCGCCGATGGCGAGACCCGTGACACCGCTGGTGGGCGAGGTCGCATCGGTAAGCGTGCCTTGGCCGCTCACCAAGGTCCAAACACCGCTGGCAGGGAAGATGAGGTTGCTGCCCGCGAGCGTGGTGCTCAACGTAGGCGTGCACAGCTCCTGGTCCGGACCAGCATTGGCGATCGGGTTATTGGCATCGAACACGCGGATCGTCACCGCATCGTCCGTGCTGCCGCAAGGGCCGTTGTTGATGTTCCATTGGAACACGTGCTCACCCACTGGCAATCCGGTGATGGTGGTGTTGGGGTCGCTCGGGTCCGTGATGGTGCCCAGTCCACTGAGCTGGAACCAGAAGCCATCGGCCGGGAAGGTGGGCGCGTTGCCCGCCATGGTCACCGTGTTCGCAGGCGTGCAGATCTCCTGATCGGCACCTGCATCGGCATCCACCTGTGCATCGTCGAAGACGAAGACGCTGACCCGGTCCGTCGTGAGCGGGTTGGCGCACGGTCCGTTGCTCACGGTCCACTCGAACACGTTCTCTCCGATGCTCAAGCCCGTGACGAAACTGTTCGGTGCGTTCGGGTTGGTCGGCGCGCCGCTTCCGCTCACAAGCGTCCACGTGCCCACAGCCGGCGATATCACGTTACTGCCCTGCAAGGTGGTGGTGCTGGCGGGTGCGCAGAGCTGCTGATCGTTGCCGGCGTTCGCGATCGGGTTCAGCGCGTTGTACACGCGGATGGTCACTTCATCCGTGGTGGTGGCGCAGTTGCCGTTCACGATCGTCCATGCATAGGTGTGTGTACCCACGGGCAGTCCGGTGATGGCCGTGTTCGGGTTGTTCACGCTGGCCACCGTGCCGCCTGCACCGCCTACGAGCGTCCACGTACCCAAAGCAGGGAACACCGGTGTGTTCGCCGCCATGCTCACGGAACTCTGTGGGGTGCATAGCTCTTGATCAGCACCGGCATTGGCAGCCGACGCCGTGTTGTCATAAACGAAGATGGTCACCTGGTCCGTGGTGATTCCGTTGGGGCAGGCACCATTGTTCACCTGCCACTGGAACACGTTGGCTCCCACGATAAGGTCGCTGATCGCCGTGGTGGGCGTGTTGGGGCTGGCGATGGTGCCGCTGCCGCTGATCAATGTCCAGGTACCTACCGCAGGCACCGTGAGCGCACTACCGGTGAGCACCGTGCCGGTGGTCGGCGTGCAGAGCTGCTGATCGACACCCGCGTTGGCGTTCGGGTTGTTGGGGTCGTAGACGAAGATGCTCACCAGGTCGGTGGTGATGCCGCAAGCACCGTTGTTGATGCTCCAGCGCAGGATGTTCACCCCGATGGAGAGGCCCGTTACCGTGGTGGTGGCGCTGCTGGCATTGGCGAAGTTGGCGGTGCCCTGCACCACGCTCCATGAGCCGGTCGCCACGCCGATGGGCGCATTACCACCCATGGTGATGGTCGTGCTCGTTCCGCACACGTTCTGGTCCGGTCCCGCATTGGCGGCCTGCGCATCACCATCCGCGAGCGTGATGGTCATTTGATCGCTGGTGATGCCGTTGGGGCAGGTGCCGTTGTTGACGGTCCACACGAACTGGCTCACTCCCACCCCGATGCCGGTGATCTGCGTGAAGGGGTCGTTCGGGTTGACGATGGTGGCCGCGGGACCCGAGGACTGCGACCATGTTCCCTGTGCAGGGAAGGTGACCGCACTACCCGTCATGGTGGTGCTCGTCACAGGTGTGCAGAAGCTCTGGTCCGCACCTGCGTTGGCGACCGGATTGTTCGGGTCGTAAACGAAGATGCTCATCTGGTCCGTGGTGATCCCCGTGCAAGGCCCGTTGTCCACGCTCCACTGGAAGATGTTCTGACCCACCGCCAGACCGGTGACCGTTGTAGTGGGACTGTTCACGTTCGTGATGGTGCCCGCACCGCTCACCAAGGACCAAAGCCCGGTGGCAGGTGAAATGATGGAGGACCCCGCCATGGTGGTGGTGCCGCTCGTGCTGCACAACGATTGGTCGGGACCTGCGTTCGCCAGCGGATTGGTGAAGTCGAACACACGTACCACCACATCATCCGTGGTGATGCCGTTCGCGCACGGCCCGTTGTCCACCGTCCAGCGGAAGGTGTGCGTGCCCACGGGCAGGTTGCTGATCTGCGTGGTGGGGCTGTTCACGTTGGCGATGGTGATACCACCGGGTGCGCTCACGATGGTCCACGTACCCACGGCGGGCGAAGTGGCCACACTCGCGTTCATGAACACCACGTTCGGCGCGACCGGCACGCAGATGTCCTGATCCGGTCCGGCGTTCGCGTTCAGGTCGTTCGGGTCATAGTTCTGGATGGTCACATCGTCCTGACTGTTGCCGCATGGCCCGTTGTTGATGGTCCAGCGCAATACCACCGTGCCCGTTCCCAAGCCGGTGATCGCCGTGGTGGCACTGTTGGGGTTGCCGATGGTGGCGGTCCCGCTCACCACGGTCCACGTGCCCACTGCTGGGCCCACGGCCGTGTTGCCTGCCATCACCGTGCTTGTTACACCACACAAGGCTTGGTCCGCGCCGGCATTCGCTGCTGCTTGCGCCGGGTTGAAGAGGGTGATGGTCACGTCATCACTCGTGATGGCACCGGGGCAGGGACCGTTGTTGATCGTCCAGCGGTAGGTGTTCACGCCGAGACCCATGCCCGTTACCGTTGTGGTCGCGCTGTTCGCGTTGGCGAATGTTCCTGTACCGGCGACGACCGTCCACGTGCCGATGGCCGGAGCGGTGGCACTGTTGCCCGCGAGCGTGATGCTGGCCACGGGAGCGCAGAGGTTCTGGTCCGGACCGGCGGCGGCTACGGCCACATTGCGGTCATATACACGTATGGTGATGTCGTCCGTGGTGGTGGGCGGTGTGCAGGGCGCGTTGTTCACCGTCCAGCGCAGCACGTACGTGCCCACGGCCAGGTTGGTGACCGCGCTGGTAGCACTTGCCGGGGTCGCGATCACCGCTCCAGCCGGTCCGCTCACGATGCTCCAGACACCCGTGGCGGGTGCCGTCGCGGCCGTTGCGGCCAAGGTGGTGCTGGCGACTCCGCTGACACCGACCGAGCAGAGGTCCTGGTCAGGACCAGCGGCCGAAGCGGGAGTAGTGGGATCGAAACGCGTGATGGTAACCTGATCGGTGGTCACTCCATTGGCACAGGGCCCGTTGTTCACCTGCCATTGGAACACGTTCGCACCGATGGACAATCCACTCACACCGCTCGTAGGGCTGGTCGCATTGGCGAAGGTGCCCGTACCGCTCACTACGCTCCAAGACCCGGTGGCCGGCGCTATGGGTGTGTTCCCCGCGAGCGTGGCGGTGGCCGCACACACACTTTGGTCAGGGCCCGCGTTCGCGTTGGGGCTGGCCGGGTTGAAGACCGTCACGTTCACATCGTCCTGACTGCTCGGCGGCACGCAAGGCCCGTTGGTGATCGTCCAGCGGAAGGTGTTGAGACCAGCGCTCAAGCCGCTCACCGTGGTGGTGGCATTGGCCGCACTGCCGAAGGTGCCACTACCAGCCACAACGGTCCACAGGCCGGTGGCCGGACCCACGAGCGCCGTACCGCTCAAGGTGGTGTTCGCCGTAGGTGCACAGAGTTGCTGATCCGCACCGGCATTCGCCGCTGGTTGTGCATTGCTGTACACCACCACGGTCACTTGATCGTTCGTGGGTGCTCCGCAAGGGCCGTTATTGATGGTCCAACGGAACGTGTTCGCTCCTAGGGAAAGCCCGCTCACGGTGCTCGTAGGGCTGTTCGCATTGGCGAAGGTGCCCGTACCACTCACCAGGCTCCAGGTACCTACGGCCGGTGCCGCAGCGGTATTGCCGGCAAGGCTCACGCTCGTGCTCGGCAGGCAGATGCTCTGGTCCGGACCTGCGTTGGCCGCAGCTTGTGCCGGGTTGTAGCTGGTGATCACCACATCGTCGCTCGTGGTGCCACAGGTGCCGTAGTTCACCGTCCAGCGGAACGTGTTCGTGCCTGCGCTGAGACCGCTCACCGAGGAGGTCGGACTGTTGGCGTTCGCGAACGTGCCCGTACCATTCACCACGGTCCATGTACCCGGAACCCCCGACCACGGAAGTTGTCCGGCAAGCGTGGCGCTCGAACCACACACGCTCTGGTCCGGTCCTGCATTGGAGGGTGTGAAGGGCGGCGTGACCTGCACGGCGAAGCCGAAATTGTTCACCCCATTGAGCACGCAGGCATTGTCCTGCACGTTCACTGAGAAGAGGTTCTGTCCGATGTTGGCCGTGGTGGGCGTCCAGCAGAAGGTACCAACAGGCAGACCGGATCCTGCTATGGTGAAGGTGGCACCGGGGATACCGTTGTTCCAGTTCATCGTCACCACCTGTCCCGCATCCGCATCACTGCTGTTCACCGTGAAGCAGAAGGACTCATTGGCGCACACCGAGTAGGTGTATTGGTTCGTGCCATTCACACCGCTCACCTGCGGTAGGTTGTTGTTGCAGGCGATGATGGCGAACTGCACATCGCGTATGTACTCACCGATGAGCACCCCATTGCGCCACTCACGCACGCGCACCGTCACCACGCTGAACTGCTGGATGCTCGGCACGAACGTGATCGTACCCGTGACCGGGTTGATCTGCACCGCATTGGCACCCCCGCTTGTGATGATGGGCTGCTGCGCGGTGTAGCCATTGTTGTAAGGGATGTTGCCACCGTTGGCGCCAAGAGCGTTCACCAGAGCGAACGAGAGGGAGTCACCGTCCAAGTCATTGAATCCGTGGTTGTAGCTCACGCTCTGCCCTACGCACGAGAAGGGTGTAGGGGTGTTGAGGTAGGTGGGCGAGTTGTTGCACGGCGCTATCTGGTTGTTCAGCGTCGCATACAGGTAGAGATTCCGTGAGCCGGGGTTGTTCAACGACGTGATCGCGTTGTTGCGGCAGCAGAGGTCCCAATCCACTACCCAGTCCGAACCGCAATTGGTGTAGGAGCTGAGGTTGACAACGGCGCTGTAGCGATAGCGCTGGATACCGTACGTGCCGGACGAGCTGTTACAGCGGTCCACCGCACTGCCGCAGATAGGCGTCACCAGATCAACCCCATCGAGGCTGAAGCACGGGTTGAGGGTGGCATTACAGGTGGTGCTGCGAACACGGAACTGGCGACCGTTGCTGCAATTGGTGGGGGCATCCACGCCGTTGCAATCGCGGTAGAAGTTCAGGTGCACACGATAGATACCATTACCGATGCACTCGTAGGTGAGTTCACCGCCCATGGCGTGCGTGGCCCGTGCTTCACCCTGCCAAAGCAGCAACGCCGCCGCGGGAAGCAGCAGCGTGCGCAGGGTCTTCTTAAGTGCGGCACCCGCCTTGCGGGCCGCGATCGAGAGGCGTTGTTGTTCTGCCATGTACCGACCAGCTTGTGACGTACCCTCCGATCATCCACATCGACCGCACCCACGCGCGTGGACATGGCTTCGGAAGGGTACCGGGCAAACGTAGAGGCGCCCCGTCCCGCTCTTCCTCGCGAGCGAACGCACTTGTCAACACGCACGTGTGGGACGATCCTTTGAATGCTGCACCCTGCCGCATCGGCCAAGAATGGCCTTCGTCGCACGCTACGACATGCTCATGGTCATCAGGGAGCGAATGGCCGGGAGCGCAACACTCCCCTGTCGTGGGTTCCCTTCGACGAATTGAAGCATCGCACACGAGCACCTGCTCCGTGCGTAGCAGGTACCGCATGAGCACGGAACGCCAACGCCACCTATAGTGAACGCGCGTGTGCGCGAGCACGACTTCGGCAGAGCACGAGGAAGCGCCTAGCGCACTTCGAGCACCAGGTAGTTGCTGAAGCGCCAGAAGGACGAGGCGTCCAGGATCTCCAGATAGGACAGGTGATCACCGGCCGTTACGAATCGGTAGCTGTGCTCCGGATGTTCAGTGATGAAGTTGGCGCGCCTGCCCTTCACAGGCACCCGCTGCAGCGAACGCTTGTCCGCCTCCACGAAGGCCTGCTGCGCCGAGGCGCCGTTCAGGGAGTGCTTGCCTGCGATACGCGCCCAACCCGAGCCGGAATAGTGGATGATCCCGGCCTTCTTCAACTCACGGGCTGGTCCGATGGCGTACCACACGCGAGCCGCCTCGTTCGAAGTGGACTCGACCAACGCCTCCTGCGTGGCCACTGCCAATTCCATTTCGCTCAAGCGCGCGTGCAGTTGCTCCTCGCTCATACCCTTCTCCTTGCACACCACTTTCAATTGGGCAAGCGCACCCTCATGCTCGCTCAATCGATCCTCGCATTCCTTCAACAGAGCACGCTCCTCCACCACCTGTCGCTCTTGTTCGGTGGCCAATACGGCAAGTGAATCAAGACCCGCCCGGTTCCGCTCCACCAATGCGTTCACCAATCGCATGTTGTACAACAAGCGGCGATGCATGACGGCATCCGGCTCCTTCCGCTTCAGCTGGTCTTGCATGAAGTGCTCCCTCGCATCGATCAAGTCCAGTTCGCTCTTGATGCGCTCCAGGGTCTCACGCATCGTCATGGGGTCGGTGCGCGTAGCGGCCGGATGCCGCAGATCGGTAAGGTGCGCCGACGGAGCGCTCTCTTCACCACAGGCGCTCAAGAATAAGGTCATGGCCACGAGGCCGACCGACAAGGAACACTTCATTTCACTACAGATAGGTGGTCGCAAAGATGCCGCACACGGAGCACAGTATGGATGCCCGGAAGAAGCGCGGCGATATTCCCCAGGGAATCCTACTTTCACCGTACACCATACCACCACCATGCGCATCCTCCTCATCGCAGCCACTGCGGCTGTCATGTTCTCCGCGTGCAAGCGTGAAGAACTGAATGACGAACCATCATCCCAAGGGCCCGTCCTACAGGAGAAGAACGACCCCGAGGCGGTACCTGCGGGCGACCCGCTGGCGCAGGAAGTCCTGGACCGCGCCGTGGTGAACATGCTCGAACAGCGTAACGACTTCAAATGGGAGTGGATGGACCTGCGCACCTTGTGGAGCGCCGTCCAGTACAATGATCATAGCCTGGCCATCGGCTACCGCCCCGCCAATGTCGGGGAGGTCGATGAGACCCTGCATGCGATCGACATCCACAGCACGCCTTGGCGCGCGGTGCATGATGCCTTGCTTGCGCGCATACTGGAAGTGCTGAACACGGACCGCGCGGAGAAACTCGCCTTGGAGGACATTCTAGTGGAGGACGACCCGGTGCTGCCGATACTCACGCTGCGCATCACGGATAAGCGCGTCATCACGATGTTGCACAACCTGCAGAACGTGCGCTACCTGGAACCGCTGGACTACTGGCCCGCCTTCGCGCAAGACCCCGGCCGCAGCAGCAGCGGATGCGGCGGGTCCACGGAGCCGCTCAACAGCGCTGACGTGACCACCGTGACGCCGAACGCACGATTGCCATGGAACTTCAACAACCACACGGTGCCCACTGCGTGGAACACAGCGAGCGGCGTGGGCATCACGGTCGGCGTGATCGATGCTGGCATCAGTTCCGCACAACCGCTCATCGGCAGCGACTTCAACAACGGGGAAAGCAACGTGGGACGTACCATCACAACGGGCTACACCTTCGGGAATTCGGCATACAGCACGTGCACGCACGGCACCAGTATGGCCGGCCAAGCTGTTGGTCCGCGTAACGCCAATGGAGCCACCGTCGGGGTGGCCTACAAGAGCAACCTGCGTTTCATCCGTGGATGCGAGGACGTGGTGCTCGACCTCGCCAGTGAGCGCACCGGTGTGAAGAACGCACTGATCGCCTTGGGTGATGACCCTGCGGTCCGTGTCATCAGCATGAGCATCGGTACGCCGTTCAGCAGCAGCGTGCTCAGCGATGGTGTGAACTATGCGTATGGCAAGGGCAAGTTGCTGATGGCCGCCGCCGGCACCAGTTTCAGCTGGACCAGCTGGTGGGGCGTGATCTACCCCGCTGCGCTGAGCAAATGCGTGGCCGTGACGGGCGTGAAGGAGAACGGCAGCAAGTGCGCCAGTTGCCACGACGGTAGCCAGGTGGACCTCACCATCTGCATGGAGCGCACAGCCAGCAGCGCGCGCAACTCCTTGAGCCTTCCCCCCAGCGGGACCGCCCCCACGTACATCGGTGGAAGCAGTGCGGCAACGAGCACTGCCGCTGGCATCGCAGCCTTGGTATGGAGCGTGCGCCCCACTGCCACGCGCGCACAGGTGTTGCAATGCCTCACCAGCACCGCGCAATTCGCCACCGCTCCCAGTAGCAGCAAAGGCTACGGCAACATCAACGCTGCGGCCGCAGTGAACTGTGCGCTCGCCTTGTGAGTCCACGAACACGCTGAACGAAGAAGGGCCGCTCGTGAGCGGCCCTTCTTCGTTCAACGTGGCATACGCGCTTCAAGCCAGGCACGTGCGTCGTTCTCTTCTTCGAAGACCTTCACGTCGAACGCTTGACGGTGGAAGAAGAAATACAGGTTGGCCGCAGCATACATCTCCTCACTATCGGTGACCACTGCCAACGCGCACATGTGACTTGACCCACGCAGGTCGCGATAGTAGTCTTGGTCCATCAGCGGAGCATTCACCCGCATGCCCGCAGGGAACACATTGAGCAATACGTACGGCGCACCAGTACCCATGCGCTCAATGACGTCCCTATTCTCGAGCACCGTCTCATCGGTGAACTGGGCATCCTTCAAATAGCGCTGCTCCACCCAGCCCGGTCTCACGAGCAGGATGTCCGCAGTACGGGTCCGCTTCTTATCAAGTACGGGATGAGCCATTCTTGTCTAGGTGTTCTGGACGCTCCGAAAGGGCCGAACGTTGCTCCGGAGGACTTCACGCTTACCCAACATCATTCCGAAGATGCGCACTTCCCGCGAGAGGATCGTGGAACCACTTCCCCGATCGTGAGCAACGGCCACCACGACCGGACCATCGGCGTGGAGCACACGGATCAGGAAACCCTTGAGGACCAACGAACGGTCGCTTCGGCACGATGTTGCGCTGCCGTTGAGCGCACAACACCACCGCCATGAAGAACCAGCACAAGCCCCTTTCCGCACTGCTGTTCGCGACCGCCTTCAGCATGCAACTATCGGCATCGGCCAACGCCCCACACACGGTCACGGTCGACCATGAACGCCTGGCCTTGCTCCCCGAACGTGATCAACAGCGCGTGCTCCGGATCGCTGAGCGCTTGGAGGAGATCACCGATATGGATCGCTCTGATCTGGACCGCACGGAACGGCGCGCACTGCGTCAGGAGGTCCATGCGTTGAAACAAGAGGCGAATGCATACAACAGCGCCGCCGGTGGCACGGTGATCTACATCTCCAGCGCCGGACTTATCCTGATACTCATCCTGCTCATCATCCTGCTCTGACCCGAGGCATCCGCCGCCCGCGAGCACCAACCCATTCGCCATGCCCCGCAAGAAAGCACCCCTGATCCTCTCGCGACCCGTGAAGGCCGGTATCCGCGCCATCAAGGTCCGCTTGGATGCGCGTACGATCGTCACCCTCGGCGACATGCGCATGTTCGACTTCTGGAAGCAGCGCTACCCCAAGGCACAGGTGATCGAATGACTACACTTTGACACACAGGCATGCACCGGCTCGTGGTGGTTTGGTGAGCCAGGTTATGCCAGTGATGCAACGCCCCCGGTGAAGACCGGGGGCGTTGTCATAACAACCACCTGAAGGAAACCGCACCTTTCTCGCCGGGTGCAAGCGCCTCAGCGCACGAGCGTGATGGAGCCTACCGCCACCTTGCCCTTCTGGTATGGGAGACGATAATCAACGCGATACACATAAACGCCCGGTGGTGCTTGACCGCCACCGTAGCTGCCATCCCAAGCCTCCGCCGGATCGTTCGAACTGAACATGATCTCACCCCAGCGATCGAAGACCGCCGCAGCATAGTCCTCCGGCACGCACTCGCCACGCCAGGTCCACGCATCGTTGAACGTATCGCCGTTGGGGGTGAAGGATGATGGTACCCAAACACTGCATGAATCGGAGCAATCCTGCACCGTGATCATACGCTCCACCCGCACTACTCCACAGGTCAACGTGGCCTCCAACACCACCGGCACATCGCCGGCGTTCACGAACTCCACCAACGGGTCGATGTCCAGTGCTTCCGCGGCCATGCCACCGAAGCTCCAGCGTGCGCTCACGATAGCCGAGTCGGCCAATAGGGTGAAGTGCGCTTTCTCCTGCAAGCAACGCGCATCGTGGACGAAATCCGCTACACACATGCACTCCGCTTCCACCACAAACGCCTGCGCTTCATCCGTGCATCCGTTCACATCGATCACGGTCACCACATAAGTACCCGAGTCGGAGACCGCCGAGCCATCAGCGATAACGGTTCCGTTCCAAGTGTACGCTGCGGTCATACCCGCCGTTGGGAACACCGTACCCAGATCCACCGTCTGCCACGGGCATAGGGAGAAGAAAAGGTCGTCGCCCAATGACGGTGGTGTATTCACGCTGAATAGAACGAGTGCTTCATCCGCACAGCCACCTGCATTGCTCACGGTCAACTCATACGTGCCTGCCGTGGTGATGGCGTTCGGGTCCGCGACGGGAACGCCACCGAACGTCCACTCGCTGGTGAGTCCGCCGGTATCGTAAAGGGTCGTGAGATCGAAGACGGCACCTGCGCAAACGGATGCGACCTGATCCGCTCCCAATGACGGAGCGGGTTGCACCGTGACCGTCGCCGTAGCGGAAGCGCTGCATCCGGCCCCGTTGGTCACCGTGAGGATGTAGTCGCCACCGGTGCTCACGGCGCCCGGGTCCGCGACGGCAGAGCCATTCAGGGTCCAGCTCGTGGTCGTGCCCGCTGTATTGAACAACGGACCAAGGTCCAGTGTGGCGCCATCGCAGATCGTCACCTGCGCATCGTTACCAAGCACTGGCGTTGCCGCCACGGCCAAGGTGACGTTCGCCACATCAGTGCATCCATTGGCATCCGTGACCGACAGCGTGTAAAGGCCCGCCGTGCCGATCGCTGTCGCATCCGCGACAGGTGCTCCGCCTTGGGTCCATGTTGCACTAAGCCCGGTAACATCGAAGTACGTCGTCAGGTCCGCTACTTCACCTGTGCAAATGGACGCCACGGCATCCGCTCCCAATGCAGGAGCGGGCAACAAGTCCACGATCACATCGGCGGAAGCTTGGCAACCGAGCGCATCCGAAGCCACCAGCACATAGGTGCCTGCATCGGCCACGGCCGTAGGATCCACCACCGATACGCTATTCAGCGTCCATGCAGTGGTGAGCCCCGTGGTGTTGTAAAGCACGGTGAGGTCCGTATCGCTACCGTCGCAGATCGCGACGTTCGCATCCGCACCAAGCACCGGTACAGCCTGTACGTTCAGTGCAACGGCCACCGTATCGGTGCACCCATCATTCGTAGTGATCGAATACGCGTACACAGCTGTGGACGCAGCCACCGTCGGGGGTGTCACCACGCTTCCGGCCACGCTCCATTCGCCAGCACTGGTGCTACCGGGAACGAGTGCGGTCAGGTCCGTACTGGCCCCCTCACAGATGCTCACGCTCTGATCGGGTCCGAGCACGGGTGTATTGCCGATCGTGAGCGTCGCTTGCGCAACATCCAGGCAGCCTTGGTTGGCGGCGCTCACTTCGTAGGTACCTGCAGTAGTGGCAGCCATAGCAGCAGCCGTTGTTATGCTCGTTCCATCAAGGGTCCATGTGACCACCGATGCTCCCGATGTATTGAAAAGTGCGGTGAGGTCCACGGGGCCAGCAGCACTGCATTGGGAGAGGCTTTGGTCCGGTCCGAGCGAGACACCGGGAACACTGACCACCTCGTATGAACCGATGTAGGTGCACCCACTCCAGTCGTAGCCTTCTATCTGGTAGCTACCTGGGGCGCTCACGTTGGTGGGGTCGGCGACCGGCGCTCCGGTCCACATCTCCCAGACGTTGAAGGTGACACCGCCCCACCCACCCCAATTGTTGTTGAAGTAGGTGATGATATCCACCGCTCCGCCGGGGCACACGTAGGTCTGTTGCCAACCCATGTCGTAGAAACACGGGGGCGGCGGACTGCTGAAGCCGAACGCGAACGCACCGCTGCCAGCGCCACCGCTGAACCAGCCCGGTGTCCAATTGCCGCCAGGTCCGGTGCCACCGTTCGCACAGGCCGTATCGATCACGGTGATGGTCCAAGTACCATCACCGTATTCCCCCGCGAAATCATCCAAGGAGCCCACTTCGGGCAGGAAGTCACCGGTGAAGGGTGCTGACCCATTGTTGATGTTGTTCCACGCCCAGCGGGTGAAGTTGGTGTTGGTATAGTTCTGCCCACCTGCTCCGTTGAAGGCCGACAGCAACAAGGTGGTGCCCTCGGGGGAGGTCAACGATACCTGTAGCGTCTGTGGATGATCGCTGATGATGTTGATGAGCACGCTCTCCAAGTAGGAGCCCCACGACCACCCGTCGGGAATGATCAGGAAACCAACACCACTGACCGTAGCGGTGAAGGTGCTCGTATCGCACGGTGGTATGGGACCGCTGGTGAAGGGGAAGGTCTGCGCCGTAGCTGGCAGCGCGCTGACCACCGTTGCCGCGAGTATCACCCGCACCAACGTCGACTTACATACCTGAAGTGCCCTTCGCATTTATGGTCGAAAGCTATCCCTTTCAACCGAGTGACGGACCGTCGGGCCGAAGGTTGCGTTCACGGCCCTTGGCCCCTGCCGTTCCGACTCTCCTCCTCGGCCCCCAAGAGGAGCCTCCCCAACTGCCGTGGCTCCGCCGCTTCCTGACGACCATCAGGTCGACATTACGCATTGCGGCTAGCTTCACCACATGGAGGTCCCCGGCTTCCGGCCCCGATTCCGGTTCGAGTCACCCTTGAGCGGCCCGATCATCGCGCAGCGCATCAGCGACCGCTTGCGCACGCACAACCCCAACGGCCTCTGGCTCAAGAACGCGCACTACCACCTTACGCTCAACTTCCCCCGCAGTACGGCCCACGCGTGGACCCCGCAGATGGACATCAACTTCGAGGAGCTCGCCCCCGACCGCAACTTGGTGCGTTGCGTCATCGGCCCCAGCCCGGGCATATGGATGCTCTTCGTGGCCGGCTACCTCGTGCTCACATTGTTGGGCCTCACCGGTGCCACCCTGGGGTTCGCACAGCTCATGCTCCACACATCGGCGCGGGGCTTCATCGCCGTACCGATCGCGCTGGTCGGGATCGCCGCCCTCGTGATCGTGGAACGTAGCGGCCGCACGCGCGCGCGGAACGAAATGCGCCTATTGAAGCACTTCGTGGACGAAGCCCTTGGCTGTGACTGCCTGAAGTTGGCGGTGGAGCAGATGGGGTGAACCGACCCGCGCCCGACCCTCTTCGGCGCACGTCCACATTAGCGCGCGATCAGCAAGCGCTGCTGTGCCGGCCTACCGTCAACCACCGCACGCACGGTGTATGCACCGGGTACAAGGCGATCAACAGCGAGACTTCCGCCGTGGACACGCTCCTGCATTTGCACGCGACCCGTGGCGTCCGTCACCGTTATCATGGGCGCACCGTTGAGGCCTGACACACGTACGTGGTCCGCTGCTGGGTTGGGGAACAACGAGAACGTCGCAGGCGCGTGGTCGCGCACACCAGCGGCGATATCCACCACGTTCACATCATCCACCATCATCCTCGTTCCCAAGTGCGGGTTCTGTCCCGGAGCGGCCGTAGTGAAACGCAGGTGGATGAACACGGCACTATCAACGCTGCTGTAAGCGATGGGCATCTCGAAGAGCGCGTAGCTGCTAACCACATCACCGATGCGCTGCGCACCGAAGCCGATCTCGTCCATGAATTCATTGTACACGCTCACTTCCGCGTAGCCGGTATCGCCCTGCACTGGCTGATACTTCGCCCAGAAGGTCACTCGCTCGGGCCGTTCGACCACTTGCACGTCCGGCGAAGGGAAACCTTGGTACGCCTCCTCGAAGGGGGATGCGAACCAACGACCCGCCGAACCATGGTCCTGCGTGTAGTTGTAGGAGTTGCGCAACTCCACCGCGTACTGGCCGCTGTGCACGTCCGTGCTGTTCAGCAAATAGGTGGCACTGTCCACCACGATGGAATCGCCCATGGTGAACGAATCGAGCCCCGTGGTCCAGAAGGAAGGCATGTTCAAGGTGTTCAGGTCTTCGAAGCCGCCGTTCTGTAGCTGGGCGAACAGAGAACAGGTGGCGGTGGCAAGAGCGAGGGTAAGGATGGAACGCATGCAACAGGGGGTTTGGTGGAAGACACCGGTCCGCGAAGGTGCGTTGTCCGCGAACAGGGAATGGCGGTTGCCGCACGATGAACGGTCGGTGCTACTCGGGGCACGGCGTGCCCCCAAGAACATTCGACAGGGACGGGCACAATGATCCGCACCCTACCTTGGTTCCTGTAGCACCAACCCTTTCCCACATGCGCCTTTCCCTGTTGCTCACCAGTTGTTCGCTCGCCACGCTCCTTGTGGCCCAGGATGATCAACGACGCCCCACCACCGAACTGCGCTTCCAAGAGATGGAGTTCGACTTCGGACAGGTGCGGCAGGACTCTGAGAACACACACGTGTTCAAGTTCAAGAACACGGGCTCCGTTCCGCTCATCATTGAAAGCGCGGCCGGAAGCTGCGGCTGCACCGTACCGGAGTATGCGGACACACCCATAGCCCCGGGCGCCGAAAGCGAGATCCTGGTGGTGTACAAGCCGGGCAAGCAGGAAGGCGAACAACACAAGACGGTCACCATCATCGCCAACACCAAGCCTGCGCAGACCATCCTGCGCATACAAGCCACGGTCCTGGTGGACGGTGTCGCTCCCACACCCACGGCCTACCTGGTCGACGATGGGGTGCACCGGTCGCCGCCGGATACGGTGATCTACACATCGCTCTTCCCACCGGACGAGGCGGAGGATGCGCCCACCGATGAGCCATCGACGACACTACCTCCGACCCGCATGACCTTCGAGGCCATGGAACATGATTTCGGCGATGTGCTGCAAGGCTCGGAGAACCCGTACGTGTTCCGTTTCAAGAACACGGGCGATGCTCCACTGGTGATCTCTGAGGCACGTGGAAGCTGCGGGTGCACAGTACCCTTCTACGCCAAGGACCCCATCCTACCCGGCGAAGAGAGCGAGATCCATGTGGTGTACAAACCCGGCAAGCAACAAGGACAGCAGAAGAAGACCGTCACCCTCACAGCCAATACCGAGAGCATCCAAACGCTGTTGCACATAACGGCCAACGTGCTCGTGGTGGATTCCGGGACCGCTCCTTCCCTCTTCGTGCTGGAGGAGGAACACCAGAAGGAACGCGAAGCCATCGGAGCGGTGAGCCCAGGCTGCTTCGTGCTCTTCCCCAACCCGGCCTCCAACGAATTGCGCCTCGACCT
>WBZX01000827.1_pt1 | contig 25874 bp, 23 predicted proteins | sample 5204211 | NCBI WGS metagenome assembly WBZX01 (sample SAMN12344362, study PRJNA552823) | activated sludge metagenome | biome: Activated sludge suspended growth; feature: Nitrification reactor; material: Wastewater; isolation source: activated sludge from nitrification reactor of wastewater... | reverse complement strand
CTCGGCGAAGCCTTGCAGGCGGCCGCGGCCGCACTTGCGGCGCAGCTGGGCTGATGCGCGCCGCCCTGCTGGTCCGGCCACGCGTTCGCATCGATGTCCCGATTCCGGGACGACGCGTGCGTGCGTGGGATCGCCATCGCGGTGCCGCGCAGCGCAGCGGTGCACGATCGAGAATGTGATCGTCGACGTGCGATGGTGCGAAACAAGCCGTCGCCGTCGCTAGTCTTGATGCACGCCAGGACGCGCGGGGGAACTCGCGACGACCCTGCGGTCGGCTCGGGCATGGTGCTCCGGGTCCAACGACCGCCCGTCGCGTGCGCGCGACCTGGACTTTCATGCGACCGACCCCGTGGTCGCCGCGCTGGGGTGCCCTCCGGCGTGTCGACCACGGGCGTCGGAGCAGGGGAGCCACGCCAGCTTCGCGAGGAGTGACGACGAATGACGATCCATCAACGCATGCGACTGTGGGGACTCGGCCTGGTGATGGCCACGGTGGTGCCGGCCTGCGATGGCGAAGACGGTGGTGACGATGCCGGGGAGACCGTTGGTGATGGCACCGACGGTGGCAGCGGCAGCACGGGCGGCGACGACAGCATGACGACCAGCGTCGGCGCGACGACGCTGGTGATCGATCCCACGCTCGATCCCACCGAGGATCCGAGCGGTGCGGCCTCGACCTTGCTCACCACGTTCGGCAGCGTCGGCGACGACACGGCGTCGAGCGGCGACGGTGGTGACATCGGCATTGCGACCACCGACGGCAGCTCGGGCGAGTCGAGCGGCTCGGGCAGCTCGAGCTCGGGTTGAGTCCTCGCGCGGCGTCGGTCGTGCGTCAGTGCTTGCGCAGCCGAACGTAGCCGCGCAGACGCAGACCGAAGAGCAGCGCGTGGGTCTGGCGCCCGTCGGTGCGCACGCGCTGTTCGTACTGCGCATCGAAAGCGACCGCGAGGTGCTCGAGCGGACGGAACTCGTAGCCGAGCCCCGCGAAGCCGCCGAAGCCGGGTCGGCGCGCGCGGCCGATCATCGCGGCGTGGCTGGTCGCACCGAGGCCGACCTGAAGAAACGCGCCGCGCCAGACGAAGCCCTGGCCGACGATGTCGACGACTCCCGCGACGCCCTTCTTGATGCCCTGGTGCCCGGTCAGCCCGCCCGAAACGCCCAGCGTGAAGCGCTCGCTCAGACCACCACCGATCTCGACGCGGTGGCCGATCGCGGGGATGAAGCCATCCAGTTGTAGCGAGAGCCCGGTCGACAGGCCCGCGCCGGCGTAGAAGCCCTTGCGCTTGGGCTCGCGCTGGAAGTCCTCGAGGTGCAGCCGCTCGTCGAAGCGCTGACGTCGGGCGTCGCGTCGGGCGTTCGCGTCGCCGTGGCGACCCGCGAGCTGCAGATCGCCGGCGTGGGCGAGCGTCGGGGTGATGGCGCCCAGCGACGCCACGATCGTAGTTGCAAGCCAGCCAGCGAGGGGTCCGCGCATGTCGTGGCCCCGAACGGCAGCGCGCGCGGACCACTTACAGCGCGTGCGCCCGCGTGTGACGGCTCGCGCGCCCGCCCTCGGACCGATGCCGGAGCCGGGCCCGCGGGCCCGGTTCTCGCGCGGGGTTGTCGTGCCCGTGGCACTGGCGGCGGCGCGCCGTGATAAGGTTTGCGACGACGCCGACATGGACCCCGCGCAACTCAAGGACGAGCTCGGTCTCACGGACTCCCTCGAGGAGATCGTCGACTGGGCCCGGCAGCGAACCGCCGAGGTGATCGCGACCGGCGTCGACGAGGAGCTTGCCGGCCTGCTCGGCGCACCGGTCACCGTGACGACCGTCAAGGCGCCCGCGCCGCTGCCGCCGGGTTCCGCGACGATGGCGATGCCCCACAACGGTGGTGCGCGGCACGACGCCCACGAGGACGAGCCCGGCCTGGCGATGCCGCCGAGCCGCGAGGTGACACTGCCGCGCGTGCCGCTGCCCGCCGTGCCGCTGCCGCCGGTGCCCCAGCGCCCCGACCTGGCCGCCGACGCCGAGGAGGCGACCGACGTCGATGAGCTCGAGATGCTCGACGAGGGCGACCTCGAGCTGATGGAGTCCGACGACGACGAGGACGACGACGGTTCGTCACCGGAGCAGCGCGAACCCGCCGATGGCGACGACGTGGCCGGCGACGACGGACCCGAGCGCTCGGCCGAGTGGAAGCGGGCGTTGGCGGACGCGCAAAGCGAGTAGACCCGAACCACAGGAGCAGCCATGACGACGCGGAGGTGGACGAACTCGGTGCTGGGGCTCGCGATGTTCGGCTGCGGCGGCGGTGGCAGTGCCGACGGGTCGTCGGCGAGCGACGACGGCAGCGACGGTGCGGCGGACTCGGGCCCGCCGACCGACGTGCCCAATCCCCTCACCGACCCCGAAGAGGGACCGCCCGCCGGCAACCCTGACGGCGACTGCGAGGTGCCGGCCGAGGCCGGGCTCGCCGACGTCAGCGCGCCCACCCGCGTGGTCGGCGACGGCACGCCCGCCAGCTGCACCGCCGACGCGTTCATCGACGCGGTCGCCGGTGGCGGCGTGATCACGTTCGACTGCGGGCCCGATCCCGTGACGATCACGCTCGATCGCCCGGCGAAGATCGTCAACGACACCGGGCCCGAGATCGTCATCGACGGCGGCGGCCTGGTCACACTATCGGGCGGCGGCACCACCCGCATCCTGTACATGAACACCTGCGACGAAGCGCAGGTGTGGACCACCTCGCACTGCGACGATCAGGATCACCCGCGGCTAGTGGTGCAGAATCTGACCTTCATCGACGCCGACTCCCGCGGCGAGGCCGAGAACGACGGCGGCGGTGCGATCTGGGTCCGCGGCGGTCGCTTTCGGGCTGTCAACACCCGCTTCTTCAACAACGTCTGCGCCGACACCGGGCCCGACGTCGGCGGCGCGGCGATCCGCGTGTTCGATCAGTTCGAGGACCGCGAGGTCTACCTCGTCAACAGCACCTTCGGCGGCGCGGAGGGCTACGGCAACCAGTGCGCCAACGGTGGCGGCGTGAGCTCGATCGGCGTGTCGTGGACGATCCTCAACAGCCGCTTCTCCCACAACCGCGCCGTCGGCATGGGCGGCAACCCGGCCGAGGCCGGGACCCCCGGAGGGGGCAGTGGCGGCGCCATCTACAACGACGGCAACACCATGACGCTGTCGCTGTGCGGCACCCGCATCGAGGACAACGAGGTCGTGCAGCACGGCAGCGCGATCTTCTTCGTCAGCAACGATCACAGCGGCAACATCGTCATCGACCGCTCGACCATCACGCACAACCAAGGCGGTTCGTGGTACCCGACCTATCCGCAGATCTCGAACCACGACGACACGCCGATCACGGTCACCGACTCGGTGATCGAGTGAGCGGCGCGTCGCGTCGCGATCCGCCTCGAGGCGCGATGCGGCCAGCGCCCAATCACGGCGACGCGCACACCCCGACCTCCGCGAGGCACGGATCCGGAGCCCCGCCCTCGTCGTAGAAGGGCGCGCACTGCTGGCCGGGTAGACAGGGGTCGTCGTCGCCGATCGAGCACAGTGAGGAGCAGCAGTTGATCGCGTCGCAGCCCGGGACGATGTCGCCGGTCACGCACGACAACCCGGGATCGCAGACGTTGATGTACATGCACGGATCGCCCGGACCGCCGGCGTTGCCGGACGCGTCCGGGGCACAGTGGAACATGTCGCCGACGGCGTAGCAGCCGCCATCCGGGCACGCCTCGGGATCGAGGGGGTTGCACGCCGGGATGCACAGCGCGAGCACATCCTCGTTGGCGATCACGCAGCTCGTGCCGGGCGTGGCGCACGTGGGGGTCTCCGCGCTGCACGAGCACAGCTCGATGCACACGCCTGTGTTCGTCTCGGGATCGACGTTCCAGCACATCGCTCCGAGGGCACAGTCGTCGAGACCGGAGACGCCGTTCTCCAGCGCGGTGCATGGTTCGCCCACCTGCGCCGGCGTGTCGGCGATCGGCGAGCACGTCGTGGCGTTCCACGACGAGCCGCCGTCGTCGGCCCACGGCATGCACTTCTGGTCGGCGGGGCAGTCCTGCGCGAACACGTCGCAGGCCGCAGCAGGATTGCCCCCGCCGCCCGCGCCGGGGTTCTTGCATGCAGCCGGGGGTGGCGGATCGACCGTGCACGCCATCGCTTCGCCCGTGGTCGAGTCCTCGCCCGAGCCAGTGCCATCCGTGCCCGAGCCACCGGTGTCCGAGCCACCGGTGTCCGAGCCACCGGTGCTCGCGTCGGCCGACGAACCATCGCTCGCCGCACTGCCGTCGTCGGCCGCGCTGGATGCCGCGTGGTCGCCGGTCGATGCCTGGGCATCACTCGACGACGACGTCGCCTCCGTCGCGCCCGTGCTGGCATCCTGCGCCGTGCCACCACGATCGTCGGCGCAGGCCGCCACCGCCAATCCACAAAGAAGTCCTTGGTACCACCGAGTGCAACGCATGATCTGCTTCCCACGACGAAGGGGGAGAGTTCGTCGTCGTGGGGGTGGTTGCGCCTGGCCTCGGTCTGCTCCGGATGCGATCTCGATTGTTCGCGACGGGCGCATCATCCCGGCGAGCCGTCGCGAACCGCGATCGGATGGGGATCGGGTGCCCGACGACCCGATCTGCGGGGCGTCACTGCGTGCGCAGCCGCCACATGCCGAACACGCCGTTGGCGGAGTAGATGAGGTGCTTGGTCGCGTCGTAGTCGATTGCCACCGCGCCGCGTCCGATCACCGGCGAGGCCATCTGCGTCCACGACTCGGCGTCTCCGAGCGGCGCGCGCCAGAAGGGCTGGCCGCCGAAGTCGTGCAGGTAGGTGGCGTACAGCGACGTGCCATCGTCGATGACGAGCGCGGCTTGCGGCGAGCCCGGCAGCAAGGTCCAGGTCGAGCCGAGCGGCGCCCCGCGGTCGCCGTGGCTGACGAACACCCCGGAGTTGGTCATGCCCAGGTACGCCGCCCCATCGGGTGCGAAGTGCACGCCGCCGCCGTAGACCCCGTAGTGCACGCCGTCGACGACATGGGCCCAGCTCGCGCCGGCGTCGGCGGTGAACCAGCCGCCGCTGTCGGCCGCGAGCAGGTAGCTGTCCGGGCCGAAGATCGAGATGCTCGCGCCTTCGACCCAGCCGCCGAACTCCGCCGGGCCATCGATGATCTCCCAGGTGTCGCCGCCGTCCTTGGTCCGCGACAGACAGTTGGGGGTGTGCGGCGCCGAGCAGTTGTCGTGCCACGTGATCACGAGGTGGCGCGGGTCGTCGCGATCCATGCCGATCGCCTGCGCGAAGTCGTTGACGGTGTCGTCGGGATCGGCGTCGAGCATGGTCCAGTTCACGCCGCCGTCGAGCGAGCGATAGATCGTCGGGTCGTTGCCGTAGCCGCTGGCGAGGTACATGCGATCGGGCTCGACGGGATCGATGCGCAGCGCCCAGATGACGCCGGTCTCCAGCTTGCTGCCGTTCTCGCCGGTGCTGATCTTCGACCACGTCGCGCCGGCATCCGACGACTTGAACACGCCGGTGCCACCATCACCACCGTTGGTCTTGTTGCCGGCGGTCGCGAACACGCTGCAGTCGATCGGGTTCACCGCGATGGTCGCGGCCTCCATGTTGTCCGGCGTCGCGAACTCCGGCGGCGTGATCTCCTCCCACTGTCCCACGCGCCCGGGGCTCGAAGCGTCGCAGTCCGTGCCGGGCTGGGGGCCGTCATCCCCCGAGCTGTCGTCGGTGCTGCCGGTGGTGCTGGTGTCCGCGGTGGTGCTGGCGGTGGTCGGGGTGGCTGTCGTCGTGTCGGCGCCGTCGTCCCCCGCGCTCGAGCTCGCCACCGCGGCGGTGTCGTCGCTGCTCGAGTCCTGCGATGCCGTGCTCGGGGACGCACCGCAGCCCAACAGCGTCGCGGCGCCGAGGCAAGTGCGCAGGACCGGGGCCGGGGCGTGACGGAGGCGGAACGCGGCGCGCATCGGCAACACCCATGCGTCGGCGCTCGCAGATCCGTGAGGGAATCGTCCGCCGCCGCGGCCGCGCGCGACTTCGCAGCACGATCGACGTCGAGCGGCGGCCCGCAGCCCTCACGCCCGCGGCTTCGCGGTGGGCGCGGGCTCCTCGGGCTTGCTCATCGCGAGGAATGCGGCCGCCATGTCGCCGATCGCATCCGACGACAGTTCCTCTTGCTTGGCGATCTCGTAGGGCCGGATGAAATCCGGCGGCAGCTCGTCGAGAAAGCGGCTCGGCGCCCGCGGCAGCCCGCGGCCGCGATCGAGCCGCGCCGCGCCGCGGGTCAGCCACAGACGCTCGCGTGCGCGCGTGATGCCGACGTAGAAGAGCCGGCGCTCTTCCTCGAGGTCTCCTGCGATGGCGTCGCTGATGCGCGGCGCCGCGACGCGGCGGTGGGGCATGGTGCCCTCCTCGACGCCGACGAGGAACACGAACTCCCACTCGAGGCCCTTGGCGCTGTGCAGCGTCGACAACGTGACTTCGCCGGTCGGCGGCGCCGCTTCGGCGTCGGGGTCGTTGCTCGAGCTGTCGAGCGAGACCGTGCCGAAGTACGACGACCACTGCGGCTTCGCGCCGGCCTCGCGCCGGCGCTGCTCGTAGCGCTCGACCGAGGCCGCGAGCCACTCGACGCCCGACATGCGGGCCTCGGTCGCGCCGTCGGAGCCGATCTCGCGCCGCACGTGATCGCGAAAGCCGATCTCGTCCAGCACGCCGCGCAGGGCCGTCGCCGCGCTGCCCTCGGCGCGGGCCTGTTGCTGCGCGCGACGAATCATCGCCGAGAACTGCGAGAGCGCGTTCTGGGCGCGGGAGTTCAGGCCCTGGACCTCGTGGCTGTGGTGCACCGCGTCCTGGAGCGAGACCCCGCGGGCGGCGGCATGGCGCTTGAGCAGCTCGATGCTCTGGCGGCCGATGCCGCGCGGCGGCGTCTCGAGTGCCCGTCGCAGCGCCAGCTCATCGCGCGGCGTGACGATGGTCTTGAGGTACGCGAGTGCGTCCTTGATCTCCTTCTTGTCGTAGACCGACTGCCCGCCCAGCACGCGATAGCGGATGCCGTGCAGCTGTAGCTGCTCCTCGATGGCCTTGCCCTGCGACGCCGAGCGGTACAGCACCGCCACCTCGTCGGCGCTGCGGCGGTCCTCGACCACCAGCTTGCGGATCTGCCGACCGACCCATTGTGCCTCCTGGTCGCTGTCGGCCGCGACCACCACGTCGACCGGCTCGCCGCCGCGACGGGTGGGGATGAGGGTCTTGTCGTTGCGATTCTGGTTGTTGCGCACGACCGCGTTGGCGCACTCGAGGATCGGTGCGCGCGAGCGGTAGTTCTGCTCGAGCTTCACCGTGGTGGCGGCCGGGAAGCTGTGGGTGAACGACAAGATGTTCTCGATCTTCGCGCCGCGCCAGCCGTAGATGGCCTGGTCGTCGTCGCCGACGACGCAGAGGTTGTGGGGCGGCCCGCACAGCTGCGCGAGCATCTCGAACTGCGCGGTGTTGGTGTCCTGGTACTCGTCGACCAGCAGGTAGTCGAAGCGGCCCCGCCAGCGCTCGCGGGCCTCGTCGTTGCGGGCCAGCGACGACGCCACCAGGCACACCAGGTCGTCGAAGTCGACCGATCCGAGGCTGCGCAGGCGGTCCTCGTAGGCGTCGTAGATGGCCGCCGCGACCACGTCGTACTCGTCGACGATCTCGCGCTCGAGCTGGGCGGCCGTGAAGAACGCGTTCTTCCACAGGCCGATGCGCTGGGTGACGCCGGCGACGTCGAAGCGGCGGTCGTCGGCGCCATGGTGGCCGTGCTCGCGTAGGAGACCCCGGACGATGCCGAGTACGTCGCCCTGATCGAGGATCGAGAAGCTGCCGGCGTCGAGCCCGAAGGTCTCGGGCTCGCTGCGCATCATCGCCGCGCCGATGCTGTGGAAGGTGCCGAGCACCAGCGCCTTCGCGGTGCGCGAGCCGACCATCTTCGCCAGGCGATCGCGCATCTCGCCGGCGGCCTTGTTGGTGAAGGTCACCGCGACGATGCGCTCGGCCGGGACCCCGAGCTCGAGCAGGTACGCGATGCGATGGGTGATGACGCGGGTCTTGCCGGAGCCGGCGCCCGCGAGCACGACCAGCGGGCCCTCGGTGCAGATCACCGCCTCGCGCTGCGCGGGATTCAGGCCGGAGAGATCGACCATCGGAGGCAGGGTGTTAACCCAACCTGCGACCCCGGGCAAGCCGCGATCACAGCCACGCGTAGGCCTCGGCCAGCGCTCGCTTCGCATCGTGCTCGACGATCGCGCCGTGGGCGATCACGATGCGATCGAAGTCCCAGGCAAGCACGCGCGCGAGCGCTTCCTTCACCGCGGGGCGATCGCGGTAAGCCCACCGCAGCACGCGGCTGACGCCGACGCGTCCGTACAGCCCCGCGAGCTTGAGGTACGCGCGGGTGAACACGTACGGCGAGCCGCTGAAGTTCTCCAGCAGATCGCTGCTGACGAGCGTCCGCGACGCGCGGTGGTGGAACAGCACCTCGTGGAACGAGAAGCCGGTCAGGGGGGCCTGCGCGATCTCGGCGTCCCACGGCGGCGGCGCGGTGCCGAGCGTGACGACGCCCTGCGGATCGGCGACGAGATCCGGCCGCTTGCGCTCGAGCCCGGGCGCCAGCCACATCGTCGCGTCGGGGTACGCCGCCTTCCATTGTCCGACGAACAGGTGGTGGAAGAGGTTCGGCGCGACCAGGTGCGCGACCTTGCCGAGTGCGTCGACCTCGGCCCGCAGCGCGTCGGTGATCGCGATGGGCGAGTGCACCCACAGCGTGCCGTCGCCCAACCGCACGAGCGTCATCCGCGTGCCCATGTGCACGCCCAAGAAGCGCAGGTCGACGGCGGCACACCACAGGTCCTGGGCGACGGCTTCGAGCATGCGAGCGATCTACCACGCACGCTGGGCCGCCGCCGTCGCGGACGGGCCGCCGCGCGTCACGGCGCGCTGCAGTAGTGGTCCAGGGTCCACGCGCCGCCGCTGCCGGGCGTCTGCGGCGGGGCCCCGAACGGGTACGCAGCCCACGGATGGGCCGCCGTTGCGTCCGCGAGGGCGAGGAAGCTCGCGCCCTCGGAGCCCATCGACGACGAGTGCCCGCCGCCGTGATTGCACAGCACCGCGACGTCGCCGGCGGCCGCGAGCGTGTTCGCGAGCGCGGCCGAGTTGGCCGCGAAGTCGGTGCAGTGGCCGTTGGCGCAGAACACATCGGTCGCGCCGCCGTGGATCGCCAGCACCGCGGTGCTGCTGCCGACCGGGGTGATCGGCTGGTACGCGACCGGTAGGCCGCCCGACCAGCTCACCGCAGCGGCGTAGTAGCCCTCGCGATCGAGGATGTGTGAGGTCATCACCGCGCCGGCCGAGAAGCCCGAGACCGTGAGGCGCGTGGGGTCGACGAGCTCCTGCTCGACCGCGCAGGCCACGATCTCGCGCGCGAGCAGGAAGTCATCCTCGCGCGTGCAGTCGGACTCGGTGGGATCGCAGATGATCCACCACGGGTAGGGGTAGGCGTTGCCGCTGCGCGCGAGCGCGTCGGCGTCGGCGACCGGCAACGCCATGACGCCGTGCTCGGCGAGCGTCATGTCGTGCACCGCGATCGCAGCGGAATCGGAGGCCAGCACCGCCGCGGGTGTGGCATAGGTCCCGTGCCAGTGCAGCGCCAACGGGCCGCCGCCATCCGCGGTCGACACACCCACGAGCACCGCGTCGCGGCACCCCGCCAGGCCCGCGGGGCAGAACGTGACCGTGCCGTCGACCAGCGTGGGGCAGGTCGCGGTCGGTTGCGGTGGCGCGCTCGGATCGTCGCCACCGGTCGAGCCCTCGTCGCCCGTGCTCGAGGCCTCGCCGCCGGTGGCCGAGCTCTCGCTGCCACCGCCGGAGCTGCCCTGCGAGCCACCGCCGGCCGTGGAGCCGCCGTCGCTGCCCGAGCTGCCGACCTCGCCGCTCGACGAACTCGGGTCGCCGCCGCTGTCACAGGCGAGACGATCGTGGACGACGATCGTGGATCCACAGGCCGCGAGGCATCCTGCCGCCGCGAGGGACATCGATACGAAGATGGTGCGCATGGCTACGTCCTGGCTTGGGTTCGCGCGCCGAAGCGGCTCGCGGTCGCGACTCGTCGCGCGACACCCTTCTCCAGTGGGCACGGCTGGTCGATCGATCACCGCGTCGATCGAGTTTTGTTCGCGACCGCGCTAACGTTCTTGCGAACGATCCGGGATCAGGTCGTAGCTGACGCCGAGACCGATGAGGAACGTCAGCAGCGTGCGACGCTCCGGCGCTTCGTCGGGCAGCGTTCGCACCGAGCGGGGGCCGAGCATGAAGCCGCCCCACAGCTCGGCGGCGAGCCGCGGTCGAAGCGGCAGCCGTGCGCCCGCACTGAAGACGCCCGCGTGGTGCCCCCAGCGATCGGTTCCGATCTCGCCGGTGCCGAACGGGCGCGAGTAGTGGTTGTCGCCGAATGCACCGAGCAGGAGGTACTCCGCGCGCGCGAACACGCGGCGGCCATAGGCACCGACACCGATCGCGCCGCCGACGAGGCCGCGGTAGATGGGATCGCGGGGCGACACGTTGCCCACGAACATGCCGCGCAGGTTGGCGTACAGCGGCCGGTACAGCCGCGCGCGCAGCTCGGCCCCGAACCCGAGGCCGAAGAACGTGCCGTGGGCCTCGCACTTCACCTGCTCACTGCGACACTCCTCGTTGCCGAACGCATGCGGCCCTGCCAGCGCACCGCCGGCGACCACGAGTCGTGGGTAGCTTCGAGCCTTGCGGTCGGTGACGGCGGTCGTCGGCGATGTCGGTGCCGTCGTGCCCGTGCTCGCGGCCGTGCCGGGCGGTGCGGTCGTCGACGTTGCGGCGTCGGCCGTGGCCATCGCGGTGGCGGGCTCCGGCGATGGACTCGGCGTCGAGGCCTGCGCGTCGCCCGGGACCGCACGCGCGCCCTCGAACGCGCGCGGATCGTCGTCGCTCGCCGGCGGCGGTGCGTGCAAGACCAGGAGCAGGGCTGCGGTGAGCATCGGGCGCAGGCGCGCGGGCGACGGGTCGGTCGTGCGTGCCTCCGGCATCGTGCCCGCGACCGGGGTGGCGGGCAAAGGCTTTGGGATCCGCCGCGCGGCGTCGCGGGCGGCGCGGCGCTGCGGCCCCGCGGTCCGCACCGCGTGCCGGTATGCTCGCGCCCGTGACCACGCCCGAGCGCTTCGTCGCCGACCTCGCCGCCCACCGCACCTGCGCGATCGTGCGGGCCACCGCGCGAGCGGTCGCGGCGCAGGCGATGCAGGCGGCGATCGACGGCGGCGTGCGGATCTGCGAGTTCACGCTGTCGACCCCCGGAGCGCTCGAGCTCATCGCGGACTTCGGCGATCGCACGACCCCCGCGGGCGAGTCGGTGATCGTCGGCGCGGGCACCGTGCTCACACGCGCGCAGCTGGACGACGCGGTCGCTGCGGGGGCGCGCTTCTTGGTGTCGCCGGTGTTCGATCCCGAGGTGATCGCGGCCGCCCGCGACGCCGGGGTGGCGGTGATCCCCGGCGTGCACACGCCGACCGAGATGCTCGCGGCCCACCGCGCGGGCGCGACCCTGCTCAAGCTGTTCCCGTCACCGGCGGGCGGGCCCGCGTGGCTGCGGGCGGTGCTGGCCCCGCTGCCGTTCCTGCCGGTCGTGCCGACCCACGGCGTCACGCTCGACAACGTCGGCGACTGGCTCGACGCCGGCGCGCTCGCGGTCGGCCTGGTCGGCGACGTGTTCCGCCCAGAGTGGCTCGCGGCGGGCGACTTCGCGGCCATGCAGGACCGCGTGGCGGCGATTCGGGCCGTCGTCCGGTCGCGCGGGCCGGCACCGATCCGCTGAAGCCACGCCGCAATTGGATGCGCGCAGAGACACCGCGAGTTCGCGGCACCCCTGCGCGCATGGACTCGAGCTCGCGAGTCCGTCCCGGGCATCTGCCCGAGACGTCAGACCGGGCGGACGTTCTCCGCGCGCGGGCCCTTGGGACCCTCGCCCTCGGTGAACGTGACCTTCTGGCCTTCGCGGAGCTGTTCGAAGCTGGTGCCCTGGACGGCCGAGTTGTGGAAGAACATGTCCTTGCCACCACCGGCGTCGATGAATCCAAAGCCCTTGTCGGTGAGTCGCTTGATCGTACCTTCAGACATTTCGTGATCTTTTCTGCCGAGAGTTCCGAAGGGACCGGCACGCCAAAAGCGACGGGTCGAGCACAGACGGAACTGCTCGACTACCCCGGCCAGGCGGCGGTGTCTACCCGGGTGGCCGCGCGGGCCACGAGCACTGCGCCGCGCCGGGCCATGTGCGTCTGCGGTCGAAACGTCGAACGCAGCCTCGCAAGGTGCTTCGCGTGGCGGTTCACGCCGGTGTGATGTTGCTTCGAGGCGACCTGCGCGACTCGCCGTGTTCGTGGCGCGCGGCGAGCCCACGTTCGAGGGGCGCACGCCACGGCGCACACGCTGGCGGTACGCGCCGACCCGTGTTCGAGGCTAGCGACGCGACGGCGGTCGTCGCCAGCGAGTGCCGTCGGCGAGCAGGAACGCGACACCTGCGAGTGCGCCGTAGCTGCGCACGGCCGCGAGGAAGGTCGCGCGTCCGGCGAGGTTGAACGCCAGTCGTCGGTGCGCGACGACCACGAAGCCTGCGTCCGCGCCGAGCTCGAGCGCTGCACGGCCGCGGCCTCGGATGTCGTGGAAGAGCTCGAGATACGGCAGCCACCGCTCGCGAATGGACGCCTGGGCCGATGCCGACACGAAGCCGGTGAGCGGCGCGGCGCCGCGCTCGAACGCAAGCTCGAGCCCCGCGTTGATGTCGACACCCAGCGAGCGGGTGACCGGCTGCGTCCACAGCAGCGCTGCGCCCGACGCGACGGCGTCGGGGTGCCGCCTCAGGCCGTACAGCGGGAACGCGAAGTAGGGCTGCACGCCGAACTGCGGGCGTCGTGGTGCATCGGGGGCGGGATCGTTGAAGCGAATCTTGAAGCCGAACGAGGTCTCGCCGCCGACGCCGCGGCTGATGTCGTGGTGCAGGAGCCGCTCGCCGTCGAATGCACGGAGCTCCACGCGGGGGCTCAGGCCCACCCGCAGGGTGGTCGGCACGCGCAGCGGCACCGCGCCGTCCGGCACCGCACGCCCGGAGAACGACGCGTCGACGCCGAGCTCGAGCTGCCACGCGCCGGGGGCCACGGTGAACGGCCCGTTCGTGCGATCCGGCGCATCACTGGCAACGCTCGGCGGTGGCTCCGACGCCACCCACAGCCCGAGAACGGCGGCCGCGAGGTTCGCCATCAATCCGTCGATCGCAGCACCACGTCGCCGCGATCCAGGCTGACGACGAGGCTGGCCTCCGAGCCGTCGTCACAAGCGATCGCGGGATCGATGGTCACGTCACCCGAGGTCGAGACGTCGCACGCGTAGGTCCCGGCCGGCACGGTGATCGTCACGTCGGCCGATGCCGCGTCGATCGACACTTCCCGCGGCGAAGACACCCACTCCAGCGTGATCTCCGCGTTCGAGCCACCGACGACCTCGAGCGATGGCGCGGCGAGGGCGTCACCAGCGAGCGGCCCTTCGGCGAGGGCGACGATGGTCGGCGCGTCGATGGCGGTCAGCGACAGCTGTCCGCGGCCGATGGTGACATCCACGGGCATGCCCGACGGAATCTCCAGCCAGTGGTCGGCGAAGCACACCGCTCTACCGTCGCAGTGGAAGACGATCTTTGCGGTCTCGTCGTCGTCGACCGAGTAGTCGACCTCCTCGAGGGTGCGCTCGAACGCGTACACGTGCCGTTGGAGCCAGATGTTCGTGCGCGGGTAGGCGACGATCTCGATGGCGCCTTCGGTCACGTCGACCTCGAGCCGCTCGGCGTGCTCGTTGATCTCGTCCCAGCTCCAGAGGTCGAACAGGATGCCGCAGGTGCCCGCACCGGCGAGTGCCGGCATCGCGAGTACCATGGTGATGAGGTGAAGGCGCTTCACGTGCCCTCGTGGGTCGGCTGACCGCCGCGATGGGGCTCGAGCAGGTCATCGGGCACGAGCTCGAGCGTCGCTCGAGCAGGCGTCGCGTCGGCGAAGCGCAGCGAGATCGTGACGCCACGCTCCCGCAGCTGTAGTAGGCGTTCGCGGTCGACCCGCGCGAGCACGAGACCGTCGTCGACGTGCTCGAAGGTCGCGAGCACCTCGTCGTCGTGTGAGCTCCCGTCGGGCCACACCGCGACGACCTCGGCTTCGACATCGGCCGCGGTTTCGCCGTCGAGCTTCGCCGCGAGCTGCAGCTCGCCAGGAGCGTCGTCGAGCACGCGCACGCGCACCTCGAGCACGAAGCGGGCGCCCGGATCGTACTCGACGTCGCGGAACGGGCGGTACTGGGAGTCGCCGCCGCCGAGGTAGAACGAGTCGAAGCGATTGGTCCGCGCATCGTAGAGTGGGTGCTCGATGCAGCGGCAGTCCGTCGCCGCGGCCAGCAGCACGCACGCCGCGAGCGAGAGTCCGGTGGGTCTAGCGGGCATCATGGCGATTCGTGTCCTCGGGTTTCGAGCAGGGAGAGGCGGCCGCCGCCGCACGGCAGGCGATCGGTGGGAAGCGAGAGTGATGCGTCTTCGGCGTGCTCGACCCGCACCTCGATATCGACGAGCTGCAGCTCGCGGACCTCGGCGTGGTCACACAGCGTGGTCGAGAACGGGATGTGCAACGCGCCGTGGGGATCGGTCGCGACGGTCTGCGTGACCAGCGGTTGCGTACGACGCCCGAGCACGTCCACACGCGCGTCCTGGTTGCGCGCCGGGCCCCAATCCGACCACTTCGTCGTGGTCCAGGGAACGTCCTGACGCACGAGGAAGGGGATGGTCCCGAGGGTCGGAATGGTCACACTGCCGACGATGCCGGCGACGGCCATCGGGCGGTTCGGCGTCAGGAACCCGACCCAGATCATCGACACCGCGCCAGCGGTCGCGGCCGCGATCAAGCCTGCGACCACCGGCTTCCACGTCGCCTTGCGCTTGCCCTCGCGCACCTCCACGCGCGCCGCCACCTCGGCGGCCGCCCAATCCGCCTCCGGATCGACGATGCGTCGCTCGGTGACGGCACATCCGGCCGAGCCCAACGCGACATGGGTCGGGACGGCGAGCATCAATGCGAGCGCCGTGGCGCGCCACGGCCGTGCGGGTACCGGACTCATCGCGTCTCCTCCACGCGCCCCACGACGTGCAGGACGTCGATTTCGGCGTGCATCACGTGCTCCTCGAGATCGACGTGCTGGAGCTCCAGCTCGTAGTGGGCTTCGACCGCGTCGATGAGCTCGAGGATCTCGACCTGACCGGTGACGTAGGCATCCTCGGCCATCTGCTGTAGCTCGGTGGTCTGCGAGAGGACGTCGGACTCGAAGCCGGCCAGCGCGCGTCGGCGCTCGCGCAGCACCGCGGCCACGCGCTCCAGCTCGGCCTGCAGCTCGGCGGTGCTGGCCTCGCGCTGGACCTTCGCGACGTGGAGCTCGGCCTTGGCCTTGGCGACCGGGCCTTGGCCCCAATCGAAGATCGGCATCGGCATCACCACGCCGCCCAGCACCGACATGCTGAAGAAGTTGTCGATGCCGACCACGCCGAAGCCGATCGTCGGCTGCGGCCACACCTCGCGGCGGGTGGCCTTGAGGTCGCGCTCCGCCAGCCGCTCGCGATCCCGAGCGGCGCGCAGCGACGGCTGTGAGCGCTGCACGTCGGGCCACAGCGAGCGCGCGTCGGCGGCGATGCCGAGCGGCTCGAAGGCTCCCTCGGCGCGGGGGTGCCAGTGTGGTCGACCCACCAAGACCCCGAGCTGGCCGGCGACGTCGCGGATCTCTGCGTCGGCGGTGATGGTCTGCGCGCGCCACTGCCGGACCGACAAGCCGATGCGGGTCACGTCGTAGCGGCTCTCCGCGCCAGCGGCGTGTCGCCCCGTCACCATCGCCTCGACGCGCTCGAGATCCGCGATCGCGGTGACGAGGACCTCGCGGTGACGTTGGCGCGCCTGCAAGGCCACGAACGCGTGGCGGCCCTGCGCCGCGAGTTCATGGAACTCCGCCGCGATCTCGCTGTGCGCGGCGCGCTCGGCCGCCCGCGCGGCGCGACTGCGCTGCGCTCGCTGGCCGCCGATCAACAGCGGTTGTTGGAAGTACACCGAGTAGGTGCCGAAGCCGTTCTGGTTGTAGCCGGAGATGAGGTGCAGCACCTGGAAGTTGAAGACCGGGTTCGGCAGCACGCGCGCTCCGACCTTGCGGGCTTGGGCGACTTGCAGCTGCGCGACGGCTGCCTTGTGTCGCGGCGCGTTGGTGCGCAAGAGGTCGAACAGCTCCGCGAGCGTCAGCGCCTCGGCGTCGTCGTGTTGCTCGACGTCTGCGGGTGTTCGCGCGGGCGCCTGCGGCCCGGGGGTCGCGAGTCGCGAGCCTGCCGGGGCCGCTTCGCCGGCGGCGGTCGCGGGCGCTGCGGCTTCGACGACGGCGGGTGGGGATGTGCCGGGCGGCGGCGTGGTCGGGGCGGACGCGAGCATCGCGACCGCCGACCACAGGGTCATGGTGGGCATGAGTGACCTCGGTGGAGAATCGGCGAGGGGTCAGAGCAGTTGGTTGGCGGCGCCGTCGATCAGCAGCGCGCCGCGAACGGCGACGCGCTCGCCGCTGCGGAGCCCCGACACGATCTCGACGCGCTGCAGGAAGGCGTGACCGAGCTGGACCTCGCGGGGCTCGAACACACCCTCGCTGCGCTCGATGTAGACGACGGTCTTGTCGCCGTCCTTGATCAGCACCGCCTCCGTCGGCAGCGTGAGACCGTCGATCTCGTTGGCCTCGACGATCGCACGCGCGAACATACCGGCCCGCAGCGCAGCACGGTCCTTGCCTGCGAGCTCGATGTACACGGGCGCGCGTCGGACCGCGGTGTCGAGCAGTGCGCCGATCGACGCCACGCGCCCCGAGACGGGCTCCGCGAGGGCCGCCAGCTCGACGGTCACTTCGGCGCCCGGTGTGATCATCACCAGGTCGTCCTGGAAGACGTCGGCGACGACCCACAGGTCCTTGGGGTTGCCGATCTCGAACATCGGCTCGCCCTCGGGCTCGACCTGCGCGCCGACGCTGGCGTTGCGCGCGAGCACCGTGCCTTCGATCTGGGAGGTGACGATCACCGTGCCGCCGAAGCTCTTGCCGAGCAGCGAGACGTCGCGCTTGGCCGCGCGCACGCGCTCCTGTGCGTCGCGGACCTCCATCTCGGCGCTGACGCGCTCGTACTCGCGGCCGACGCCCTTGGCGACCATCTCTTCCTGTCGCTTGAGCGTCGCTTCGGCCGACGCCAGCTCCACGCGCGCGCGTGCGAGCTCGGCGTGATAGGCCGATGCATCCGGGCTGGCGAGCGTGGCCAGCGGATCGTTCAAGCGCACTTGATCGCCGACCTTCACGTGCAGCTTCATCACGCGCGCGGGGATCGGTGCACCGACCCGCGAGATGGCACTGTCGCGGAAGGCGACGCGGGCCGGGGCTCGCAGGGTGACGTGCGCCTGCTGCGAACCGACCTGCTCGACGGTGATGAACGCGCGGGAGGTGGGCGCAATCTCCACGCCGTCGTTCTCGACGGCCTTGACGTTGCTCGGTCGCGCCGTCTCCGGCTCGGCCGATGCACCCGTGGGGGGCTCGGCACCTCCGGAGCAGCCGCAAATGAGCGCGATGGCGAACGCGAGGACCGAGGGCAGGGGCGAAACGCGAGTCAGCGTGGTCATGGGTTCTCCTGAGTGGGCACGGGCGCCGTGGGGCCGTCGCCGAAGTCGATGTCTTCGCCTTGGTTCGAGCGCATGTTCTTTGCCGCCAAGAGGCGATACAGGACCGGCACGAAGAACAACGCCACCAGCAGCGTCGTGACCATGCCGCAGACGATCACGATGGCGAACGGACGCTGCGTCTCCGAGCCGACTGCATCGGAGACCGCCATCGGCAGCAGACCGAGCATCGCCAGCAGGGCGGTCATCAGCAGCGCGCGGAAGCGGGTCGTTGCGCCGGCGAGGATCGCTGCATCGAGTGGCGCGCCTGCACGTCGCTCGTCGTCGATCGCACTGATCACGAGCAGGCCCGCGAGCGAGACCTGACCCAGCAGCGCGATGAACCCGACCGCGGCGCTGACCGACAGCGCGACGCCGCTCCCGAGCAGGCCGAACAAGCCACCCGTCATGGCGAACGGGGCCGAGAGCAGCACGGTCATCGCACTGCGTCCCGAGCCGAGTGCGCCATACAGCAACATGAGGACCAGCGCGAGCGCGACTGGGACGATGACCTGCAGACGACCCATCGCGCGCTGCTGGTTCTCGAACTCGCCGCCCCAGACGAGGTACTGCCCGTCGGGCACCGTGACCTCCGCCTCGACCGCGGCGATGCCCTCGTCGACGACCGAGCCGAGATCGCGCCCCTCGACGTTGAACTTCAGCGCGATGTAGCGGCTGTTGCCTTCGCGTGGGATCGAGATTCGACCGTCGCCGAGGGTGATCTCGGCCAGCTCGCGCAGCGGCACGCGGGCGCCGGTGGGCGACGGCACCATCAGCTCGCCGATCTGGCTGATGTCGGCCTTCTCGCTGCTCGGCAGACGCACGCGGATCGGCACCATGCGTTCGCCCTCCCACATGGTGGTGGTGATGCGACCGGCGAGCGCCGTCTCGACCACCGCGGCGGCGTCGTGGATGCTGATGCCCGCGCGGGCGAGCGCCGCACGATCGAGCTTGATCTGCAGCTGCGGCACGGTCGCGTCGCGATAGAGCCCGAGGTCGACGATGCCGTCGACGTTCTCGAGCGTCTCCTTCGCGGCCAGCAGGGTCGTGCGCAGGCCCTCGATGTCGCTCCCGAAGGCTTTCAGCACCACCTTGCCGCGCACGCCGCTGACGGCCTCTTCGACGCGGTCCTTGATCGGCTGCGAGAAGTTGAACTTCACACCCGGGATCTCGGAGAGCGACGCTCGCATCTCTTCGACCAGCCGGTGCGAGTCGTAGCCTGGCCGCCACTGCTCGCGCGGGTGCAGCCGCGCGAACACCTCGGCCATGTTGGTGGTCTCGTTGTCGAGGCCATCCTCGGGCCGACCCTGCTCGGCGGGCACGGCCTTCACTTCGGGGAACTCGAGCAGCCGACGACGGATCTCGCCCAGCACGTCCTGGCCGCGCTCGAGGCCGATCGAGGGCGGCATCTCGACGACCACGAAGACGTCGCCTTCGTCGAGCTCGGGCAGGAACTCGGTGCCGACCCGTGGCGCGGCCCAGAACGCCGCGACGAACAGGCCCACGCCGAACGCGAGGCCCACGGAGTTGTGGCCGCGCAGCAGCCAGCCCAGCACGCGCCCGTACACGTCGCGAAGCCACAGCAGCGTCGGCGGATCTTTGGTGAGCGCGTCCTTGGGCCGCATGAAGACCGCACACAGCGCGGGCACGACGGTCAACGAGAACACCAGCGCACCCAGCAGCGCGAAGCTGTAGGTCAGCGCGAGTGGCCGGAAGATGCGGCCCTCGACGCTCTCGAGCGTGAACACGGGGATCAGCGCGGCGATGATCACGGCCATCGCGTAGAAGGTTGGCCGTGCCACCTTCAGCGCCGAGCGTCCGACCAGCCCCAGCATCTCGCGCTTGGATGCGGGTCTGGCGTGTCGAGCCTCGTGGATGACGCTCTCGACCAACACGACTGCGCCGTCGACCAGGATGCCGAAGTCGATCGCGCCCATCGAGATCAGGTTGGCGGGGAGATCGATGGTGTAGAGCCCCGCGAACGCGGTCAGCAGCGCCAGTGGGATCACGGCGGCCACGATGAGCGAGCCGCGCATGCTGCGAAGGAACAGCCACACCACACCGACGATGAGCACGAAGCCGTGCAGGAGGTTCTCGTTGACGGTGTGCAGCGTCAGTCCGGTCAGCAGGCTGCGGTCGTACATCGTCTCGATCTGCATGCCCTCGGGGAGCACGCGATCGTTGAGCTCGGCGATCTTGGCGTGAACGGCATCGAGCACCTCGTCGGGGTTCTCGCCGCGGCGCAGCAGCACGATGCCCTCGACGATCTCGCGTTGGTCGTCGTAGCCGACCGCGCCGTAGCGGGGCGTGAACGACTGCACGACCCGCGCGACGTCACCGATGGTGACCGGCGTGCCGGCGTCCACCTCCAGCACGACGTCCTTGATGTCCTCGGGGTCGGTCAGGTAGCCGATCGCGCGGATCATGAACTGCTGATCGCCGCGCCGCTGGATGCCGCCACCGACGTTGAGGTTCGAGCGCTCGATGGCCTCGGTGACCTCGGCGAGTGTCAGGCCGTAGGCCGCGAGCTTGGCGGGGTCGACCTCGACGTGCAGCTCCTTGAGGAAGCCGCCCATGCCGAGCGCATCCGCGACGCCGGGGACCTGCTTCAGCAGGCGCGCGACGGTCCACTCCTGCTCGGAACGCAGCTGGTAGAGGTCGTGTCGGTCGCTGGTGAGGCGGTAGTAGAAGATCTTGCCGAGCGGCGTCGCGTCGGGCGTGAGCCGGACGAACGCCTCCTCGGGCAGCTCGGCGGTGAGCAGGCGCTCCGCCGTCTGCGTGCGGGCGCGGAAGCTGTCGGTGCCGTCCTCGAAGACGCACCAGATGATCGTCAGCCCGAATGCGCTCTCGCTGCGCATCTGCATCATGCCGGGGTTGCCGTTGAGCGCGCGCTCGAGCGGGATCGTCACCTGACGTTCCATCTCTTCGGGCGCGAGCCCGGGCAGCTGTGCGACGACCTCGACCTGGACGTTGGTCACGTCCGGGTAGGCTTCGACGGGCGTTCGAAGGTATGCGTGGATGCCGTAGGCGGCGACCACGAGTGTGACGACGATTGCGGCGAGGCGCCGCTGAATGCAATGGCGGATGAGCTGCTGCAGCATGACGAGCACGACCTGACGCGACGAGGACACGCTCGCTCGCGCACCTGCGCCGATCGGGCGCCGAGGTACTGCGAGCGAGAACCGCTCGAGATCACGGGCAAACCGTCGCGTGTCGTCCCACCGCCACACGAACGCGAACCAATGGGTTCACGCTGCGTGTCGCAACGCGGGCGCGCGACGTCAGCCGGCGAGTACGGGAGGTCCGCGCGCGTGGGCTGCGGATGCGTGTGTCTGCGACGCGCCGACCGTCGTCGTCGTCGGCTCGGCGATCTCGATGACTGCGGGCGGAGCGAGCTCGAGCCGGGTCACCGCCGCGCCGGCGAGCAGCTGGCCCGCCTGCGACTTGCTGCTGCGCACCTCGCTGCCGGCCCGCTTGAGGCTCGGCATCCGTCGGCCCTCGCTGATGAGGGCCGTCTCCGAGGTCTCGGCTCTTCGCGCCTCGTCGTCGGCCTGCCGGGTGTCGCACGCCTCGCTCGGCCGGCCCAGGAGCGTGAGCGCCAGGGCGAGGTAGAGCAGCAGCCAGCGGGCAAGTCGCTCGAACATCGGGGCCGAAGCCTAGGGCGGCACCTTAGTGCATCCGTAGGTGGCTGACAAGCGGCATGAAGCGTCGCGCCGCGCGACGAGCGTGTGACGCGACCATGCCCCCGACTCGACCTGCCGTGTGGGCTCGCGATGCTCAGGTCGGCCTGTCCGAGATGGGGACGTGCGCAGGTCAGCGCACCGCGTGCGGCAGCGGCCGACCTTCGAGCCCGGCCAGCACGTTGCGGCACGCGAGCTCGGCCATGCGCCGACGGGTACCGACGGTGGCCGAGCCGATGTGCGGCAGCACCAGTACCTGCGGCATCGCGTACAGCGGATGATCGGGGGCCAGCGGCTCGGGGGTCGTGACGTCGAGCGCCGCGCCGGCGATCGCACCGCGTCGCAGCGCGTCGACCAGCGCGTCCTGGTCGACCACGCCACCGCGCGAGGTGTTGATGAGCACCGCGTGCGACTGCATCGCCGCGAGCGCATCGGCGCCGAGCAGACCGCGGGTCGTCGGCGACAGCGGCACGTGCAGCGTGACCACGTCGCTACCCGCGAGCAGCTCCGGCAGCGCCACCGCCTGCAGCGGCGGATCGCCCGGCGCGTGGGTGATCGGGCTGCGCGTGTGCACCAGCAGGCGCATGCCGAAGGCGTGGGCACGGCGGGCGACCGCGCGTCCGATCGCGCCGTAGCCGACGATGCCGAGCGTGTCACCACCGAGGTCGCGGCCGAGCCAGCCGGTCGGTGACCACGTGGTCCAGGCGCCGGCGCGCGCGTCCGCGGCCGCGCCGACCAGGCCGCGCGCGTGGGCCAGCAGCAGCGCGAGCGTGAGGTCGGCGCAGGCTTGCGTCAGCACGTGGGGCGTGTGCCCGACCGGGATGCCGCGGGCCGCACAGGCCGCGAGATCGATGTTGTCGACGCCGACCGCCATGTTGCTGACCACCGCGAGCCGCGGCGCGGCGGCCAGCACCGCGGCGTCGATCGGCTCGGTCAGCAACGAGAGGATCGCATCGGCCTCGGGCAGCCGCGACCACGTGCGCTCGCACCATGCACCGCGGCCGGCCCATGGCGTGCCCGCGACGGTCGCGGGCGGCGGCGGATCGTCGGGGCCGATCACCAGCTCGCAGTGGGCCAGCGCCCGGAGCCACGCCGGCGGCAAGCCGCGGGTCACGATGACGACAGGGCGCGTCACGGCGCACCGTCGCGCGGGTCGGCCAGCGCGATCACGAGGTCGCAGACGTTGGTCGAGGTCGCGCCGGTCACGAGTCGATCATCCAGGGCGGCGAGGATCGCATCGGTGTCGCTGCGCGACAACGCGTCGTCGATCGACAGGCCCGCGGCCGCGATCCGCGAGACGGTGCGGTCGTCGACGATGGCCCCCGCCGCGCCGCTGTTGCCGTCGTCACCGTCGGTCGCAAATGCGAGCAACACCCGATCGCCGCGTCCGTCCAGCACGGTCGCGGCCCCGAGCGCGAGCTCGAGCGTGCGACCACCCTTGCCGTCGCCACGCAGCACCGTGGTGGTCTCGCCGCCGCAGACCATCGCCTCGCCCGCGCGCAGCTCCAGCGTGGACAGGCCCAGCGCACGCCCACACGCGAACGCGTCGCCGGCCAGCACTGGGCCCTCGCCCGCGCGCCGCCCGGCGGCGGCCAGGCTCGCGATCGCGGCCGCGACCGCGGTGCGGTTGTCGGCCAGCACCACGTGGGGCACGTCGCGCTCCGGCGCCCACGCCACGCCCGAGCCGACCACGCGCACGTCGGCGCTGGGCACGTCGACCAGCACCAGCGCGATGACATGGCAGTGGGCGGCGCGCGCCAGACCCCCGTGCTTGAGGCGATCGAGCGCGCCACGGGCCGCGTTGAGCTCCGCGATCGGTGTGCCGCACGCCATCAGGGCCGCGATGTGCTCGCGCATCGTCGCCAGCGTCTCGCCGGGCGCCGGCACGCACGCCAACGACGACGCGCCGCCGGCGATCGCGATCAACAGGAGGTCGTCCGGCCGGCCGCGCGAGGCGATCGCGAGCAGCTCGCGTCCGGCCGACACGCTGCCCGCATCCGGCAGCGGATGGCCGCCGCGCCGCACCAGCACCGTGTGCTGCATGCCCTCGTGATCGTGCTTGCCGACCGCCCACGCCGAGTGCACGTCGCCGCCCAGCGCGTCGACGAGCGCCGCGACCATGCGCGGCGCGGGCTTGCCCAGGCCGACCACGCGCACCACAGCCCCGTCGGTGCGGTGCCATTGATGGTCACCGACGCGGATGCCCCCGTCATCGCTCGCGACGCAGCCGCCGATCGCGAGCACGGGATCGACGGCGAGCAGCACGGCGTCGAGGGCGGCGCCGAGCTCGCTGCTCCACCGCAGCGCCAGCGCATCAGCGCCCCGTGCCCGCATCACGCCGCGTCGAACGAGCGCCCGAGCGGTCATGCGGGCGCCTTGGTCGAGCTGCACACATGCCATCGTAACGCGAGCCGCAAGTCCGGAGCCGCCGATTGGCGAGCGGCCGCGAATGCGCCTATCATGTCCGTTGCATGGGTAGGTCGACGCTTGATCCTTCAGTGTGGAACCTGGGTGTGCCGATGGCACTGCTGTGCGCCTGCGGACCGATCGTTCCGCTCGGCGGCACGGATACCGACAGCGCAGACGCGACCGCCGAGGGCCCGACCGACGACTCGAGTCCGAGCACGACCGTGTCCACCTCGCCGAGCACGACCTCGCCCAGCACCACCGCACCGGGCTGCATCCCCGGTGACTGCCCGCCGGGCTACGACTGCATCGACGGCGTGTGCCAGTACACCGGCTACTGCGCCGACGGCTACTGCTGCTACGACACCTGCTGCGGCTTCGAGTGCGGCTGGTACTACGAGTGCTTCGACAACGTCGATTGCGCGCCGGGCCAGGCGTGCCTCTACAACCAGTGCCAGTACGTCGAGCCCGAAGCCGAGTGCGAGAGCGTCGATCTCACCTTCTTGCTGCCGATCCCCAGCCTCGGCGACGGTGTGACCGCGTTGGCGTTCGCGGACCTCGGTGCTGGGCCCGGGCAGGAGCTGGTGGTGAGCGGCGTGAGCACGATCGGCATCGCCGACGCGGGCGGCGGCCTGCAGGTGATTGCGGCCGTCCCGAGCGTCACCGACGTCGCGGCCGGCGACATCGACAACGACGGCGACCTCGACATCGTGTACGCCGGCAGCGACGGTGGCAGCACCGCGCACGTGCTGCTCAACGACGGCAACGGCGGCGGCTGGGCGCCGGTGCACCTGCCCACCAACGCCGCGGGTGCGCAGATCGAGCTGGTCGACTTCGGTGGTGACGGCACCCTCGACGTGGTGCTGTTCGGCGAGCAGGACGCGACCTACGTGATGTGGAACGACGGGCTCGGCGGCTTCAGCAGCGCTGAGTATGTGTGGGACGCCACGGTCTCGTTGGTGCCCGGCGATCTCGACGGCAGCGGGCTACCCGACGTGGCGCTGCACAGCTACGAAACCTACGCGATGCAGGACGGCCCGTTCTCGGCGTTCGAGCTGTACACCGGCGTGTATCCCTACAAGCGCGCGCTGGCGGTCGCCAACTTCGACGGCCAGGGCAGCGAGGACCTCATCGGCGTCGAGTCGGTCAACGGCGTCAGCCTGGTCACGATGTGGCCGGGCTCGTTGTTCGTCGGCAACCCGTGGATGTTCACGTCGTGGCCGCTGCCCATCGATGTGGTCAGCGCCGGCGACATCAACCAAGACGGCTACGCCGACGTGGTCGGCGGCGGCGAGAACGGCGTCCTCATGGTCGGCTACGGGCAGCCCTCGCCCAGCCCGGACCTGGTGGTCTGCGTGGGGCAGACCAACTCCGCGGGTGCGATCCGGATGATCGATGTCGGCGAGTTCAGCGGTGACGGCCGACTCGACGTCGCGGTCAGCGACGGCGTGTCGGCGTGGGTGCACCTGCGCTCGGGCTGAGCGCCCGGCCGTCAGTCCGCCGCGCCCTCGTAGAACTTCGCGATCGCGTCGGCGTACTTCGTGTTCACGACCTTGCGCTTGACCTTCATGGTCGGCGTGAGCTCGCCGCCTTCGATCGAGAGGTCGGCCGGCAGCACCTTGATCTTCTTGATCGTCTGCACGCGGGCGAGGGTCTTGTTGATCTCGTCGACCTGGGCCTGCAGCCACGCCTCGACCTTGGGGCAGCTGGCGGCCTCGGCCATCGTCTTGGCGGGGCTACCCGACTCGCGCAGGACGTCGTCGAGGCGGGTGTCATCGATGGTCAGCAGCGCGGCGAGGAACTTCTGCCGGTCGCCGATGACCACCGCCTGCGAGACCACCGGGATGCCCTTGAGCTTGCCCTCGAGCACCTGCGGCGCGATGTTCTCGCCGCCGGCGGTGATGAGGAGGTCCTTCTTGCGATCGGTGATGCGCAGGAAGCCGTCGGCATCGAACTCGCCGATGTCGCCCGAGTGCAGCCAGCCCTCGGCATCGATCGCT
>WBZX01000826.1_pt1 | contig 25916 bp, 16 predicted proteins | sample 5204211 | NCBI WGS metagenome assembly WBZX01 (sample SAMN12344362, study PRJNA552823) | activated sludge metagenome | biome: Activated sludge suspended growth; feature: Nitrification reactor; material: Wastewater; isolation source: activated sludge from nitrification reactor of wastewater... | reverse complement strand
TGCGCGTCGTCTGACCAAAGTCCCAGATGTACTGCGTAAGCTGAAGCCCGAAGCTAAAGTAGTTGAAGGTATCCAGCGAGGTCGCCGTCGCGGTGCTGGCAAACTGCGACGGAACCGCTCCGGGCCGCGCGACAAAGTTGGCGGTGGTGCGCTGATACGACGCAGTGCCCGACAGCTGCGGCAAGATCGGTGCGCGTGCTTGGTCTGCGCGCGCGTGGGCGGCTGCGGTCTGTGCTCGAGCCAGCAGGATCTGCGGCTGATGCGCTTTGGCCGCTTGGAGCGCGTCGCGCAGGCTCAGCACCTTGGGCGAAGACACTTCTGCGACGGAGACTGGCTGCGGCTCGGCCCACGCGGGCGCGATCGACGCAGTGCACAGCACAACAGCTGTCACGGATGCATACACTCTCATGCCTTTTCGCCTTCTTCTCCGTCGGAACGGATGTTCAAGCCGTGCTCTTCCAGCTTGGCGTACAGGTTCGGTCTGCCGATGCCGAGCTGCCGTGCGGCTTCCGAGCGATTGCCTCCCGCTCGCGAAAGCGCCCGCAGCAGCATGTATTTTTCCAGCTGAAGCACCGCTTCTTTGAGCGTGATGTCGTCGGGAATCGGCCAGCTTGGGACGCGCGCAAAGTCTTTGCTGGAATGCGCCGGACCCGCCGTCCGCAGCGCTTCGGGCAGCGCGGGCACATCAATGACTTCTCCGCCGCACAGCACCGCCGCACGCTTGATGACGTGCATCAGCTCGCGCACGTTGCCGGGCCAGCGATAGTTCATCAGACAGCCCATCGCTTCTTCGGACACCGCGCGCGCGGGCGTTCCTTCCAGCGCATGAGCGACGAGCAGCGGAATGTCACTGCGACGCGCTCGCAGTGGCGGAACCGAGATCTCGATGACCGCCAGCCGGTAGTACAGATCTTCGCGCAGCACGCAGCCTGGATCGGCGGGATGCACGGGCTTGTGCGTCGCGGTGATGACGCGCGCGCGGTTCTGAAGCGTCTCGCTGCCACCGACGCGCTCAAAGCAGCCATCGGCCAGCACGCGCAGCAGCTTGGTCTGAAGCGCGCCTTCCAGATCGCCAATCTCGTCGAGAAACAGCGTTCCTTGTGCCGCCAGCTCCAGCCGTCCGGCGCGCCGCATGCTGGCTCCGGTGAACGCGCCTTTTTCGTGTCCAAACAGCTCACTTTCCAGCAGCGACGACGGAACCGCCGCCAGGTTGACCGGCACAAACGGACTCTGCGCGCTGGCGCTGTAGTCGTGAATCGCGCGCGCGACCAGCTCTTTTCCCGTTCCCGTTTCGCCCGTGATCAGCACCGGCACTTGCGTCGCTGCAGCGCGACCAATCAGCTTCCAAATCGCGAGCATCGCGGTGCTGGTTCCGACCAGGCTTCCCGCTTGCAGTGGCGACGGAACTTTCGGCTGTTCGTTGTGAAGCGTCTGCGTCAGAGCGCGCTGCTTGAGCGCTCTCTCGACGGTGGACAAGAGCACGGGCACATCAAACGGCTTGGTCAGATAGTCAAACGCTCCGTCGCGCATCGCTCGAATCGTGCGCTCGCTGTCGCCGTATGCCGTCACCATCACGACGGGAACATCACGCCTTGCACCTTGTCGTAGCTCGCGCAGAAGCTCCAGTCCATCCCCGTCGCGCAGCCGAATGTCGAGCAGCACGCAGTCGATGTCCTGACTCGAAAGCAGCTCACGCGCGGAGACGATTCCAGGTGACAGCAGGGCGCGATGACCCTGCGTCTCGACGGCAGCTTGTAGCCCTTCGCGGATTCCTTTTTCGTCTTCGACGATCAGGATGGTGCTCATTCGGACTCCTTTGCGGGCTCGGCCAAGGTCTTGGGCAGCGACAGCTCAAAGCGGGTGCGCTCAGACGGTTTTCCCTGCGCTGGGGTCACAGCGACTGTGGCGTCGCTCGACGTTGTCCCGTCGTCAGCTGCGGTGTCCGCCGCTGGAACCCGCGCGTAGCTGACATCGCCGCCGTGGGCTCTGGCAATCGATCGAGAGATCGGCAGCCCGAGTCCGGTTCCTTCGGGCTTGGTCGTGAAAAAGGGCTCGAACAGCTCGCTCGGGCGGGGCACTCCATCGCCTTCGTCTTCGACGCGAACCCAGACCGATTCACGATCTTGTCGTACGTGAATGTGAACGCTGTGACCGCTCGGCGAGGCTTCGACGGCGTTGCGCAGCAGGTTGTCGATTGCTCTGGCCACTGACTCTGGATCAAGAACCGTCGAGCAGTCCGCGCTGGCACGGATGACAAAGCGTACGTCTCGCTGCGCGGCCCACGGCGACAGCGTCTCTGCGCGGGCCTTCACAAGCTGGGTCAGCGACGTGAGCTTACGCGGTCCCAGGTGTCGTCCTGCGACCAGCAGCAGATCGGCGACCAAGCGATCGAGTCGCGCAATCTCTGCGGCAGAGTGAGAGATGGCACTGGCAGCCAGCGGCGGCAGCGGCTCGGCCACGGCAGCCAGATCGAGTCGCAGCTTGATCGACGCGAGCGGATTGCGGACTTCATGAGCGACGCCAGCGACCACCCGACCGAGCGCCACCAAGCGATCCTTTTGCGCCAGCTTCTGCGCCATTCGGCTCTGTTCTTCACGGGCTTGACGCAGGCTTTGGGCCAGCTGCGCGATGCCATCGCCGACTTCCGATAGCTCGCGAATGCGCAGCCGAGGCACCGGCGTAGACAGATCTTCCCCAAGCTGCACCAAGCAGCGATGCAAGTCATTTGCACTACGCAGAAACGACACGCTCGCACCGACTGCGCTGGTAAACAGAATCGCGGTCGCCAGCGCCAGCACAATCACCACCGTCAGCCAAAAGCGATGGTGAATCGACGGCAGAACCTTCACGCTGGCCCACGCAAGGAGCGGTCCTTGACCAGGACGTGCAGCGACAAGCAGCGTCGACTGACCTTGGCGTCGCTCGAGCACCGTGAGCGCTTGTCGTTCCTTGGCTTGGGTGAGCGTCGACATCACCGCGCTTCGCCACTCTTGCGGCAGTCCGTACAGCGCGGACTCACTGTGCTGACCGTCCCAAAATCCGCCGCGCATGCCAATGAGCGAGCTTTGCGGCGTGGTCGCGAGCGCTTCTTTGCCAAGCGCAGGACTTGTGCGGGCCAGTAGCTCCAGCTCGGTGACAAGCCCATCGCGAGCGCGCTCGATGCGTCCTTCTGTGGTCAGGGACAGAACCCGCCACAGCGCAAGGAGAGACAGCGCCGACATGACAGCGCCGACGACAACGATGGTGAGGATGCGATAACGGATGATACGCACGGCTTGCTCGCAAGCGGACTCGTAGCAAGCTTCGTTCCTGCTGCCTATGGCGATTCCTATTCATCGTCCAGAGAGGACAATCGCTTGTTGGGAGTCTCTGTTTCGCGGTCGCAAGCTGTCCAAAACGGAAACAGGTGTCTGGATTTTGAACAGGGGAATGCGGCTCTGTTCGCGCGTGGGAGTCCGTGCGATCGATCACAGAAGGAATCCTACGCGGCGCGATGGGAGGCCGACTTTGCGACGGAATCGGCAAGCCGTGCGCGGACTTGAGGATGCATCGCTGTTCGCAGCGGACTCTGTGATCGATTCTTGAACGAGCGCTGGCCTACGCATTGCTGAAGACCTGCGGCTATGCGATCTGATGTTCCGAAGCGTGGGAATGCAAAGCTGCGAACCGATGACACACTGGCTGTACGTCTCAGACTCTGCAAGGGACTGACGCTGCTTCTTGGCCTGTGCGCGCTGTGTGTGGGATCGGGATGCAAGCAAGGAAAGGAAGGCGCAGGTCCTGCGGAGAGCGCAGCCGCGCGTCCGATTCCGGTCCTGACCGCACAGGTTGCGCAAAAGGATCTCCCGATCTACTTGGACGGCTTGGGAACGGTTGCTGCGTTCAAGACGGTGACAGTGCGAACGCAAGTCGATGGTCGCTTGGAAAAGATGCTGTTTCGGGAAGGTCAGCGGGTGAGCCGCGGAGAGCTGCTGGCGCAAGTGGACGCCCGACCGTTTCTGGCATCGCTTCATCAAGCAGAGAGCGCACTTCTGCGGGACAACGCGCTGCTGGAAAATGCGCGAAAGAACTTGGCTCGCTATCAAGAGCTGCGAACGCAGAACCTGATCAGTCAGCAGCAAGTCGATGATCAGCAAGCGCTGGTTCATCAGTATGACGGAGCAGTCGGAGTCGATCGCGCTGCCGCAGAGTCTGCCAAGCTCAGCGTCGAGTATTCACGGATTGTGGCTCCAATTGATGGCGTGACCGGCGTGCGTCTGGTTGATGAAGGAAACGTGGTGCATCCCGGTGATGCGAGCGGCCTTGTGGTGATCACGCAGATCGATCCAATCGCGGTGATCTTTACGCTGCCGGAAGATGATCTGCCGCGCATCATGGCTCGGCTGGATTCGACAGAGCCCGCGAAAGACAGAAGCTCGCTGGGACTTGCGGTGCAGGCGTTTGCGCGGGATGGTCAGGTCAAGCTGGGCGACGGTGAGCTAACGGTTCTGGACAACCAGATCAACCAAGGAACGGCGACGCTGCGATTGAAAGCGGTGTTTCCGAATCCGAAGCGACTGCTGTGGCCCAATCAGTTTGTGAAAGCGCGTCTGCTGCTCAAGACAGAGCACAATGCGCTGGTGGTTCCGGCGGTGGCGGTGCAGCGCGGTCCGAAAGGAACCTTTGTCTATGTGGCGGCGGAAGATGGCACGGCGGCGAATCGTCCGGTGGATGTCGAGCTGCTCATCGGCGATCAAGCGGTGCTGTCCAAAGGCGTTCGTCCCGGCGAGCAAGTGGTGGTGGAAGGACAGAATCAGCTTCGTCCGGGGGCCAAAGTTGCGGCGCGTCCACAAGGAAGTGAGCGATAGCCATGAGCATCTCGGAGCCGTTTATTCGCCGTCCGGTTGCGACCACGCTGCTGATGATCGGGGTGCTGCTCGCGGGACTTGCGGGATATCGAGAGCTGGCCGTGTCGGCGCTGCCGCAGGTGGACTATCCGACGATTGTGGTGTCGACGACGCTGCCGGGTGCGAGCGGAGAGACGATGTCTTCGGCGGTGACGACTCCGCTGGAGCGACAGTTTGGACAGATGCCGTCACTTTCGCAGATGACGTCTGTGTCCAGCTTTGCGACATCACAGATCACGCTTCAGTTTCAGCTTGATCGCAGCATTGATGCAGCAGAGCAAGACGTACAAGCCGCGATCAATGCCGCATCGAACCTGCTTCCGCGAACGCTTCCGGCTCCGCCTACGTACAGCAAGAGCAATCCGGCAGACACTCCTGTCCTGACGCTGGCGGTCAGTGGCGCGCACCTTCCGCTTTCACAAGTGCATGACTATGCGGACTCGATCTTGGCACAGAAGATCTCGCAGGTGACAGGGGTTGGTCTGGTGACGCTCAACGGAAGCCAGAAGCCTGCGGTGCGCGTGCAAGTGGATCCGGTGGCGCTGGCCGGAAGTGGTCTGTCTTTGGAAGAAGTGCGATCTACGATCGTCGCTGCGAACGTCAATCAGCCCAAAGGAAACATTGATGGAGCGCGCCAAGACTATGCGCTGGCAACCAACGATCAGCTCGATCGTGCAGAGTCCTTTCGTCCGCTGGTGCTGGCGTACAAAAACGGTGCAGCGATTCGCTTGCAAGATGTCGCGCAGGTGGTGGATGGCGTCGAAAACGTCCAGCTTGCGGGCTGGGCAGACACGCAGCGCGCGATCATCCTAAACGTCCAGCGTCAGCCCGGTGCGAACGTGATCCAAGTGGCGGATCGCGTAAAGTCACTGCTTCCGCAGCTGAAAAGCTCGCTGCCCCAAGGGGTGGAAGTATCGATTCTGAGCGATCGAACAGAGACGGTTCGTGCGTCGGTGGAAGACGTTCAGTTTACGCTCCTTTTGACGATCGGACTGGTGGTCGGTGTCATCTATGTGTTCTTGCGTGATCTGCGCGCTACGCTGATTCCAGGGGTTGCGGTTCCGCTGTCTCTGATTGGGACGTTCGGAGTCATGTATCTGCTTGGCTACAGCTTGAACAACCTGTCGCTGATGGCGCTGACGATCTCGACGGGATTTGTGGTCGATGACGCGATCGTGATGATCGAAAACATCGAGCGCTACATCGAAGAAGGAGAGACTCCGTTTCAAGCCGCGCTCAAAGGTGCCAAGCAGATCGGCTTTACGATCGTATCGCTGACGGTGTCGCTTATCGCGGTGCTGATTCCGCTGCTGTTTATGACGGGCCTTATCGGTCGTCTGTTTCGTGAGTTTGCGGTGACGCTGAGCGTGGCGATTGCGGTGTCTGCGATCCTGTCTCTTACGCTGACCGCGACGATGAGTGCGCACATCTTGAAAGCGCATCCTCCGCATACGCCCGGTGCGCTGCCGCAAGGAAACTGGCTGAGCCGACTGTTTGAGCGAGGCTTTTCGGGACTCCTTTCGATCTATGATCGCGGACTGCACTGGGTGCTTCGGCATCAGCTTGTGACGCTGCTTGCGACGATCGGAACGGTTGCGCTGACGGTCTATCTGGCGGTGCTGATTCCCAAAGGATTCTTTCCGCAGCAAGACACCGGACTGCTGGTGGGGGTATCGGAAGCGGCCCCGGATGCATCGTTTGCGCGACTTGCGCAAGGACAGCAGCAGCTTGCGAGCGTTCTGTTGTCCGATCCAGACATCGATCGTGTGGCCTCGTTTATTGGTGCAGATGGAACCAACCTGACGCCGAACAGTGGACGGATGACGGTGACGCTCAAGCCCAGGGAACATCGCCATGCGAGCGCGGAAGAGATCATCTTGCGTCTGCGTCCCAAGCTGGCGGAAGTGACCGGCGTCTCTCTGTACTTGCAGCCCGTTCAGGACTTGCAACTCGATAGCAGAGTGAGTCGCACCCAGTTTCAGTACACGCTGGAAGATGCGGATCTGGATGAGCTGCGCGTGTTCACTCCGAAGATGCTGCACAAGCTGCGGACGCTTCCCGAGCTGCTGGATGTCGCCAGTGACTATCAAGACGGCGGACTTCAGCTGGATCTGACGATCGATCGCGACACGGCGTCACGGCTGGGAGTCCTTCCGCAAGCGATTGATGATGTGCTCTACGATGCGTTTGGACAGAGACAGATCTCGACGATCTTTACGCAGCTCAATCAGTATCGCGTGATCCTGGAGATCAAGCCGGAGCTGGGAAAGAACGCAGATACGCTACGGAACTTGTATGTTCGATCGCAGAGTGGCGATGCGGTTCCGCTGGCGATGCTGGTAAAGCCTACCGAGCGAAGTGCTGCGCTGTCTGTCAATCACCAAGGACAGTTTGCCGCAGCGACGCTGTCATTCAATACGGCTCCCGGGGTTGCGCTGGGCGATGCGGTGGCGGCGATTCGTCGGGCGGAGCAAGAGATCGGAATGCCATCGGGCGTTCACGCTTCCTTTCAAGGTGCTGCGCAGCAGTTTCAGTCCGCGCTGGAAAGTGAGCCGATGCTGATCCTGGCTGCGATTGTGACCGTGTACATCGTGCTGGGCGTGCTGTACGAAAGCTACATTCATCCGATCACGATTCTGTCTACGCTGCCGTCGGCAGGAGTCGGTGCGCTGCTGGCGCTGCTGCTGTGTCGAACCGACTTTTCGATCATCGCGCTCATCGGAATCATCCTGCTGATCGGAATCGTCAAAAAGAACGCGATCATGATGATCGACTTTGCGCTGGAAGCAGAGCGCGATCAGGCGATGACTCCGCAGGAAGCGATCTACAAAGCGTGTCTGCTGCGCTTCCGTCCGATCATGATGACGACGATGGCGGCGCTGCTGGGTGGACTTCCTCTTGCGCTGGGAACCGGAGCCGGATCGGAGCTGCGTAGACCGCTCGGAATCTCGATTGTGGGAGGGCTCTTGATCTCACAAGTTCTGACGCTGTACACGACGCCGGTGATCTATCTGTACATGGGAAAGCTGGCCGCGCTGTTTCGATCGAAGCGACCTTCAGATCCCGATGATGAGGAGGATGCGGACCCAGATTCCCACAGCGATTCCCACAGCGATTCCCACGGAAATCCTTCTGCGGAGGCTGCGACATGAACCTCTCTGATCCGTTCATTCGTCGTCCGGTCGCGACCTCTCTGTTGGCGATTGCAGTGCTGATGGCTGGGATCTTTGCCTTTACCCAGCTTCCGGTTGCGCCGCTGCCGCGTGTGGACTTTCCAACGATTCAAGTCAACGCGAGCTTGCCCGGTGCCAGTCCAGAGACGATGGCTTCTGCGGTTGCTGCGCCGCTGGAGCGACGGTTTGGACGCATTGCCGGACTGACAGAGATCACGTCCGCCAGCTCGCTCGGACAGACCTCGCTGACCCTTCAGTTTGATCTGGATCGTGATGTCGATGCCGCAGCGCGTGATGTGCAAGCCGCGATCAATGCAGCCGGTGGTGATCTGCCCGCAAACCTGCCGAGTCGTCCGCGCTTTGGCAAAGTGAATCCGTCCGATGCACCGATCCTGATTCTGGCGCTGTCTTCCGAAACGCTGCCGCTGGCACAGGTGTTTGATACCGCGAGCAGCATCTTGGCGCAGAAGATCAGTCAGGTGTCAGGAGTCGGCCAAGTCTTCGTCGGTGGCGGTCAGCAGCCAGCGGTTCGAGTGCAGGCCGATCCTGAAGCACTGGCGGGACTTGGACTTGGTCTGTCAGATGTGCGCAACGTCTTGTCCGCAAGCACGGTGAATCATCCCAAAGGATCGCTGTCCGGGGACGCTCAACAGCGGGTCTTGTCTGCCAATGATCAGCTGATTGGCGCAGAGAGCTATGGCTCGCTCATCTTGAGTTATCGATCCGGTTCCGCAGTCCGTTTGAGAGATGTCGCAAAGATTGTGGATGATGTGGAAAACAACCGCAGCGCTGCGTGGTCAAGTGGTCGGCGCTCTGTGCTGCTGATCATCCGTCGACAGCCAGGTGCAAATGTCATCGATGTGATCGATCGCATCAAAGCGCTGCTTCCTACGCTGACCAAGTCGATCTCTCCGGCGATTCAGATCGAGACTTCGATCGATCGCAGCCAGACCATTCGCGCCTCGGTCGCTGAAGTGGAGCTAACGCTCGTCCTTTCCATGGTGCTGGTGGTGCTGGTGGTGTTTGTGTTTTTGCGCAGCGCGCGCGCGACTTCAATTCCAAGTGTCGCGGTTCCGTTATCGGTCGTAGGAACCTTCGGCGTGATGTATCTGTGTGACTATTCGCTGAACAACCTGTCGCTGATGGCGCTGACGATCTCGACGGGATTTGTGGTCGATGACGCGATTGTGGTGACCGAAAACGTCGCGCGTTATCTGGAGCTTGGCTGGTCGCCGATGCGCGCCGCACGACAAGGAGCCAAGCAGATTGGCTTTACGATTGTGTCGATCACGGTGTCTCTGCTCGCGGTGTTTATTCCGATTCTGCTGATGCAAGGAATCGTGGGTCGGCTGTTTCGGGAATTTGCCGTTACGCTGAGCGCTGCCGTCGCATTTTCCGCCGTGGTTTCGCTGACCCTGACCCCGATGATGTGTGCGCGCATCCTGCGAAAGGAGTCCGCGCACAGCCAGCCCGGACTGATTTCGCGCATCTTAGAAGCGGGCTTTTCGGGTCTGCTTCACATCTACGATCGCGGACTGTGCTGGGTGCTTCGTCATCAAGTCCTGATGCTGATGGTGACGCTCGGAACCGTCGGGCTCAGTGTGTTTCTGTTCTTCGTGGTTCCCAAAGGTCTGTTTCCGCAGCAAGACACCGGACAGCTGATGGGCTTTGCAGAGGCCTCCCAAGACATCTCCTTTCCGGCGATTCGCGACAGACAAGAAGCGGTCAACAAGGTGGTGATGTCTGATCCTGATGTCGCGCACGCGGTTGCGTTCTTGGGTGCGGGACCGGGTGCGTCGGTCAATTCCTCGACGATGTTTATCGAGCTAAAGCCGCGTCCTTCCCGCAAGGCCAGTGCCGATGAGATCATTGCGCGACTGCGTCCACGGCTTGCGAAGATCGAAGGAATGCGGCTGTTTTTGCAAGCGCAGCAAGACGTGCGAATTGGCGGACGTTTTACGCGCACGCAGTATCAGTACACGCTGCAAGATGCGAACTTGGAAGAGCTCAATGCGTGGGCTCCGCGTGTGCTGGAGCGTCTGAAAAAAGCACCGGAGCTGCGTGATGTCGCAAGTGATCAGCAGACCTCGGGACTTCAGCTGGATGTGATCATCGATCGCGACACCGCCGCGCGCTTGGGGGTGAGTCCGTCCGCGATTGATGATGCGCTCTACGATGCGTTTGGTCAGCGGCAGGTCGCGACGATGTACACGCAGCTCAATCAGTATCGCGTGGTGCTGGAAGCGCTGCCGTCGCTACAGACTGGACCGGATGCGCTCAAACACATCTATGTTCGCTCTGCATTTGCATCGGGATCCGGCGCAAGCGGAAGCAGCACAAGCGGTACAAACGGAGCATCAGGAATCGCAGCAAACGGAGCATCAGGAGTCGCAGCAAACGGAGCCACTGCAAGCCTGGTTCCGCTCGCTGCGGTGGCGCGCTATAAGCCAAACTTTACGTCGCTGTCGGTCAATCATCAGGGACAGTTTCCTTCGATCACGATCTCGTTTAATACCGCGCCCCAGGTTGCGCTGGGACAAGCGGTGGCAGCGGTTGGGAAGATCGAGCGAGAGCTGGGACTTCCGCCCAGCGTGCGTGCGGCGTTTCAGGGATCGGCGCAAGCGTTTGGTTCGTCGCTCGCGAATGAGCCCGTCCTGATCTTGGCGGCGCTGGTCGTGGTCTACATCGTGCTGGGAATGCTGTACGAAAGCTACATTCACCCGATCACGATTCTGTCTACGCTGCCGTCGGCGGGAGTCGGTGCACTGCTCGCGCTCATCCTGTGCAAGACGGAGTTTTCGGTGATCGCGCTCATCGGAATCATCCTGCTGATCGGAATCGTCAAAAAGAACGCGATCATGATGATCGACTTCGCGCTGGAGCTGGAGCGCGACGAAGGACTCCTGCCGCGTGATTCGATCTACAAAGCGTGTCTGTTGCGCTTTCGTCCGATCTTGATGACGACGATGGCGGCGCTGCTGGGCGGACTGCCGCTCGCGCTGGGAAGCGGTGTTGGATCCGAGCTGCGTCGTCCGCTCGGAATCACGATCGTGGGCGGGCTTATCATCTCGCAGCTGCTGACGCTGTTTACGACCCCGGTGGTGTATCTGGCGCTGTCGCGGTTTAGTCACCGACGCACACAACCGAAAAGCGAGCCGATTCCGACCCGCGCGTAAAGCCCCGAAAATGCCTTGACGGTGCGTGCGTCGGACAGTAACGATTCGCGCCAAATGAAGCTTCGGGCGACCCTGCGCGGCAAGACCTATCAGTTTCGCGACCTTCGCGACGTGATGGCCAAGGCCAACGAAGAAAAATCCGGAGATCGACTGGCTGGCGTCGCGGCGGCGGACACGCTGGAGCGCATCGCTGCCAAGCTGGTGCTGTCCGAAGTTCCGCTGTCGGCGTTCATCGAACATCCGGCGGTTCCGTACGATCAAGATGCGGTGACGCGGCTTATCCTCGACGAGCTAAGCCAGCCGATCTTTCGCTCGGTGAAGAACTGGACGGTGTCGCAGCTTCGCGAGCATGTCTTGCGGACCGACGTAACCGGACCGGATCTGCTGCGGCTTGGACGCGGGCTGACCTCCGAGATGATCGCGGCCTGTGCCAAGCTGATGTCGAACCTGGACCTGCTGTCGGCGGCGCGCAAAATTCGCGTGGTCGTTCACGCCAACAACACGCTCGGGCTCGAAGGTCGCGTCGGAGTGCGGCTTCAGCCGAATCATCCCAATGACTCGATTGAAGGCATTTTGTCGTCGCTGCGAGATGGACTTTCCTTTGGCTGTGGCGACGCGGTCATCGGCATCAATCCCGTCACCGACAACTGGGAGATGACGCGCAAGATCCTCGATGCGACGCACGACTTCCTGGAAGAGTGGCAGGTTCCGACGCAAAACTGCTGTCTGGCGCACGTCACCACCCAGATGAAAGCGCTGCAAAACGGCGCGAACCTGGGCCTGATGTTTCAGTCGCTGTGCGGAACAGAGTCGGGCTGCAAAGCGTTCGGAATCACCATCGACATGCTGCATGAAGCGTGGGACATGACAAACAAGCTCGGGACCGCGACGGGACCGAACGTCATGTACTTTGAAACGGGGCAGGGCAGCGCGCTGTCGGCCAATGCGCATCACGGTGTCGATCAGCTGACCTGCGAGTCGCGCAACTACGGTCTGGCCCGTCACTTTCAGCCGTTTTTGGTAAACACCGTCGTCGGCTTCATCGGTCCAGAGTATCTGTTCGATGCGCGTCAGATCACGCGAGCGGGGCTCGAAGATCACTTCATGGGCAAGCTGCACGGTCTGCCGATGGGCTGCGACGCCTGTTACACAAACCACGCGGACGTCGATCACAACGATCTGGAAAACCTGGAAGTGCTGCTGGCGAGTGCGGGCTGCAACTTCTTTATGGGTCTGCCGATGGGTGACGACGTGATGCTCAACTATCAGAGCACGTCGTTTCATGACAACGCGACGATGCGCGAAGTGCTCGGCTTCCGTCCGGCGCCCGAGTTTGAAGCGTGGATGGAGCGCGTCGGCCTGATGGAAAACGGTCGGCTGACGGCCCGCGCGGGTGATGCGACGCTGCTCACGTAAGGCGCTGCGCGCTGCGCTGTGACAGCTCCAATCGCTACCTGCCGCGACGTGAGCGCTCCAGCTGGATGTACAGGTCGGGACGCAGGCTGCGCAGTGCGATGATCTCGGCAGATGACTCGGTACAGGGTCCGCTCGGCAGCGTCAGCTCGGTCATCACCAAGATCTTGAGCTGCGGCCACGTCAGAAGCGGGCTCAGGTCGCGCACATAGGTAAACCCGATGTCGAGTCGGCGAAGCTGTAGCGCGGCCAGGGACGATAGATCGGTGATCTCGGTGCCGTATAGGTTCAGCTCGCGCAGGCTCGGGAGCGCCGTCAGCGGTGACACATCGCGAAGCGGATGATGCGCAAGCGACAGGATCTCCAGCGCGGGCAGCTTCGGGATCGCGGACAGCAGCGGGTACTGATCAGGCGTCGGGGGATAGTAGAGCAGCGTCTTGGGCGCGGCGGACAGATCGAGCTGCTTGAGCGTAGGTAGCTCTGGCAGCGATCCCATGCAGCGAATCGGATTGCACGATAGATCCAGCGACGATAGCTCCGGCAGCGCGGTCAGTGCGGCAAGGCGCTCGTCGGACACGCGATTGCTGGGAAGCGCCAGCGTCGTGAGCTTGGGAAAGCGAGTGAGCGGCGATAGGTCGGAGACGTGTCCCCACGCCAGCTTCAGCGACACGAGGTTTGCTGATATCGGCCACAGCAGGCGTAGGTCGCTTGGCGGGTTTCTTTTGGCAAAGAAGACGCACGTAAGCTCTCGTCGATTGGCCAGATCGGTCAGCGATTGAATGTCAAACGCCGGCAGCCTACTGTCCAATAGCAGCCGTGCGAGCGAGATCTTGAACTTCCGCGCGAGCTTCCTGCCTCGCTCGATGTTCGCGGGAACACCAGTACAGACCATGCGAAACAGATAATCGGGTAGCAGCGGTGCGGGATCGACGCCCTGCGCAGCGCACAGCGCCTTTCCTTGTGCGACCTCTGCACGATCGTCACTACAGATCAATGCAAGCAGCGGATCCAGTGATGCAAGGCCGGGCTGATTCATTTACTGTGCGATGGTAAACCATATCTACTCAGTCGCTGTCGTCAACGCAGCAGCAACGAAACAGCCCGTGTGACCGGGCACAGCTTCGCAACTTTTGCCATAATGGGCTGGCGCGATCGGGATGGTGCGACGCGCGGCTGGGGGAATGAGCAAGCGGCTCCGCTCACTACTTGTGGAAGAAGGCATGGTGTCGGCGCTGCGGATGGCGCAGGCGCAGGCGCTACAGGTTCGAGGCCGAGGCTGCCTGGACACCTGTCTGCTGGAGCTGCGTGCGATCGACGAGCCATCGCTCTTGCCGTACCTGAGTCGCGCGGCGGAGCTGCCGGTGCTGGCGGACGGACTGCTCGGGACGCAGCGTCCGCTGCCTGAGGTGCTGACGGTGTTTCCGCTGTCGCTGGCCGAGCGCTTTTCAGCGGTGCCGGCGCAGCTGCTCAGCGATGGTGTGCTGCAAGTGCTGGTGACGGTCGATGCCGAGGCGTCGGAGCTGGAGACGCTGTCGCACATCCTCGCTTACCGGATTGAGCCGTGGGTGGTCTGCGAGTTTCGCTATCACGAAGCGCTGTCGCTGTGCTTTGGTCAGCCGCTGTCGCCGCGCTTTGTCGAGCTGCTGGCGCAGAGTCAGCGGGTTCGCCAGCGACGAGCGATACCGGTTCCACTGTGGAAAGGTCACTTGCCGCGCTTCGGGAGCCTGGATGCTGCGCGAACGCTGCTGGCCCTGCGTCCGCCTGCGTCGCTTCCTCCACCCATCGTGGAACCGACGGTGGAACCAGTCGTGGAACCGAGCGTGGAACCAGTCGTGGAACCGACGGTGGAACCAGTCGTGGAACCGAGCGTGGAACCAGCTGTGGAACCAGTCGTGGAACCGAGCGTGGAACCAGTCGTGGAACCGAGCGTGGAACCAGTCGTGGAAGCGAGCGTGGAACCAGCGGTGGAACCGGCTGTGGAACCGAGCGTGGAACCGAGCGTGGAACCGAGCGTGGAACCCGTTGTGGGCGATCCCGATGTCGTGACGGTCAAAGAGCATCGTCGTCGGCAGTATTACGGTCCGGGTCGCAGCTTGGTGCGCTGGATCACGGTGAAGAGCTACACCCACCGTCGCGCAGCGCCCCATGTAAAGTCGAGCTAGCGACTGCGGACGCGGCGCGGTGAATCGATCCCAGCGCAGTGCCAAAAGCGGTTACGATCGAAGGGCTTGGACCCGCGCATCTACTCATCCAGTCAGGTCTGTCGTGTTCATGTCGAGCTGACGACTCGCTGTAACGCTGCGTGTCCGATGTGTCCGCGAACGCGAGCGGGCGGCGCACCCAACCCGAACCTGCCGCTTGTGGAGCTTCGGCTTACCGACGTGCAGACGATGTTTCCACCGGAGGTGCTTGGGCGACTCAAGCAGTTTCTGTTCTGTGGCAACTACGGCGATGCGCTGACGGCGCGCGATACGCTTCCGATCTGTGAGTACCTGCGGGCGCACAACCCGAAGCTGCGGATCAAGCTGGTGACGAACGGCTCGGGACGCGATGCGGCGTTTTGGTCGCAGCTTGCCAAGGTGGTGACGACGGTGACGTTTAGCATCGACGGACTGGGAGACACCAACCAGCTCTATCGTCGTCGCACCAGCTGGAATCGCGTGATGGACTCGGTGCGCGCGTATCTGGCTGCGGGCGGACGGGCCGAGTGGGACTTCCTGGTCTTTCGTCACAACCAGCATCAAGTTGCGGAAGCCGAAGCGCTCGCGCGTCAGCTTGGCTTTGCCAAGTTCAACGTGAAGCGCTCGCAGCGGTTCTTGGTCGATGGTCAGCCGGCGGACCGCTTTCCGGTGCTGCGCGCGGCGGGAGGCATCGACTACTACTTAGAGCTTCCGACGCTGCCCGACTATCAGAACAGCGGCTTTGTGAAGCTATCGAGCTTGCAGCGGCGCGGTCAGAGCTATGCCGACTATCTGTCCTCAACGCGAATTTCCTGCAAAGCGATGCGTGACGAGCAGGTCTACCTGAGCGCAACCGGCCATCTGTTTCCGTGCTGCTGGCTTGGACAGATTTATGACTCGTGGCCGTCACCGATGGCGGCAGAGATTCGCTCGCGCATTGCGGAGCTTACGGACGGACTGGATTCGCTGGATCTTCGAAAGCGCTCGTTTGCCGAGATCATCGACGGTCCGTTCTTTCAAGATCTGGTCGTGCGCGGCTGGCATCCCGAAGCGCCGCAAGGTCGGCTGTCAGCCTGTGGTCGCATGTGCGGAGAGATCGACACGCACTCACGTCAGTGGGAATCAAGCAGCGTGTGATACGCTCAGCGAAATGAGCAGATGGGCTCTCGTATTGGTGCTGGTGCTCGGCTGTAGCAAAGGCGGCATGCTGTCCGATGGGTCTGTTGACCATCCAGATGCGCACCTAGATCCACTGCGTGACCTGGCTACGCAAGCAGATGACTTGCAGCACGCGGCTGAAGATCTGGGCTCGGCTGATCTACTGACCGTGGACCAGCGTGGCACCGATGCTGCCATGTCTGCGGATCTGAAGCCTGCGCCGGATCTGAGCGTGCCAGCGGATCTGAAGCCGCCACCGGATTTGGCTGTGCCTGGAGACTTGGCGACACCACCGGACTTGGCGTATCCGGTCAGTCAGACCGTCGATATCTTCGTCGATAACACCTGCAAGATGGATGTCTTGCCGAAGAAGTTCGACGTTCCTGCGGGCAGCTCGCTCAAGCTCACCTACGTAAACCGCAGCCGCGACTACAAGGTCGACATCTGGGCCTCGTATGGCGGTGGCTTTACCGACCTTCTGCCCGGCGCTTCGTGGGTCGAGCGCTTCGAGTACTGCCGTTATCCTCGTCCGTACAGCGCCTACCTAGACATCAGCACGGCCTGCTCTCGCTACCGACTGATGGTGAACTGCTTGTAGACGCTGTACGCGGACGGACTTCGCTAGGCGAGGTGATCGCGGAGCCGCTCAGCCAGCTCACGCGGGTTCAGCGTGGTGTAGTCCTTGTGAACCGCCTCGCTGATGTGCTTTTGCAGGTTGTGATCGGCGACGTCACGCAGGTGGCCCAGGAACTCTGGGTTGGCAGCGATGACGATGCGACCACAGCGGTGCGAGTTGAGGCCCTGGCTGAGCGCGTGGCACAGCTCGCGGGCAAACTGCGTGTGGGCCGCGTGGTTGTGCGCGTCCGCAGCGCCATCGTGATGGTGCTTGTGACCGCCCGCATGCGGGAACTCGCTGACCAGCTCGAACGCGTCGGAGCCGATCTTGACTTCAAAGATTCGCGCACGGCTGGAATCAGCGACGAGAACCCAAACAGGAAGATGTGGTTGCATCAGAGTCTCCTTTGGTTTTCTAAAAAAGCGCGCGGATTGTGCCGAATTTTTTCCCTCACAGCAAGCGTGCGAGCGGGCAGTGACCGGGTCTTTTGTCCGTCGGAATCAGCTGTGCGCTCTTGCTGCACCGAAAGGTCCGGGCAAGCCGGTATAATGACGGGATGGCAACCTCAGACGATCCGTCGCTTCGGCTTGTCACTGCGGCGCTGAGCGACGTAGGCCGGATTCGGCAGAACAACGAAGACGCGTTTGTGTGTGAGCCGGCGCTTGGACTCTATGCGGTCGCTGACGGCATGGGTGGGCACGCTGGCGGCGAAGTCGCATCGGCGATGGCGATGGCTTCACTTCGTCGATCGATGGCCGCCGTTCCAGACGCGGGCTTTTTGGCGGAGCCCTCGCTCGCGAATCGTCGGGTGCTGCTCGACTTTTTGCGTCAAGCGGTCTTGGACGCCAACGCGGACATCTTTGCGCGGAGCCAGCGCGAGCCCTCACTGCGAGGCATGGGCTGTACGCTCGATGTGGTGCTGGTGCGCGGGCGTAGCTTGTTTGTGGCTCACGTTGGAGACAGTCGGATCTACGGTCTGCTCGGTGGCACGCTGTATCCGCTGACGGAAGATCACACGTTTGGACAGACGCTGCTCAGCGGTGGCGCCATGACCTGGGAAGAAGTGCAGCGGCACCCGCAGCGCAACCTGCTCATGCGGGCGCTTGGTGTCTATCCCAAGGTCGAGGTGGATACGGCGTATCTGGACATCGCTCCGGGGGATGTGTTCTTGCTTTGTTCCGACGGTGTACACGGGCTTGTCGATGACGCGCAGCTGGCGGTGGCGCTCGGCAAGCATGCGGAGTTTGCAGCCCGGACCCTGATCGATGCAGCGCTTGATGCGGGCGGTCGTGACAATGCCACTGCGGTGGTGGTTCAGGTTGCCGCGTGCTCAGTCTGCGAGCCGATTCGGGTGGGCTCGGAGTCGGTTCGCTCGGTCATGGCGTCCGCCAGCTTGTTTGCCGACTTCAGTGCCGCAGAGCTTCTTCGGGTCCAGCGCATCGCCTTTGGCCGACAGATCAAAGCGGATGAAGTGGTGTTGCAGCTCGGTCAGCCGCTCGACGAAGTGTATCTGGTGATCGACGGCACGATGTCCGTCTGGCGAGACGGCGTGCAGGTGGGCTGGTTTGGCCCTGGGGATCCGTTTGGGGCGTTTGCGCTGCACCAGAGCGACAGTGACGTTGTGATCAAGGCCGATGCACCGACGCGACTGCTGGTGTTTCCGCTTGATGCGGTGCTGGAGCTGATTCAGACCGATACGGTGATGGGTGTGAAGCTGGCGCGAAACGCGCTGCGACGGGTCTGGCAGCGCTTTTTGCAGCTTTCGAATCAGCTGGCCCGTGCTCGCAACCGTAGCGATGCGGCTCAGTCGAAGAAAGCGGAGTGAATCGCTTCCAATCCGCGCTGTGCGTCGCCTTCTTTGACGATGCACGAGATGTTGATCTCCGAGGCACCTTGGGAAATCATCTCGACGCTGATGCCGGCCTGACCAAGCGTGGAAAACAGGCGGCCCGCAGTTCCGGTGGTGTCTTTGATGCCCGCGCCAACGACCGCCAAGATGGCGCGATCGGGCGACAGCATCACCTGTCCAAGCTGTTCCAGATCGGCACGGGCGCGCTCTGCATCGGATAGCTTGTCGACGGTACACGAGATGCTGACTTCGCTGGTAGACACCAGGTCTACGACGACCCCGTGACGATCCAGTGCGCCGAACACGCGGGCCAAGAAGCCGTAGGCGTTGAACATCCGGTTGGACGTGATGGTTACGACGCAGATGCCGCGCTTGACCGTGACCGCAGTGACGCAGCCCTTGGGGGCTTGCGGCTCATTGGTGATGACGGTGCCGGTTTCGCCCGGACGGAACGTGTTCTTGATCCGAATGGGCACCTGCGCCGAGACGACGCGCTCCATCGTGAACGGATGCAGCACTTCAGAGCCAAAGTAGGTCAGCTCTGCTGCTTCGGCGGGTGAGATCTTGGCGAGCACGCGGGCGCTTTTGACCTTGCGGGGGTCGGCGGTAAAGATGCCATCCACTTCTTTCCAGACCTGCATCTCTTCAGCGTGGCCGTGTCCGAGCCCTGCCGCGATCATGGCGGTGGTGAAGTCGGTGTAGCCGCGTCCCACTGCATGCAGCAGTCCGCCGGGGACCATGCCAAAGAAGCCGGTGACGACGGGGACTTCATCAGCCTGGGGCCGACACAGCTCAGCGAGCCGCGTTTGGAGTCGACGAAAGAACGCTGGATCCACTTCCTTGTCGTGCTCTGGAACCACCTGCGACAGGTCCACAAAGCGACTGGCCCTGCCGCGATCACGCAGCAGCGCGGACAGCACATAGGCGCTCAGTCGCTCGCCCAGGGCCATCACCAGATCCTGTGAGCGGGGCGATAGCTCGCGAATGACCGCGATGGCTTCCAAAAAGCGCTGGAGCTTCTCAATCTCTTCGCGGACAAACTGCAAGGTCTGCTGGCACAGCGACGCTTGGCGGATGGACTGCTGCACGGCCCGCAGGTGAAGCTGCTCCACCAGAGACAGCTCTTGGGCAAACGGTGTGCTCTTGCGGGCTGCGTCGGCTGCAGCGAGGAGCAGGCTGGTGGTGCCTTCGGCTTTGGTGGTGCCGCTCATCGCCGAGACGACGGCAATGACGGGCTTTTGGTGGCTGGTGCTCTCGATGATGGCGGCGACGTTGTGAAGGCGCTCGGCACTGCCCACACTGGTTCCGCCAAACTTTTGAACGATGATGCCCATGCGTCCGTGACTTATTGTGGGTTCTGTGCGCTGGGTCAAGCCCTCCGTTCCGCTTTGCGGTGCTGGACGCGCGCTGCTGTAAGCCGTGCATCCAGAAGTGGAAGCGAAGCGCTGCGCGGTGGAAGCGAGGCGCTGCGAGGTGAAAGCAAAGCGCTGCGAGGTGGGAGCGATGCTTTGCGAGATGGGAGCGCGGCTTTGCGAGGTGGGAGCGATGCGTTGTGAGGTGGGAGCGCGGCTTTGCGAGGTGGGAGCGATGCGTTGTGAGGTGGGAGCGCTGCTTTGCGAAGTGAAAGCGCTGCATTGCGAAGTGAAAGCGAGGCTCAGTGAAGTGAAAGCGCTGCTTTGCGAAGTGAAAGCGCTGCTTTGCGAAGTGAACGTGCAGCTTGGCGAAGGAAACGTGAGGCTTGACGAGACAAGGACTGGGCTTGGACCGCTTGGAGGAAGTGCTTACAGCACGCTAGGTGAGCCCAGAGCCTGCTCTGTTAGGACTGCTGACAGTGGCACCTCAGATTGCCGCACCGGGGCATTTCTACATCATTCCGCAGGGTTGCAGGCTGTGGCAAAACGTATCATTCACCGTCGGAAAATGTGCTACGTTGTAGCGGCAATGATCAGACAAATCACCTCTTGGCCACTTCTCGTGCTCACGCTCTCAATCTACCCATACCTAGCACATGCCCAAGATGTTCAGGCAGCTGCCAGTGAGCGCATCGTTAGGCTTCCGAACGGTTCCATCTATCGTGGAGAACTGGTCGAGCTTGTTCCTGACGATCACATCACCATTCGACTTGCTACGGGCGCGGTCAAGCGGTTTGACTGGGCCTCGATCACGAGTGTGTCTACGCCCGCTCCAGCGGAGACGGGGACACCTGCACCCGCTGCTACACCTGAGCCAAGACCGTTTCCTGCCCCGGATCGGAAGGCAGACCTGCCTTCAAACAGCAATCAGACCGTCGTCCAAATCGAGAGCGAGAACGAAGGGGTGGCGCTGAATCAAATCACCAGCATCGGTCACGTCATCGGGACTGGTGCGGTAGGCTCGATTTATGCGTGGAAGCAGCGCTGCAGAATACCGTGTAGTGTGGCTGTTGAGCGTGACGCTCAGTACTTCATTAGCGGCGATGGAATTACTCCGTCAGGCGTGTTCTCTCTGCCTCAATCACCCAGCGTGACATTGTCGGTAAAGGCGGGGTCGTTAAGGTTCCGGTCCAGTGGACTGATGCTGACGATCTTTGGGGGCATTGCTGTGATTGGCGGCCTCAGCTCACTCATCATGATTCCAATATTCAGTTCGACCGATACGGCTGGATTTAAGCACGATAATAGTGGATATCTTATTGGGGGCGGCGTGGCAACTGGCCTCGGGTCGGTTTTGTTGATCAGTGGGATCGTGATGGTCATGAGGAGCAAGACGCTGGTCCGTCGGGATGACGGTGAGCTTCTGGTTCGCTTGCCTGTTCCGAAAAAGAGCAGCGCAAGCTGGTTGATGAGCGGATCTGCTGTCGAACTGACCCTACAAGGCGTGCGTTTCTAGCGACGCTGCTGCGGGTTCCAATCCCATTATTTGAACTACAACGGTACCTGTTTGTCTTGGGGAGTCCGTGATGCTTTGTAGTCACGCAGTGGCTGTGTTGTCTGGCTCTACTCGGCGCTTTTTAGTGGGAGTGCTTGTGTCGGTCGCATCGCTTTGTGGCACAAGCCTGGATGTCTGGGCGCTACCTAGAGAGGTCGAGCGAGGCAAAGAAGCCGCCTCAGAGTTGCCCGCATCTGTGGTGTTTGCCAGAGTGGCTCCGTCCGTGGTTGTGGTTCGCTGTGAAGCCAAAGATCGTCAGACCCAAGGAAGCGGAGTGGTGGTTTCCAGCGATGAAGTCATCACCAACTATCACGTCATTGAAGGGGCAACAGCAGTCAGTGTTCAGCAAGGAGACCGCGTCATTGCGGCGACGCTGCTTGCAGTTGATCCGAAAAGAGACTTGGCGCTGCTCCGCGTGCCGGGACTCGATCGCCCCAAGGTCAGTATGCGTCCTTCCTATCAGGCCAAAGTGGGAGAGCGCGTCTACTGCGTGGGGGCTCCGCGCGGACTGGAGTTGACGCTATCGGATGGCATTGTCTCCGCACTGCGCGATCCAGTGGACAGAACCCGAGAAGGAAGCGAGTCCGAAGGAAGCAGGTCGGCTGCTGCGGTGACCGGTGTTGCGCGTGGGCTGAGCAAAACGAACAAAGAGCCCAGCGCTGCAGCAAAGGCGGTGAGTGACTCTGGCACGAAGCCGGAAGTGGTTCCAGGCGTTGCCACGATTCCTGAGTACAAGTCGCAGCTGATTCAAGTGACGACGCCAGTCTCACCTGGGTCGAGCGGTGGAGGACTCTTTGATGGCCAAGGTCGTCTGCTTGGCATCGTTACCTTTTCCGCAAACGGACAGAGCCTCAACTTTGCGCATCCATCGGAATGGATTGCGGAGCTGCGTAGCGGGTGCTCGTCTGCAGCGACCGCAGCGGCTTCCAAAATTGAGCCACAGTTTTCGGTGATGCAGCGTCCGCAACATCTGTCCTGCCGGTTGCAGACGCGGGCTATGTGGGCGCTATTTTCGAGTGGAACAGAGCTGTTAGAGGAGGCCTGTATCATCGGTGAGCTAAGGCTGATGGGCTTTAGCCAACAACTCCCGATCGCGTACATTGCCAATGACAGCGGGCGTCTTTCGCTGGTCTTGTCTGATCTGGATCGCAGCGCGGGGTATGTTCGGTTTGCGCTGGCTGAAGGATCCTCTTCGTCCGCGATTTCCAAAGACACGTCCTTTTTCTTCTGGGTAGATGATGAAGGGAGCTTTCGGACGACGTTCGTAGAGCCAATCAACTTTCATGGTCAGCTCCGCTTGCGCACGGTATCGGGTGTCTGTGAAGTGGAACGCAGCAAGGTCTTTCAGACGGAGAAGCCGAAGGGGTCAGCACCTGAAGTGCTGCAGTCCGAGCTGGCCAAGGGGGAAGAGCAGCTCCGCAGAGGGAGTCCGTCGAACGCTCTGCCACACTTTCTGCGGGCGTGTAGCGCCGGTGAAAAAGCAGGCTGCATCAAGGCTGCGACCATTGCAGACGGCATGGGCCTCACGATGAAGGCGAAGGAGCTGCGCGAACAGGCGGACCGGCTTCCCTCCGCAAAGTGACCTGTATTGTCTGCTGTTGATTTGCGTAAGCCTGCGTCACTGGCTGGCTGGGGGGTCTTTCGTCGGGGATGTGTCGGGTTAGCTGGCCATGGCTGAAAAAGACATGATCTCCATTCGGCGCAAGCAGGCTTGATAGTCGGGATGCTTTCTGTCGATGGTCCTATCCCAGATGTTCAGTACCTGCTGATACTTTTGCATCGAGTCGGTGGGATCGATGTCTTGTCTGAGCACGGCAAGCGCAAACATACACTTGGCAATCAGTGGATGCTGTGGGGGCATGGTCTGTCGCCATAGAGAGAGCGTCGCTTCATAGGTAGACTGGGCCAGCTCGATGCGACGGTCCAGCGCATACAGCCGCGCCAGTCCAAGCATGCAGTGACCCAGATAGGGATGTTTGCTGCCGAGCGCTTCTTCGTTGATGCGCAGGGCATTTTTGTACAGCGACTCAGCGCGAGGATGGTCCGACTTGGCCCGTGCCAGTCGACCAAGTGCTAAGTAGCTGTGCGCCACATCAGGATGACCAGGTCCAAGGACGCGCAAGCGTAGCTGAAGCGCTGCTTGCAGGAGCTGAGCTGCTTCCTGAAGGTGCTCGACATTGGCTGGCTGGCCACGCTCTCCCCCTTGAATCGTCAGATACATGCCGAGGTTGGTTTGACTTTTGGCGACCAGCGGATGTTCGTGGCCGTGAGAAAGCGTACGAGTGCGCAGCGCTGATCGGAACATGTCCTCTAGCTTCGGGCGGTGCGGATCCATGTGAAGGTAGAGGAGCGCCAGGTGGTTTAGGCTGGTTGCTGTGGCTGGATGTTCCATCCCAACTGCCTGTGTGCGGATGTGCAGCGCTTGCAGGTACGCTCGCTCTGCTCCGAAGTAGTCACCGATGTGGTAGAGCACGTTTCCCAGTCCGTTGTAACTCGCTGCATCGTCGAGCTGTCGTTCATCGGAACGGGCCGCTTCGGTTGGCACGAGCGCCATGCGATAGCAGTGCTCGGCTCGCTCGTAGTCGCCTTGTCGAATCAGCAAGTACCCTGCTTGATTGAGCAAGCGGTGGGCGGGGATGGATGTGAATCCGTACTCTTTGACCAGCTGGATGGCCGAGCGAACCAGCGGAGCCAGCGTGATCAGACGCAGCCAGTCCTGAGCGTGATCACTGCATATCGCATGACTGGCGAGAGCGACCGCTCGCTCGGCCCACGCTCGTTTGGTCTCTGCAGTCATCCGATGCAGAAGCGCGACTTGCACAAGCTGTTTGATCCCGTAGGTTCCTCGACTTGGGTCAAACGACAGCAGCGAGTAGCTGATCAGAGGCGCCAGCGCTTCTTCGACTTCCCAGATACTTGTAAGCTGAGAAAATGGCTCACCGAGCAGGTGTAGGTGCTCTTGGCAAAACAGATCCACGGGAATCTGATTGCAGTCCTGTACCGCAAAGAGCGCAAGGAATGCCTTGGCCAAGGGGCCTTCAGCCTCGGCTCCTTCGATCGAGATGCGGATTCCTGGATTCATTTCAAGAATTTCGAGCGGATGGCTCTGCAGCCGAGCGAGATAGGAGCGAAGCCGTAGTTTCTTGCTCAGGATGAATGAGACAGCCTGTTCGAGCGCAAACTGGCAAAAGCCCAAGCGCTCTGCGATCTGTCCAACGGTGCGTGCTTCCTCACTGGTGAGTGATCGTCCTATGCGCTCCGTTACATACGCCACTGCTTCCTCAGCGCTGAGTTCTCGGACGTAAATGGATCGATCCGGCGGATGCACGGCCAGTCCTCGCAGATCATCGGAGGAAGTGATGAGGACGTCGCCATCGCTGTTTGGGATCCACTCGTCAACCATTCGCGGGTTTGCATCATTGAGGATAAGGAGCCAGCCAGAGTTGAGGCTCATCCAGCGCTGGGTGGCATCGATTCCCTCGCGAATGCTCTGGGGATCGTTGAGCTTGAGCTGAAGTGTACGGACCGCAATGTCGAACATTCCAGCCTGAAAGAGCGCTTCATCCGTTGCGTTTACATGAAACATCGCGCTGTAGGCATGTCGATGCAGCTGGGCGTATTGAATCGCGGTCCGGCTCTTGCCTTGGCCCCACTGACCGTACAGGCACACCACGCGAGGCGGGCTGGAAGATGTAAATGCTTGTCGGATTTCTTGCATGACATCGGCTCGTTCAAAGGCCGCAGGAACTTTGATCGGTGGAATCAGCGATGGCGACACCGGCATGGACTGACAGCGATGTGAAACAAACGGGGTATGTTCGATCAGCTGATGGATCTGATCGGTGATCCGTCGCCACGCTTCGTCTCGATTGCCGAGCGTCTCCAGAGGGACTCCCTGCAGCGCAAGCGCTGTGTCCTGAAGCTGCGAGCTTTTCCAGTCGCAGTGATTGAGCAGAATCGGAATCACACGCGATAGCTGATCTGCGTGTCGCTGCATCGCGATGGGAAGCTCTACCTCTGCGCAAAAGGAATCAGCCAAGTAGTGCTTGCTGATCAAAAGTACGATGAGGTCCGCAGCGTTCAAGCGTCTGCTGCGTGTTTCTCTCCAGTCGGTTCCCACCTCGATGTCTGAGTGGCTCCAAACGGAAAGCAGTCCTTGTCGGAGCATGGGCATCAAGCAAGTTACAAACTCTTGTTGCAAGGCATGATCTGCTTGCGAGTGGGATATCACCAGAGATACCGCCCTCTTGGGCTGTGCAGCGACGATCATTGGCTTCTGTTCTCCAGATCAAAGGGAGGAATAGGAAGGAGTCAGAAGCAGAGGATGTGCCAGTTCCAGCAGTGCCAAAGAGCGACCGCTTGTCAGGGCCAGCAGGAAGGGACGCAGCGAAGCAAAGACTGTGGCTGTAGTGCTAGATCCGACCGAACAGTGAGCGCTCCGAAGCCGAACAGAGCAGCACCTACAGAGACTTCCAAGCGATTCCTACAGACTCCCAAAGCGGGCTACGGATACACCGAGAGTCCTCATGATGAGGGTGATGGGAGGCGACATCCAGGC
>WBZX01000825.1_pt1 | contig 25934 bp, 19 predicted proteins | sample 5204211 | NCBI WGS metagenome assembly WBZX01 (sample SAMN12344362, study PRJNA552823) | activated sludge metagenome | biome: Activated sludge suspended growth; feature: Nitrification reactor; material: Wastewater; isolation source: activated sludge from nitrification reactor of wastewater... | reverse complement strand
ACCTATCGCAACAAGGTGACATCCCCAGTGATAAAAAACTCCTTGCCCCGCTTATTAGTCGCCGCCACCCGATACACATACACACCCGACATCATCGGCTCCTGATTCATCGTCCCATCCCATCCACGGCTGGTCTCTGCAGGGGTGATCTCCTTGACCGAATACACCAACTCGCCCCACCGGCTGTAGATCTCAAAGTATGCTATCGATATGATCGACGGATCCGTCTGCGGAAACAGCATATCATTCACCCCATCCCCATTCGGCGAGAACACATTCGCGATATAGATATTACTGTTCAGCAACACCCGTATCTTCAGTTCATCCGTATACAGGCATCCCTTTTCATCAATCCCCGATAACTGGTACAGCTGATCTGTCTCCGGATGGATCACCTGGTTTAACTGATCTACTTCCAACAAGTGTCCATCATCCCCACCCCAGTAAAACGTATCCGGCACAAAACTCAACTGTGGCTTGATCACTACACTATCTCCTGCCAGGATCGTCTGGTCCGGCCCCAGGCTCAGGCTCTCACTGCTCGCTGACTTGATCTCCACTTCTACTTCCGTCTTGCAATTGTTCCCATCTGTCAACTCCAGGTGATACGTCCCCGCTCCCAGTCCATCGATGATATACGGGAACACCGTGATCTGCTCCTGTGCTCCTCCATCTACTGTGATAAAGTATGGCCCGTTGCCACCCATGATCCCTTGTACTGCAATCACCCCATCATGGTCTCCGGGACATGTGATATCCACCCAACTCACGCCCGGGATCATCTCCTGGTAGTAAGCCACATTGACAACCTGATTGGCCTTGCAGCCCAATGCATCCTCTGCCACAAACTCATAGCTCCCTGCCTGGCTCACCTGCAATGTGGTCTGGTACAGACTGTCACCACCCACTATCCAATATGCCGTCACACTTCCCTTTGGATCATTCACCTGGGCCTGCAAGGTGATGTTATCATCAGGGCACAGGTCTACCGATACCGGCAGGTTACTCACCGAGATCGTACATGCACAATCCGCACTCGCAATATCTATCGTCGTCGTACACAATCCATTCCCACTCGATACTGATACCTGCAGGGTGTTGTTGAGTGTGATGTTTTCTATTCTGTATTGATTACCGCCCAGCGACACCACATTGCCCTCACTACTCGTAGGCACACCTGTAGTCGTCACCGTCGTCTCCCAGCTCTGCAGGTCGCCTGCACACTTCACCTCTGCCACTGTGATCGCCGGTGTAGCGATCACATTCAGGTTCACTTCCGAAAAATCAGGGCACCCCGCCACTGCATTGCTCAAGGTATATCTGATCCGATACGTCCCCGCATCTGAGTTGTTGGTCACAAAGTTTGATCCCGTAATCACCGCTGGCTTAGTCCCTGCCGGTGCACTCACGATACTCCATGTCCCCGGCTCTCCGGTCAGCAATAAAGTATTCAGGTTCAGTGTCCCTGATTCACTGCACAAGCCCTGCAGCGGTGACGATACCGCCACACTCGGACATGCACAGTTCCGGATCAGCAGGTTTACCCCTGTCGTATCATTCTTGCACGGAGCTACCGCATTGTTGGTCGTATAGAAGATCGTGTATGAACCCGCCGGCAGCGTCGATGGATTGATCTGGCTCGATCCTGTGATCGGGGCATTCACCGTATCCGGGAAAAACCAGGTCCCGCCTGTATTCCCAAACGTGATCAGCCCATCCAGGTCTATTAGCGTATTGGCCGTATCGCAATACGTCTGTGTCCCTGCATTCAGGATATAGTATGCTCTCCCATCGATCGTGATCGTCACTGTCTCTGTCGCCGCAGGACATACTCCGCCCTGATCCGTCGAGGTCAGCGTAAAGTTTACTGAACCTGCTGTGATATCTGCAAGTGTCGGGGTATAGTTCACATTCAGCGCTCCGGGGTTTCCTATCGTGCCCGTGCCACTCGTCTGCCAGTTGTGTACCGTATTGGTTCCTCCTGCTGTGCCTGTCAGTAGGATATTATCAGGTGCACACACCTGTCCATTACTTCCCGCATCTGCATATGGCGAGCCGCGCAGTGTAAGTTGGAACAATGCCGAGTCCACGCAATTGGACAAGATCACTGATCGGACAAATCGCATCGTATATAATCCTGCATCCGCCTGGAAACCATCAAAATTACTTCCACTCAGTGTCGCCGGATTTGCGCCAGGCGGCGTGCTCACCATCTGCCAGGTCCCATTCACGCCGGGTCCTTCAAATGTTGACATATCTACTGTCCCTGGATCTGAACACAATTGATACACTGCACTTGACAGCAACGCAGGGCAACTGCAATCCGGTGCAGGTAGCAGCGTACTACTTGTACAGCCTGTCGCCGTGATCTCCAGGGCAAACTGGATATCCGTATCAAACGGTATATCCTCCAGGGCAAAACTATCTGTGCCTGCAATCTGCACCAGGGTGCCTCCACTGACTTGTATTACATCCGCATTGGAGGTAAACAACAACTCATACGTCAGCGCCTGGTCATCACACAGGATATCATACACCAGCACGGCCGGCAGTGGATTGACGATCGCCGTGATTGTATCTCTGTCTTCACAGTTGCCTGCTGCTGAGGTAAACACATACTGCCATGTATCTCCATTCACCGGAACTACTGTCCCTGAGGCCGGAAGATTACCCGGCAGCTTAAACCAGCCCCCGCTTCCTGCTACTCCATTGAGCACCACTGGCGTCAGGGCTGCCAAATTGATTGTTTCTCCTGCACATACTACCGGATCTGCAGGGCCTTGCAATATCGGCAGCGGATTTACCTGCAAGCCTATCGTCGTGCGCAAGCTGTAACAGTTCGATCCCGGGTCAAGTGCCTCTACATAATATGTAGCATTCGCTGGTGTTACTGGTTGATATGTAAGACTATTTTGCAAAAAGGCCACACCACCACTCGGCACTGTATACCAGTTGGCTACCAGTCCAGGATCTACCGTCACCGACATCACCGGGGCTGTCTCATCTTCACATAGGCTGTAGCCCGGAGCTCCGGGAACTGGCTGGTTGAGCTGCGGACAATTACAGTTGGGGGCTACAATCAAAAATGTATCACTGCATAGTCCCGTCGGATTGTAAAGTTCAATCGTCACATTGGTATTATTCGGAATACCTGTCACTGCATCCTGTCCACTCACATTATTGACCACCACACCTATACTCGCATGGATAGAGTCTGCTGAACTCGTAAACAATACCGAATACGTGCCCTGCAGCAGATCGCATGGTTGGCCTTCGATCGTAAAATCTGGATAGTCCTCAACAAAAATCTGGATCGCCAGCGTATCATAGCAGATCGCTGCTGTAGCCAGCACATAGATTGTTGTTGAATCTGTCGGCGCAAAGTACAATGGATCCAGCAGATTGGTTGAATCAGGTGGCAGGCTCGAATGATAAGAATACGTCGCTCCACTGTTGCCCGCATCCACCAACGGTATGGCACTCAGCACAACTACATCGCCCTGGCATATACGCACAGGCGGCACCGAATCAAGATCCGGCAAAGGGAATATTGTAAATGGTACCTGGATCGAGTTCACGCAATAGTCATCCGTCACCAGTGCCCACAGTTGAACTACATTGGTGAGATCGGTTCCTGTCGGAGAATTTATCTCTTCTCCACCTTGCAGCGGATCACCATCATACCAGGTCACTTCATAGAAGGGGTTGATGAGCGCATCATATTCTGTCAGGTCTATATTCTTGGCATCATCGAGGCATAGCATCAGTGAAAAAGTCGTCACTGTAGGTTGCGGATGGATGTAAAAGGTATGCTCTGTATTGCCAAGTGATCCGATACAACCGTAGAAATCATAGAGTTGGTCCAGCGTGAACGTAATCTCGCTGTCCGCTAACGATTGCGGTATAATCATTTGTCCGGTAGCTCCATTGTACACCGGAGCAGGAACATTATCTACACAAATAGAAATCTCTCCTGAAGCTGGAACACCGACCTGGGTGAAGACCCATGGCGCATTATTTGGCGCAGTCATCGTAAAATCCATTTTAAACCCTGGCGTTCCCCCACTGATATCAATCACCAACGTAGCCGGCTCAATAATGCAATTCTTTACACACAAGTCATCAGGTCCCGAAATCGTTGCAAACATATCCGGATCACATGGATCTGAACAAAAGCCTGGCGGCTCGATAGGAAGCCAAAAGTCGCACCACAATGGATTATAGGAAACCACATGAAGGGTCATGTAGGAAGCTGTTGCAGTGCCTGGGTCCATCAGAAAGGATTGTTGCACACCCACGACACCATCGGTAGGGGTGACATCGCCAACAAATGCTTCAACATAGTAATCCGGTCCAAATCCTTCGCCATTGACAGTAAGGTTGACGACAATCCTGTCATCAGTGATATCATTGGGTGTCCCGTTCACATCGCAACCCACCTCGACATCACTGGCTGATATATCTGTCCAATAGATTGTTACAGAGGCGGTATCCGGAGGACAAGAATGAGGTGGTTGGTATTCCTGCGTATACACATATGTCCCTGGCCCCCAAGTCGAATAATAGAAACCCATTGGACTAAGTGGAGGATACCAAACACCGCCAGCTTCAGGTGTTCCTTCAAGGAAGTAATCTAAAGCGAAATAACCTTCATTAGGGCAGACATAAAAGGTGTGATGCAACCCAGGATCCCGATATGGTGCTGTAAGGGTAACTGGTCCTGAAAACTTAGAATATACGGTACACCCTCCCACCTTTTCAACAGAAACCAGGGAGTATGTAATATCGTGTGTGACGGTGACGCCTACTCCATTGATCCCGCTGACTCCCAGCACTTCAAAGGTATCCGTACCGTCCGTATATTTCACATTGTATAGACCATCCCATGGTAAGTTGAGGATCAAGGCATCCTCATGTGGATTACATCCATTGCATACCCAGCAACCTATAGAAAATTCATCTGTAATGGTAAATGTCTGGCCCAAATAATTATTTGGCCATGAATTGTAATCGGTACAGGTCATAAATGCATTCCAGTCAGGCACATACTGGACTCTTTCCATCCATTCAAAATGGTCACCGGCTGAGACATCGCCGGCAAACCTGATGTAGGCTGTATTGGCTCCAGGCCCAGAGGACATCGCCTGGAAATAACATGGGTCCAAGGCTGGCGGAAGATTTGAAGAATTGGCTGTGCCATCTGCTGTCCAGTCCCCTTTACTGTTAGCCCCCCAAAGCAGACGGCCATCATAACGGGCCCTGTTAGCACCTCCACCCTGATTGTCCCATGTGCCTCCTTGCATAAAAAACACCTGGTCGCCTCCAGGTTCAATATTAAAATATCCCCCAGGCACATTGGTATTAGTAAAGGTCCATCCATTGTCAGGGCTAATGGTCCTGTAGATCCAGTTGCCGGCAATAAGTTGACTTTGTATCGTGATAACCGTCCCCCGGGTTATTGTGCCTCCTGTACGGGTCATCTTGAGTGTGCCTTCGGAATCACCCCAATAACCTGCGTTAGCATATTCCCAGCCATTGTCTGTGATATCGATCTCAGTGCCTGTAGTGAGATCCTGGAAACACATGAAACTCAATTCATCTGATTGTGGAGTAACGCCACATGCATTCATGTCTGAGCCCCAGGAAAAGACAATAATGTCACCTGGGTAAAGGGTCGCTTGGGCTTGTATGCTTAAAGAGGAGAGAAATAGAAGTACTGCATGCAACCACTTCATGTAGCTTTTGGGCATAGGCGGTAGTCATTTTTTGAAGGTCCAGTATGCAGAGGGAGTCTAAATATAGAAAAAAACGAGACAAATGCATGAATGTTTGGCGTTCTGTACAAATCCAGTATTAGGTTATTTGCACACAAAAGAAGTATATATTTTATCATATTTCCCTGTTTTTCAATTAGTTATTAAATTGTTTTCCCTTAAAGGATAGCTGGTCATGGCTACTTTACTGTACTTTCGGGTTTCTATCCCGGTGATAAGGTCCAACCCGGCTCCAGGATGAATTTGCGGAACCCTAAAAGTCGGTTCCGTAGCTAACCACCTTATGTAGATACTTTATAATTCTCCTTCGCTTCCTCAATGAGTGGCATGAAACAGAAAAACGCTGATAAAAAAATACACATGGCCTGGAGTATGTACGATTGGGCCAATTCGGCATACAATCTGGTCATTACCGCAACGATATTTCCTATATATTTTATAGCCGTGACCAGCGATGGAAATGATAGTACGGTTGATTCGATTTCATTCTTTGGCTGGAAGGCAGTCAATAGTTCAATGCTCAATTACGCCATGGCGTTTGCCTATATGGTGGTTGCTATCATCACACCCATCCTATCCTCTATAGCTGATTATCGGGGCACCAAGAAAAGATTTATGAAAATCTTTACTTATATGGGTGGTGCAGCATGTTGCGGATTATTCTTCTTCAATTCAGGCCGGATAGAGCTAGGCCTTATACTCGCGATCATTGCTGCTATTGGTTATAGCGGAGGTATTGTTTTCTATAACGCGTATCTGCCTGAAATCGCTGAAGAAAAGAAGCACGATGCATTAAGTGCCCGAGGATATGCCTATGGATATGTCGGCAGCGTCATCCTGCAACTGATCTGCATAGCATTTGTACAGGCCAGATTTGAAGATACCACATTTGCGGCCCGGCTGTCTTTCCTGATGGTTGGCCTCTGGTGGATAGGCTTTGCACAGATACCTTTTCATGTACTGCCCGGAGGACAACCCATCAAAGGTGACCCTGGCCATAGCATACTGTATCACGGTTTTCATGAATTGAAAAGCGTCTATCGGCAATTAAGGAACTTACCTGTTTTAAAAATATACCTGATCGCCTTTTTCTTTTACAGCATGGGTGTGCAAACGGTCATGCTGGCCGCAGCAGAATTTGCTGTAAAGGAAATAAAGAAAGAAGTAGATGGGGTCTGGGTCAACCTTGGACAAACAGAACTCATCACCATCATCCTCATCATCCAGCTTGTAGCTATTGCAGGTGCAATGCTTATGGCCTCCTTGTCAAAAATGATCGGCAATATCAAGGTACTTGTCCTTACCGTTATGTTGTGGATAGTGATTTGTGGAGCAGCTTACCTGACGCATACCGCAAACCAGTTTTATGTATTGGCAGCAGTAGTAGGCCTGGTGATGGGGGGCATACAATCTATGAGCCGTTCTACTTATTCTAAAATAATGCCACAGACCAAGGACACCGCTTCCTTTTTTAGCTTCTACAATGTAGCCGAAAAAGTGGCCATGTCCCTTGGGCTGTTTACGTTTGGCCTGATCGAGCACATCACCGGCAATATGCGTAATTCGATTTTCGCCCTGGCTGTTTTCTTTGTCATCGGTCTCGCATTCCTGATGGTCACTGAAAAAAACAGAAGAAAAGAAAGTGTGAATGATCAGTTGCACAGTGCACAACAGGCTTGAATAAAAATATAAGGATTCACTAAATATTTTGCAACCACCTTCAGCTTAAACATATAGCAGGGTGAAATAAAAGCTCCCGCTATCCATCCTTAAGTCTTTCCTATATTTCCAGGAATGTAGCAATCGTCCTACAATCCTGCCAAACTCAAATCATTATCTTACGGCCCTGACAAGCTAAGGCAATCATTATGTTTAGCAGGATCATCTACTATCTGTTTATTATCCCGATATCATTCTTACCATTCCGGGCGCTCTACCTTGTGGCTGATCTCCTCTATCTTGTCCTGTATAAAGCAGCCGGATACCGGACCAGGGTCGTACGAAGCAATCTACAAAACTCATTTCCTGATAAGCCATTAGTGGACATCATGGTCATCGAAAAACAGTTTTATCATCACCTGTGTGACGTTATCGTTGAGACCTTCAAGTCTTTTAGCATCTCCGAAAAACAAATCCTGAAAAGAATGGTCCTCGAAAACCCGGAGTTGCTAAACAAGTACTTTGCAGACGGCCGCAGTTTGATACTGGTAGGTGGCCATTACAACAACTGGGAGTGGATCGCCACCTCCCTCAACCAACAAATCAAGCACAAAGCCGCCGCATTGTATACCCCTTTGTCCAATACTTTCTTCGAAGGGAAAATGCGCTCTACACGAGGTAAATTCGGACTCGAAATGGTACCTGTAAAAGCTACCAGTGAGTTTTTTGATCTCCGGAAAAACGAACTCACAGCAACTGTATTTGGTATTGACCAATCTCCGCGTAACCCGGATCGCTGCCACTGGATGCATTTCTTAAACCAGGACACTGGCGTCTTGTTTGGTGCAGAGAAATTTTCGAAAGAGTACAATTATCCCGTCCTCTACTGTACGATCAAAAAAATAAAAAGGGGGTATTATTCGTATCGCTTTTCCCAGGTCACCGACCAACCACAGTCGGAACCCCAGGGCGAAATAATCGAGACCGCTACCAAATTACTCGAAAGGGACATCATCGCCATACCACAGTATTGGTTATGGACACATAAACGCTGGAAGCATAAACGTATCAGCCCACAGCAAGCTATCTGATCTGATTACGCAGCTACTACTTCACCAACTTCCTCCTCCATTGCATACTCCAGCATCCTGTCAAGACTCATGTTCACGCCCTGGTCCCAGGCAAGGTTGAAGGCTTCATCACCAAGCAATTTATGCAACTGCATATTGGCATCGAGGATAATCGCATGCAAGTCATCCCATACTGGCAGTTGAGTTGTCTCTCTCAGATGGTCAACCGCGCCCATTAGCTTAACAGCATGCATATATCGCCCTTCGTTGATGGAAACCAAAGCCCATATTTCTATTGACCAGGCTAGTGCTTCATAGAAGTGGATCTGCTGACTCATCTGTATACTTTCCCGCAGGTATTTTTTTGCCTCACTGTTCCTCGCCATGACTTCACAAAGTGCAAATCCAGCCAGGCAGATGATGACGGAGATCGCATTTCCATCCTGCTTTGCCATTTCCATACTTTCTTCATAATATTTCCTGGCATCCGATAGCTTTCTCCCATCATAGATTGAATTCCTGCCCAATGCACTGAGGGCAAAACTGATTCCGGATGTCAACCCGATCCGCTTGTATCGCTCCAGACTGATCTGTAGCACGATCTCAGCATCCTCATGTTGATGAATGATGGTTTTGACTACCCCAACGATCAACGATGCCGTGGCTATTAATTCATCATCCGACTGCTGGCGAATCAGATCATAATACTTCACCAGTGAGGCATTGAAGGTCTCCATATCACGTTGCAGGAAAGCCATCGTCCCTACATTAGTAGCCAGCAAGGAAAGTGTGTAATCATCAAATTTTTCGTTACCGGCATGATACGCATACCATACTTTCTTCATCCACGTATATCCTTCCTTTGTATGTGCATTGACCCACCAAAACAACCAGAGTGTCCATGCCAATTCTGTCAGCTTCCTCAGTTCCTTTTTCTCCAGAAGGAAATCCATCACCTGCCGAAGGTTGTTATGCTCGTTTTCCAGGCACTTCAATAGGTTATTATGATCCACTTTGTTTTGCTGCAGCTTGATTCGTTGCAGGCAGTCATGATAAAAATCCGCTTGTTTCTCCTTAGCAGATTCGTACATATCAGTGGCTTTCAACTTGTCCATGCAAAACTCACGGATATACTCCAGCATCTGGAAACGCATCACAGCGCCCTCATCAATCTTGAATATAAGGCTCTTATCAATCAATGCGCCCAGCATGAAATAAAGCTCATCCGCTTCCATCCCCATGATGGATTCAATCCCATCGAGAGGGCACCCACTGTGGAAAATGCTCATGTGCATCAGGAGATTTTGTTCCCCTGCTGATAACAAATGAAAACTCCATGCAATAGTATTCCGCATGGTCTTCTGGCGATCCGGAATGTCCCTGAAGGTAGCTTTCAAAACATCAAGACTATTTTCCAGTTTTTCAAGCAACATTGCCGGACTAAATAAATTGATCTGACCTGCAGCAAGTTCTATAGCCAATGGCAATCCTTCCAGGCGATGACATATCCTGTAGATGATATCCTTGTTGTGCCCATCTATGGTGAAATAAGGTTGAATGGCCTTGGCTCGTTGGATAAACAGTTGCATGGCCGGTGGAAATTCTTCCTCCTCCTTTGGGCCTTCCGGATAGTTATCCGGCAAGGTAGGTACTGTATAGGTTTGTTCAAACGAAAGCGCAAGGCGTTCGCGACTCGTCACCAATATCTTGAGGCCGGGTGAAGCAAACAATAAATCTTCAAGCATGGATGAAGCATCGATGACTTGCTCAAAGTTATCAAGCACCAACAAAAAAGATTTCTCTTCGAAAAATAACTTGAGGCTTTCAAGCAGGTTACCGGACGATTTGAGGCCGAGATGATAACAAATGGTTTCTACGACAAGCTGATGATCCTTGACCGGCGCGAGCGGAACGAAGGCCGCACCATCCTTGAAATGATGTTTGGCTCTGTCGGCAACTTCGATGACCATCCGGGTTTTCCCTATTCCTCCAGGACCTGACAAGGTCACAAGCCTTGACCCTGTCCTTTGCAACAGCGCCAGTACTTCCGTCACATTTTTCTCACGGCCTATGATCGGGCTAGGAAAGGAAGGGATGGAGTCAAAAAATTTATGATCTGGTGTTTCACTTCCATTTAGCATAGCCAGATTAAATCGTTCAGTCAGCAGGATAGCCAGGTCATTGATGATTAGATTGCCGAGTTCCCTGGCATTGGTAAATGTCTTATAGGATACTTTATCATCTTGCTGGATACGCTTGATCAATTGTGTGAGCCGTTCTTCACGATGCCCTTCGCTCTGCTTGATATAGATCAGTTTTGGCATATTGCCGGACAGGTTGTATTCATCCTCAAGGCCTGATACGGTTTCTCCAGGTGCCACCCATCCATAACGCTCCCAATAGATACCAACAAAAATCTGGCTTTGGGCAAGGTATTGGCGATACAGGTTGCGCGGCGCATGTGGTCGCGCCCCCATCTCAAACATCACCGGGGTCAGGTGAATATGCTGGATGGCTTGCTTGACGGCTATGCGCTCCTCAGCCAGCTCCTGTAATGTAGAACTCACGAATACCCGTAATCGTTGATCAGGGGTCAGAATCGTTGTACTTAAATTTTCCATGATAAAAAGTGGTGTGGTGTAAAAACTAAAAAGTCGGGGTTAAAGATTAATTCCATGCTTTATTGGTGAATACATCCCCATAGATGGCAGATGGATTGGAAGCTAACTCGTGGAGAAAGTGACTCAAAGTAACCGGTTTGAGGTTGGTAGCCTTATGCGATCCCGGTTTCTCTTTAGCCAGGCGGGCCTGGAGTTCGGGTTGCTGGTGGCATCCTACAAATCCCAGGATCATGCAGAAAAGGAGAATTATGTTTTTCATGTTAAAAGATTAGCATTTTCTAATACGATGGACATCCCATATGCCCGTCTTTGATGGCACAAAGATGCTCCTGTAGTATAAGTGCTACAAGTTGAAAGATGATGAAGTGCCAATATTGCTGTATGAATTGAGGAATGAAATGGAAGAAGGGATTCAAAATAAAAAATGGAAGGGGGTTCAAATAAAAATGAAAGGGGTTCAAAATTTGAACCCCTTCCATTTTTTATTTTCCCCGGTTGCTGAGCGTAGCCGAAGCATCACTTATTTCCCCATCCATTCCTTAAATGCGGTAACTTTTTCCCTACTGACCAGGGCTTCTTTGTCAATAACAGGCTTAAGGTTGAGTTTTAACCGGTTGCCGAAATAATCGTGAATCTGATCAATGCTCTTGGCGGAGACCACAAAGGCACGGTTGATTCGAAAATACTGGTCAGGATCAAGCATATGCTCCAACTCATCCATGGTATAGTCTATGATATATTTTTTGTCATCAAAGGTTTTAAAGAAATTGACACGGTCATCGCTGAAGAAATAGGCAATCCTGTCCATCTCAATAGACAGCAGCTTCTGCGCATGCTTGACCAGGAATCGTTTCCGGTATTCCTTGTGCTGGAGTGTTTCTTGTAATTCCTTGACCAGTGCAGAGATCTGAGGATCTCCGGGCTTCTCGGATTTAAACGTTTCCTTCATCTGCCGGAACTTAGAAATAGCTGCTTCCAGCTCTTCTTTCTGTATTGGCTTGAGCAGGTAATCGACACTGTTGACCTTGAACGCTTTTAATGCATACTCATCATAACTGGTCGTAAAGATCACGGGGCTTTTCACCTGGGTCAGGTTGAAGATCTCAAAGCTCTGTCCATCTGCAAGCTCGATATCCATCAGGATCAGGTCTGGACGGGGATTGGCTTGCAACCACTCCACAGCGGTCTCGATGCTGTCTGCCGTGCCCACCACCTCAAGGTCCGTGTCAATAGCCTGCAGCGTCTTTTGCAGTTTCTTTACCGCGAGTTCTTCGTCTTCAACTATAAATATTTTCATGGTCCTGTGTTTTATCTTTCAAAGGAAATGGATATCCATATTAAGATGTGACAAATATGCCATCTGCCAGTGATGCCCGCAATGCTGATGTGCATCAGTTGGCAGTATAGCTGCGCCAACCGCGCATACAGGGGTATGAATTGTCCCTGCATCCTCATGAGAGTGTTGGTATCTTGACGCTAAACTGGTCGGCTGTTTCCTCAATAGTGACATCCATACGATTGAGCAGCCTGTATTTCTCCCTGATATTGGCCAGGCCGATACCGGTTGATTCTACAGTTGATTTTGCTTTTTTACGCAGATTGTTTACAATCGTCAGGTACCCATCTGGTGTCGACCTGATGACCACCTGGACAGGTTGATGCTTGCTTATTATGTTGTGCTTGACAGCATTCTCTACCAACAATTGCAGGCTGAGGGAAGGTATTTCCTTATCCTTCACGGCAGGGTCAATCTGAAGATCCAGCCTGAATCCTTCAGCGTAACGGGTCTCCAGCAACCTGGCATAGGACCTGATAAATTTACTTTCCTCCTCTACTGTACTCATTCCGCTTTCATTGTTGCGCAAGAGGTAGCGGTATACTTTACTCAGCTCATCAAGAAATTTTTCAGCCTGATCTTTATCTTCGGTGATGAGGGAAGACAACGTATTGAAGCTATTGAATAGAAAGTGGGGATTGACTTTCTCCTTGAGCACATCAAATTCCTGTTGCAACTGTAATTGCTCGATCCTTTCCTTTTCGGACACCGCTTCCTTGACTTTCTCGATGATGTAAATCACTTCCCATAGGGATTCAAATATGATATTGACCCCAAGCCCTACGAGGTAGCCATACTTGAGATCGTTTTCCTGTATGCTGTAACCACTTAGGTGAAATATGTGAAAGGTCAGCAGGATCAGCAGGATGGAAGGGGTCATGACCAGCAGATTGATGGCTACTTTGTAGATGACTCTTTCCCTTGTCTGCCTGAGTGAAGGGTATTTGGTGATCAGGTAATAATCATAGACATAGTGAGCCCGCCATGACACATATCCAATGGCATAGATTACAGGATAAGCGACAAGCCAGATGTCCAGTTCATGCCACAGGCGGTCCTGGTACATGATATAGCACAAGGCAAGTGTGATGAAAGGCATCGATAGTACAAAGCCCATGACCTGGTACCTCGGAGGCACCGGTAGTTTGAAGGAAAAGCTCATACGAAAGTGCTTTCAGGTTCAAATAATGGCAGCACGATCATCCGCTGATCCGCAGATTCCATGACCTCTATTTCCTTCATGTTCATCAGGCGGTACTTGGTGATGAGGTTATCTAATCCCTCATCCAGGTTGAGGTTCTGGACGATTATCTTTTCATGCAGCGAGTGCGTGATGATGAGCCTGTCCTGTTCATCATTGGCAATACGGATATTCAGCGGTGCCTTTTTACTCAAGGCATTGGTATAGATGATATTCTCCAGGATCACATGGAGGCTCAACGGGGGGATACGCTTTGAGAGCATCTCGTTGGAGAGTTGCACATCTGCCTTGACGGCGGCACCAAACCTCGCCCTGGTGAGGTAAAGATAGGAGTACGCAAATTTCATTTCCTCTGCTAAAGGCACCAGGTATTCATCATCACCTCTGAGCAGGTATCGGTGCACCTTGGTCATTTCGTCGAGGAACTTTTCAGCCTCCGTTTCATTTTCCTGGATCAATCCGGAAAGGGTGTTGAAACAGTTAAATAAAAAATGGGGATTGATCTGCCCTTTCAGGCCCAGGAGCTTGCTGCGTTGATATGCATTCTTGAGTTTCTCACTTTCTGACAGGGAGTTTTTCCAGTTCTCCCAGTTGGCCATGCCCTCGTTGATAAACGTGATCACTGTACTCATGATACATCCATAGAGAATAGCCCACCACTCCATATCAGGCCGGGGGACGCAACCCAGTCGGATCACATTTGTAAAAATGTAGAAAGCCCCGTACACCGCACCGATATTCATCAGATAGAAAAAAGGCAACATGAGCCTGACCCGCTTAAACAGGTCTCCCGCTGCAGGATTACGGTTTTTGATCACCACCGCAATGGAACCGAATACTCCGTAAATCACGAAAAAGTAAACACAACTGGTCGCGAAACTCTTGAGGAAACAAGGAAGTGAACCAAAGATGCACGTGCCAAAAATCAGCAGGTTCATAAACAGGATGTAGGGCACCACGACCCATACGAAAACCACCGGTTCCTTACTGCTGTAACGCTTGATCGGCATCAGGCTAAGGTAACCAATAGCTTGTCCTGTCACTGCTCCGGCGGGATGAACTGCCAGAAAAAAGGGTGAATTGACAAAAACTAAGGATGAACTGCTTGCTCAATTCGAACCCCAATCCTCAATCCTTTTCATTCAGGATGATAGGTATATTCTTTCCTGCAGGCATGATGATGATCTTGGCATTTGGAGAAAGGGCGATTTCCTTATTGGCCTTGATCATTTCATATTGGAGTTGCTTGTCACTGAGCCCCGTGCTCAGGATGCGCTGGTAATCCGCTATGCCCTGGGCTTCGACTCGCTTGCGTTCAGCTTCCTGCTTTTCCTTTTGAAGGACAAAAGTCATCTTCTGGGCGTCCTGCTCTGCATTGATCTTTGATTCTATCGTAGCCTTGACAGACTCGGGTAGCATGATATTTCGCACTAGCATGGACTCAAGCTCCAGGCCTCTTGAAGCAAATTCAGATTTTACTCCTTCAAAAATCCGGTTTTGAAACTCGTCCCGCTTGGTTGAATACAATGACACGGCATCATAGTACACCGCATTATCTCTCAACTTAGTCCGGACCATCGGACGAACTATGATATTTTTATAATCTGTACCTATTTCCTTCAATATCTGAGGGGTCTTGTCTGGTCTGACCCGGTACAAAACTGTCACATCGATGACTACTTCAAGACCATCCTGGGAAAGCACCCGGATCGCATCATCTCCAGCCTTCTCCCCTTCATCATGCACACCTGACATGGTATAATTCTGGGTCTTGGTATCAAAATGAGTCACCTTGACGAGAGGGTTGACAAAATTGAGGCCCGGCTCAAGTGTATTGGTCTGAACTTTGCCAAACAACGATTGAACACCAATATTACCTGCATCTATCTGCACAATTGCAGATGAAAGTAATCCGATGAGGACAAGTACTACTCCGATAGCCTTTCCGAGGGCATGATACTTATACCAGGGAGATGGGCCTTTACCGGCCAACTGGATAGCCGCAAACAACAGAATGCCAATTAAAATCAGTGCCATAACGCAATATTTTCTTGAAAATCTTTCGTTGAAGGTACAGCTATTTACAGCCATAAAAGAAGCGAAAGAATCGCATGGTCATCAGTCTGTCGGAACACTTGGATGAGCTTAAAATTACATCCGGGATGCAGAGGAGAAATGTCGTTTGGCTGGATACTTCCAAATGATTTGCACATCAGGTAAAGGACATGACCACCTCCAATCATAGAAAACCAATATATACCTGATGTTGCACCCACAAGCATCCCTTATGTACTGTGTTATAGTTTATAAAACGGCATAATATGTTAAGGTTTCAATAACTATGGTTTAAAGAGTAAAGCTATCCCTGCGGGAATGCTTAAATTTGCCGCACATAACCACTAATAAACTACACAAATGAAATCACTCTTAGTCGCAGCATTTGTAATTGCCCATTTATCCGCTGGTGCCCAGATCTATGTTCCCCTGAAAATAGTCAAAGGAGTCGCTACCTTTCAAGCCACGGCTGAAACCAGGCTAAATGCTGAAGAAATCCATAAGCGGACCGTAGCATGGATGGAAAAGACCTTTCTGGCTGAACAAGTAGTCACCCTTGATACCCCGGCTAAGATTACAGCAAGGTATTTTCAGGACTATGCCAACGACACATGGTCCGACCGGTTTGAACACATGTTACAAATAGATATCATAGATAATCACGCGATATTCACCGTGACAGATACCAAACTCGGCCTGATCCGTGATGGGGAATGGAAGCAAAATCTCGCCAAGATGAGGGTGATGTTTGAGCAAGGTGTCAATGAATTATTCTGGGCTTATGAAGCAAGCCTGAACCAACCGGCTGGAAAAGAATAATAATTGAATGACTCTTTCCAGGTGGCGGTCCACAGCCCACATTTGGAATACATTCACACAAATACACCCCGACGGAGGCTTTTTCCCGTATCTTTGAGACCTTAAATCATACTGATAATGGCTACTTTCTTATTTCTTAGTCTTCCAGGTGGCATGGAATGGGTGATCATCCTCTTCGTTGTCCTCCTGTTGTTTGGAGGTAAAAAAATCCCGGAATTGATGCGCGGCCTTGGAAAGGGCATCAGGGAATTCAACAATGCCCGCAACAGCATCGAATCTGAAATCAAGGAAGGTATGCGCGAATCTGAGCGCAAAGCCATTGAAGAGAGCAAGAAAGAGGCTTAAACCTCTCTTTGCTTCCTTTGATCCTTCCACTATTGATGCACAGGTTTCTCCTGGCTTATCCTTCGGATTTGGATTTCTACATTCAGATCAACTTTTGTAAAAAGCATCCTTTTTACAACCATTAACATTATTTTTATGCCCCTCCGGGACTTAAAAGAAATACAGTACTGCCGGATACCGGTTTTCAATATCTATTTGAATATGAAAAACAGATCGATCTTATTGTTCCTGACCATTCTCCTGACCTCTGTGCAGGCCCTTCAGGCTCAGAAATTTGGGTACATCAATTCCGCTGAACTTATTCAGATCCACCCCAAGGTGGCTACTGCCAACGCTGACCTCGAAACCTTCCGTAAAAGCGTAATGGATCCTTTCGAAGCCAAGACAAAAGCTTTTCAATCTAAAGCTACCTTCTTCATGGAGGAAGTCAATGCCGGCACCTTATCAAAAGTGACTGCCCAGACTCGCCAGGAGGAACTACAGAAAGAACAACAAGACCTCCAGACCGAGCAACAACAAATCGAATTTTCGATCATGCAAAAACGCGAAGCCCTGCTCCAACCTATCCTTACGGAGATCGATAGTGTCATCCAGGTCATCGGTAAAGAAGGCAAGTACACCATGATCTTTGATACCAGTGTACAAGGTGCATTGCTCTACACACAGGAAAGTGATGATCTCACTGAAGCCGTTACCGCAAAGATTAAAGGCTGAAAGTAAGGCGAAGGCTGAGGCTAAGAAATAAGAAGGCTTTCCGGCATCATCGGGAGGCCTTTTTACTTGGCGAGCGCCTGTACCGTCTCCCAGTGGACCATTCCGATATAATTGGTCTGATCAAACACCAGCACAAGAGGTAGCTTATGGTGTTGCATGAGGTTGTATAACTGCCCGGCTGACAAATCCGGAGGCACTGCTGCGGGAGCGGGAATAATCCATGCGTCAATCAGGCTGTCAGGCAATGGTGGCGGGTTACCCAACAGGCGATCCGCGGAGATATATCCCGCAGGAATCCCTGGACGTGACCATACTATATAACTTGAATCTTTCTGATTCCTGACCATCTCCCTGGCTTCAACCATGCGCTGACCGGCAAACAACATATACTGCAGAGGCTCCATGATATTGATGACCCTGAGAGTGGCCATCTTCGTCTGCTTGAGTAATACCTGATATTCCTGTCTTGCGGCAAAAAAGATAAACACCCCGATCAGGGTAAGGGTAGGCTGAGCACGAAATATCCCAAGGGCAAACATGCTGATAGCAATCCCTTGTCCGGTATAGGAGGCAATCTGTGTAGCCCTTGTCCTGTCCAGTTTCAGTGAAAGCAGACTGCGCAACATCCGGCCGCCATCCATTGGAAATGCAGGCAGGAGATTAAATGTACCGAGGTAGCCATTGGCCAGCATGATCACCTTGAAATAGGAACCTGCCTCACGCTCAAAATCCCAGAAGGACAACGAAAAAATGGGAAGATTTTCTCCCTTAAATAATAAGAACCCGATCCAGATCAAACCGACAATAACAAAATTGACTGTAGGCCCGGCAATCGCTACCCAGAATTCCTGTCCCCGACCTTCCGGCATACGTTCGAGTCTCGCGATTCCACCTATAGGGGTCATCATGATATCAAAAGTCTGGACACCAAATTTGCGCGCAGCAAGTGCATGTCCAAACTCATGCAGGATCACACAAAAGAAAACACTGAGGACGATTCCTATTGAAATCAGCACAAACGCAGCACCATTGCCACCGCGACTCGTTTCATAGGCCACCCAAAGCAAGAGCAATCCAAAACTCCAATGGATCTTCACAGGGATACCTGTCACTGTAGCAAGATGAAGTGATCCCTTCATGTGGTGCGTTTCAGATTTTAATGGATGTGACTTTGCCTTGCCCTATGCCTTCTGAAGAGAAGGCTGCATTGGCTGGTAAAGTTCGCCCTTCAGCAAAGCCCTTGATATCACCAGGCGCTGAATTTCACTAGTGCCTTCATAAATCTGCGTGATCTTGGCATCCCGCATCAGGCGCTCCACATGGTACTCTTTTACATATCCGTATCCTCCATGGATCTGGACTGCTTCAATAGTGGCTTTCATGGCTACTTCAGAAGCAAAAAGTTTTGCCATTGCGGCTGCAGTACCAAAATCCATTTTGAGATCTTTCATCTTTGCGGCCCTGTAGACCAACAACCTTGCGGCTTCGATCTCCGTAGCCATATCTGCCAGCTTGAAGGAGATGGCCTGATGGGTCATGATCGGCTTTCCAAACGTAGTGCGTTCCTGGGCATACTTGAGCGCAAGTTCATAAGCACCTGCTGCAATACCAAGTGCTTGTGCAGCTATACCTATTCGACCGCCATCCAGTGTGGACATGGCAAACTTAAACCCAAATCCATCTTCACCTATGCGGTTTTCCTTTCCGACCTTGACATCACTATACATGATAGAGTGGGTATCCGAAGCACGGATACCCATTTTGTCTTCTTTTGCTCCAATCGAAACTCCGGGGAATGCTCTTTCGATGATGAGGGTATTGATCCCTTTATGTTGCAATTCGCGGTGACTCTGGGCCATCACCAGGTGAATGGCTGATTTACCACCATTGGTGATCCAGTTTTTAGTCCCATTGACCAGGTAATGGTCGCCTTTATCCTCTGCTATGGTGCGTTGGCTAGTGGCATCACTTCCGGCTTCCGGCTCAGACAGACAGAATGCACCTATAATCTCGCCTGTGGCCAACCTGCTCAGGTAGCGTTGCTTTTGGTCTTCATTGCCATATTTCTCCAGGCCCCAGCAAACAAGGGAATTGTTGACAGACATGATGACAGAGCAACTGGCATCGATCTTGGAGATTTCCTCCATCGCCAGGACATAAGAAAGGGTATCCATACCGCCACCGCCATACTCCGGACTGACCATCATGCCGAGGAAGCCCATTTCCCCCATCATTTTTACTTGCTCGGTAGGATAGATCATATCCCTATCCCTTTCAATAACTCCCGGGAGGAGTTGGTTCTGGGCAAAATCACGTGCAGCTTCCTTGACAGCCTGCTGGTCTTCGGTCAGTATAAAATCCATGGTGCAAAAGTATAAAAAAGGCGGAGGCTACGGCTAAGGCTAATCGAAGGTAATTTTTCAAATGTAGAGACCCGATTAATCGCGTCTCTACATTTGAAAAATTCCTCCTGGGGCTTTATGGCCTAGCCTTCTTCAATGATATCGAGGATAGTCCGAAATGCCACAAACTTCCCGTCAAAGAGCACCTTGTGCTTTTGCTGCAGCCCGGGTGCGTGTTCGCGCGTATAGATGTCAAACAATTCGGGACTCGGACAGGTATACTGCGTAGCATAAGTGAATCCTTCCTCATCATCATAGCCTTCGAGATGGAGGAATCGGAAGGATTTGAAGCAAGCGGTTTCCATGACTTCAGGGATGTGCTCTTCGCGCATCCACCTGACCCAAACCTCCCTTACATCAGGAGATATCTTGATCGTGACATTGTAGATGAGACCTGCCATATTATTTTACGACTAGTATTGGAATGCTGACCCGGTGGCGGACAGCATTGATGGTGGTCCCAAAGATAAGGTCTTTGATACCACGATGACCGTGAGCACCAAGCACCAGCAAATCTGCGCCATATTGGTTTGAAATCTCCGGGATGACCTTTTTAGGATTCCCAAATCCAAGGGCGACGGTATTGATATATCCCTGGCCGCTGAGTTCGTCCGAATACAATTTCAATCCCGCCCTGTCCTGCTCCGTCTCATAATCCTCAATATCTCCCTGTAGCATGATGGCCCCGGCTGATTCCACCACATGAATCAACAGGTATTCAGCGGCAGTACCACCTTGTGCCACCGCATGGCTTATTGTCTTCTTATCCATGGATGAAAAATCAACACATATAGCAATCCGCTTGTGTGCATAAGGGATGATCGGCTGGAGATCGGGTGATATGGCATGCGGCAATCTGGCTTTTGCCCTGAGGCTCTTATCAATCAAAGGTTTAAAAATAATATAGAGCAACAGGATTCCTGCGCCACTTGCCAGGGGGACTACAGTAACCCATAGCCAGAAGGGATCGGATGCAGCAATGATCCAGCCTTTAATGGTTTCATAGACCAGCCTGACGTTGAGCATGATGATGACCAGGGCGCATGTCCAGGCGAGGACCTGTACATATTTCTTGATGACAAATTCCTTCATCTTCCTTTTATCGCTACAGAAATGAATCAGCGGTACAATGGCAAAACCCAGTTGCAGGCTTAGGATTACCTGGCTCAGGACAAGCATATCCCCAGTTGCACTTTCTCCCAATATCGAAATGGTAATGATCGCCGGAACGATGGCAATGAGCCTCGTCAGGAGGCGTCTCAGCCAGGGGGCAATGCGCAGGTTGAGATATCCTTCCATTATGATCTGCCCGGCAAGCGTGCCGGTGAGGGTTGAACTCTGTCCTGAAGCGATCAGCGCGATGGCAAAAAACAAAGGAGCTATGGTGGTGCCAAGCAGTGGCGCAAGAAACTGATGGGCTTGTTCGATTTCTGCTACTTCAAAGAGCCCGTTTTTGTAAAACACAGAAGCTGCGAGAATAAGGATCGCCGCATTGACAAAAAAGGCGAGGTTGAGTGCGATCGCGGAATCTATAATATTAAACCTGATGGCCTTCCTGGTTTCATCCGGTGTGCGTTGAAACTTCCTGGTCTGCACCAGCGCAGAATGAAGGTATAGGTTGTGAGGCATGACGGTTGCACCAATGATTCCAATGGCGATATAGAGCGCTGCATAATTTGGCAGTGAAGGGATAAACCCGGTCGCAACTTCACTGAGGATCGGCTTGGCAAGGAACATCTCTACCATAAAGGAAATCCCGATGATCGCGATGAGGGAGATCACAAATGCCTCCATCTTGCGCATACCCACATTGATCAGGAAAAGGAGTAAGAAAGTATCCAGCACCGTAATGCTGACACCATAGATAAGCGGAAGCCCAAAAAGCAACTGAAGTCCGATAGCCATACCAAGGACTTCGGCGAGGTCACATGCTGCTATGGCGATTTCAGCGAGGATATAGAGAAAGAAATTGATCGGCCGGGAATAGTTTTCACGTGAGGCCTGCGCAAGGTCCCTGCCCTGCACAATACCTAGCCGGGCACTAAGACTTTGCAACAGCAGCGCCATGAGATTGGACATCAACAGGACCCATATGAGTTTATATCCAAACTGGGAGCCACCTGCAATGTCTGTCGCCCAGTTGCCCGGATCCATATACCCCACACTCACGAGATAAGCAGGGCCTGCAAAAGCAAACAACTTCTTCCAGAATCCTGCGCGGCTTTTTACCTCTACGGTGGAGTGAACTTCGCCTAGTGACACTGATGGTTTTTCGGTTTTTATGTGTAACATATTCGTGAAATGATTTTATGCCATTGGCTTGACCAGGATATGTTCAGCTACCTGACCTGAAAGGACCACATCATCTCCTTCCATGTGCAGCAGCAAGCCATGATCGTAACCGTCAATTGTCAGGACCTGGACTATTTTTCCTATGTTCAGACCTTTGTCGTTGAGGTGTTTTAAAAAAGGGCTGTCATCCTCCTTTACGCCTATGATCATTCCTGATTGGCCAGCCGTGAGGGTGGAAAGGGGTATCTGGGCCCGTAGGGTATACCTGCCCTGCTCATTGGGAATCGGGTCACCATGAGGATCAAATTTGGGGTGGCCGAGGAAGTTGTCCAGGCGCTCAATGAGTCGTTCTGACTGGATATGTTCGAGTTCTTCAGCGATTTCATGGACTTCATCCCAGGTCATACCCAGGGACTGTACCAGGAAGACCTCCCATAGCCTGTGTTTCCTGACCAGGCTGGTCGCTACCCGCTGGCCTTCTTCTGAAAGAGATGCCCCTTTGTAGCGCTGGTAGGTGATCAACTCCTTGTCTGACAGCTTTTTGAGCATATCAGTCACGGAAGCTGCGGAGGTGTCGAGCTGGGCAGCGATCGCATTGGTGCTCACCGTCCCATCAGGGGATCCCGAGAGCTTCAGGATCGCCTTGAGGTAATTTTCTTCTGCATAGGATAATCCCATGCCGCAAAGAAAAGGAATTATTAGATAATATGAAAATATTTTTTAGATTAATCTAAATTTGACTATCAGCTATCAGCTATCAACTACCAGATGGGTGAGTGAGGGTGTGGGAGTGGGAGTGAGTTTTTCGTGAGACGTCAGTCGTTAGACGAGAGAGTATTTAGGGCATGGTGAAACTTGGGGGACAAACTGATAGGCATTTTCTGTGCTACTTGGTCTTATTTGTATGTCTCATCTCACAACTCACAACTCACAATTCACAATTCATACTTCGACTCCGCTCAGTACAAGCAACATTCACAATTCACGATTGACGATTCACGACTCACGATCCTTTTTTCGCTCTTCGTTTTTCACTTTTAGTTTTTCACTTTAATATCCCCGTCATCCTGTACATAGATCACAGACACTGCGGCGCAGAACATAAAAATCCCGCTCATGACGATCGCATAGATGGCCTGGTCATTGTAGATGCTATGGACGATCGGTCCACCAAATACGCCGTTGACGATCTGGGGAAAGGTGATAAAGAAATTGAAGATGCCCATATATACACCCATCTTTCCGGCCGGAATACTACCCGCCAATATCGCATAAGGCATCGCCAGTATGCTGGCCCAGGCTATACCAACCCCGACCATGCAAAAGATAAGCGTGTTGGGATCCTCCACGAAAAAGATAGAGATCAGGCCAGCTGCCCCACAGAGTAATGAAAATGCATGAGTCAATTTACGGCCAATCTTTTTTGCTATCGAAGGAAGTAATAAGGCATAGAGCGCACTGACCAGATTATATACCCCAAATATGATCCCAACCCAGTTGCCCGCCTCACGGAAGGTGTCACTGGAGGTATCTGAATTGGGAAGATGATAGATATGTGTCGCGATGGCCGGTGTGGTAAATACCCACATGCCAAATAAGGCAAACCAGCTAAAAAACTGGACCAGTCCGAGTTGTCGCATGGTCTTGGGCATTTGCCTGAAATCGGCGAGGATCTGTGCAAGACCATGCTTCTGCTTATCAGTGGCACCATGGTATTGCTCATACTCCGCAGGTGGATATTCCTTTGCAAAAATCATAGTCACCATGATGGCCAGGAAGAAAACGATCGCCCCTACATAAAACGAAAAAATCACGTTGTCAGCCACATGGCCAGGAGGTGCAGAAGCTGAGACATGAAACCAATTGGCCATCATCCATGGCAACCAGCTACCTACGACAGCCCCTATACCAATCAGGAAAGTCTGGATAGAGAAACCCATCGTCCTCTGCTTGTCCGACAGGTTGTCAGCCACCAATGCCCTGAAAGGCTCCATAGATACATTGATGCTTGCATCCATGATCATCAGCATACCGGCACCAATCAACAATGCTGACTTGCCCGCGAGGAAGACCCCGGAGTTGGGCAGCAAGACCAGCGCGATACAACACAGGATAGTACCTGTGAGGAAATAGGGCTTCCTCCGTCCCAGCCTGTTCCACGTCCGGTCACTGTAATGTCCGATCAATGGCTGTACGATCATGCCGGTGATAGGTGCTACCAACCAGAACCAGCTCAGGTTGTGTACATCAGCCCCGAAATTTTGAAGGATAGAAGATGCATTGCTGTTTTGCAGGGCAAAGCCAAACTGTATCCCCAGGAAGCCAAAGCTCATGCTCCAGATCTGCCTGAAGGAGAGGGAAGGTTTTTGTTTCGTCATGTTTTGTGAATCTCTGCCTAATGTAGTAAAATTTGAACCGGCCGCAAATTGCGACCGGTCAGCAAATCCTTTCTCACAACTCACAATTCACAACTCACAAAAACCAGCAGACCCAGTCTGCGGGAATCATTAGCTCTTCACTGGCAGTGTTTCCGAAAGCCACTTATAAAACTCCCGCTGCCAGACCAACGCATTCTGTGCTGACAGCACCCAATGGTTTTCTTCAGGAAGATAAAGCAATCTTGCATTCAACCCCTTGAGTTTGGCGGCCTGGAAGGCAGATAAGCCTTGCTCCACCGGCACGCGGTAATCCCTACCCCCTTGAACGATCATGATAGGGGTATTCCATTTGTCAACATAGTTGACCGGGTTAAATTTCTTGTACGTCTTTTGCGCAGCTTTATTTTTCAGGTCCCAGTATGGGCCTCCCCAATCCCAGTCCACGAAAAACAACTCTTCGGTAGTACCATACATACTACGCATATCAAAGATCCCGTCATGGGCAATAAAGGACTTAAACCTGCCTTCATGAATACCTGCCAGCATAAATACTGAATAGCCACCGTAACTCGCTCCAACTGCTCCAAGCCTGTCTTTATCAACATAGGGCTCTTTGCTCACCGCATCGATGGCAGAGAGGTAGTCTTCCATTGCCTGGCCTCCATGATCCTTGCTGATCTCTTCGTTCCATGCAGTACCATGCCCAGGCATCCCCCTGCGGTTTGGGGCTACAACGATATATCCGTTTGATGCCATCAACTGGAAGTTCCAGCGGAAAGAATAAAACTGCGTCAACGCAGATTGCGGTCCTCCCTGGCAATATAGCAGCGTAGGATATTTCTTGGTGGAATCAAAATCGGGTGGATAGATCACCCATACCAGCATATCTTTCTTGTCGGTAGTCTTGACCCATCTTCTTTCAGTCCTGACCATCTGTATCTTCTTATAGGCATCATCATTGACATGCGTCAGTTGCTTCATCGAACCATCCGCGAGGTTTACTGTATACAACTCTGCGGCATGATTCATATCCGTCCTGGAGACGACAAGGGTTTGCTTAGACTGCCCAACGATTCCGGTGACATCAAAGTCGCCAGAGGTCACCTGCCTGATCACCGGAGGTGTGGCAGTCAAGGGAGAAGCTACGGGCACATCAAACAATTGTAATGTTCCATTGACCGGTGCCGTAAAATAAATATGCATCCCATCCAAAGACCACCTGTAGCTCTCCACATGGAGATCATCACGATGGGCAGTGAGATTGATAT
>WBZX01000824.1_pt1 | contig 25935 bp, 19 predicted proteins | sample 5204211 | NCBI WGS metagenome assembly WBZX01 (sample SAMN12344362, study PRJNA552823) | activated sludge metagenome | biome: Activated sludge suspended growth; feature: Nitrification reactor; material: Wastewater; isolation source: activated sludge from nitrification reactor of wastewater... | reverse complement strand
TGCTGCTTCTGCGACGCGAGGGCCGCGAGCATCAGCGGCTGCCCGTTGTAGGTCTTCGGCAGCCGCGACAGCGGCACGACGTACGCGATCATCCCGGCCATCAACCGCTCCTCGTAGCCACGGGGAAGGTTGCGCAGGATCGCCTTGCGAATCGTCGCGATCGCGTCGCGACGATCGGCGGGCAGCGAGGCCAGGTACTCGTCGACGGATGCTCTCGGGCTCGACGCCATCGCGTCCGAGGATATCAGGGGTCGCTGCGATCAGACCCCGAAGCCGCAGGTGTCGAGCGAGAGGTACTGCGGGACTGCGAGGGTCACGGTGGCGTCGAACACGACCGGCTCGTCGTCGGGTGGCAGCAAACTGACGTGCAGGGTCGCTTCGACGCCGTCCACCATGTGCACGTCGGTGAGGGCATCGGGCAAGAGCATCGCGATGCCGACCGTGTTGAAGCCGCCGTCGGGCTCGCCGATGCCACCGCAGCCGACGTACACCGGGTAGCCCTGGGCTTCGTAGAAGTGGCCCGTCGGCGAGAGGTCGTCGAAGCCAGGGACGTCGAACGTGACGTCGTACATCACGTAGTCGTCGACCGGCAGGAAGCCGCCCTGATCGGTCTGCAGGAAGAACATCAACGCGCCCTGGCCCCCGCACTCCATCGTCAGCGTGGCGCCGAGCGGCTCGCCGAGGTTGCCGAGGTCGAACCACGGGCCGTCTTGGCCGGGCTTCTCGGAGAGGCCGCAGGGTAGCTCGCCGGTGGTCGAGTCGGTCGCGCTGGTGTCCGAGATCGTGCTCGACTCGGTCTCGCCGGTGGTCGCGACCGTGGTGCTGCTCGCCGATGTGGCGGCCGAGGTCGAGGCCGAGCTCGATGCGGACGTCGACGCCGACGAAGTGCCGGACGCGGTCGCCGAGCCGGTGCCGCCGGAGCTGTCGCCCGAATCTGCGTTGCCCTCCGAGCCACCCGTCTCGCCACACGCCGCGGACATGCTGGTGCCGATCATTGCGGCGCACGCCATCCAGCTCGAAACCCTACGACCAACCCAACGACTCATCCATACCATCGACCAGAACCTTGCCCGGATCCGTGGCGCAGTCAAGCGACAGGGGCGTTGCGTGAACCCACGCCGCGCGTGCGCGATTCATCGCCGTCGACGGCGAAGGAACCACAGGGCTGCGGACATGAACCCCGCCCAGGCCGCGCCGCGCTCGGGTGTCGAGGCCTGGAGACCGCAGGCGCAACCGGCCTGAGGGTTGGCGATCTCGCGCGGTGCCGCGACGGGCACTCCCACTGCGTTGGCGGAGAGGTCGCGCGCGGGCGCGCCATCGGTTGCAGTGGCGGCCGCGGTTGCCGTGGCGGTGGCAGTCGCGCTCGCAGTGCCGGTGACGCCGAGCTCGGCGAGCAGTGCATCGGCGTGCTCGACTGCATCCAGCTGCCACAGCAGGTAGCGCACGTCGACCATGACGTTACGTGAGCGTTCGGGGCTGTAGCCGAAGTCGCCCGCGATGTTCTCCCAGACGCGATCGAAGTTGAGCCCGACCCAGCGGCCTTGCCCGTCGATCACGGGGCTGCCCGAGTTGCCGCCGGTGGTGTCGGCGTTGGCGAGGAACGCGACCGGCACGTCGTGCAGCTGCGGATCGGCCCATCGTGAGTGCGCGCTGGTGGTCGCGGCGGCGAGCAACTTCGCCGGAGCATCGAAGGGCGCGACCCCGGTGTGCTTCGCGACCAGCCCCGTGACCGTGGTCTGCGGCGTGGCGAGCAGGCCCTCGCGCGGCACATAGCCCTGCACGGTCGCGTACGACAGCCGCAGCGTGCTGTTGGCGTCGGGGTACACCGGGCCGGTGCGCAGCGCCTGCAGGGCCGCGAAGTAGCGTGGGCCCGCAACCAGGAGGATGCCCTCACGCCGGTGCTCGCGTCGGTCGGCGGCCTCGATCGCCGGCAGGAGGGCGCGTGCGAAGGCGATCATGGGATCGCGCTCGCGCGCGACGACCTCCCAGTCGGCGTCCCACAGGCCCTTCACGAAGCCTTCGTCGACCACGCGGGTGCGCAGCAGCCCGCCGATGTCGGTGACGCGACGATCGGTGAACCGCTGCGCGGCCGGCAGCGCTTCGACGCGACGCAGCACCGCGGCCAGCAGCGCCGCGTCGACGTCGCGGTCGAAGTCTCGCATGCGCCGGGTCTGCGCCGACCACAGCTCGGCGGCGCGACGATCCATGTAGGCCTCGTCGCGCTCGAGGTCGGGCTTGCGGCGCTCGCTGGCGCGGCGCACCACGTCGATCGCGATCGCGAGCGCGTTGGCCCCGCGCGGCAGGCTGTCGACCAGGAAGTCGACCGCGAACGACTCCCGGCGCTCCTGCGCGAGCGCCTGCAGCTGGTCGAAGGTCTCGCGGCAGCCGGTGTCGGCCTGGGTCGAGCACCAGGCATCGAGCTCTTCACGCTCGCGCTCGCGCCGTGCCACGGTGCCGTTGCGCGCGAGCCCATCGATCATGCCGAGCGCGTTCTTGTGCCGGTTGGCGAGCCCCTTCTGCTTGGCGGCGACCTTGATCGCGACCGCCTTGTCGCGGGCGCCAGCGGCCTCGAGGATGCCGATCCACTCGCCGTACAGATCGATGCGTGCGGGGAACACCTGCTCGACCCAGCGTGTGACCTCGGCGGCCGGCTGGTAGCGCTGGGTCGAGCCGGGGAAGCCCAGCACCGCCACGAAGTCGCCGGGCGCGACGCCGCCTTGTCCGAGCGGCAGGTGTCGCGCGGGTCGGTAGGGCACGTTGGTGACCGCGTGCGTGGCTGGATCGCCGCTGGGGCCGACATACGCGCGCAGCAGCGAGAAGTCGCCGGTGTGCCGCGGCCACATCCAGTTGTCGACCTCGCCGCCGTAGTTGCCGACCGACGAAGGTGGCGCGTACACCAGGCGAACGTCGGTGAACTCGCGCGAGGCGATGAGCTGCACCTCCGCGCCGGCGTAGAAGTCGGCCACGCGGCAGCGCCGAGCGGTGGCCGCGGCCTCGCAGTCGAGCACGAGCTGCTTGCGCAGCCGACTCACCGCCTTCGCGCGGGCCTCGGGCTCGGGCTCGCCATCGGCGACCGCACGGATCTGCGCGGTCACATCGGTGACCGACTCGACGATCTGCACGGTGGTGTTCTTGGCCGGTAGCTCCTCGGCCCGCGTGCGCGCCAGGAAGCCGTCGGCGAGGTAGTCGTGCTCCACCGAGCTCGCGGCTTGGATCGCCCCGTATGCGCAGTGGTGGTTGGTCGCGATGAGACCATCCGGCGAGACGAACGCCGCCGAGCAGCCCGAGAGGTTGACCACCGCCGCGAGCAGCCCGGTCTCGTTGCCGGACCCATCGGTCGCGTGCAGGGCCTCGAGCGGCAGCTGCAGCCCGAGACGCGCCAGCGTGGCCGCGTCGAGCTCCGGAATCTGTCGCGGCATCCACTGACCCTCATCGGCGTGGAGATCGGTGGCGAGTGCGGACGTCGCGACGAGTACGGCGGCGAGGAGCGAAAGGGACACACGGGCGCGGCGGCGGGCCATGGCTTCGCGCAGGGTAGCAGGGGGGGGCGGCCGTCGCGACTGCGGCCTCAGCCGAGCGCCAACAGGCCGGCGCGCAGCGTCAGCGCCGCGAGCACCAGCGACGACACGAAGAACAGTACGAAGCGCACCTCGATCACGTTCACGGTCGCCTGGAACACGCTGTGGACCACGCGCAGGCCGACGTACGTCCACGCCAGCGTGAGCTCGAACCCGCCGCCGCCACCCAGCAGCGCGAGCGAGATCGCGATCGCGTAGAACAGCGTCGGCATCTCCATCAAGTGGTTGTAGTTGTCGGCCTTCCAGCGCGCCGACGCGGGCAGGCTCGCCATCTGCTCACCGCGGGGTGCAGCGCGATCGAGCTTCATGCCGGCGCGCCGGATCGCAGGGATGCGCGTGGCGTACATCCAGGCCCACATCACGAAGGTCCACGCGACGAGCGCGATGACGGGCAGCAACATGGCTTTGGTGGTCGGCACGGGCGCTCACGCTACCACGGCCGCGAACGTCACCGCCGCAGCGCGCCATGGCCCCCGTCTCACTGGCAGCTCGCGCCGGGCAGGTCGTTCGCGCCGTCCTGCTCGACCCAGTAGGTCTCGGGATGCGACGAAGGGCCGGCATAGGGATCGATCGACGCGCCCTCGACATCGACGACCTCGAAGTGGAGGTGGGGTGCGGACGAGTTGCCCGAGCTACCGACCAGCGCCATCGCCTGCCCGCACGACACCCGGTCGCCCTCGGCGACCATGATGCTGTTCTTCTTGAGGTGGAGGTAGCGGGTGGACATCCCGTCGTCGTGCAGGACGGTGATCTCGTTGGGAGGCGTCACCGGTCCCCCGTCTTCGCACTGGACCATCTGCGCGGCGAGGTTCAGCGCGCAGCGGTCGTACTCGCCGTCGTGGGTGAACACCACCACGCCCTCGGCGGCCGCGAGCACGTCGGTGCTGCCGTTGTCCATGGTCGTGAACCCACCGAGCAGGATGAAATCGGTGCCGGTGTGATCGTCGTAGCAATGGGGGAAGGGCTGGCCGTCGTGCGACAGGCAGTCGAGGGGGCCGTCGCCGGGCAGCGGATCGTTGTCGAAGCCGACCACTTCCCCGATGAACTCCGCGTCGGGGTTGGCCATCGGGAGCGCGAACAGGATCCGGTCCACGCACGCATCGTTGTTCGCGAAGTAGCCGTCGTCGCAGACGCAAGCGTCGTCGCTGCACTGGGAGTGCTGCGGACACGCGGCGCACGGATCGACGGCCGTGGTGCTGGAATCACCGCGTGTCTCGGACCCGGACCCGGACCCAGACCCGGAACCAGACCCGAACCCGGACGACGAAGACTCGGACGAACCACCCGTGGTCGAGGCATCGCTGGTCGAGCTCGAGCCCTCGCCGGTACTCGCCGATGGATCACCGCAAGCCGTCAGGAAACACAGCGCGACGCGACGCACGACGATCGCACGGTATCACGCGCAGCGATCGCGTCGTCGGCCCCCGTCCCATACCCCCCGGGTTGCCGCGTGCGCACCCGGGGGAGCCGCTCACCCCGCGGGCTGACACACCGAGCCGCCCTCGATCTGCGAGTTGGTGCGGAACGTGTTGAGCTGCTGCCACGAGGGCGTCTCGTGCTGCGGGATCGTGCCGTCCTCGCGGACGTTGCTGACGTGGTACGTGTGCTGGTTCCAGATGCGGCGGGCCTGGATCCACCGCTCCTGCACGTCGCGGATCGCGACCACCGCGGGCGAGTTCGGCAGGGTCTGGAAGTTCGAGACCACGAGGATCTCGGCGGCGCCGTCGTTGTCGATGTCGGCGACCACGGGGTACTCGAGGCCGGTGCCGCTCTCGCGCGGGGTGGTGAACAGCGGATCGCCGCTGCCATCGAACACGAACAGCTGGGTCTCGTCGGCGTACATCGCCTCGGCGATGCCGTTGCCGTCGAAATCGAACGCGGTGCCGCCGGCCGAGCCGCTCAGATCCTGCACGGGCGCCTGCCACAGGATCGTCGGGCCCGCGTCGTCGATCTCGTAGACGGTGTAGTTGTTGGCCGACCCGGTCGCGAACTCCGACGCACCGTCGCCGTCGAAGTCGTGCACCGTGCCGGGCTTGAGCCACACCGTCTCCGGCGACGGCAGATCGCCGGTGGGACGCTGGTCCTGCCACACGATGGTGCCGTCGGCCTCGAGCATGGTGATGCCCGACGGGTTCATCAGGATGATTTCGGGCTCGGGGTCGGCGTCGAACGATGCGACGTGCGGAAAGCCCGGGAGCAGGCCGGTGCTGTAGAAGACGCTGCCGTCGACCGTGTACGCGGTGCGGCCGTGGATCACCTCGAGCGCGCCGTCGCCGTCGAGGTCGGCGGCGGTCGGCAGCGAGGCCACGCCGCCGGGCAGCGGCGCCTCGGGGTGGGTCCACAGCTGGCCGCCGAGGTGGTCGTAGACCGCGTCGCCGGCGAGGATTTCGACGTCGCCGTCGGCGTCGAGATCGGCGAGCGCGACGCCGCTGAACGCGACGTCGCCGGCGAGGTCGGAGCTGGTCCACGCCAGCGTGCCGTCGTGCTCGAAGGCCACCAGGTGGCCGAACCCGCCGCCCAGGATCGACTGACCATCGACGGTGACGATCTCGGCGATGCCATCGTCGTCGATGTCGCCGACCGCAGGGGTCACCGTGAGATCGACATTGGTGGGGATCGAGAAGTGCTCGATGCCGGTGTCACCCGAGAGCACGAAGATGCGTCCCGTGCCGAGCCCGACGTCGAAGGCGACCACGACCACATCGGGGATGTCGCAGAGATCGATCGCGTCGTCGGCGTTGTCGTCGGTGAGGTTGACGACCAGCGGCGAGGTCACGACCTGCGTGAGACCGTCGGCGCCCAGCCACTCCCATTGCACGTCGGGCTCGAAGCTGTCGGCGGGGGCTTGCTGCTGGCAGGGCATGACCTCGCCCATCGGGTCGACGGCCTTGCAGTCGAACGGCACCACCTCGCCGGTGCTGCTGTCGCCGACGCCGACGTCGTACTTCACCGACGGGCCGCTGCTCGAGTCGGCCTGCGAGGTCGCGCTCGTGCTGCCGACAGTACTGGTGCCGCCGGTCGAGCCGTCGGTGCCACCGGTGCTGCTGCTGCCACCGCCGTGCGAGGTGCCCTCGCTGCCACCACCGGTGCCGCCGGTATCGTCCGCGCAGCCGCACAGCACCATCGTCACCACACCGAAGCTTCGGAAGTTCAAGCCCACGAGAGTCCTCCCATCCGCGGGCAAACGAGCCCGCGCCGTCCACCAAATGAGCGAAGATTGTCCGGCACTGCGGATGTGCCGGTCAATGGCCGGGTCGCTCGCATTCACGGGCCGCTCAGGTGGCCGCCGGGCGCCGGAGCCGAGCGATGCGGTGTTCGATCTGCCGGCGCTCGTGGACGTTGCGGCTGCACGCGGCGGCGCGCTCCAGTGAGTCGACCGCGGCGTCGGTCTCGCCGATCTCGGCCAACAGCACCCCGCGCACGAGGTGTACCGAGGGATGGGCGTCGGCCTCGAGGTCGCCGCGCGCGAGCAGCTCGAGTCCGCGCGCGGGCCCCTGCGCCTGCGCCAGTGCGAACGCCCGGTGCACACGCACGGCGGGCGTCGGTCGCTCGCGCTCGAGCAACGCATACAGATCCGCGATCTCGTCCCACTGTGTCGCGTCGGCGTCGCGCGCTCGACAGTGCACCGCGGCGATCGCCGCCTCGATCTGGAACGCACCCGGGGCACCGGCCGCCAGTGCCCGCTCGAGCAGCGCGGTCGCGGCTGCGATCGCGGCGCGGTCCCAGCGGCTGCGGTCCTGCTGGGGCAGCGGCACCGGCTCGCCGTGGGCGTCGAGCCGCGCGTCGCGACGCGCGTCGTGCAGCAACAGCAGCGCCAGCAGGCCCGCAGCCTCGGGGTGATCCGGGAACGCCTCGCACAGCGATCGCGCGAGTCCGATCGCCAGCCGACACAGGTCGGCGCGGATCGGTGCGTCGTCATCGCCCGACCAGTAGCCCTCGTTGAAGAGCAGGTGGATCGTGCGCAGCACTGCGGCGATCCGCTCGCGGGCCTGCTCGGGCGTGGTGCCTTCGGGGTCGCCGCGCTCGCGCAGACGCTGGCGCGCACGCGTGAGTCGCTGCTCCATCGTGCGCGGCGCGACCACGAAGGCCCTCGCGATCTCGTCGACGGACAGCCCCACCACGGTCGCCAGCGCCAGCGCAGCGCTCTCGCCGACCTCGAGCGCCGGGTGGCAGCACGCGAACAGCAGCCGCAGGAGCTCGTCCTTCCAGCTGCGCAGGACATCGGGCTCGGCCACGGCAATGCGCGTCCACGGGCTCAGCTGCGCCAGCCGCAGCACCGCGTCGCTGTGGTGATCGGCCCGTCGCGATCGCCGTCGCCCGTCGCGGTGGGCGTTGCAGGCCGTCGTCACCAGCCAGGCCTCGGGCGACTGCGGCAGGCCGTCGCGCGGCCACGTCGACAGTGCCCGCAGCACCGCGTGCTGCACCGCGTCCTCGGCGTCCGCGATCGCACCGGTGAACGCGAGCAGCCGCGCGAGCACGCCGGGGTAGACCCGGCGGATCACCGCCGCGAGACCGCTCGGGTCTAGCCCCGCCATCGCCAGTCCACCGGCCGTACCTCGATCACGTGGTGCGGATCGCCGCAGATCTGCCGCGCGCGCGCGAGCGCGTGCTCGAGCGAGTCGCAGTCGACCAGATAGAAGCCGACCAGCCACTCCTTCGATTCGATGAACGGGCCGTCGGTCACCTCGTGACCGCTCGCGCGCACCCGCACGGTGTGCGCGGTGTCGGGCGCGTCGAGTCGGGCGACCGCGTGCAGCTGGTGGCGCAGGTCGGCCTCGGCCTGCACCGCGCGATGGCCCGCGAGTGGGTCGGAGCCTGGCGTCGGGGGCACCGACGGCAGCGGCTCATCCGCGGCCGTAGTGCGGTAGATGAGCAGGGTGTAGGTCGTCATCGACCTCGTCCATGCTCACGCCTTCTTCCACAGCGCAAGCGCGGCGCCGCCGGGGTCGCGGACGACGGTGAACTCCCCCGCCGGGCCACGGGTCTTGTCGCGCACGAGCGTGGCACCGAGGCCAACGGCCCGCTTGGTCGCGGCGGCCACGTCGTCGACGGCGACGAACGGAATCCACTCGTCGCGGTCACCATGGCGATCGCCCTCGTTGCCGAGCGCGGCGAAGGGACCCTCAGCGGTCGACAGCATCGTCATGCCGCCGGGGCCGTCGGCGTCGCGGATGTCGAGCAGGGCGGTGTAGAAGGCACGGTTGGCCGCGGTGGCGCGGCCGTTGTGGTGGAACCAGACGAACGGTGAGGACATGATGCCGGGGAGACGCCGGAGCGCCGCCCGCCACGACAGGGCTCGCGAGAAAAGATCGCGGAGGCGGGGGGTGTCGGCTTGGGCCGCAATGACACACCGAGGTCCCCGCCCGCTGCGGCTCGCGCGCGGCGGCAAGCGGGCACTGCGATCGATGGCGCCTGGCGTCGACGGGTGACGGTGCCGCCCCGCATGGGGCAGTGTCGATCCGACCCGCCGCACGCAACCTCGGCGGCCCGCGGACGGTCATCGCTGTTGCCCTCACCGATGGTACTGCCATAAATGCCTCGCCGCTGGGCAGCTCGCGGGATTCTCCGCGCGTGATTGCACGTGAGAGACGATCGACGGACATGAAGCGAACATCGGATCGACCCGCCACGCGCATCGCCTGCTCCGCCGCGTCGCTGCTGCGCACCGAGGGCGTTCGCTTGGGCGCCGGGCGTCGCCGGCTCGCGTCTGCACTCACCGCTGCGCTGCTGCTCGCGGGTGGTTGCGGCAACAAGCTGCTCGATCAGGCGCCTGCCCGCGATCCCGACAAGACCATGCCGGGCGACTTCGGCAAGCTCGCCGGCGACAGCGGCTCACAGACCAGCGTGGCCGCGCAGGCACAGTGGGACGCGTTCTTCTCCGACGCCGATCTGAAGGCGCTGATCGAGGAGGCGCTCGACAACAACCAGGAGCTCAACATGCAGCTCCAGGAGATCATCATCACGCGCAACGAGATCGCGGCCAAGCGCGGCGACTACCTGCCCAGCCTCGGCGCCGGCGTCGGCGGTGGCGTGGAGAAGGTCGGTCGCTACAGCAGTCAGGGCGTGAGCGACGAGCTGCACGGCGTGCCGGCGAACCTGCCCAACCTGCACTTCGGCTTCTCGGCGGCGTGGGAGATCGACATCTGGGGGAAGCTCCGCAACGCGATGAAGTCCGCGAAGAACCGCTACCTCGCGAGCATCGAGGCGCGGAACTTCATCGTCACGCAGATCGTCGCGGAGATCGCCGAGGCCTACTACGAGCTGGTCGCGCTGGACAACCAGATCGAGGTGCTCGATCGCAACATCGCGCTGCAGACCGACGCGCTCGAGATCGTCAAGCTCAAGAAGGAGGCCGCGCGCGCCACCGAGCTGGCGGTGCAGCGGTTCCAGGCCGAGGTGCTCAAGAACCAGGCCCACCGCTTCATGCTCGAGCAGCGCCGCATCGAGGCCGAGAACCGCATCAACTTCCTGGTCGGTCGCTACCCGCAGCCGGTCAAGCGCAACCCCGCGGCGTTCAACGCCGCACCGCCGCGCATCTACACCGGCGTGCCGTCGGAGCTGCTGGCGAACCGCCCCGACATCCGTCAGGCCGAGCTCGAGCTCGAGGCCTCGAAGCTCGACGTGAAGGTCGCCAAGGCCCGCTTCTATCCCTCGCTCAGCATCGAGGCCGGCGTCGGCTACGACTCCTTCAACATGCGGCACCTGGTCGCCACGCCGCAGTCGCTCGCCTACAACGTGGCGGGCAACCTGATGGCGCCGCTGATCAATCGCGCAGCGATCAAGGCCGACTACCGGGCCGCGAACGCGGCGCAGATCCGCGCAGTCTACAACTACGAGCGGACGATCCTGCTCGGCTATACCGAGGTCGCCAACAACCTCGCGAAGATCGAGAACCTGCGCAACGAGTACGAGCGGCTGGCCGAGCAGGTCGCGAAGCTGCAGGCGGCGATCGAGGTGTCGAGCGTGCTGTACGATGCCGCCCGCGCGGACTACATGGAAGTGCTGCTCACGCGCCGCGACTCGCTCGATGCCGAGATGGAGCTGATCGAGACCAAGAAGGACCAGCTGCTGGCGGTCGTCAAGGTCTACCAGGCGCTGGGCGGCGGCTGGCGGAAGCCGAAGTGACGCGGTCGGCGCTGCCACGCCGATGAGGCCGCTGGCGGCGTGGTCGCCCGCTGGCGTCGATCCTCGACCGCGGCCGATGGGTGTCGCGCACGACCGTGCGCGATCGGTCGGCCGCCGCGATCGTGTCGGGCCCCACGTCGACGGCGTGGTGTGCCACCATGGCGCAGCCGTGTGGGGGCAGCAGGGGCCCGCGCGCGTCGAAGAGGGGCCGCCATGATCCACGCACGTTCGTTCCCGTTGCTGCTCGTTGCGCTGGCTGCCTGTGCGCAGTCGCCCGAGGGCCTGTTCGAGACGCCCCAGGGCGATGGGCCCCGCGTGGTGTTCGACTTCGATCGCCGCCCGCTGCCGGAGATCCCGTTCCCCAACGACATCGCGACGCGCCCCGACCCGTCGTCGCCCACGGGGCTGCGCGTCAATGCGAGCCTGGTCGCGGCCACCGAGCTCGAGCAGACCGCGCGCCGGCGCATCGACGAGCTGTCGGGCTTCGGGGTGTACCAGCCGATCTCGGTGCAGTTCGACGCGCCGCTCGACCTCGACGCGATCTACGCCCGTCATCGCGACTACCGGCGCCCCGACGGTCGCGACTACGACTTCGCCAACGACGCGGTCTACCTCATCGATGTCACCCGTGACTCGCCGGACTTCGGCAAGCCAGTGCCGCTCGACTTCGGCGAGGGCAACTTCCCCGTGCTGCTGCGCACGCCCACGCAGTACTGGGAGCACGATCCCAAGACCATCACCGCCGCGCTCGCGTTCGAGAGCTACGAGGAGGATCTCAACGGCAACGGCCGCCTCGATCCCGGCGAGGACCTCGACCTCGACGGCGTGCTCGATCACCCGAACGTCTACGCGCCCGAGGACGGCAACCCCGCGCTCGATCCGATCCGCGACCTGGTCTCGTTCTACGAGTTCGAGACCAACACGCTGGTGTTCAAGCCGGTGCTGCCGCTGCGCGAGAAGTCCACCTACGCGGTGGTGCTGACCAACCGGCTGCTCGGTGCCGACGGTGAGCCGGTGCGCTCGCCGTTCGAGTACGTCAACCACGCCGCGCAGACCGACGACCTGCGCCCGGTGGTCGATGCGCTGGCCGAGTTCGACCTCGGCGCCGAAGACATCGCCTTCGCGTGGACGTACACCACGCAGGAGGCCGCCGGTCAGCTCGTGACGCTCCGCGATGGTCTCTACGGCGAGGGCCCACTGGCGTGGCTCGACGAGGACTTCCCGCCGGAGATGACCAAGCTGTTCACGATGGTCGAGGCGGACCCGACCGAGCCCGACGAGCCGCCGCCGACCAACCCGTACATCCTGCCGAGCGAGCGCCTGAAGAAGGTGCTGGGCCCCTTCGCGATGCTGGCGTTCGCCTCGTTCGGCATCAGCGACACCGACCAGCTGGTCGTGACGCACGACTTCTACGCCTATCACGTGTCGGGCAAGTTCCGCGCGCCGCGACTGCTCGACCTGGTCGACGAGGGCACGCTCGACGCCCGTGCATGGCCCGAGAACCTGCGCGACCCCAGCCTGCGCGATCGCATCGACAGCCACGAGGTGCAGTTCTGGTGCGCGATCCCGAAGAAGGAGTACAAGCGCGACCCCGACAAGCCGGCGCCGGTGGTGCTCTACGCCCACGGCTACACCTCGAACAAGCTCGAGCAGCTCGGTCTGGCACTGCACGCGAAGTTCGGCATCGCCGGCTGCAGCATCGACGCGGTGCTGCACGGCGTGTCGCTGCCGGAGGACTCCAAGGCGGCGGCCAGCGCCCTGCTCAACATCTACGGCATGGGCCCTGCGTTCGAGGCGCTGGCCGAGAATCGCATGGAAGACATGGACGGCGACGGCACGCTCGACGTCGGTGGCGAGTTCTTCAGCGGCTACATGTTCCGCACCCGCGACAACCTGCGCCAGACGCTGCTCGACTGGATGACGCTGGTGCGGCTCATCCGCAGCTTCGGCACCACCAACATGCTCGACGTCGACGGCGACGGAAAGCCCGAGCTGCTGGGTGACTTCGACGCCGACGGCATGATCGACATCGGTGGCGACGACGCGACCTTCTTCGCCAGCGGCACCAGCCTGGGCGGTCTGCTGTCGGCAATGCTGTCGGCGGTCGAGGCCAAGGTCGTCGCCGGTGCACCGATCGCCGGCGGCGCGGGCCTGGTCGATCTGTCGAGCCGCAGCGAGCAGGGCGGCGTGGTCGAGGCCTTGATGCTGCGCATGATGGGCCCGCTGTTCGTCGGCGAGCCCACCGGCAACGGCGACGTGCGCATCTACGAGCTGTTCCCCAACGGCAACATCGACACCCGCTACGACGTCGCCTACCGCGCCGGCATCGAGCCCGGCGACACCGTGCGCGTGACCAACCTCGACACCGGCGCGGCTCGCTGCACGCGCGTCATGCCGATGATGCCGCCGCCGGGCTACGAGAACTACGAGGGCTGGGCGGGCGCGAGCAACTGCTCGCTCAACGATGCCGGCGCGTGCCGGACCTGCCCGGAGGGCACCGAGGGCACCTACGCCTGCGACCTGGCGGGCACGTTCCGCCTCGGCGTGGCCGCCGATGCCGGCGACCGCGTGCGCATCGATGTGTTCGCGGGCGGCGATGTCGCGACCATCGAGGGTGACGAGCGCGACTGCTACATCGACGACGACGCGGTACTGCGCGCCAGCGTCGATCGCTTCGACGCGCTGCCGATCCACTACCGTGGCAAGGACTACCCGCAGGGCTCGCCGTTGGTGGCGCTCGAGGACGGCTACGGCTTCCAGCGCGGCACCGCGCTGTTGCGCCGGTTCCTCGGCATCGCGGCGATCGTGGTCGAGCCGGCCGATCCGGCCATCTTCGCACCGCACTACTCGCGCGATCCGTTCACGTTCCGCGAGCACGGCAAGGAGTTCACCAAGGCCCCGACCAACGTCATGGACGTGACCACGATCGGCGACCCCAACGTGCCGCCGAACACCGGCACCTCGATCGCGCGCATCGGCGGCTTCATCGAGCTCGAGGAGCCAGACCCGCGGTGGGGCAAGACCCCCAACCGCCTGTTGATCGACGAGGGCATCGTCACGGGCATCCCGTGGCTCGAGGTGCGTGGCGCCGACTGGGGCCCTGTGCTCGTCGATGTCGACAACCTGAGCGACAGCACCAACGTGCTCGCCCAGGATCCGGCCGGCTCGGTCGACTCGTTGGTCGCACCGCGCACGCAGCCACCGGCGCGCATCGCCGTACAGACGCCGGGCACCACCGATGGCAAGAGCGGCATCATCTATCCCATCATCTCGGAGTACAGGGGCGTGCACGGCTTCCCGCCGCCGGGCCTGACCGGGCTGCCCTTCGACGTGGGGCAGTTCATGGAGCACTTCATCGGTGCGTACTTCGACAGCCGCGGCACGCAGGTGCGCTACGAGCCATGCATGGCGAAGCTCGCCGCGTGTGACTGGGTACCGGTACCGCCGTCCTGTGCGGCCGATCCGGCGGCGCAGGGCTGCGACTGACGTCGACGGCCCGTGATCGACGAGGCTTCGCAGCGGTGGTTGTCGGCCCATGCGCGTCACGCCCTGGCGTGCGCGCTGGGTTGTGACGATCGCGTGCCCGCGCCGGGGCCGATGCCCGATGACGGGGCCCTGCGCGCGCCGGCGCGGGTGTTCGTGTCGTGGCACGAGCAGGGTCGCCTGCTCGGCTGCATCGGCACGCTGGTCGCGGGCACGTCGCTGGCCGACGCGGTCGCGCACTACGCCGTGCAGTCCGGCCTGCACGACCCGCGCATGCCCGCGATGCGGGCCGAGCAGGTCGCGGGCGCCGAGCTCGAGATCTCGGTGCTCTCGCCCCCACGCGAGCTCGACGTGCGGGGCCGTTCGGCCATCGAGGCTGCGATCGTGCCGGGCCGCGACGGCGTGATCCTGCACGAGGGTACCCGGCGCGCCGTGTTCCTGCCGGTGGTATGGGCCCAGCTGCCGGGGGTGTCGGCGTTCATCACGGCGCTGTGCAAGAAGGCCGGGATCGATCCGCAGCGCGCCGCAGACCTGCGCGCAGAGGTCTTCACGACGCAGGCGTGGACGGCATGAAGTCGCGGGCCCAGCGTGGTCTCGCGCGCCCGCGGACCGAGCCGAGCCGTGTGGCGCAGCCGCTCGATCACGATCGTCGGTGCGCGCACACGCCGGGTTGCTAGGCTGCGCCACCCGATGTCCGCCGGCCTGCACCCCACCGTCGCGCTGCGCTGGACCACGCTCATCCTCGGTGCCGGGGCGCTGTGGCTGTGTTGGCCGCTGTGGCCGGCGCTCGTGCTCGCGGCGTGGACCGCCTCGTTGCTGCGGCCGCTCGAGTTGCGGCTGCAGCGGCGTCTCGGCGGGCGGCGGGCGCCGGCGGCGATCCTGACCTCGGTGGTCGCACTCGCGCTCGCGACCCCGGTGGTGTTGCTCGGCACCGCGGTCGTCGTCGGCGCACGCGATCTGGTGGCGACGATCGCGGCGTCGCCGACCGCCAGCGGGGCGCTCGAAGAGATCGCGAGCGGCGAGGGCGGCGAGGCGTTCGCGCTGCCGCAGACCCTCGGTGACGTGGTGACGCTCGCGCGCAGCTACGGCTCGCAGGCGTTCACGCTGCTGTCGAACGTCGCGGGAGCGGCCGCGCGGGCGATGCTGATGCTGGTGGTGTACTTCGTCGCCACCTTCGAGTTCATGCGCGAGGGCCCCACGCACTGGCAGTGGCTCGCGACCCACCTGCCGCTGCGCCGTGATCACCTCGAGCGATTCGCGGCCGCGTTCGACGAGACCGGACGCGGGCTGCTCATCGGTGTCGGCTTGACCTGCCTCGCGCAGGGTGTGGTCGCGACCATCGCCCTGTTCGCGCTCGGCGTGCCGCAGGCGTTGGTGCTGGGACCGCTCACGGGCATCGCGTCGGTGATCCCCGCGATCGGATCGGCGCTCATCTGGCTGCCGGTCGCGGTCGGCTTGCTGCTCACCGATCACCCGATCAAGGCCGCGATCCTCGCGGTGATCGGGCTCGGCATCATCGGTACCATCGACAATTTCCTGCGCCCGGTGTTCTCGCGGTTCGGAGCCTTGCACATGTCGACGCTGGTGCTGTTCGTCTCGGCATTCGGTGGCGTGATGGTGATGGGCGCGTGGGGGGCACTCCTGGGACCATTGAGCGTGCGTCTGCTGATCGAGGCGCTGGTGCTCGCCCGTGCCGACGACGGGGGTCTCCCGCCCGAGCGGCCACGCCCGTAGGGCGCTCGCGCCCGCTGCGAGTCATTTAGGGCATCGCCGGGTTTGCATGCGCGTCGTCGGTTGCTAGACCTGCGGCGCCATGCATCGCACCACGCTCAGCCTCTTGCTCGTCGCGCTCGCCGTCTCCTGCACCAAGTCGACCACGACGACGTCGCCGGAGCCGCCGGTCGATTCGAGCACGGCGGCGCCCGATCCCAACCCCGATCCCAACCCCGACGAGACGCCGGCCGATCCCGTCGAAGCGCCCGCCGGCGCGCAGGCGACCGCTCAGCTGCAGTCGCCCGGCGGTGTCACGGGCGCGCTGGTGCTGCGCGAGACCGCGGCGGGCCTCGAGGTCGATGGCACGATCACCGGTCTCACACCCGGTGCGCACGGCTTCCACGTGCACGAGGTCGGCGAGTGCACCGCGCCGAAGTTCGAGTCGGCCGGTCCGCACTTCGATCCGACCAAGGCGCCGCATGCAGGTCCCACCGCTGCCGCGCATCACCTCGGCGATCTCGGCAACATCGAGGCCGACGCCGCCGGTCGTGCACAGGTGCACGCGGTGGTCCCCGATCTCTCGCTCACCGCCGGCGACGCGGGCTCGGTGGTCGGCCGCGCGATGGTCGTGCACGCGAAGGCCGACGATCTGCAGACCCAGCCGAGCGGCGCCTCGGGTGATCGCATCGCGTGCGGGGTGATCACGGCCGCTGCGACCTGAGGCGCGTGTTCGTCATTCACTACGGCGTCAGGGCGCGGGCTCGACCGCGCTCGCGACCAGCCGCGTGATCTGCAGCGACGGCACCTGCGTCACCTCGGCCTCGACGACCACGCGCGTGCCGCTGGCCGGCAGCTCCACGGTGCCCTCGAGCACGAGCACCTCGGCTCTGCCGGCGGTGTCGATCAGGTTGAAGCGCTCGACCTCGTGGTTACCGAGCTTCCAGTGACCCACGCGGTTGGCGGGTGGCGCGAAGGTCGGGAGTCGAGGCGGGCGCGGTGGCATCCACGAGGGCAACAGACGTGGCACGACGTCCGGGGTTGCGCAAGCGCGCGAGTCGGCGTGCCGGGGCTCGGTGCGCGCGCGGCCGGAACCCTGGGCGTTCGCCCGCCCACGGCCGGATCCCGCACCCGCTGCACCGCGGAGCTTCGCCTGTGGCAGGCTCGCTGGCCATGACGGCGAGCACGTACAGCAACCTCGAGCTCGATCGCTTCCGCGACGTGCAGCGGCTCGCGTATCGCTGCGCCGAAGCGGTCGCGCACGAGCTCGTCCCCGGCGTCACGGAGAAGCAGGCCGCCGCGCGGCTCGGCCAGGCGCTGAAGCGCGAGGGCGTCGACGGCTACTTCCACCAGCCGTTCGCGTGGTTCGGCGATCGCACCTGCTTCAAGGGCTTCCGCCACCCGCTGCAGTTCTTCCCGACCGATCGCGCGATCGAGCGTGGCATGGCCGGCATCCTCGACGTCGCACCGATCGTCGATGGCTTCGCGGCCGACATCGGCTACTCGTTCTCGCTCGGCGACAACCCCGAGCTCGAGCAGCTACAGGACGATCTCGAGGGCTTCCGTGCGCTCATCGTCGATCGCGTGCGGCAGGGCGAGACGCTGGCCGAGATCTATCGCGCGGTGGAGGACATGCTCGCCGATCTCGGTGTCCGCAATTGCCATCGCCACTATCCATTCGGGGTGCTCGCCCATCGGGTGTACCGCCAGCCGGTGACGCCGCTGGGTGGCCGGCCGGTGCTCGGCTTCGGGCTCGGCGCCAGCATCGGTCTGCTCGCGCAGACGGTGGTGAGTCGCGTGCCGCAGGCGATCACGCAGCGCCTGCCGCGACTGCAGCAGGGCGCGCCGTTCTGCTACACGGGCCCGGGCTCCGACGCGCGGCCGGAATCGGGGCTGTGGGCCTTCGAGCCCCACATCGCGCGCGGTGATGTCGGCGCGAAGTGGGAGGAGCTGCTGGTGATCGAAGATCGTCAGGCCCGCTGGCTCGACGAGGTGCTGCCCCACGTGCAGCGCTGGCAACGTCGACGGATGCGTGTGGCCTGATCCCAGATGGCGGGCCCACACAGCTTCTTCGTCACCGCCGCGCGCGGGTTGGTGCCGCTGGTCGCCGACGAGCTGCAGCAGCTCGGCGCGCGCGTGGTTCGACCCGAGCCGGGTGGCGTGCGCGTGCGCGGGCCGCTGTCGTTCGGCTACCGCATCTGCCTGTGGTCGCGCTGCGCCTCGCGGGTGATCCTGCACCTGCACGACGCCGCGATCGGTAGTGTCGACGATCTCTACCAGGCCGCGTACGCGCTCGCCTGGGAGGACCACCTCGCGCCCGAGGGCACGCTCTGCGTCGATGTCGTCGCGCGCGGCGAGGTCATCACGCACTCGCAGTTCGCGGCGCAGCGCGTGAAGGATGCGGTGGTCGATCGCATGCGCGCCCGCTTCGGTCAGCGCCCCTCGGTCGACCTCCACGCGCCCGACGTGCGCATCGCCGTCTACGTGCGTGGCCGCGGCTGCAGCATCGGCATCGACCTCTCGGGCGAGTCGCTGCATCGCCGCCACTGGCGCGGCGATCACGGGCCCGCGCCGATCAAGGAGAATCTCGCGGCGGCGCTGCTGCTGCGCGCCGACTGGCCCGCGCGCGCGAGCGCCGGTGAGCCCTTGGTCGACCCGGTCTGTGGCGCGGGCACGATCGCCATCGAGGCCGCCTGCATCGCGGCCGATCGCGCGCCCGCGCTGCTGCGCGCCCGCTTCGGCTTCACCCACTGGCGCGGCCACGACAACGACGCGTGGACCGAGCTGTCGGCCGAGGCCCGCGCCCGCGCCGAGGCCGGTGCCACGCGCGAGCTGCCGAGCATCGTCGGCTACGACGTCGATCGCCGCGTGCTCGAGCACGCCCGTGGCAACGCCACGCGGGCCGGTGTCGCCGCGATGGTGCGCTTCGAGCCCACCGCGGTGGTGCAGTGCCGCCCGCCGCAGCCGGGGCCTGGCCTCGTGGTCGGCAATCCTCCTTATGGCGAGCGGCTCGGCAGCGAGGCTGCGGTGCGGCAGCTGTACCAAGAGCTCGATGCGACGCTACGGCGCGAGTTCGACGGCTGGCATGCCGAGCTGATCGTCGCCGAGTCGTCGCCGACCGAGCTGCTGGGTCTGCCGGTCGATCCGCAGACCATCGACAACGGTGCGATCCCCTGTCGCTGGGTTGCGGGCACCGTCGGTGCGCCGTTGCCGGAGCCGAGCGACGACGACGGCGACGACGCGCCCGCGCGCCCGCGGGGCCCCGCGATTCCCGAGGCCGAGATCGCGGCGTTCCGCGCTCGGCTGCAGCGCAACCTCGCCAAGCTGCAGCCGTGGCTCGATCGCTACCAGGTCGAGTGCGTGCGGCTGTACGACTCCGACGTGCCGAACTTCCGCGCGATCATCGATCGCTACGGCGCGCACGTGCACCTGCAGGAGTACCAGGCCCCGCGCAAGGTCGACCCGCAGCTGGCGGGTCTGCGCCTGCAGGCGATGATCGATGTCACCGCCGAGGTGCTCGGCGTGCGTGCCTCGGCGATCGCCGTCAAGCGTCGCCGCTCGCAGGCGGCCGCGGGGCAGTACGGCCGCTTCGCCGATCGCGGCGAGGAGCTGCTGGTGCGCGAGGGCCCGTGGCGCTTCCTCGTGAACCTGCACGACTACCTCGACACCGGGTTGTTCCTCGACCACCGCGGCTTCCGGCGGCTGGTCGCGTCGTCGGTCGCCAAGGGCATGCGCGTGCTCAACCTCTTCGCGTATACCGGCACGATCTCGGTCGCCGCTGCGCATGCCGGCGCGCGCACGACCACCGTCGATCTCTCGAATCGCTACCTCGAGTGGGCGCGCCGGAACTTCGCCGCCAACGCGCTCGACGTGCGCGCGCACGAGTTCGTCCGCGCCGACATCGTGCAGTGGCTCGCCCAGCATCGCGGGCGCTACGACCTCATCGTGTGCGACCCACCCAGCTACTCCGCCTCGAAGGCCATGGTCGGCACCTTCGAGATCGAGCGCGATCATCCGGCGCTGTTGCGGGCGTGCATCGATCGGCTCGCCGACGGTGGCACGCTGCTGTTCTCGACCAACAAGCGCGGCTTCGTGCTCGACCCCGAGCTCACCGGCTTCGTCGATGTCACCGCCTCGACCCTGGATCCCGACGTCCAGCGCGAGCCGCCGCCGCACCGCGCCTGGCGCTACGGCGGCCGCACGCGGCCGTAGGTCCCTGGCCATCGCCTTCGTGGTCGCCGAGGCGATCCGGGCTGGCGGTCGCGACGTATCGATCTCGACGATGGGGCGATGCCGAGGCAACCTGGGTCCGCGACAACGATCGCTGCGATGGCAGGCGGCCGCGGCCGCGGCCCTCACGATTGCAGCGTTGCTGCCGTTCGCCGCAACACCCGGGGTGCTCGGCGTGATCGTGGTGCTCGTCGGCCTGGGCAGCTTCTGTGCGCTGCAGGCCCGCGCGAGCACCTGCGCCGTGTTGGCGATGCGAGGGCTTCGCAACCTCGATCGCGGCGTCGAGCCGGAGCCGGATCACCTCGCGCGGGTGCAGGCGATCGCCGCTGCCCATCGGATCGTGCTGGGATGCACCGGCACCACGATCGGCGCCGCGGTGCTCGCCATGCTCTGTTGACTAAGGATGGGCGTGCGGGCACGCGCGGCAACGAGCGTAGCCGGCTGCGGCAACTGCCGACTCCGGTCGGCGGCGCGTCACGCGACGGATTTCCTGCGTGATTTCGAGCGGGCCGCTGCGACCACCGGCTGACCCAGCCTTTGCACAGGGCGGCCGCGACATGCGAGCCACCGTCCTCTCGTTCCTCGTGCTCGGCCTCGGCGCCTGCTCCGTCTCCACCTCTGATGCCGGCGGCGGCGACGTCGATCGCGGCGGGATCGGCAAGGCCGACCTCGTCGGCAGCTGCGTCACCAAGAAGGGCAAGGAGCTCTGTGGTGGCAAGGGCCGCGGCAACTGCTGGTGCGACGAGCTGTGCCTCGACTTCGGCGACTGCTGCAGCGACGCCGACGAGATCTGCGGCATCGAGGAGCCCGAGCCCGAGGGCGACGCGTGCGGCGGACTGCAGGGCCTCATCTGCGCCGACGACGAGTTCTGCGCCTTCGCCCCCGAGCAGAACTGCGGCTTCGCCGATCAGCTCGGCGAATGCGCGCCGCGTCCCGAGGCCTGCATCGCGCTGTTCGACCCCGTCTGCGGCTGCGACGGCCAGACCTACGGCAACAGCTGCAACGCCGCGAGCGCGGGCGTCAGCGTCGCCCACGACGGTGCCTGCGAGATCTTCTGCGGTGGCTTCGCCAACCTGCCGTGCCCCGAGGGCATGGTCTGCGGCGACGACCCCGACGATGGCTGCGACCCGGCCAACGGCGGTGCCGACTGCGGTGGCATCTGCGTGCCCGAGTAGGCCGACGCGCGCTCGACCCTGCCGTCCGACCGTCGGGGGCATCCTCGGGATGCCACCGACGTAAGTTAGCGCACCAATAAAACTCCTCCGCGCCCGTCATCGCAGCGATTCCCGTCGTCCATGGGGGTTCGTTGCGTGATCCGGTACGCCCGTCGCGACTCTACCGGGGCCATGGCCCCACCTCGGGGTCGAGGCATGGCAGACACCGCATCGCGAGTGGGATGGAGATGGACATGAACCTGCGTTGGCAATCGCGTTGGCAATGGATGGGTGCGTTGGTGCTCGGCGTGATCGCCGGGGCGTGTAGCGTCGAGGTGGTCGACGCGGAGGTCGACGACGAAGGGGACTCCGACGTCGACTTCCGCGTCGGGCCGCCACCGCCGCCCGCAGTGCTCGATGTCGAGGCGCAGGTGTGCCCGGGTTGGCGGCAGATCGCGCGGCGCCACGCGTCGGGGGACTGTCCCAACATCGCGTCGCCGAACGGCGGCTGGCAGGGCAGCAAGATGTTCCCCGGCTGGACCGAGGCGAACAGCTGGGCGGGCCGCTACTGCGTCTACGATTTCTTGGGCGCGGGGCTGCCGTTGGGCAACGACCTCCTCGCGCTGAAGAAGCCCGCCTTCCAGGTGGTCGCCCCCGACTGCATCGCGAACACGGCACAGACCAGCCTCGACGAGCAGCTCAACCCCGAGCTGAGTCGCTTGACGGAGAGTCGCATCGACGCGGTGACGGGTCAGGAGATCGACATCGATGGTACGGCGAGCGGTCGTGAGGGGGTCCGCGTGGCGGTGGTCGACACGACGCCACCGGTCGACCCCGCCAACCCACGCGACGATCACGGCATCGTCGTCGCCGAGCTCATCACCGACATCGCCCACGGCTGCGAGACGTACTCGCCATTTTGCAAGGTGGTGATCGACAACGTGCTGGGCCTGCCGCGCTACGGGCTCATGAAGGCCGACGTCGATACGACGGGGCGCGGCGGCTTCGCGGGGTTCCACAGCGATCTCGCGCGTGGGGTCTACACCGCGGTGCGCAACTGGGAGCTGGCCGGCGGATCCTACAAGCTCATCATCAACCTCAGCGTCGGCTGGCTGCCGCCGTTCGGGGTCGCGGGCCAGTCACCGGCGGTCGACGCCCTGCAGCTCGCGCTGCAGCGCGCCAGCTGCAAGGGCGCGGTGATCATCGCGGCGGCCGGCAACGACAGCGACGACTGCCTCGAAGGGCCGTTGATGCCGGCAGCGTGGGAGGAGCTCGCCGCCCCGACGGCCACGGAGTGCCCGCTGGAGCCGATCGGCATCGCAGCACCGGTGAGCCCCGGCAGTGCGACGTACTTGCCGCTGGTGTACTCGGTCGGCGGCGTCGACTACGACGACGAGGCGGTGTCGGTCTCTCGGCCCGGGGGGCGCCCGCGACTTGCCGCGATCGCCGACCACGTGGTCGGGTCCGATCTCGGTCGCACTGCGCGGACCGGCACCTCGATGGCCGCGGCCACCGTCAGCGGTATCGCGGCGCTGGTGTGGAGCTACCGCGACACGCTCACCGGACCCGAGATCATGGAGCTGTTGTGGGACGCGGGCGTGCCGACCGGCGACAGCTCGGACTACTCGCTCGGGGGGGCCGCCTACGAGATCCGTCGCGCGACCGCATGTGGTGCGCTCTCCGAGGCATGCGCGACGCCCGGTGACTGTCCGCCGTCGTTCAACCTCGGCTGCCGCACGACGTGGCGCTCGACCGACACGCTCGAGGCCACGATCGCTGCGATCGTGCCCGAGCAGACCTCGCAGGTGCAGATGCTCGCGGCCAGCTTCCCCGACGAGACCTGTGCGGAGTACTGCGGCGAGTTCGCCGACAACTACTACTCGGGCGGGCTCGCGACGACCTGCGAGCCGCTCGAGGGCGAGGCCCGCACGGACTACCTGACCAAGCCGGCTCCGGGCAACCCCGCGTGCCCGACGTGCGGGATCATCACGAGCGGCGACCCCGACGACAAGTCGACGGTCTACGAGGTCTACCTCATCGCCTCACTGGCCGCGAGCTACAGCTCGCAATCGATCCTCGCGATCTCGGTGGACCTGCTCATGGCCGACGGCACCAAGATGACCGTGCGCATCGACCCGGCCGAGGCCGCCCTCACGACCACCGCGCACAAGCTCCAGCTCGTGCCGGACCCTGCCACGCCCTTCACGAGCAAGGTCGAGAGCGGCACCATCAGCATCTCGTTCCCCAACCAAGTCGTGGTCGGCGATCTGCTGCCGCCGGTGTCGATGTAGCGGCGTCAGCGAACCAACAATCGAAACCCCGCCCAGGCGTCCGGTGCTGCATCGGACGCCTGGCGGCGTTGATACGCGCGTCGCACCGCCGCGGTGGCATCGAAGGCACCCGGCGCCGCGCTGCCGTCGTACAGCGCACGCGCGAAGGCGGCGGAGTCCTCGTCGCCGAGCTTGCGATCGCCCACCAAGACGGCGTCCGCGCCGGCGAGGAGGAAGGCGCGACCCAGGCTCATGCCGCCATCGACCAGCGCCGATCGAACCGCACCGGTCTCGCAGCCGGCGAGCACGACGAAGCGAGGCACCCGCGGCAGCGCCAGCACGTCGGCGGCCTCGATGGTGCTGCCGCGATCGAGCAGCAACGCACCGTCCCAACCATCGTCGCCGCGGTGGGCACCGTGCCCGGCGTAGTGGAACAGCTCGACCTCGCCCATGCCCGCGAGTACCTCGGTGCGTCCGGCTGCGCTGCCCTGCAGCAGCTGCACCTGCCACGCGGCCGCGCGCAGGGCCTCGACGACGAGCTGCTGCTCGGCGCGCGCCTGCGGCAGATCCTCCGACGGATCGGCGACCACCATCGCGCGAGCCGACGGCGCGGCCACGCTGCGGCGGGGGAGGTCGAGGCCGTAGGCGACCGCCACGCGATCGACCAGCGGTGCGCCGTGCGTGCGTGCGGCGTGCAGCGGCACCGTCCACGCAGCGCCCACCGGCAACACCCGCAGGCGCTCGACGTCCGCGAGGTCGTCGCCGAGCCCATCCACGAGTGCGGCGCCCCATGTCATCGCATCCGCCTCGTGCTCGGGGATTTCGGTGGCGTGCCAGGCACGAGCGCCCGCGGGCCCGTGGACGATCGCGAGGGTCTCGTCGCGCGCGGGGAGCAGCGCGAGCAACAGCTCGTCGGGGGCGCGCGGACGCAGCAGCGAGCAGTCGTCGTATGTGTGCGAACCAGGCGCTCCGGCTTGCTCGAGCAGGTTCAATGCCTCGCGTCGTCGCTCGTCACGGCGCGCGCGTCGTCGCCGTTGTTCGTCCGCGGAGTACTCCCAGTCTGCGGCAGCCTCGAGGTCGAGCTCGCTGCGGATCTGCGCAAAGGCGTCGGACTGTGCCAGCTCCGAGGGTCGCTCACCGCCGGCGCGGCGGTCCGCAGCACGCAGGGCTCGACCTCGTGCCAGACGAATGCGACACAGTGCCTCGTCGACGCGTCCGCTTCGCAGCAGCGCGTCGACCAGGCCCCTCGCGCTGGTGAAGCGCGCGGAGATCAGCGTCTCGCGCCCCTGCGCGAGCCCGAGGCTCGAGACCTCGGCGTCGAGGATGGCCTCGGCACGTCGCCACGCATCGAGCGCGGCCGCGTCGAGCTCGAAGCGCTCGAGCAGCAGCGCCCGCTGTACCGCGGTACGCCAGCGCAACCTCGCCTCGCCAGCACCCTCGCGCTCGAGCAGCAGCGGCACGGGGGCGAGTTCCCAGCGATTCGACGCCATCGCGAGGTTGAGTGCCAGGTAGTCGATCTCGGGCAGCAGGCCCGTCGACGCGGCGGGCAGATCATCGCTGCGGATCCGCTCGAGCCACGCGATCGCACCCTCGAGGTCGCCGCCTTCGAGCAGCGCCGAGGCCAGGTTGATGCGCGCCAAGAGCCGGCTGCGGGGGTCGTCACAGTCGCCGCGCTCGTAGAGATCGAGCTCCTCGAGCCACCACTCGATCGGGGGATCATCGATCAAGCCGGTCTCGACGAGGGTCTGCAGCGGCCACGCGGCGTTGTTGATGCCCTGTGCACGCGCGCAGGCGTCACTGCGCTCGCGCGCGCTGGCATAGAGGCGCTGTGACGCCGCACGCGTGGCCTCGACCCGTCCGAGCTCCGCGAGCAGGGCGCTGCGCTGCTCGGAGGCGGCGTCGTAGTCGGCGGTCATGCCGAAGCGCTCGGCCCAACGCGCCGAGCTCTCGAACAGCTGCACCGCCGTCGAGAGCTCGCCACGCTTCATCGCCCACAGCCCCCGGGAGTAGCGGGCGCGCAGGTCGAGCTCCGGTCGCCACGCGTGATCCAAGCGCGCGCTCCACTGTGTGGCGCACGCCCGATCGCCGGTGCGCTCGACACAGGTGAACAGCAGGGCGGTCGCGACGTGCACGAACAGCTTGTCGAGTCCGGCCTGCGCCGCCAGCTCGGCGGCCTCGCGCAGGCGACCCACGGCGTGCTCGGGCCCCAACGCCGCATCGCACGTGAAGACCTCCTGGATCCGCGCCTGCACCCGCTCGAACACGCCGACATCGGGCGAGAGCTCCCGCAATCCACGGCAGCCCTCGTCGACGCGACCCTCCGCGAGCGAGGCGAGTGCGCCGGCAACCGTGGCGTCGCTGGGCTGCCACACGATCGCGAGCGTG
>WBZX01000823.1_pt1 | contig 25951 bp, 23 predicted proteins | sample 5204211 | NCBI WGS metagenome assembly WBZX01 (sample SAMN12344362, study PRJNA552823) | activated sludge metagenome | biome: Activated sludge suspended growth; feature: Nitrification reactor; material: Wastewater; isolation source: activated sludge from nitrification reactor of wastewater... | reverse complement strand
TTCTGCTGCTCAAATACCAACCTTACCGCTCGTTCTCGTACTTCCGGTGAATAACTGATTTGATTCTTCATCTCTTCCTCCTCTCAAATCATTTTATCTCCGGAAAAACCGGGGCGATTCACCATCTTGACTTCAGCTAGTTCGCGCTTGGCCCGGGCCAACTCCATTTCCAGCTCGGTCAACGGCTTCTGATTCTTGCCAACATCATCCAATTTGTCCAAGCGTGCTGCATGTATCCAGTTCTTCAGCGTTCCTGGCGGTAATGACAATCGCCTTACCGCTTCAGATATCGTCAAACCATCCACTTCATGCAGACTCACTGCCTGCGCCAGAAATTCCTGCGTGTAAATCCCTCTTGGTATCCGTTTCATCTCAGTCCTCCATTTCCAGTATCTTATAGAAACGTCGGACTCCTCTTTTTACAGCTTACCTCAGTGGGATGTCAATATGGAAAAGAGGGGTTTTTTGGGTTTAGAAAAAGTGTTGTTCAAAATAGTTTTATGAGAACATGTCATCAGAGAGGTAAATTCTGCCGAATACATTGACACTTTGCTATTGGAAACTCTAAGAATCTCAAGTTAATGAAATATCAGTCCATAGAAGCTACATTTACCCGCATAGTGGTTTGTTTTTTACAGCTGAGTCGGTTGTGGCCTTTTGTCCCAGGAATTTTGCCGCTGTTCTTTTTCAGTCACCCTGCCCAGGCTAAGGAGTTCAGTAAGGTATTTAAGCCCCATTTCAACTATACCGTCACCGCTGACGATAACATTCTGCGCATACGGGATCGTGTTGTTCTCTCGACGGATGCGGATCCTAGAATTACAAGCCTGATTTCCCAAGACAAGCTCGCTGATATTTCTAACCGCATGACAGGCGGCATCCTGTTTGAAAAAGAAATCAGCCGACAACGATTGAGCGCCGATTTTAATTGGACCCACACCAGGTTTGAGAGATTCAGCCTGATGAATAACAATTTGATAAGCACCAACGGCAAATGGAACTGGTTTCTGGGCAACAGACTGGAAGGCAATATGGGGGCTAGCTATGTTCAGTCATTGATGCCGTTCATATTTCAGCCAGGGCTTAGAATTATACGCACCGAGCAGACACAGTTTTTCAATGCCGCCTGGCGTTTTCATCCCAGTTGGCGTTTGGTTGGCGAATATACTCGCTACGATCTTGATACAGGTAAAAATCCCAGAGCGGATAACCTTAATCGTACTGAGAACCGGTTTGAAGCCGGAATCGACTATCTGACCCCGGGTAAGAATACTTTAGGCATACTCTTTCGCAATATACTGGGGGATTTTACTAATCCTGTTCGAAGACGTGGTGGCACACTTGTTTTAGATGATAACGGCTCGCCTGTGGACAACGGCTATGATCAGAAAGAGGTATTAGCCAAAGTTGATTGGAAAGTATCTGCAAAATCCCAGCTTCAAGGCACTGCAGGCTGGGTAGAACGTCAAAACAACAGCTTCCAACAACGTGATTTCAGCGGATTCAATGGTCGTATCATCTATCATTGGCAGCCTACTGACAAACTTGGATTAACTGTCAATGGCTGGCGCTTGACTTCAGCGATGCAAAATCTCACCGCTAATTTTAGCCTTAATACCGGCGTGAGTGTCGTTCCATCTTGGAATGTCACTCAGAAAGTAAGGCTGGAGGGGGACTTATCTTATGAGACGCGTAAATTTGACCGCTTCTCGGATCTTACCGATCCAACATCAGTAGTAGGCAGGAATAACACGCTACGCAATGCCGCGCTAAGGCTCATCTATAGCCCTTATCTTGGCTTACAGCTCAGTACTTCGATCTATCACTCCGATCTCAAAACAGACGCTCCCGCTGGCGGATTTAATGCCAATGGGGTAACCGCTAATTTACAGTATGTGTATGGACAACGATGACGACAAATGATCTGCCTATAGTGGCCTTCTTCAAGCATTTGCTGGATCCCTTCATCATATGGAGTATGTTGATTCTGACAACATGGTTATATGATGAGGATTTTACTAGCTATTACTTAGTATTGGTCATTATCACCTTTTTTATTTCTTCGTACATTTACGAACGCACTCTGATTTATCGTAATTGGCGAAAAGGCAGGTTGCTTGCTTATATACGCGATACGCTCATGGGTTGGCTCATTATCGTCACTCTGCTGGTATTTTTAGGTTATGCCACTAAATTTCACAGTCAGTTTTCCGAGCAGGTATTATTAACCTGGTTTATGGTCACACCATTAATGTTGATTGCAAGCCATATCACAGCACGAAGCATTATCGCCAACTTGTATACAGCCGGTCATTCACGCCCCACTATCGTGATCGGCGCCAATGAAACCAGCTTGGAGTTCATCCAGCATATTGAGGAAATCCCTTTTTTACTGATCAATTATCATGGCTTCTTCGATGAGCGCGACAATTCCCGCATCGCCAGTACCGCCGGTAATCGCTTTGGATCTCATTTAGGGGGATTGGCAGATGTCGTTCCGTATATTCATAAACATAATATTGAGATGATCTTTATTAGTTTGCCGATGTCGTCTCAACCGCGTATCCAGAAATTGATGGATGAGTTGCCGGATACCACCGCCTCCGTCTATTTCCTGCCGGATATTTATATCTTCGATTTAATGCAAGCCCGGTTTGAGTATATTGGCGATGTGCCAGTCGTTGCCATGAGTGAGTCACCCTTTGTCGGTATTGATGGGGTCGTCAAAAATACCAGTGATTTTGTGATTGCTTTGCTAACGCTCATCCTGCTATCGCCGCTTATGCTGTGTATTGCTTTGGCTGTAAAAATCACGTCGCCTGGTCCGATTATTTTTAAACAACGCCGCTATGGTCTGAATGGCGAAGAAATCATCGTCTACAAATTTCGCTCGATGACGGTGGTTGAAGATGGCGCAGATATTGTGCAGGCGAAAAAAGATGATCAGCGCTTCACCAAAATCGGCGCCTTCTTGCGCCGCACTTCGCTGGATGAATTACCTCAGTTCATCAACGTATTGCAGGGACGCATGAGCATCGTCGGCCCTCGTCCCCATGCCGTGGCGCACAACGAGCTTTACCGCAAACTGATCAAAGGCTATATGCTGCGCCACAAAGCAAAACCAGGCATCACCGGCTGGGCTCAGGTCAATGGGTGGCGTGGTGAAACCGATGTGCTGGAAAAAATGAAAGGACGCATCGAACACGATTTGTATTACCTCAAAAATTGGTCCATATGGCTCGATCTCTGGATCATCCTACGTACCGTCTGGATCGTCGTCCGTAAAGATAATGCTTATTAAAGTTCTTACAAATCAGCTTTACACTCATAGTCAAATTGCTGCATAAGCCGATAACTTGCCCATCCATTAAAACAGACTAACTCAGATATTTAAAGCCAGCATAGTTATTCTTGGTATCATCTTTGTAAACCCGCCATAGGTACTGCGATTTTCGAAATCCATATAAAAATCTAGCGAAGTTTATGTTTCATATTTTATAAATTTTTGATAGAATGCGGCGATAGATGCGATGGGCTTTTAGCCCATTTTTTATTTGTGGCGGAGCTACGCGATGACACTGGAAGAATTGTTAGAATCGACTCTGGAAGGTATGGGTTATGAGTTGGTCGAGGTGGAACAATTAGCTCGCGGCAACCTATTAAGAATTTTTGTAGATAAAGAAAGTGGTATCAGCATTGACGATTGTGTAGCGATCAGTAATCACTTAAGCCGATTGTTAGTTGTTGAAAATATTGATTATGGCCGGTTAGAAGTTTCCTCACCAGGACTTGATAGACCTTTAAAGAAAGAAATTGATTTTATTCGCTTTAAAGGAGAAACAATTAAATTGAAGCTACGCATTCCTGTGCAAGGACAAAGAAATTTTGTGGGAATTTTGCGGGAAATAAATGATGGCATAATAAAACTTGAAGTCGAAGGAAAGTTGTTAGACCTTGAATTGAGTAACCTTGGAAAAGCTCGTTTGGTTCCAAAATTGTAGGTATATAAAAATTTGGCTGGAGGACTATGAGCCGCGAAATTTTACTGTTGGTTGATGCATTGGCACGTGAAAAAACTGTTGAAAAAGAAATTGTTTTTACAGCCTTGGAGCTTGCATTAGCATCTGCCACGAAGAAACGATTTCAAGAAGATATTGAAACACGCGTTTCCATTGATAGGGCGACGGGAGATCATCAATCTTTTCGCCGCTGGTTAGTGGTGGAGGATGGTGCTGTAGAAGATTTTGCCCGCCAAATCTCTTTAAGTGATGCTAAAAAAATCAATGCTGATATTTGCTTGGGCGACTATAGTGAAGAACCGCTGGAACCCATCGAATTCGGACGCATTGGCGCACAAGCAGCGAAACAGGTTATATTCCAGAAAATACGTGATGCAGAGCGTGAACAAACACTAAATGATTTTCTTGAAAGAGAAGATTATCTGGTTACCGGAACAATAAAACGTATGGAACGCGGTAATGCCATTATTGAATCCGGAAAAATTGAAGCGGAACTGCCACGCGACCAAATGATACCTAAGGAAAACTTACGGATAGGTGATCGAGCTCGTGCTTATTTATATAAAGTCGATCGTGCTTCCAGAGGCCCGCAATTAAAGCTTTCACGTATTTCTCCTGAGTTTCTGATGAAACTGTTTGAACTGGAAGTACCGGAAATCGAAGAAGGTTTATTGGAAATTAAAGTAGCCGCAAGAGATCCTGGATCACGCGCTAAAATCGCAGTTAAATCAAATGATCAGCGCATTGATCCTATCGGCACTTGCGTAGGGATGCGTGGATCCAGAGTACAAGCAGTTATTAGTGAATTGGCCGGAGAACGCGTTGATATCGTCTTGTGGTCAGATGATCCTGCGACTTTTATTATTAATGCACTGGCTCCCGCGGAAATCAGCAGTATCATGGTTGATGAAGAGAAGCATAGTATGGATATTGTGGTGGATGATGATAATCTGGCACAAGCCATCGGTCGCGGCGGACAAAATGTGCGGCTTGCATCGGAACTGACCGGCTGGGAACTTAACATCATGACAGTGGAAGAGTCTAAAGCCAAGCATGAAAAAGAATCATCGCAAACCTGTCAGCTTTTCATGCAAAAACTGGATGTTGATGAAGAAATCGCAGAAATACTGGTACAAGAAGGTTTCGTTACACTGGAAGAAGTAGCCTACGTTCCGCTCAGTGAGATGTTGGAAATTGAGTCATTGGATGAAGAAACCGTCAACGAAATACGTAATCGGGCTCGCAATGTACTGTTAACGGATGCTATTGCCAATGAAGAAAAAGTGGAGCATGTTGCTGAAGACTTGCTCGCATTAGAAGGAATGGATATCAATATCGTGCGAGAACTGGCATCGAAAGGTATTAATACGCAGACCGATCTGGCTGACTTGGCTGCTGACGATTTGGTGGAAATGACAGGAATTGATATTGAACGTGCGAATCAATTGATTATGAAAGCGCGTGAACCATGGTTTACTTGATTTAACTCATCGATTGATAATAAATTTGATTAGATTATTATTTTGATGACAACCTGCTTGTAGTTTTGATTGCTGAAAGGTTATAAATGGCTCAAATGAGTGTGGAACAATTTGCTAATGAACTGGGTTTGTTGCCGACAGTCTTGCTGGAGCAACTCAAAGCTGCCGGCGTTAAGAAAACATTGACGGAAGACAGTTTGACAGAACAAGATAAAGCTCAGTTACTTGATTACCTGAGAAAAACTCACGGAGCCACCGAGATCAAAAGTAAAATTACTTTAACTCGCCGCCAAACTTCCGAAATCCGAAAATCAGACAGTACCGGCCGACCACGTACTATCCAAGTAGAAGTCCGAAAAAGACGGGTACTGACAAAACCAACACCGGGAGATTCCGAACCTGACTCAACTGTGGTCACATCAGAGGATGTCGTCATCCAACCGGTTAGACAATCCGTAATTAACGCGGAACAACTGGCACTCCGTAATGAAGAAGCAAGAAAACAAGCCGAATTGATTGCACGTCAAGCTGAAGAAGTTCAGCAAAAGAGAGCCCGTAAAAAATCGGAACTCATTGAAGATACAAAGCAAAAAGAAGAAGCGATTACAACTGCTGATAAATCGACCAAACAGACACCGCCTACATCAACAGAAATTGGTATACAACCAGAATCTGTTAATAACATTGAGCCCTCACAGCAAAGTGAAGTGCCATTACATGCCAATGCTACTGAAGGAACACTACATAAACCTATTGTAAAACCCGAAGAAAAAGTAGAGAAGAAAAAGAAACCAGCCAAGCAACAAGTTGTTTGGAAAGATGAAGCGACCAAGAAGCGGGGTGTTAAAACCCGTGGCGATATTCCCAGCACTCAGGGTTGGCGCACACGTAGAGAAAAACATAGTAAACCAGCCCAACATGTAGAAGACCAAAATATTCACGGTTTTTCTGCACCGACTGAGCCCATTGTGCGCGAAATCATGGTGCCGGAAACCATTTCTGTCAGCGCGTTGGCTCAGAAAATGTCAGTTAAAGCGGCTGATGTCATTAAAGTACTGATGAAAATGGGCAGCATGGTAACCATCAATCAAATGCTGGACCAGGATACTGCCATGATTGTCGTAGAAGAAATGGGGCATATCGCAAAATATGCTGAGATGGACAATCCCGAGAATTTCCTGGCAGATAGCGAAGCGCCTGTTACTGAAGCGGAACTGGTTCCACGCGCCCCGGTAGTCACCGTAATGGGACATGTTGATCATGGCAAAACCTCTTTACTGGATTATATTCGCCGTACCCGGGTTGCTGGCGGTGAAGCCGGCGGTATCACGCAGCATATTGGTGCTTACCATGTAGAAACAGGTCATGGCATGATCACCTTTCTGGACACACCAGGACATGAGGCGTTTACTGCAATGCGCGCACGCGGTACAAAAATTACCGATATTGTCATTCTGGTAGTCGCCGCAGATGATGGTGTTATGCCTCAAACCATTGAAGCCGTGCACCATGCCAAGGCGGCAAAAATTCCAATCATCGTCGCAGTCAATAAGATGGACAAGCCGGAAGCCAATGTTGAACGTATCCGACATGAACTGGTTGCACATCAAGTGGTTCCGGAGGATTGGGGTGGTGATACGATGTTTGTCGAGGTATCTGCCAAAACCGGGCAAGGTGTTGATGCTTTGTTGGAAAGCATATTGCTGCAAGCCGAAGTATTGGAATTAAAAGCACCGGTCAACACACCGGCTAAAGGTGTCGTGATTGAATCACGGTTGGATAAAGGACGAGGACCGGTAGCCACCATTCTGGTGCAATCAGGAACTTTGAACCGTGGCGATGTTTTATTGGCAGGCGCGGTTTATGGCAAGGTACGCGCCATGAATGATGAGAATGGCAAAGCTATTAAGCAGGCGGGCACATCGATTCCGGTCGAAATTCAAGGACTATCTGAAGTGCCTGAAGCGGGCGAAATTGTTTTTGTGCTGGACGATGAGCGCAAAGCCCGAGAAATCGCCTTATTCCGGCAAGGTAAATATCGCGATGTAAAACTTGCCAAGCAGCAAGCTGCAAAACTTGAAAATGTGTTCGACCAGCAAGCCGATGTCAAGACTCTTGCCTTGATTATCAAAGCGGATGTTCAAGGTTCCTGTGAAGCGTTAGCTTATGCATTGCAGAAACTTTCAACCGACGAAGTGAAGGTCAATATTATTCACAGTGGTGTAGGTGCAATTATTGAATCGGATGTCAATCTATCACTGGCATCAAAAGCTGTTGTTATCGGTTTTAATGTACGCGCGGATTCCAGTGCGCGCAAGTTGATTGCATCAAGCGGTGTTGACGTGCGGTACTACAACATCATTTATGAAGCGGTCGATGAGGTTAAAGCCGCACTATCCGGCATGATGTCGCCTGATCGCAAAGAAAACATCATCGGACTGGTCGATATTCGTGAAATTTATCGTATCCCTAAGGTAGGCGTCGTTGCCGGTTGTTATGTCATGGATGGCATCATCAGAAGAAATTCACTGATCAGAGTATTACGAGATGGCCTGGTAATACATAGCTGTGAGTTGGATTCCCTGAAGCGCTTTAAAGACGATGTCAAAGAAGTTAGAGAAGGTTTTGAGTGCGGCTTGTCTTTAAGAAATTTCAATGACATTCAGGTAAGTGATCAACTGGAAGTGTATGAAATTATTGAAACGGCACGATTCCTATAGCACGTGCTTTAGTCAATTCAACCTCTATGCCTAAAGACTACTCCCGTGCACTACGCGTTGCCGATCAGATACAGCGTGAACTAGCCGATTTAATACAACACGAAATCAAAGATCCCCGCGTAGGTCAAGTAACCATCACCGCGGTTGAAGTAACCCGTGATTATAGTCATGCCAAAGTTTTTTACACCACATTAGCCAATACAGAAGAAAAATTTTTAGTGGAAAACGGACTGGAACATGCCAAAGGTTTTCTGCGCTCCAGTTTATCTCATCGCATGAAATTAAGAATTACACCACAACTACATTTTATTTATGATGAATCGGTTGAACGTGGCGTACGCTTGTCAAAATTAATTGATGATGCAATCGCTCAAGATAACATTAATCACCCGACAGACGCTGACAGTTAAGAAAGCATGCACAGGTTGCACGCTAAAATCCCGCCAAGCAGTTCAACTAAATCCGTTAAACGAAATATCCATGGCGTTCTATTATTGGATAAGCCGTACGGTATCTCATCCAATAAAGCCGTACAAATCGCAAAAAGAATCTTTTCTGCTGCCAAATGCGGCCATACCGGCACGCTGGATCCAATGGCAAGCGGATTACTGCCTCTCTGCTTTGGAGAGGCAACTAAGTTTTCATCAGTCTTATTAGGCGCCAATAAAGCGTATGAAGCGACCTTAAAGCTTGGTTTTATGAGCACAACGGGTGATGCGGAAGGTGAAATCAGTCCACTTGCAGCTAATAACGGAAACCCAACCTTGTCACAGTGTGAACAAACACTTCAGCATTTCATCGGTAGAATCCTGCAAATACCCCCGATGTACAGCGCACTGAAACATCAAGGAAAACCTTTATATAGTTATGCAAGAAATGGCGAAATCATTGAACGCCCGGCACGTGAAGTTGTTATCTATGCGATACAAATCAAGTCACTGATCGACGATGAATTGCAACTTAGCATTCAATGCGGAACCGGCACTTATATCCGCACACTGGCTGAAGATATTGGCAAAGCACTAGGGTGTGGCGGTGCATACCTAACTCAATTAAAACGTACGGTTATTGATTGCTTTGATTTATCCCAGGCGCAAACTTTACAGGCATTGCAAGAGGAAATGGACGCAACTGCATGGGATCATTATTTACTCCCCATTGATAGCTTATTACAAGCATTTCCAATAGTCACTTTGGATGCAGTGGCAGCGTTACATATCGTACAGGGAAGACTTATTTCCAGCCCATCCGACATCAGTTGCATCGCGGAAGGAGATACAGTGCGTTTATATAACTGCCGACAGCAATTCTTAGGACTTGGTGAAATAGTGAGTGAACAAAAAATAATCGCGAAACGCCTGTTGGCAAATTCTGAGTTACTTGGAATAGCTGTGTAACCACATATCCATCGCCCTACTTTCTCGCTTCACAACGATAATCATCGCGTACGAAACATAAAATAAGCCGCACCCACCATGCATAGCGCCGCCCACAAGTAATCCAGTTTCAGCGGTTCCTTCAAATAAAACAACACAAATGGCACAAAAACAGTCAGGGTAATAATTTCTTGCAGTATTTTGAGCTGCGCCACAGAAAGCACGGTAAAGCCAATACGATTGGCGGGAACCTGCAACATATACTCGAAAAACGCAATTCCCCAGCTGATCAATGCTGCAATAATCCACGGTTTATGATTCAGCGCCTTCAAATGCGCATACCAAGCAAACGTCATAAAGACATTGCTCAGCGACAAAAGGATAATGGTGTGCCAAATTTCACGCATATTATTAATTGTATGCTATCCATACAAAATTAAACGCCCAATTCATTCCAAATCGCATCCACTCGTTTTTTGACCGCATCATCCATCACAATCGTCGTCCCCCACTCCCGGTTCGTCTCGCCCGGCCATTTGTTTGTCGCATCCAACCCCATCTTTCCGCCAAGTCCCGATATCGGACTGGCGAAATCCAGGTAATCGATCGGCGTGTTCTCAACCAGCAACGTATCGCGTACCGGATCAACCCGGGTGGTAATCGCCCAAATCACTTCCTTCCAATCACGCACGTTGATATCGTCGTCGGTGACAATAATAAATTTGGTATACATGAACTGACGCAGAAAGCTCCAGATACCGAACATCACGCGCTTGCTGTGACCGGCATATTGTTTCTTCATGCTCACCACCGCCATGCGATAAGAGCATCCTTCCGGCGGCAGATAAAAATCGGTGATTTCCGGGAATTGTTTTTGTAGCAACGGCACAAACACTTCATTCAACGCCACACCAAGAATCGCCGGCTCATCAGGCGGTTTTCCGGTGTAGGTGGAATGATAAATCGGATTGCGGCGCATAGTCATGCGCTCGATGGTAAATACCGGAAACGTTTCCTGTTCATTGTAATAACCGGTATGGTCGCCATAGGGGCCTTCCAACGCAGTTTCACCGGGATAAATGGCGCCTTCCAAGACGATTTCGGCACTGGCCGGTACCTGCAAGTCATTGCCGATGCATTTGATCACCTCCGTTTTGGAGCCACGCAATAATCCGGCAAATTGGTATTCGCTCAAGGTATCCGGCACCGGCGTAACCGCACCCAGAATGGTCGCCGGGTCGGCTCCCAAAGCAACCGCCAGCGGATAAGGCTTGCCCGGATTGGCCAGACTGAATTCACGAAAATCCAGCGCGCCGCCCCGGTGCGCCAGCCAGCGCATGATAACTTTATTAGCACCAATGACCTGCTGGCGGTAAATGCCCAGATTCTGCCGGGTTTTGTTTGGTCCTCGCGTCACCGTCAACCCCCAGGTGATCAGCGGTGCAACATCGCCCGGCCAGCAGGTTTGAATCGGTATTCGGCTCAGATCGACATCGTTGCCTTCCCACACAATTTCCTGGCACGGTGCGCTGCTCAATTCTTTCGGCGCCATATTCAATACTTGCTTCAATACCGGCAATTTATCCCAGGCATCCTTCAACCCTTTCGGTGGATCAGGTTCTTTCAAATAAGCCAATAACCTGCCGACTTCGCGCAATGCCTCGACCGATTCCTGTCCCATACCCAGCGCTACTCGTTTCGGCGTGCCGAATAGATTGCCCAATACCGGCATGCTATGCCCTTTAGGGTTCTCAAACAAAACTGCAGGACCCTGTGCTTTCAGGACACGATCACAGATTTCCGTCATTTCCAGCGCGGGATCGATCTCCGTTTGAATGCGCTTGAGCTCTCCCATCGCTTCCAGTTGTGCGATGAAGTCGCGCAGATCTTTATATTGCATGATTGAATCCCTAGCCCTGAAAGATGAGGAAATCGAATGCGATTCCGGCAAATACCACCAGCCCTACCCAATTATTGTGCAAGAATGCTTTGAAACACAGCGCCCGGTCACGGTTACGAATCAACGTGTATTGATACATAACCAACCCCGTTACTACCACCAATCCGGCGTAGTAGGCCAAGTTCATCTGCTGTAATTGTCCGATGACCATCATGATCATAATAAAGCAGGCATGACACAGCATCACGCCCAGCACATCAAAGCGTCCAAAAGTGATCGCAGAAGTTTTGATACCGATCTTCAGATCATCCGGCTTATCGACCATGGCATACGCCGTGTCATAGGCAATCACCCAGAATAGATTGGCCAGCATCAATATCCAGACGATCGATGGCAAACCATCAGTTTGTGCTGCGAAAGCCATCGGAATGCCAAAACTGAATGCAATCCCCAGATAAGCCTGTGGCATAGCAAAAAAACGCTTGGTGAACGGATACGTTCCCGCTAGAAACAGTGCCGGTACCGAAAGCAAGATGGTCAGTTGATTCAAAGGCAGAATCAGCAGAAAAGCACAGAGACTCAACCCTGCTGCCAATAACAAAGCTTCCTTGGAACTGACATGACCGGCTGCCATCGGACGATGCTTTGTACGTTCGACATGCGGATCAATATTACGATCGGCAAAATCGTTGATGACACAACCTGCCGAACGCATCAATATCGTACCCAAGACGAAAATAACCAGAATATGCCAATCGGGAAAACCCTGCGCTGCAAACCATAATCCCCACAGCATCGGCCACAGTAATAAAAGAATACCGATCGGTTTATCGAGCCGCATGAGTTGCGCGTAGGTTTTAATTCGATTTGCAAGACTCATAAGGGTAAATCCAGAATAGCCGGTAAAAATACTTCGGTTACTAAAATCGACTGTCCGTGCAAAGTAAACAATGAACGCCGCGCCCACAGATTTGCCGGTTTTCTCGGCAATTTGGCACACGCACGCTCATACAGAAAATGGCCGCGGCTCACTTTCTTAAATTCCAGCGGCGTGCGTTTGATTTTAGGATTGGTAAACAAAACCGTCCCCAACGACTTATTGCCCAGTCCGCTTAAACCCCGCCAAGCACCACGCAGATTCTTGCGTGCCACTACCGAATGTGCAAACACCACTGGTGTATCACCACAATACAAATAAACCTCCCGCACTCTCGCCAATTCACTTGAACGCAGCCCCATCACATCTAATTCATCATCATATAGCCTGCTCAGTGACTGATATACCGGTTTCACATAAAAACGGGCACAACGATTCTGGATACGGCGCGTCAGCGATCCGCGATCCTGTAACCAGTTGCGTTGATGATAAGAAACAGAGGTCAGCGCAGAATACCATGCCAGTGGATGGGCTTTACTCATCACAGCAGATTTAGCAAATAAGATAGTCGCATGATAAGAATTCTTATGCCGGGATCAGGCAAAGTCATTTTGAGAAATATTGAAACGGGATTATACAACAGTCTCAAAGCAGGCATTGTAAAACCCAGGTAGTAAAAATCAGCGTATATAGGACACAATCAACATTGCAGCAAATAAAAATAATTCAAAGTTAATGTGCGTTTTCACACAGACGGTTACAAACAAAAATTCTATTATCGGGTTTCTAGGAAAGATGAGATTTAGAATTGGTATCAATCAGGAGCTCATAAGTACATCAATCGAGCTTGATCTCTTTAATTTCTTTGGATCTAATTCCTCGCACCAAGGGACGAGTAAGCTGGTTGAAAACCAGCAAGTTTGAAGAGCGTACTTAATACCTTGCCGCTTGCGGCGGGGTGCTTTCTTTTTGATAATCAACGTAGGGAGGAATCATGAGTGAAAAAAATATTACTCTCACAAAAACTTTATTTGTCACAATACTCGACTTGTTGGCTATTCAGAATCCGAACGACCCTTTCGATCAGAATAACTCGATCGGGCCAGTAATTAACCCGATTTTATGGAAATTAATGACCACAGGCGGGGTTCAACTTGAGCCCTGGCGCTTTGCGTTTGTAACGCAATTGGCGATTGATCGAGCTGTGGGACAGTTCCAATCGACGGAATCGTTGTTTCCTGAATCTGAGATAGAACGGGGACTAAAAGCTGCTCGCGCATCCATTCGCGAAACTGTGGATTATTACTGCGGCACTGCACCTCTCCCCTGGCCGCTCCCTTATCCCTGGCCACTGAAACTGAGTCCGATGCCATACATTCCATTGGGTCTGCTTACTGCCGGTGCGCAGTTTCATAAGGCGGCGAATACCGTAGTGGACACACCCTTGCAACAAGATTTTATCGATGCTGCAGATCAGCTCTTCGCAGCAGGCATCAGGCAAATGGAATGTGCGCATGAATCGCCACTAATCAGTGAGTGTTCAGAAGCTGTCACCGCCATCTAGCGCCGATGATGCTCTCTTTAGTAGTGAAGGATCCGTATTAATCGGATCGCCTCTACTCTGCTACTTAATTGATTATATGTGGCAATCATGTTCGATAACGCAACAATGCTAATCTTCCCTATCTTCCTCGAAAGTTTTATGAGCATTTATACCCGTAAGTACTCAATTTTTTCACCCAGCCAACGCTGAATATGCCATTGTACCAGCTCCGGGTAATCGTTAAGCATTTCATTGGCGGTAGTTTGTGCCGCTGCGAGTAATTCACCATCTTGCTCCAGATCGGCAAAACGCAGCATCGGCACGCCACTCTGGCGCGCACCCAGAAATTCGCCGGGCCCCCTTAGCTGTAGATCCTGGCGGGCGATTTCAAAGCCATCCGTATGTTCAAAAATGATTTTAAGCCGCTTACGAGCAATTTCCGACAACGGTTTTTGATACAGCAGGATACAAATGCTAGCCTCCGATCCGCGTCCGACACGACCGCGCAATTGGTGTAGTTGCGACAATCCCATACGCTCGGCGTTTTCAATCACCATCAGGGACGCATTCGGCACATCCACACCCACCTCAATAACTGTCGTAGCAACTAATAATTGAATCTTCCCTAATTTAAACGATGTCATCACTGCCGTTTTTTCCTGTGTCGACAAACGACCATGTACTAAACCAGCTCTTAAATCCGGAAATATCCTGCATAAATTCTCATACGTTTCCATAGCGGTTTGCAACTGCAAGGTGTCTGATTCTTCGATCAACGGACAAACCCAGTACACTTGTTTGCCTTGCTGGCAAGCGTGCTGGATGCGTACGATGATCTCATCACGGCGATTGTCAGCAATCAATTTGGTCACGACCGGTGCTCTGCCAGGCGGCAATTCGTCAATGATCGATACATCCAGATCGGCAAAATAACTCATGGACAATGTGCGCGGAATCGGTGTGGCACTCATCATCAGCTGGTGCGGCACAAAATTGGATTGTGAGCCTTTCATGCGCAACGCCAGACGCTGCTGCACGCCAAAGCGGTGCTGCTCATCAACAATCGCCAAGCCCAGTTGATGAAACAACACTTGCTCCTGAAACAAGGCATGGGTCCCCACAGCAAGTTGCGCGGCACCCGCCGCGATATCATCCAGTACCATTTGCTTCTGTCTCTTCTTCTGGCTGCCGGATAACCAGGCAACACGAATCCCCAGCGGATCAAGCCAACCGGATAATTTCTGGAAATGCTGTTCGGCAAGAATCTCCGTCGGCGCCATAATGGCCGCTTGGAAGCCATTTTCAATCGCCTGCAACGCAGCTAATGCAGCCACGATTGTTTTGCCGCTGCCTACATCGCCTTGCAACAAACGTTGCATGGGATGGGCGACAGTCAGATCGCGACTGATTTCTGCAGAAACTTTGATTTGTGCAGCCGTCAGTTTAAAAGCAAGTTGTCCAAGAAATTGTTTCTCCAGCTTATTTTTTTGTACAAGCACCGGTGCGGAATGGCTGCGCCGTTGCCGGTAATGTATGCGCATGGATAATTGCTGCGCCAGCAGTTCATCAAACTTGATGCGTCGCCATGCCGGATGCGTGCGCATTTGCAAGGCTTCGACTGAGACATCGGGCGGCGGATTATGCAGGCATATCACGCTATCCTGGAAACCTGACAGCCGATATTTCTTAATGATTCTCTCAGGTAAAGTCTCGGCTAGCGCTTGCGTCTTCTGGGCATTCTGCAAAGCTTGCTCAATCAATTTGCCCAAAATCTTCTGTGTCAAACCCGCCGTAGTGGAATAAACCGGCGTCATGGTATCGGCCAATGATTCACCTGCACGGACGATGCGACATTTGGGGTGCACCATTTCTGCGCCAAAGAATCCGTGGCGGATTTCGCCCAGCAGCCGTACGCGCTTTCCTACCGCGTAGGTTTTGATCTGGCTGCCGTAGAAATTCAAAAAACGCATTACCAGAATGCCGCTATTGTCTTCAACCTGACAAACCAATTGCCGTCGGGGACGAACAACCACTTCGTTATGGACAATCACACCCTCAACTTGTACTGTTTGTCCTTGCGGCGCATCAGCGATTGGAAATAGATGCGTTTCATCTTCGTAGCGAATCGGCAGATGCAATATCAGATCCGGTTCATGACGAATACCTAAACGGGATAATTTTTCCTGTACATTGGCACTGACAGTCATTGTAACGATTGGCGACCTGACATCGGTTAATTGATTACTGATCTATTTTTGCAGCACCATGACGCCATCCATCTCCGCCAGAGCGCCACGTGGTAAGGATTTAACACCAATCGCCGCGCGCGCCGGATAAGGCTGAGAAAAATGACTGGCCATGATTTCGTTGACCAATGCAAAATTATCGAGATCGGTCAGAAATATATTGAGTTTCACAATATCATTCAGACTGCCGCCGCTGGCTGCCGCCACTGCTTTCAGATTGGAAAATACTTGCTGAATCTGTGCTTCAATCCCATTTGCCATTTGCATGCTGACAGGATCCAGTCCAATCTGACCCGATAGATAAACGGTATCTCCGCCACTCACTCGGACTGCCTGAGAATAGGTGCCAATTGCTTGTGGCGCATCTGCGGTATGGATTATTTGTTTTGCCATTTCTTCTCCTGATGAATTTACGCAATACTTTTTTGTTATAGTAGGTACTAGTGCACAATATCTTAAAAATATGCTACAGCGGTATGATGCAGTGAACTATGGCACATTTCAACCGGCTGAAGCTGTTTATTTGCCGGATGTTCGGCCAACAGGAACTTTAATAAAACTCTTAGTTGAATCTTTCATGCAATGCAAAAACTGATTATCCAGGGTGGCATGTCACTACACGGCGAAATTACCATCTCAGGGGCAAAAAATGCTGCACTCCCTGTTTTGTGCGCCGCACTTTTGACCACCGAGCCCTTAAAAATAAATAACGTTCCCGCGCTTCATGACATCACCACCATGCTGTCACTGTTAAAACAAATGGGCATGGGTATTACCACACATCATTCATCAGAGGTTGTACTGGCGGCCGCTCACCTGACCAGCCTGACTGCTTCCTATGAAATGGTTAAGACTATGCGTGCCGCAATTCTGGTACTTGGACCATTACTTGCGCGTGCCGGGGAAGCCAATATTTCATTGCCTGGCGGTTGTGCCATCGGCTTACGGCCGGTCGATCAGCACATCAAAGGCTTACAGGCAATGGGAGCGGAAATCACAATTAAGCATGGCTATATTCATGCCGTGGCAAAAAAATTGCATGGCGCACGTATTGTATTTGATATTGTCACGGTGACCGGAACAGAGAATTTGATGATGGCAGCCACCCTGGCCGATGGCACAACGATACTTGAAAATGCCGCACGGGAACCGGAAATCGTCGACCTGGCCAATTGCCTGATCGCGATGGGCGCAAAAATTCATGGCGCCGGCACTGACATTATTACCATTGAAGGCACCCCCTCTCTGCATGGGGCGGAATATACCGTCATGCCCGATCGAATCGAAACCGGCACTTTTTTGGTTGCATGCACGGCCACTGGTGGCGAGATTCATTTAAAAAACACGAGTCCCCATTTACTGGACGCGGTTTTGGATAAACTGACCGAAGCCGGCGCTGATATCGATTCCGGCGAAAACTGGATTAATTTGGGAATGCACACGAAACCCAAGTCGGTTAATCTGCGTACAGCACCCTACCCGGCCTTCCCGACCGATATGCAGGCACAATTTATGTCCCTGAATTGTATTTCAGATGGAACGGCCATTATTACCGAAACTATTTTTGAGAACCGCTTGATGCATGTGCAAGAATTGAAGCGCATGAATGCGAACATCGAAGTGGAAGGCAATGCGGCCATTGTTTGTGGCATCCCTCAATTGGATGGTGCGCATGTCATGGCAACCGATTTACGTGCATCAGCCAGCTTAGTCATCGCCGGATTGATCGCGCAAGGTGAAACAATCATTGATCGGATCTATCACCTGGATCGCGGCTACGAGAATATCGAAGGAAAATTATCTACATTGGGCGCACAAATCAGGCGTATCAATTAAAAAGGCCTTTGAATTTATCAAAGGCCTCGTAATTAACAGCTATTAAGAACTGTTACGCTATCATTCCACTAGCTGTTATTAAAGTTTTGCCAGTTTATAGCTCACAACAACCGTAGCAATCTTCTTATTCAATCCCATGACTGGAACAACCAAAATCTTTCTGCCATCCACATCGGATTTGACAGTTATTTTCTGCAGATTCAAAATCTCCTTAGGAAATATTTCCGCTCCTTTCGTTTCTTCGAGTCGTTTATCCGTTGATACCAGTAATTGACCATCACTACCAATCAGTACCACTCTTTCAGTATCCTTCATCTTGACGATTTCACTCAAATATTGATCGATTTGGTCAATATTGTTACGAATCAGCTCGCCACGCACCGCCCAGGACAAAACCTGTCCAAAACGTTCTTCTTCTTTAAGATACTGTTTATCCGCATATTCACGGGCTTGTTGTGTAATAATCACACGCTCATTTTCAAGCTTCTTGCCCATATCGGATTCTACTTTACTGACAGCAATGAGTTTCCAAGCAAAAACTATCACAATAACGCCCACGAGCACTACCGCGTACTTGGCAGGTAATTGCATGGTAGGAATTTTAGCCAGCCACTCAAATTTGGCATTAAATTGTGAGAATAACGTGTCGGCTTTGGATTGTTCATTCTGATTTTGCTTGTTTCGATCCGTCATGGATAACTCCTTGTATATAGGTATCAGGGGAAAATCCGAATTATCCATGAATCCTGATGGAAGGAGAAGTGCAGCGTATCAATAAAATTTGTCACCGTGTGCTACACAATCAAGATTTAATCCGTGCAACAACCATTATTCCTGTTAATTAGTATTTAAAAGCATATAGATAGTTATTAAGCTATCAGGAATACCGCAATATCGTAAAATAACCGGTTCTGCATTTATGTTCTATAATTAATGCTTCTTTGAGCAGAACACAGGAAATTACAGCAACGCAATGGATAATAATTCAACATTGGGCAGCAACCAAAAAACCTGGTCAGGTCGATTTAATGAGCCGGTTTCAGCGCTGGTGGCACGATATACCGCTTCCGTAGGTTTCGATCAACGATTGGCCGAATATGATATTCAAGGGTCACTGGCACATGCACAGATGCTTGCCGCGCAAGGAATTATCAGCAATGCGGATTTAGCAGCGATCAAGCAAGGTTTAAATCAAATTCGCGATGAAATCCGTAGTCATCAATTTACCTGGTTACTAGAGCTGGAGGATGTACATTTAAATATTGAGAAACGTCTGACTGCGCTCATCGGCGATGCCGGCAAACGATTACACACCGCCCGTTCGCGTAATGATCAGGTGGCTACCGATATTCGGTTGTTTTTACGTGCTTCGATTGATGAAATTATCGATCTGATCAAAGCCATGCAGCATGCCTTATTAAATTTGGCAGAACAACATATCCATACCGTAATGCCCGGCTTTACGCACTTACAGGTGGCACAGCCCATTTCATTCGGACATCATTTGATGGCTTACTTTGAAATGTTGAAACGCGACATCGGACGACTGATTGACTGTAGAAAACGTGTGAATCAACTCCCTCTAGGTGCGGCTGCGCTGGCTGGCACCAGTTACCCCATCAATCGTGAATTGGTTGCAGAAATACTGGGCTTTGAGGGGGTTTGCCAAAACTCACTGGACGCGGTTTCAGATCGGGATTTTGCCATTGAGTTTAGTGCCTGCGCATCACTCATCATGACGCATTTATCCCGCATGTCGGAAGAATTCATTGTATGGATGAATCCGGCATTTGGTTTTATCCAATTGGCCGATCGATTCTGCACCGGTTCTTCGATCATGCCGCAGAAAAAAAACCCGGATGTGCCCGAATTAGTACGGGGAAAGACAGGTCGAGTTAACGGCCATCTCGTCGCTTTACTCACCTTAATGAAAGCACAGCCACTCGCCTATAACAAAGACAATCAGGAAGACAAAGAACCACTGTTTGATACCGTCGATACCTTGACGGATACATTACGAATTTACGCCGACATGCTCACAGGCGTTCGAGTTAATCACAAGATCATGCGCCAATCGGCTTTGCGCGGTTATGCCACAGCTACGGATTTGGCGGATTATCTGACTAAAAAAGGCACGCCTTTCCGCGATGCGCATGAAATTGTGGCAAAAACGGTACAGTTTGCGGAACATAAGGGTTGTGATCTCAGTGACCTTGAGTTGCACGAATTACAAAAATTTTCTTCTCAGATTGAATCCGATATTTTTGCCATCTTAACATTGGAAGGTTCTATGGAAAGCCGCAACCATATCGGCGGTACCGCACCTGAACAGGTGCAAGTAGCCATTCACCAAGCCAGGCAGTGGTTATCCTGAATAACATCGCATAAAGATTCTTACCAGACTAAAACATGCACGCTTGGCATGATATCAGCACACAAATTTCTACGGCTACCAACAGTCACTTTAAAATAACAAGAAACAATCCGATCGGTGGTGGTTGTATTAATCAAACGTATTGTATTGCGGATGGCACGCAACGCTACTTCGTCAAACTCAATAAACCTGGTAGCCTTGCTATGTTTGAGGCTGAAGCTGCTGGTTTAATGGAAATTAATCAGTCGCATACCTTACGGGTTCCATTGCCTATTTGTTACGGACAAAATGATCACGCTGCATGGTTGGTTCTGGAATACCTGAACATTAACACCGGTGCTCACGGCAATGCATCCGAGTTAGGTAGACAACTCGCCGCTATGCATCGTATTACTTCCAAAGAATTTGGTTGGGTTCGTAATAATACGCTGGGATCAACCCCGCAAATCAACACAATTTCTTCAGACTGGGTAGATTTCTGGCGAACGCATCGCCTGGGCTATCAGTTGGATCTAGCCAGAGCGAATGGATTTAACGGTAAATTGCAAAAACTGGGCGAGCGATTATTGATGGATCTGGACAAATGTTTCTCGGATAGTTCACCCTCACCTTCACTGGTACATGGCGACCTGTGGAATGGTAATTACGCTTATGATGAGCTGGGAAACCCGGTTTTATTTGATCCTGCAGTATATTATGGTGATCGTGAAACGGATATTGCTATGACCGAACTGTTTGGTGGTTTTCCAGCCAATTTTTATTCTGCTTACCGACATGATTATCCATTGGATTCCGGGTATAATTTGCGCAAGATAGTTTATAACCTCTATCATATCCTTAATCATTTAAATCTTTTTGGTAATGGCTATCGTCATCAGGCTGAGCAAATGATGGGTATTTTACTTGCTGAAATTCATTAATAAACACTGTCCACCCGCATGTTATACAAAAACTATCTGATTGTTTCTTTAGATTATCCTGGCTACCCTAATCACTTATGACCAAATACGTTTTTGTGACTGGTGGTGTTGTGTCTTCCCTGGGTAAAGGTATTGCTGCTGCATCCCTGGCTGCGCTGCTCGAGACGCGCGGACTTAAAGTGACGATGCTTAAGCTCGATCCTTATATCAATGTGGATCCCGGCACCATGAGTCCCTTTCAACATGGCGAAGTTTTTGTGACTGGGGATGGTGCTGAAACCGATCTTGATCTGGGGCATTACGAGCGATTTATCAGTACTCGTATGACCCGGCACAATAACTTTACCACCGGGCAAATCTACGAAAGCGTTATTCGCAAAGAAAGGCGCGGCGATTATCTCGGCGGTACGGTACAAGTTATTCCCCATATTACGGATGAGATAAAACACTATATTCAAATGGGTGTCGATGATGCACAAATCGCTATTATCGAGATTGGCGGCACTGTCGGGGATATCGAGTCCCTGCCTTTTCTAGAAGCGATTCGCCAAATGGCGGTGCAGAATCCGCGTAATGATACTTGCTTCATTCATCTTACCTTATTACCCTATATTGGCTCAGCCGGTGAACTAAAAACCAAGCCTACGCAGCATTCCGTAAAAGAACTGCGTGAAATCGGTATTCAACCGGATGTTTTACTGTGTCGCTCAGACCGTGAATTACCTAAAGAAGAACGCCGAAAAATTGCGCTTTTCACCAATGTACAGGAAGAGGCGGTAATATCGGCAATTGATGTCGACAGTATCTACAAAATTCCGGGATTACTGCACGAGCAAATGCTGGATGAAATCATCTGTCATAAATTGAATATCCTGGCAAAACCGGCCGACTTGAGCGTCTGGAAAAAATTAGTTTATGCGCTCGAGCATCCGCAATATACCGCCACTATTGCCATAGTCGGCAAGTATGTTGATTTAACCGAATCTTATAAATCGTTGTCCGAAGCTTTGATTCATGCCGGTATTCACACCAACAGCCGAATTAATATTGTCTACATTGACTCGGAAAATATCGAGAAAGAAGGTACTGACAGCCTAAGAAATATGGATGCGATCCTGGTTCCCGGTGGTTTTGGTAAACGCGGTGTGGAGGGCAAAATCATGGCCATTCACTTTGCTCGCACCAACCGTATCCCGTACTTAGGCATTTGCCTGGGTATGCAACTGGCTGTGATTGAATACGCACGTAATAAAACCAACATGAAAGGCGCGCATAGTACGGAATTTAATCCTGTTACCCCCTACCCGGTCATCGGATTGATTACAGAATGGCGCACACGTGACGGACACATTGAAACAAGAAATGAGAACTCTGATATTGGCGGCAGTATGCGCTTGGGAGGACAGGAATGTATTCTGAAAAAAGGCTCGTTAGCTTGGAAAACTTATGGTACGGATAAAATTATTGAACGCCATCGTCATCGCTATGAAGTCAATAGTAGCTACATTCCTAAATTAGAAAAAGCGGGGCTTTGCATCAGTGGCTTGTCCAAGGAAGAGAATTTATGTGAAATGATAGAACTTCCTGAAACCGAGCATCCATGGTTTCTAGGCTGTCAATTCCATCCTGAATTCACTTCCACGCCACGGTTAGGTCATCCGCTATTTAAATCCTATGTCCAAGCGGCCATCAATTTTTCTAATAATCGTCAATTTGCCAGTGATGAGAAATTACATGCGATACGCAATAATTCGTAAATACCTTCTGCAATTGATTGCCTGATCAAGCAGAAAAAAACGGGATCAAAACCGAAAAGTAGAATTACTATCGTTGCATTAGCAACAACACTAACTAAATAAACATACAGGGAAAATGTAGCATGAGTGCAATAGTCGATGTCATCGCCCGTGAAATTCTTGATTCTCGCGGTAATCCAACCATTGAAGCCGATGTACTGCTGGAATCAGGCGTACTAGGTCGTGCTTCCGTTCCATCCGGCGCATCGGTTGGAACCAGAGAAGCAGTAGAACTCAGAGATGGTGATGCACAACGCTATTCGGGTAAAGGGGTACTCAAAGCCGTTGAAAATGTGAATACCGAGATTTCTGAAACACTGATGGGTTTGGATGCCGTCGATCAAAGTTTCATTGATCAAGCTTTAATTGATCTGGATGGTACTGAAAACAAATCCAGATTGGGTGCCAATGCCATTCTGGCGGTATCGCTGGCGGTTGCCAAAGCGGCTGCTGAAGAATCCGGCTTGCCGCTATATCGTTATTTAGGTGGTGCCGGCTTGATGTCCATGCCGGTACCGCTGATGAATTTAATTAATGGCGGCGCACATGCCAATAATAATATCAATATGCAGGAATTCATGATTGTTCCATTGGGAATTTCCAATTTTCATGATGCCATTCGTTGTGGTGCGGAGGTCTTTAGTACGCTGAAAAAATTGATCAACGAAAAAGGCATGCCGACAACCGTTGGCGATGAAGGTGGATTTGCACCTAACCTGGCCAATAATGAAGCCGCCTTACAACTGATTGTCGAGGCAATTGATCAAGCCGGTTACCAAGCAGGCAAAGATGTCGCCATTGGCATTGATTGCGCCAGTTCTGAATTTTTCCAGGATGGCAAATATCACCTTGCTTCTGACGGATTACACCTGACTTCAGCGCAATTTGTCGACTATCTAGCATCATGGGTAGATAAATATCCTATTATCAGTATTGAAGATGGCATGAGCGAGCATGACTGGAATGGTTGGGAATTACTCACCAATAAATTAGGCAAATCCATCCAATTGGTCGGTGACGATATTTTTGTCACCAACGCAAAAATCCTGCAAGAAGGAATTAAACGTGGCATTGCCAATTCCATTCTAATCAAAGTTAATCAGATTGGTACGCTGACAGAAACATTCTCTGCCATTGAAATGGCCAAATGTGCCGGTTACACGGCGGTCATTTCACATCGTTCCGGAGAAACCGAGGATACCACCATTGCAGATATCGCCGTTGCAACCAATGCATTACAAATAAAAACAGGGTCACTGTCCCGCTCTGATCGTCTCGCCAAGTATAATCAGTTGCTGCGTATTGAAGAAGATCTCGGAGATTCAGCAAATTATGCAGGCCGGAGAGCATTTTATCAGCTCAAATAATGAAATTCCTGACCTTTATACTGCTTCTGCTGATAGCCCTGATGCAATATCCATTATGGCTCGGCAAAGCAAGTTGGGGAAAGGTCTGGCAAGTTGACCAGGATGTCATTGCAGCACGTGAGAACAACCTGATACTTCAAAATCGCAATAACATGCTTGAGGCGGAAGTAAATGATCTGAAACAAGGTCTTGAGGCAATTGAAGAACGTGCCCGCAGTGATCTGGGCATGACCAAGCAGGATGAAATACTGTTTCAAATTATCAGAAGTACACGATCTAAGGCTTCTCAGTCGACCACGACCCAATAATCTCATCAGTTAAGATTCTCGTAGCCCGGTTTGAGCTTATGCGAATCCCTGGAATAATTTAGAGAAACCAAATTACTCACTTGAAGGGAACAATTTCAACATTGACTCCCTTGAAAACAGGTGAATCGATCTTATATAAAGCATCAGTATTGTTTTTGGTTATATTGATACCATGGAGTAAGTAAATGAAAAGAATTATTCTTTTTTTAGCAACCAACCTCGCCATTATTGTTGTTCTGAGCATCACATTGCGATTGCTTGGATTTGAAAGAATCCTGGATGCGCAAGGAACCGGCTTGGATATTAATTCCTTGTTACTATTTGCTTCCGTATTTGGGTTTGGCGGTTCATTTATGTCACTCGCGATGTCAAAGTGGACAGCCAAACGATTTACTGGTGCACAAGTTATTGAGATGCCGCGTAATGCACAGGAGCACTGGCTTGTTACTACTGTACAACGTCAGGCAAAAGCTGCAGGTATTGGGATGCCGGAAGTCGCCATTTATGATGCGCCGGATATCAACGCCTTTGCCACAGGCATGTCAAAAAATAATGCGTTGGTCGCCGTCAGCACCGGATTATTAAATGCCATGAGTCAGGATGAAGCCGAAGCTGTTTTGGCGCATGAAATCAGTCATGTTGCCAATGGCGACATGGTGACACTGGCTCTGATCCAAGGTGTCGTGAATACGTTTGTAATTTTCCTATCGCGTATCATCGGCCATACCGTGGATCGTGTCGTATTTAAAACTGAGAACGGCCACGGCCCTGCTTTCTGGGTTACAACGATTATTGCAGAAATTGTTCTGGGCGTACTGGCCAGCATCATTGTCATGTGGTTCAGTCGGCAACGTGAGTTTCGTGCCGATGCGGGCGGTGCCAGCCTTGCAGGCAGAAATAAAATGATCGCTGCTTTGCGGCGCCTGCAATTAACTTCTCAGCAAGCTCATTTACCCGATCAATTAGCCGCCTTTGGTATTTCCGGAGGTATTGGTTCGGGTTTAAAAAGCTTGTTTATGTCACATCCACCATTAGAAGAAAGAATCGCAGCGCTTGAAGCGCAACGCTGATCATTCAGCGTCTAAATCATATAAAGAACTCGGCCGCAAGCGACCGAGTTTTAGAAGAGGGGTAGTTGCCCAAACCTCTCTTCCATTTCATCCATCACTTTGAGTTGATTTTGTACAT
>WBZX01000357.1_pt2:2500-26046 | contig 26046 bp, 17 predicted proteins | sample 5204211 | NCBI WGS metagenome assembly WBZX01 (sample SAMN12344362, study PRJNA552823) | activated sludge metagenome | biome: Activated sludge suspended growth; feature: Nitrification reactor; material: Wastewater; isolation source: activated sludge from nitrification reactor of... | reverse complement strand
CGAGGATGAAGCTGCGGCGCTCGAAGTTCAGCGCGGGCTCGGTGAAGCACACGTACGTGGGGCCGGTCTCGCTCGCGCTCGGCTCGGGCGTCACCGCGCACCACTGCCCAGTCGTCGCGATCAAGGTGTCGCCGTCGATGCCTGTGGCGAGGAGGTCGATCGCGTCGGCGAGCCGGTCATCGAGGCCGGACCATGCGGTCGGGCTCGTGCGTCGGGGATCCCGTCGCTGCGGGTTGCGTCGACCGCCGCCGTCGGTCGTGGGGGCCGGCTCGCCGCGCTGCGCGGCCTCGAAGGCCGCTCTCGTGCGCGCGTCGGTGCGGTTGGCACAGCCACCGCCCACCGCAGCCGAGGCGAACATCGCGAACGCGAGGAGCGGTCGGGGGCTCACGGCAGGATCTCGCGGCCTCCGACGACCACGTGGGTCACGAGCGCGCCGGTGCCCGACATCATGATCGCATCGAGCAGGTCGTGATCGGCCACGCTCTCGAGCACGCGATGATCGCGGCCGATGACGGCGGCGTCGAAGGGGGCGCCGGCACGCAGGCTGCCGAGCTCGGGGCGCCCCAACGCTCGTGCACCGTCTCGCGTGCACCCCCGCAGCAACACGCCGCCCAGGCCGACGCCGGCGGCGGCCAACCGCACGCGACGGCCGGTGCGCCAGCGCTCGCCGAGCTCGAGCCAGCGCGCCTCCTGCAGCAGATCGATCACGGCATTGCTGTCGCTGCCGAGCGCGATGCGGACACCCGCCTCGGCGTAGCTCGACGCGGGCACGATGCCATCGCCGAGATCAGCCTCGGTGGTTGGGCACGCGCACACGTGGTGACCGGCCAGCAGGCGGCGATCGTCGTCGTCGACGTGGATGGCGTGCACGGCCGTGAACGCACCGGGCCGATCGAGGCATCCGCTGTCGCGCAGCAGCTGCAGCGGCGAACAGCCGTGCTCTGCCATGCAGAGTTGGTTCTCGCGCGGTTGCTCGGAGACATGGGCGTGCAGCGGCAGGCCGTGGGTGTTGGCGTGCTCCGCGAGCGCGCGCAGCGAGGGGGCGGAGACCGCCCGCACCGAGTGCGGCGCGATGCCGACCGCCACGCCGCGCGCACGCAAGCGCTCGAGCCGCTCGAGGTAGGCTGCGACGCTGCCGTCACAGAAGCGGCGTTGCTCCGGCAGCGCGGGGGCCCCGTGTCCGGCGCGCTCGTAGTAGGTCTCGAGCAGCACCAGGCGGATGCCGACGTGCGCGGCGGCCCGCACGATCTGTTCGGAGAGCAGGTCCGGTGCGTCGTAGCGGCTGCCGTCGGGCCGGTGGTGCAGGTAGTGGAACTCGCCGACGCAGGTGATCCCGACCGCGAGCATCTCGGCGAACGCGCGCCGGGTGATCTCGAAGACGCCGTCGGGATCGAGCTGCGTGGCGGCGCCGTACATGGCGGTGCGCCAGCTCCAGAAGTCGTCGTCGTCGTGGTTGCGGTGGTGGGTCGCGCCACGGATGCCGCGCTGGAACGCGTGGCTGTGGGCATTCACCAGGCCCGGCAACACGACCGCGCGGCCGAAGTCTCGCACGACCTCACCGACGGGCACCGATGCCAGCGCGTCGCGGGGCCCGGCACGAACGATGATGCCGTCCTCGTCGACGTCCCAGCGCGGCAGCGTGATCCAGGCGCCGTCGACATCGCCCGCGTCGGCGAGGAACGTGCGCGATGGGCTCACTGCGTGATCCAGAGGCGCTGGGTCTCGTAGTCGATCACGACGCGCTTGCGGCCGACTGCACCGAGTCCGATGACGCCGTCGATGCGGAAGCCGTCTGAGCTCTGGGTCTGCTCGAAGAAGCCATAGACGCCGGCCAGCTTGCTCAGCGCCACGCCGCCGACGTCGAGCGACGGCACGGTGACCAACGGGATCTCGTCGGAGCGCAGCGCCGGGGCACCGACGCCGGCGAACGCATACGCCGGCTGATTCGCCGCCAGGTCGGCGCCGCGCATGCCGGTGTTCACCAGGTACAGGCCCTCGGCGGGGCCCATCTTGGCGCGCACGTAGATGTGGTGGGACTCGTGCAAGTAGAACGGCACCGCGGTGCCGACCCGGTGAGCTTCGCGGGCGGCCTTGCACTTCGACCCGGGAGCGACCAGCTCGAGCTTGCCGCCCGCGATGTCGAGATCGACCATGAACTCCGACAGCGCGCGCGTGCCGATGACACCGCGGATCTTGTCCTTGGTCTCGCCCGCCATCTCCGAGATCACGTCGTCGGCGAGCACGGTCACGGGCACGTTTGCGATCGCCACACCCGCGACGGTCATCGACTCGAGCTGACTCCAGCCCACCTCGGGCGAGTTCGGCGAGGCATCGCCGGCGCGCACCGAGAGGCCGAGCTCCTTGGCGAGACTCTGGGCGACGAAGACCTCGGCCGAGCCACTGTCGACGATGGCGCCGGTGTGCTTGCCACCGATCTCGAGGTCCGCGATGGCCAGCGGCGTCGATGCGAGCAGCTTGGCGCTGCCGACACAGCCCGCGGGCATGGTCGCATTCAGCGGCTTGCCGACGAACGAACGGTAGCGCCCCGCCGTGGTCGCGCTGCCGGCGGTGTCGAGGTCCTTCGCGAGCTTGGCGAACTCGCGCTGTCGCACGTGGATCCACGCCTGTTGTCGCGCGATCGCGTCGGGCCGCACGCCAAACTTCGCGGCCTTGGGCAACGTCCGCGAGGCGCCCGAGAGATCGCCGCGCAACAGCTGCACGCGCGCGAGGATGAACAGTGCCTCGGGCTCCTTGGGTTCGAGCGCCAGGCAGGCCTGCGCCGCGGCCTCGGCGGCCTCGAAGTGGGCGGCGGCGAACTCGAGCCGCGCGACGGCAACCTTGGGCCCGACCTCGCGCGGCGCCGCATCGGCCTCCTTGTGGGCCTTGGCCAGCGCCTCGAGCAGCGGATCGGCGGCGGGCTTCGGGGTCTCGAGCTTCGGGATCGCGAACTTGGCGACCTCGACCGGTCCGTGGCTCACGCGCTGGGTCTCGAAGTCGACCATTTGCTCGCGCTGCCCGAAGCGATTGGTGACGCGGATGCGAAACGGCACCAACACACCGTCGACGGCTTGATAGTCGTCGTAGGTGATGATCTGCTGGCGGCGGTTCTCGCCCTCGCCCTCGTCGATGCTCTCCTCGTGCAGCAGGCCGGTGCTGCGATCGAACCAGAGATTCTTCGCCGGCTGATCGGGCGCGACGCGCCACTGCACGCCGTCGAGGGTCATGACCTTGCCGGTCGAGTCCTCGTTGCGCGTCGCGAGCAGGGTCGTTTCGATGCCGCGCTCGGTTACGCCGAAGTACCAGTGCAGCAACGCGTCCTCGCGGGAGACGGTGGCCTCCTCGGGGGTGTCGATGCGCAGCAGGCCGTCGCCGGCGAGCGACCAGCCGGCCTTGCCGTCGTAGCCGCGCTCCTCGATCAGATCACCGAGCACGGTGCGTCGGTAGAGCTTGCCGTCGGCGGTGGTCTCGAGCACGAACGACCCGTTCTGATCGGTCTTGAAGCACGAGCCGTCGTCGGCCTCGCAGCCGGCCTCCGCGCGGTAGATCATGCGGGCCTCGACCGTGCGCTGCTTGATGGACTCGAGCTTCGGTGCGCCGCCGATGGCTTTGATGTGCCGTGCGAGCACATCGGCCGCGGTGGTCGGCGCCGCCGCACCTTGGTCGGTCGGCTCGGTGGTCTCGGGCGGCACGCGCAGGCAGCCCGCCAGCGAGGTCAGCAACAGGAGCGGCAACAGTCTTCGGCGCACCTCGGGGACGGTCGCGCGAGCACGGCGCCCCCGTCAAGGCGACGACGGTCCCCCCGTGCTTGCACGCGTGGTGGGCATGGGCCAAGGTGCAACGTCTCGCGAAGCTGCAGGTCTCGCGAGGGGCAAGAGGGCATGCGAGGGCAGCAGGGCAGCAAGGGCGCGAACGCGGCAATTGCCGGTCGACGCTGCAACCATCGCGCGGCGATCCTGATCGGCTGTGTCCTCGCGACCGCGTGTGCCGCGTCACGGGACGCGACGGCGCAGCGCTCGCGCGCGCCGGTCGAGCCCGCGAACGCCGGCATCGTTCCGCCCGAGCCGGTCGCGGTCGGCGACGTGCCCGGACGCGCGGGCTGGGGCGTCGTGGCGTACCGGGAGATCGGACCTGCACGCGCCCACTTCGTGCTCGAGCACGCGCAGTGTCGACGACCGCCCATGCCGCGCGGCGACGTGCTCGACCAGGCCGCTGTCGCGCCCTGCCACGTGCGCGCGTGGACGGGCCCGGTGACGGTGGAGCTGCGAGAGCCCGGTGGTCGGTGGATCGCGCTCGAGGTGGTGCCGACCAGCGATCGCGATGGTCGCCTCGATCTCGACTACGCCGATCTCGATCGTTGGTCGCTCGAGCACGGGCACCGCGAGCTCGATGCCTACGCGGCGCTGCGGATCGGTCGCGGTGGTTGGGCCGGGACCTACAGCCTCGATCGGCTGCGCGCGCTGCAGGCCGATCTGCATGCGCGCTGGGTCACGGGTGGGCGCGGGGCACCGGGGTTGTTCGCGTTGCGGCATCCCGAGCACCCACGCGCCGCCGCGGCGACCGAGCTGGCGGTGGAGGCTCGCCTGGCGCGGCAGGAGGCCGATTTCGCCGCGGTGCTGCGGGGCGAGCTGTCACCGGCCGCGTTCTTGGACCGTCACGCGTGGTCGCCCCTGCGCGTGCGCGTGGCCGCGATGCTCGAGGCCACCGATCAGCGAAGCTCGCCGACGGCGGGCGCATCGAAGTCGCCGGCGAGCTCGGAGGCCGTGAGCTCGCCGGGCCTGGGCTTGCGCGGCGGAGGCGACGGTGGCGGTGGCGGATCGTGAGGCGCGCCCACCATTGGTGGCGGCGGTAGCGACTCGAACAACCCGACGTAGTCGATGCGCGCGCGACCGCGGTACATGACCTCGCGAAACGCCATCACGTCGCCGTCGGCCGCGTAGTAGGTCCAGAACGGCTCGGCGCCCGAGCGCACCTGTTGGTTGGGCCCATCGGCGGTCGGCGGGCTCGACCACGGGTGCTTGCGCGCGGAGAACCGCACCGCCGCGCTGCGCAGCGCCTGCAGGAAGGCGGCGCCGTGGTCCTCACCGAAGATCGGTCGTGCACCGCGACGACGTCGATCGGGCAGGCCCCAGGTCGCGTCGGGCGTGAGCACGTAGCTCAGCTCCTCGAGGCGATCGTGGGCCGCGGCGATGAGCAGCGCGACCACCAGGCGCTTGGACTGGAACGGCAGCTCCCACGCCTCCGCCTCCTGCGGATCGACCGGCGCGCGCACGGTGTACTCCTGCAGCAGGTTGGGCTCGTCGCCCGGATCGGCGGGCGCGATCGGACGGGGCACGTGGGCCGGGCGATAGGGCGCCGGCGGGGTGAACTCGTCGGGCGCAGCCCACTCGCACGCGAGCAGGGCCGTGAGCCCCAGTGCCGCGAGTCCTTCGCGTCGCGCGCTCGGCCGCATACGCTCGTTCATAGTCCGCGGGCGGTTCGGACACAATCCCGAACCTGCCGCGCTCGGAAGACGGCACACCCCAGGAACAGGCGGCAAGGGCGGACCGGGACGATGGCGCGGCCCGGCCGGGCCTGCGATCGCCAATCGCGAGGCTCCCGCCGCGGCGGCTTTTCTGGCACGATGTCGAGCATGAGGCATGGCTCGAATGAGCCACCCCACCGTCCAGCTGCGGACGGCAAAGCGAGCTTCGATGCGGCGTGGGGTGACCTGCTCGGGCAGTCCGAAACGGCCGAGCCGGGGGGCGAGACGAAGACCTGGGACGACCGCGCGCGCGCGGCCGCGGTGCCGCGCGTGGTGAGCGGCGATGCCGTGGTGGCGCGGGACGTCAGCGAGATCTCGGGGCCCCGCGTGGCCGAGAGTTCATCGACCGATCTCCCGACCGCGACCCTCGACGACGAGGGTGCCGAGCCCGACATCGCGGTGGCGCCCGAGCGCGAGGACGATCGGCAGATGGACGCGATGATGTCGGGATCGTGGGCGATGGCGACCCGCGACGTTGCGGTGGCGATGATGCCGCCCGCACCGGCGCAACGCGACCTACGGGAGTCCGAGGCGGAGATGGCCGCGCTGATGGGCGCGGAACTCGAGGCGCGCGAGCGGGCCGCGGCGGCACGGGCCGCAGCGGACGCGAGCGAGGCGACGAAGTCGAGCGAGGCGGCGAAGTCGAGCGAGGCGGCGAAGTCGAGCGAGGCGGCGGCGAAGTCGAGCGAGGCGGCGAAGTCGAGCGAGGCGGCGAAGTCGAGCGAGGCGGCGAAGTCGAGCGAGGCGGCGAAGTCGAACGAGGATTCGCCCGCGGCCACGGCCGCGGCGACGCGCGCCGGAGTTGCGGCCGCGAAGCCCGTCGAGGTCGCCAGGACGGTCGAACCACCGCGGCGCCCCTCGCAGGTCGTCCGTGAGCCGCGCGACGCCGCCGCGGTGCCCCGCGTTGCCGTGGGCGCCATCGACGACGACGACGACGATCGCGGACGCGTGCTGCCGCTGCACGCGGCGGCGCGCAAGCGCGTCGTGGCACCCGAGCCGCGGCGCATCACCTCGCGCACCGCTGCGCTCGAGTTGGGCGCCAAACCCAAGCGTGCCTCGTTGGGTTGGGCGGTCGTCGCGGGCGTCGGCGTGGCCGGGGCCGTGTGGTGGTTCGGCGCGGCGAACGAAGGCACGACACCCGAGCTCGCCGCCTCGCGCACGACGATCGCCGAGCAGCCCGCGGTGGACCCCGCGCCCGCGCCGGTGGAACCGACCCCGGCCGCGACCCACGTCGACGACGACGATGCCAAGCCGCCGACCGAACGCGGCGGTGCCGCGCCCACGGTGCCGATCGAGTCGAAGCCGCCGGTCGCAGTGCCGCGCGACGCCGATCCCCGCACGCCGCCACCGGGCACGCCGCCCGAGATCGCCGCGACCTTCGCCCGATTGCCCGTGAGCCCCGCCGACCTCCCGCCGGTCGGGGGTGTCGGCGCGACCGGCATTCACGTCGATCGCATCGAGATGGGCGCGGGCTACGACAAGACCGGCTGCAAGGACGTCGCCCGCGAGTTCTCGGTCTCGAAGCTCGAGGAGATCAACGTGTGCCTGCGTGTCGTGCATCCCCGCGAGGAGGAGATGATGTCGATCGTGTGGCAGAAGAAGGACGGCAGCACGGCGCGCCGCGGCAAGATCGCGGTGGTGTCGTTGCATGCCTACCGCACGCGCGCGTACCTGCGACTGCGCGCCGAGTACGTCGGCGAGTGGGTGGTGCGCATCATGTCTGCCGATGGTGTGGAGCTCGCCGAGCATGCGTTCTCGATCGTTCCGTGACCCTGGGCCTTGGCTGGCGCTCGCGACCGCGCTGTCGTTCGGGTCGCCGGCGACGCCCGCCCACGCCGAGGAGCCCGCCGCGGCCGCGCCGACCTTGATCGGACTCGAGCCCGAGGGGCCGCCGACCTGGCGCTTCAAGCACGCCGACAAGCCGGTGAAGGTCGTGGTGCTGGCGGGATCGATCGGTGCGTGGCCGAAGCAGCCCTATGCCCGCGAGCTCGAGCGCCTGTGTCGCAACGTCGAGGTCCACAACCTCTCGCGCGTGGGTCAGGGCGCACTCGCGCTCAAGCAGCGCTTCAAACACCAGGTGCTCGAGAACTCGCGCGTGCGTGCCAAGGACCCCGCCTTCGAGCACTGGCTCGTCTACGGCGGTGGGCTCAACAGCGTCGGCACCCCGAAGTCGACCAACAAGCACATGCGCGATCTCTTCGTCGCCGCCCACGATCACCACTTCAAGGTGATCGGTCTCTCGCTGACACCGTGGGGCGATCTGAAGGACAAGCGGTGGCGCGGGGAGCAGGGGCTCGAACACGTGCGGGTGACCAAGGAGGTCGTCGACTTCAACATGTCGCGGCTGACCCCCGAGCAGGCCTTCGGTGACTACGGTCGCAAGCGTCCTGGCGGCGTCGAGGCGCCGTGGGACCCCCGCGAGCTGCCCGACATCGCCATCGATCTCTACGACTCGGCGCTGCGCGATCGCGATGCCGACGCGCAGGACCTCGAGACCGTTCGCGCCGCGCTCGCCAAGGACAAGCGCTGGAAGCAGGCCCACACCAAGCTCGACGAGGCTGCCCGCGAGGCCGAGCTCGATCGTGACGCTGCTCTGCTCGCCGAGCTGCCGCGGTGGTTCCTGCGCGCGGAGCTGCGAAGCTTCGACCACATCCACCCAAACGCCGAGGGCCACCGGATCATCGCAGCGACGATGTGTCCGCAGCTGCCGGCGAGCTGGGGCTGCAGCTGCGAGCCCATCGAAGCGGCCGCGGCGGCGCCCTGAGCCTTGCTCCGCGGGCGGGCGTCCCCGCGTGAGCCGTACTAGTCGAGCAGCGCGAGCAGCTCGTCGCGGGTGATCGCGGTCGCCGGCGTGCCGCCCTCGAGGGCCGCCGCGGCGAGCTCGCGCTTGCGCAGCTGCAGCGCGAGGATCGCCTCCTCGACGGTGTTGCGCGCGACCAGGCGGTGGACGAACACCGGCTTGTCCTGCCCGATGCGGTGCGCACGGTCGGCCGCCTGATCCTCGACGGCGGGGTTCCACCACGGGTCGAGCAAGAACACGTGGTCGGCCGCGGTGAGGTTGAGCCCGGTGCCACCGGCACGCAGCGAGATGAGCAAGACCGGCGGGCCGTCGTCGGCCTGGAAGCGCTCGACCACGGCGCCGCGATCGCTGGTCGAGCCATCGAGCCGCAGGTACGGCACGCCTTGTTCGGTGAGCAGCGGCTCGACGCGATCGAGCAGCGAGGTCCACTGCGAGAACACCAGCGCCTTGCTGCCGGCCTCGCGCAGGGTCGCGAGCGTATCGAGCAGGCGCTCGAGCTTCGACGACGGCGGGCCATCGCTGCGCTGGCCTGGTACCAACGCGCTGTCGCACGCGGCCTGGCGCAGACGCAGCAGCGCCTCGAGCATCGCCATCACCTCGCCACCGGCGCCCAGGCGCGCAGCGATGTCCTCGCGCGTCGCGGCCCGCACGGCGTCGTAGACCGCACGCTCCTCGTCGCGCAGCTCGCAGTGCAGCACGAGGTCGGTGCGTGGCGGCAGCTCGCGCGCGACCTCTCGCTTCAGACGTCGCAGCACGAACGGACGGATGCGCTCGCGCAGCGCCGCGGTCGCCGTCGCGTCGCCGCTGCCGATCGGCCGCGCGTAGCGCTCGAGGAACTCGCTGCGGCCGCCCAGCAGGCCGGGGTTGGCGAAGTGGAACTGGCTCCACAAATCCTCGAGCCGGTTCTCGACCGGCGTGCCGGTGAGGGCGAAGCGCACGCGCGCTTGCAGCTCGAAGGCGGCCCGTGCGACCTGGCTGTCGGGGTTCTTGATGGCCTGAGCCTCGTCGATGACGACGGTGTCCCACGACTGGCGTGTCAGCAGCTCGCGATCGAGTCGCAACAGCGCGAAGCTGGTGAGCGTGACGTCGGCGTCGCGGCCGAGCTCGCGACCGGGCCCGTGGTAGCTGCACACGCGCAGGGCAGGGCGGAAGCGGGCAATCTCGGCGGCCCAGTTGGGCAGCACGCTGGTCGGTGCGACCACCAGCGTGCGTCCTCGGATCGCGCACAGCGTCTGCAGCGTCTTGCCCAGGCCCATGTCGTCGGCGAGCAGGCCGCCCATCTTTGCGTCCTGCAGGAACGACAACCACGCGACGCCGCGGCGCTGGTAGTCGCGCAGCGAAGCGGTGACATCGGCGGGCAGCACTGGCTCGCCGAGCCCCTCGAAGCCCTCGAACAGGCCCCGTAGGTGCTGCCACTGCGGCGGTGCCGGGCGCTCGAGCGCCTCGCACAGCGCCGCGAGATCGGCGGTGGCCCAGGTCGGCAGTGCATCGTCGCGCGCGGCCTCGCGGGCGCGCAGCAGCGCGGCCACACGCTCGCCGTGACGCGCGAGGAACTCGAGCGGCAGGCGAGCGAAGCCGCCGTCGACCAGCGGCACCAGCTCCTCGCCACGTCGCCACGCCGCCACCACCGCGCCCGGCTCGGCGCGGCCGCGGGGGCCGCCGCTGCTGCCACCCACCTCACCGTCATCGAGCTCGAGCTCGAACGTCAGCTCGCCCTCGCGCGGGCCTTCGCCGAGCCTTGGCACCACCTCGCCGCGCAGCACGAAGTCGTGGTGGGCGCGGCCCTCGACGGCATAGCCCTCGCCGCCGAGGAAGCGCTGATTCCATGCGACCGCCTCGCCCGGCGACAGCGAGCGTCGCACGCCGGGCTCGAGTCCGAGCTCCTCGCGCATGCGCTCGACGAGGATCTTCTCGAGTCGGAGGTTGCGCAGCGGGACGTCGCCCTCGCGCAGGCTGGTCAGTCGATCGCCGTCGACGCGCGCGACCGCAGGGTCGCCGTACACGACGGTGCCCAGCAGCGACAGCGCGTCGCCGTCGCGGGCGGTGCTGATCGCGATGCGGGGCTTGAGCGCGCGGGCCTGCGGCACCGACTCCGACACGTTCTCGATCGGCAGGGTCCGCTTCCACCGCGGCACGAGATCACCGGCCAGCGTGGCCATGCCCTCGGCGTCGAACCACTTGCCGCGGCGCAGCTCGTTGAACTCGCCCTCGGGCAAGCCGTGGCCGCCGACCGGGTGCAGGCGATCGCCGCGGCGGATCGCACCGTTCTTGAACACCATCGTGACGTCGGGGTCGCGCTCGAGCTGCGCGAACACGCGATCACCCTCGCCGCGCACGAGCACCCGCAGGCCCGACGACGGCGGCCCCAGGCGCACCGCGGTGCCGTCGAGCGTCACGTCGGTCGCGTCGCTCAGGGTCTCGAACAGCCGCGCCAGCCCTGCCTTGGGCAGCACCTGCGCCATGAACGTGCCGACGTGCTTCTCGAAGCGCAGGTCGGCCGGCGCGGCCACGAACTTCGGGCCGCGCAGCTTGCCTTGCGCGACCATGGCGAGCGTGCCGTCGAAGGCCCACTCGCCGCCTTCGTGCACGATCACGCGGCGCAGCGCGAGCGACTCGCCGCGGGTCTCGAAGCGATACGCGATGCGGCCGGGCGCCTTGGGTGCGTCGGCCTGCGTGAGCGGCTTTCCGCCGGCCTGGTCCTGCTGCCACGCGATCGCGGCGGCGGCCACGTGCGGGCACGCGTCCTCGGGGAAGTTGCACTCGCAGCTCCACTCGTCGTCGTCGGGGAACAGCGTGACGATCGGCGCGACCATGCCGCCCTTGGTCGCAACGCGGAACTCGAGCTCCGACTTGCCGCGCTCCTGCAGCATCACCGCGTCGCTGCGCGCCAGCTCGACCCCGCGCGACCAGGTCGAGGCCGAGCAGGCCTTGCGGATCGCGGCGAGCAGCGACTCCATCGACTAGTACCGTGGGATCGATGGGTCGAGCTCGACCGACCACGCGTCGATTCCACCGGCGACGTTGTGGACCACCGTGAAGCCGCGCTCGAGGAAGTGCAGCGCGGCCTGGTGCGAGCGCTGACCGTGGTGGCAGTGGAACACCAGCGGCGTGTCGCGCGGCAGCTCGAGCAGCTCGCGCATGAGCTCGGGCGTCAGCAACACGCCGCCGGGGATGCGCGCCCGCTCGTGCTCGCCCGGCGTGCGCACGTCGAGCAGGCGCGCCCGCCGATCCGCGTCGAGCAAGGCCTTGGCCTCGGCGGGGTTGACGTGGCGCACCGTCGGCGGTGCATTGGGGTTGTCGATCTTGAAGCCGGGGCTCGGCTGCTCGACGTAGTCGATGCGCACGCCGTCGGCACGTCGCGCGCTGCCGACGTCGAGCCGCAGCGTGACGCCGTTGGCATTGACCTCGAGATCGCCGGGACCCGGCCCCGTGATCGTGAGTTCGTGCTGGAACCGTCCGTCGACGACGAGCCGCAGGCGCTCGCCCTCGGCGAGCTCGCGCACGGCCTGCGCGAAGACCTTCGCAGCGGCGTCGGTGATCGTGATCGCGGGCGGAGAAGGCGGCGTGACCAGCTCACCGAGGGTCTTGACCAGCTCGCCGTTGCCGTCGAGCTCGCGCACGATGTCGCAGCCCCCGACGAATTCGCCGTCGACGAACAGCTGCGGGATCGTGGGCCACTGGGCGTACTCCTTCACACCGTCGCGCATCGCGGCGTCGGCGAGGACGTTCACGGTGGTGTACTCGGGCAGGTACTGGTCGAGGATCTCGACCACCTGCGCCGAGAAGCCACACTGGGGCGCCGCACGCGTGCCCTTCATGAAGAGCACCACGCGGTGGCCCTTGACCAGTGCATCGATGCGACCTTGGAGCTCGTCCACGGCCGCGGAGCTTAGCAAAGATGGGGTGCGGCACCCGACCGCAACGACCTTCGTGCGCTGGGGGCCCCTTGTGACTTTCGCAGTTGGCGCTACCTTCGTCCGGAGGCCCGCCGCTTGGAAGAGCTCCCACTGCCCCTGCTCATCGTGCTCATCGTCCTGGCGGTCGCCGCGGGCCTCTACCTCGGCCACAAGGCGGGCAAGGCGGTGCCGCGGGCCGGCAACGGCAAAGACGACGGCAAGAGCCTGGGCGCGCGGGCACGGGGCGCCGTCACCGGCGGCATCGTGAAGCTGTGGAAGTGGAACCGCGCACGCAAGCGCGAGCAGTAGCGCGACCACCCGTTCGTCCGTTCACCGCCCGAACAGGCTGGCCAGCGCACAGACGTTCGCGATCACGAGCGCGCCGATCTCGACGCGGCGCTGCGTCTCGATGCTGGCGTGGCCGCGCAGGCGCCGGCCGATCAGGTTGCCAGCCAGCAAACCCACCAGCAGCGCGAGGATGTCGCCGGTCTGCTCGCTTGCCAGGAGACCCGCCGCGCCATAGCCCATCACCCGCGCCGCGTGCATCGCCATCGCGCCCACGGCGATGGTCGCGAGGTAGCGCGTGCCCGGCCCGACCACGCTCAGGACCAGCGGTGCCAGCAGCATGCCCGCGCCGCCCGAGGTTGCCGCCAGCGCACCGACCACGAAGGCGTAGAGCGCGATGGCGCGGCCCCGCGGCTGCAGCGTGATGCGTCCGCTCGCGCGCAGCAGCGCGAACACGGTCGACGCGGTGAACAGCACCGCCACCACGGTCTCGGGGATCTCCGGCAGCGCCAGCGCGCCGAGGAACGCACCCGGGATCACGCCGCCGACGACGACGCGGGCGAGCCGACGATCGAGGTCGGCGCGGAACAGCCACGCGCGGTGGAGGTTCGACACCAGCAGCGCCGGGGTCGTGAGCACAAGCGCGGCGTGTGGCCCGCGCAGCAGCCCCAGCACCATCAACAGGAACAGGCCGCCGCCGAGGCCGGCGATGGTGCTGAGCATGCCAGCCGCGAGCCCGAGCACGACGAGGAGGATCACGATGGCGAAGATGGGCCTGCGGCGAGCCGGACGCCCATGAATGTTTCGCCGCAGTTCGATAACCTAAGCTTATGCTCGAGCACCTGCGTCACTTCCTGCTCGTGGTCGAGCAGGGCACCTTCACGGCGGCGGCCCGCCACGCCCACGTGTCGCAGCCGGCGCTGACGGCCTCGATCCGGAGGCTCGAGGCCGAGCTCGAGGCGCGGTTGTTCGATCGCGGTCGCACCGGTGCACAGCTGACGCAGGCCGGGGTCGCGCTGCTGCCCCACGCGCGTGCGGCGGTGGTCGCCGTCGCCGAGGCCCGCCAGGCGGTCACGGCGCTCGAACGACTGGAGGCGGGTGAGGTCCGCATCGGTGGCGGCCAGACCGCGTGCACGTACCTGCTGCCGCCGGTGCTCTCGGGGTTCCGCCGCCGACACCCCAAGGTTGCGCTGCGCCTGCGCGAGATGCCGGAGGAGCTCGCGATCGATGCCTTCGAGGCCGGCGAGCTCGACCTCGTGATCGCCAGCAGCGCCCGCGGCGAGAGATTCCGCGACGAGTCGATCGTGTTGGTCGCCGCGCCGGGTGCCGACCCACGCGCGCTGCCGTTCATCGCGTTCGCGCCCGGCAGCGCGGTGCGAGCGGTGATGGACCGGCACTTCGCCGGCGTCGAGATCGGCATGGAGCTGTCGAGCATCTCGACCGTGAAGGGCAGCGTCCGCGCCGGCCTCGGCATCGCGCTGGTCAGCCGCACCGCGGTCGCGACCGATCTCGAGCTCGGTCGCCTGGTCGAGGTGCGAGATCCTCGGACGCCGATCGACCGACCGCTGCGGCTGCTCCACCGCGGGCTCGATCGGCTCTCGCCCGCCGCCCGTGCGCTGCGCCTGCTGCTGCTCGCCGACGCGCCGCGCCGGAGCCCGCGGCGGCGCAACGCCTGAAGCCCGCGCGCGGGCTCTGCTAGGATCGTGCGCCGTGGACAGCCCGCGCACCGTTCGAGACGAGGAGCGCGATACCCCGCGACCGATCTACTGCGTCTGGGAGATCACGCTGCGCTGCGACCACGCGTGCGAGCATTGTGGCTCACGGGCTGGCCCGGTCCGCGACGACGAACTCTCGACCGCGGAGCTGCTCGAGGTCGCCGACGCGCTCGTGCGGCTGGGCACCCGCGAGGTCACGCTGATCGGCGGCGAGGCGTACCTGCGCGCCGACGTCTACACGCTGGTCGAGCACCTCGCACGGCAGGGCCTGCGCGTGACCATGCAGACCGGCGGTCGCGGGCTCACGGCCGAGCGTGCGCGACGACTGGCCGCTGCGGGTCTCGAGGCGATCGGCGTCTCGATCGACGGCACCGCGGCGAGCCACGACCTCCTGCGCGCGAGCGCGGGTAGCCACGAGGCCGCGATGCGGGCCATCGAGCACGGGCAGGCCGCCGGCCTGGTCGTCACCGCCAACACGCAGATCAACCGCGTCAACATGGGCGAGCTGCCGGCGCTCGCCGAGCTGCTCGAGGCCGCGGGTGTGCTGGTCTGGCGCGCGCAGCTGACCGCGGCGATGGGCCGTGCCGGCGACCACCCCGAGTGGATCGTGCAGCCGTGGATGGTGGTCGAGATCATCGACACACTGGCCGCGATCCAGACCGCCGCGTTCGCGCGGGCGACCGCGCGTGGGGTCCCGGCCGATCGTTCGTTCCACGTCGCGATCGGCAACAACCTCGGCTACTACGGCCCGCACGAGCAGCTGCTGCGGTCGCGACCCGGTCGTGGCAACCGCTACTTCGGCGGCTGTCAGGCCGGGCAGTTCGTGATGGGCATCGAGTCCGACGGCACCGTGAAGGGCTGCCCGTCGCTGCCGACCGCGCCGTACGTCGGCGGCAACGTCCGCACGCTTTCGTTGGCCGACATCTGGCGCGACGGCGAGGCGATGAAGTTCACCCGCGATCGCACCCGCGAGGAGCTGTGGGGCTTCTGCAGCGAGTGTTACTACGCCGACGTGTGTCGCGCGGGTTGCTCGTTCACGACCCACAGCGCGCTCGGTCGTCGCGGCAACAACCCGTTCTGCTACTACCGCGTGCGCACGCTCGAGCGACGGGGCATCCGCGAGCTGCTCGTGCACGCCGAGCGTCCGCCGGGCGATCCCTACGACTTCGGTCGCTTCGAGCTGCGCGAGCAGCCGTGGGAGCAGGCGCTGCCCGAGCCAGCTACGCCGCGCCGTACGTTGCCGCTCGCCACTTGAAGCCGCGATCGCAGGCTCAGCCCGGCGCGCCGTAGAGCGGCTCGCCGGCGGTGCTCGACGAGCCGCTGCCGCTACCGCTGCCGCTGTCGGTGCCCGAGCTGCCGCTGCCGCTGCCGCCCGAGCTGCTGTCGGCCACCGTCGGATCGGTGGAGCTACTCGACTCCGGCACGCCGTAGGCGGCCTCGCTGCCGACGGTCGCGGCATCCATCGTGGTCATGCCGGTCGTGCCAGTGGCCGAGTCGGTCGAGGCGGTGGTCGAGGCGGTGGTCGACGCCGTGGTGGTGGCGCCGGTGGTGCTGCCGCTGGCCGAGTCGCCGAGCGAGTCGTGATAGTCGTCGGCGGGGCACGCCGCCAACATCAAGCCCAGCAAGATGAACGGCGCGAAGCCGGTGGCACCGACCGTTCGCACCGTCGCGCCGCAGTGCGGGCACGCGGCCTCGTGGGCGAGGAAGTGCTGGGCGCAGGACGAGCACGACAGCATTGGCATGACCCCGTCAGGCTATCACGTGGGCTCGGGGCCCGCGCGATCGGCCACGGGCGTCGGCGCCGACGCCCGTTCGGGGGACCTTCAATCGTCGAGCTTGCGGGTCGGATCGGCCTCGTTGCCGTCTTCCTTCTCTTCGTCCTTGGGCGCATGGGCCTTCTCCCACGCGCGCTTCTTGTGCTTGATCCACGGCTTGTACTTCTCGTTCTCGGGCAGCGGTGGCAGGCCGTGACGCTCGCGGATCCAGTCGGGCAGCTGTCCCATGACCGCGCCACGACAGTTCTCGGTGTACTCGACCTTCTCCTCGCCGGTGCGCTCGAGCAGGTCCTCGGGCACGTAGAAGCCGCGTCGCGCGACGTCCTCGGGCGAGGGGATCTTGTACCAGACCTTCACCAGCTCGACCTTCTTGGGCGGCTCGCCGATGCCCGACAGGCCCTCGACGAGATCGGGGTTGAGCGCCCACTCGCGGCAGTACCAGCGCGCGTGCCACTTGCGATACCACTGCGTGTCGCCCGACTCGCCGCCGATGATGCGGCGGTTCATCTTGCGCATGCGGTCGTTCCAGATCCACGGCATCGGCTTTCGCTCCGGTGCGTAGACGTCGGTCTTCATGTCGTAGACCTCGCCGTCCTGGCCCGTGACCAGCACCTTCAGGAACACGTTGCTGCGTGGTGGGTTGGGCGCGAACATGCCCCAGCCCTGATCGGTCTGTGTGCGCGTCAGGTAGAACGCGAACACGTTGCGTGCAGGCCCGCGGAACGCGTGCAGGCTGTCCTTCTCCGGCAGCAGCCAGGTCGCGACCGCGACGATGTGCCAGATGAGCAGCGTGCCGATCACGAAGCGACCGAACGGGCCGTACGCCCACGGCGTGCGTGGCTCCTGGGTGTTCGGATCCACGACCGACAGCTGCACACCACGGCTGGCACGCCAGGTCTGGAACGCGACGCCGGCCGCGAACAAGAGCGCGGCCCACCAGATGCGCTGCCAGTTCCACTCCGGCTGCACGACCGCAGCCACCAGCACGCCCGCGAGCACGATGCCGGCGGTGACGAACATCGCCCACTGCGGCAGCTTGGCCGCGTCGCGTCGCAGGTGCGGCAGACTGGCGTCCTCGCTCGGGATCGGCGGCAGGCCGTCCTTCACGTCCTGCGGGATGCCGGGCACGCCCCACTTGGCGAGCCTGCGCCCAAACCAGCGCAGGCCGATCGCGGTCTCGAGGCCGGTGAAGAACACCAACGTCTGCGACAGCATCCCGGTCTGGAACTGCCCGATGTTCATGAGCGTGAAGATCCCGCCCATGAGCGCGATGTGCCACGGGATCCAGATGCGACGCCCGAGCAACCACCGGCACAGCCACATGCGATCGATCTGCGTGGTGCCGAAGCGACGCATCGCCTCCCACCACGTCGGCTTGCGCTTGCGGATCGCGAGCATGAGCCCGGTGCCGACCACCAACCAGCCGATGGTCACGCCGAGCCACTGACCCCAGTGCGGCGAGTCGGCGCCGATCAGCAAACCGAACACGAACCCGATCGCGCCAACGATGGCGGTGGCGATCACGCCGGCGGCCTTGGCCGGGCGCACCACGATCGGCTTGCGATCCAGCCGCTCCCAGCCCCACCACAGCGCCAGCAGCAGCGAGACCCACAGCGAGACGAACACCCAGGCCGGCATCGCGGGCACGAAGTGCACCGACCACGTCACGTAGATGAGGCCGCCGCTGACGATGATGATCGTGAACCAGCACAGTCGCAGCAGCAGGCGCCGCGCGCCGGTCTCGCGCGGGAGCTGCTGGTCGCGCGCCCAGTGCATCACCATGCCGATGAGGCAGATCGCGAAGAACACCTCGCCCCAGTGCGAGAACCACGTCATCAGGCGCAGAAAGTTGGTCCCGATGAGGGCCGTCAGCCGCTGCGGGTAGTAGCGGTAGAAGTGGTCCATGTTCCACGCGTAGTAGATCGCGTCGCCCTTGGCCCACACGCTGCCGTTCTTCACGATGCCGGTGAACGCGTAGACCGTGCCGAGCTGGAACATCGCGAGCCGACGCGGCCACGCCGGGATGAGGCGATAGATCGCCTGCAGGCCCTTGGGGTGCTCCTCCGACGGCGCGAGGCCGGCACCGCCACCGGGGCCGTCACGCTCGCTGAGCAGGCCCTTGCGCCGCAGCCTGCGACAGCGCAGCCAGTTGTCGAGGCTGTATGCGTAGCCCGACTTGGCGCAGATGAGGTAGGCCAGGAACACGCGATAGACCAGCTCGGTGCCCTCCCAGAACAGGTGGTTCCGGAAGAAGATGCTGTTCATCAAGAAGAACGTCAGCACGCCGGTCGTGCGGGTCCAGAAGCCCAGCATGAACAGCGCTGCGATGATCTCGAACGCCCACAGGTGGATCCAGAACGCGGTCGGCGTGTCCCAGAAGTAGAGCAGTGACCACTTCGGGCCCTTCAGGAACTCGATGAGCCCCCACATGTCGAAGAAGCCCCACGGCTCTTCGTCGGTGAAGCCGTCGCCGAAGCCCTTGAACTGCGCCGATGCGTGGACCTGCCTGGCGACGTCGGCGGTGAAGATGCCTTCGTCCGTGAACAGGAACGTGAAGTACTCCCAGAAGTCGTTGACGTTGCAGATGACGAAGAAGCCGAAGACGATGCGGTAGAGCGCCAGCGCGCGCGGGTCCTCGGCGGTGAGCCAGAACCGTCGCCAACGCTCGCCGTGCAGGATGAACAGGGTCACCAGCGCGATGACGCCGATGAGGAGCACCCATCCCGCCTGCGGTGACAGTGCCTGCGCGGCCTCGTTGGGCACCTTGTCCTCCGCCAACGCGAGCAGCGCGCCGGGGCTCCATCCGAAAGCGGCGTTCAATCCAATCATCGGTTCGTGGGAGTCTTTCCGAGCCGCGACCGCTGCGCAAGCCCTGCGGGCGGCCGAACGCGTTCTTGCGGCGTGCGGGTGCCCACCCTCGAGCGGCTGCGGATTGCTGCCCCTCGCGTGTCGAGCATGTGATCCCGGTGCGTCCCCACGCAACGTGTCGGCAGGCGACGGCCGCGGCGTGTCGATCGCGTGTGCGGCTCGAACTGCCGCTGGGTCAGGTTTCGCCCGCGCTCGCGCGTGTGCGGTCGGGCGCGGTTGAAAGCCCTGCCGCGCGGCCGTAGCTTCGCGCGAGGATGGTGCCGACCGATCCATCGGACCGCCAATCCGTGCCGCCGGCAGCAGCGGCGCCGGGCGGCGGCGAGGCCGACCGCGGCGTCGGACCCGATGGCTCGTCGGCGCGGATGGACCTGGGCTCTTCGGCGACGATGCGGCGCGGCGCGCAGGCCGAGCGATCGACGACGTCGATGCACATCCCGAAGCCCGAGGACCTGCACGCGACCGGCTACCACAAGCCGCTGCCACCGGCGGAGCGCCTCGGCCGCGTGTGGGCCTCCGCCGGCCTGCTGCTCGGGCGCCAGCTCGCCACTGCGGTACGCGACGACCACCTCTTCATGATCGTGATGGCGGCCTTCGTCGGCATCACCAGTGGCGCCGCCGCCGGTCTGCTGTTGATGTGGATCGAGTTCGGCGTGCACCTGTTCCCGCAGCACGACGAGGGCACGCCATGGGTGCGCTACGCGGTCGCGATCGGCATCCCCACCGCCGGCGGTCTCCTGGCGGGATTGCTGCGCTTCGCTGCCGAGCGGTGGATTCGGACGCCGCCCGCCAACGGCGTGCCGGCGGTGGTCGAGGCGGTGGCAAAGCACGGCGGCACGCTGCGGGGGCGCTCGGCGATCGTGTGTGGCGTGGGCACCGGCATCACGATCGGTTCCGGCGGCTCGTGCGGCCACGAGGGTCCGTCGCTCGCGATCGGTGCCGCGGTCGGCAGCGTGCTCGCCCGCTTCTTCGGCATGCGTCAGCGCCGTCGCCTCGCGATGCTCGGCGCGGGCGCGGCCGGCGGGCTCGCGGCGGCCTTCAACGCCCCGCTGGCCGGCGTGATCTTCACGGTCGAGATCGTCTTCGGCGGCTCGATCGGCGGTGACATCGGCAGCATGTCGGTGTTCATCCCGCTGATCGTCGCTGCGGTCTGCGGCACGTTCACGTCGTATGCGATCCGCGGCGACGACGTCGCGTTCGAGTTGCCGGCCCACGCCGGCGTCGGGCTCGGCGACATCGGCTTCTACGTGCTGCTGGCGATCGCCGCCGGCATCATCGGGACGGTCTTCTCGCGCGCCATCATCCTCGCCCACCACCGCTTCGAGGCGGTGCGCGTGCCGCCGTGGCTGCGGCCCGCGATCGGTGCGCTCGGCGTGGCGCTGCTCGCCGCACTGGTCTCGAACGAGCTGCTCGGCACCGGTCACGGCACCGTCGAGCGAGCGCTGCACGGCGAGCTCGCGCTGTCACTCGCGGCGGCGCTGCTGGTGCTCAAGATCGTCGCGACCGCGCTGACCCTGGGCTCCGGTGGCTACGGCGGCACGCTGCTGCCGTCGCTCTACGTCGGCGCGTGCTTGGGTACGCTGGTCGGTCACCTCGCCGGGTTCGCGCTCGACGATCCCCAGGCCCAAGGCGCGTACGCGCTGGTCGGCATGGGGGCCATCTTCGCGACCACACTGCACGCTCCCTTGACGCCGATCGTGATGATGTTCGAGATGACCCGCGACTACGCGATCATCCTGCCCTTGATGCTGTGCTGCATCCTGGCGGTGGTGGTGGGGCGGCGCGTGTCGGCGCAGAGCCTCACCAAGCTCGAGCTGGCACGCCGCGGCGTCATCATGGAGCGCGACGCGGAGGCCGAGGTGATGCGGCGCGGCACCGTGCGGGAGCTGGTGCTGCCGCCGACCCCGACCCTACGCGAGGACGCCCCGCTCGAGGAGATCCGCAAGCTCTCGCTCGACGCCGATCTTCGCGCGGTGTTCGTGGTCGATGCCGACGGCGCCGTGGTCGGCTACATCAACGGCAACCAGCTCGCCAAGCGCATGCTCGCCGGCGAGATCAAGCTCGAGTCGACCGCGCAGGAGCTCATGACGGCGCGCAAGATGCCGCTGCTCTACGAGAAGGACACGCTGGCCGGCGCGATGCTGGCCTCGGCGCGCTCCGGCATGGAGCTGTTGCCGGTGGTCGACCCGCAGCGGCGCCTGATCGGCGTGCTGCGGCGCGGCGATCTGATCGTGCACTACAGCGACAAGGTACTCGGTCAACACGAAGAGGTCGTGCAGGTGCGCACCGGCGGCGCGGTGCCCGATCAGGAGGTCGGGCTCGGCAAGGGCACCATCCTCGAGCGGGTGATCGTCGGGCGTCGCTGGGCCGGCAAGAGCCTGGTCGAGCTCGATCTGCGCGGGCGCACCGGCGTGACCGTGATCGAGTGGTGTCGCGGCGAGGAGACCATGCCGATCGAGCCCCGCGCGCCCCTGCGCGAGGGTGACGTGCTCGCGCTGGCTGGCACCCGCGAGCAGATCCTGCGCACGCGCTCGATCTGATCGGAGGCCGTGGCAGAACCGGCGCGCGACGTGTGCGTTGGCAGCACTCGTCGCATGGACGAAAGCCCCGAACTCACCCGTCGTGCCGCGCTGCGCGGCCTGCTCGCCCTCGTAGCGAGCGCATGTAGCCCTGCGGAGCGTGAGCGTGCCCGGGAGCCAGACGCCGGCGATGACGGCGGCCGCCCGCCGGCGCCCGTCGAATCCCCGGCCGCGAGCCCGATTGCGGCGACGGACGCCGCGGCGATCGCCGTCGCGATGGACGCATTCGCGGTCGACCTCCACCGTCGGCTCGCACAGCCCGACGCCAACCTCGTGGTCTCACCGTCGAGCATCGCGCTCGCATTCGGCATGCTGCACGCCGGCGCGCGCGGTCGCACGGCGCAGGAGCTCGCGGCCGCGTTCCACTGGCAGGGCCAGCCCGCAGCGCTGCACGCCGGGTTCGCCGAGCTGCTGTCGCGTTGGGCGGCGCCCAGCGAGGGCGTCGACTTCAGCGTCGCCAACCGACTCTTCGGTGATCAGGGGGTCGCGTTCGACCGGGCCTATCTCGAGCTCGGCACCGACGTATTCGGTGCCCCGCTGGAGTCGCTCGACTTCCGCGGCGACCCCGAGGCCGCGCGCGCCCACATCAACGCGTGGGTCGAAGCGCAGACCCACGAACGCATCCGCGATCTCTTGCCGGCCGGCACCATCGACGCCCGCTCGCGCCTGGTGCTGGTCGACGCGGTGTACTTCAAGGCGCGGTGGGCCACGCCGTTTCTTCCCCATCTCACCCGTGACGCCGACTTCACGACCCCGCACGGCGTCGAGCGCGTCGCGATGATGCATCGCAGCGGCACGATGCCGGTCGCACGTCACGACGGGGCGACGATCGTCGAGCTCGACTACGGCGTCGGTGACTACGCGATGACCTTCGTCGTGCCCGACCGCGCCGACGCCCTCGCCGCGCTCGAGCGCAGGTTCGATCGTGCCTGGCTCGCCGAAGGCCTGGCGGCGATGTCCGACGGGCAGGTGACGTTGGGCGTGCCGAAGTTCCGCATCGAGGCCGATCGACCGCTCGCCCTGCGCTCGGTGTTGGGCGCGATGGGGGTCTCGCAGGTGTTCACCAGCGAGGCCGATCTGACCGGCATCGCACCGCGATCGGAGCAGCTGATGGTCAGCGAGGCCTTCCACAAGGCCTTCATCGAGCTCGACGAGGCGGGCACCGAGGCCGCCGCGGCCACGGCCATCGCGACCCGCACCGGAGCCGCCGCGCCGCCCGAGGGTGGCACCAGAGTCGTCCTCGATCGCCCGTTCCTGTTCGCGCTACGCGACCGCGAGAGCGGAGCGATGCTCTTCCTCGGTCACGTCGTCGATCCGACGCGCTGACCCGAGCCCCGCGCGAGCAACAGCAGTACGCCGGCGCCGGTCATGATCGCGGCGCCGACCCACGTGGTCCACCCCAGCGGCGTCTGCCACAGCCAGGCGTCGAGCAACGAGCTGATCGGAATCGCCGCGTAGGCCACGATCGCCACGACCGGCGCCGACGCGCGCGCGTACGCGCTGCTCATCGCGAGCTGACCCACGAGGCCGAGGCCGGCCAGGGCGCCCAGCCGCGCGAGCGTTCCCGACAGCGACAGATCAGCCGGTAGCGAACGGAATTCGCCCCGCGCCAGCCCCAGCACGAGGCCAGCGATCGACACCGCCGCGGTGAAGTGAAAGACCACGGTGGCCGGCGCATCTGGGGGGGCGTCCCGATCCATGCGCGCAGGTACCTCCGACGCGGTGGCGAGTCGCAGCGTGATGTGGGCCATCGCCGAGGACAGCGCCGAGAGCAGGCCGACTGCGCCCGGCAGCAGCGGCACCGCGATGGTGTGCAGCAGCGCTCCGATCGCGAGGGCATCGCTGGGCAGTAGCACCACCGTGGCACCACACAGCGCGAGCACGAGCGCGGCCACGGCGGCCGGCCGCAGCCGCTCGTGCAGGATCGCCGGGCTCGCCAGCGCGACGAAGACCGGTTGGGTGAGGTGCACGACGGTGTGCTGCACCAATGCGAGCGCGTGCACGGTCCAGAAGTTCGCCGTCATCGCGACGCAGCCGAACATCGTGCGCATTGCGACCACGCGGGGACGACGAGGGCGCAGCGGTACGCCGCGCAGCCGCAGCTCGAGCC
>WBZX01000820.1_pt1 | contig 26070 bp, 23 predicted proteins | sample 5204211 | NCBI WGS metagenome assembly WBZX01 (sample SAMN12344362, study PRJNA552823) | activated sludge metagenome | biome: Activated sludge suspended growth; feature: Nitrification reactor; material: Wastewater; isolation source: activated sludge from nitrification reactor of wastewater... | reverse complement strand
CGCGCGCACCATGCTCAAGCTGGCGCAGGAGCGCGAGGCGCTGAAGGTGATAGCCGACCAGATCGGCGCGCCCACCGGCGCCGACCTGCTCGCCGACCTGAGCGCACACATGATCCGCGCCGCGCGCGCGGATGCCTCGCTGGCCGGCAGCTATCACGCGGTGGCTGGCGGAGAGACCAGCTGGCACGGCTACGCCAGCCACGTGATCGCCTTCGCGCGCGCCGCGGGCGTGCCCTTGAAGGTGACCGAAGGCGCCGTCGAGGCCGTGCCCACCAGCGCTTTCCCGACGCCGGCGCGCCGGCCGCTCAACTCGCGGCTGAGCAGCGCCAAGCTGCGCGAGCGCTTCGGGCTCGCGCTGCCCGACTGGCGCGCGGGCGTGGAGCGCATGCTGACCGAGGTGCTCGGTCGTTAGTCCCCGAGAAGCGATCGATGGCATCAACACCGAAAACATCAGTCGTCCCGGTCATCATGGCCGGCGGCAGTGGCACGCGACTTTGGCCGCTGTCGCGCGCGGGCTTCCCGAAACAGTTTCTTTCGTTCGCCGGCAAGTCGACGCTGTTCCAGGAAGCAGTCGAGCGATTGAATTGCTTGGCCGGTGACGAAGTCGAGTTGCGGGCGCCGCTGATCGTCGGAAACGAAGAGCATCGGTTTCTCATACTCGATCAATTGCGCGAACTCGGGGTCGAACCGCAGGCGGTGCTCCTCGAACCGACGGCGAGAAATACCGCCCCTGCGCTGACGCTCTCAGCTCTGCAGGCGGCCGACGGTGGCTGCGATCCAGTGCTGATCGTCAGCCCAGCGGACCATGCCATCGGCGATACCGCAGCCTTCGTAGCCGCCTGCGGCGAGGCGGTACGCGCCGCCGCACAGGGCAGCATCGTCGTCCTAGGCATCAGGCCGTCGCACCCCGAGACGGGCTATGGCTACATCCAGGCGAAGGCATCGACAAAGGCCGTACCGGTGGTGCGCTTCGTCGAGAAGCCTGACCTCGCCACGGCACGGAAATACCTCACCGACGGCGGCTACCACTGGAACAGTGGCATCTTCGTGCTGAAGACGTCAGCATGGCTGGCCGCGCTGGAGCGCTTCCGGCCCGACATCGCAGCCGCCACGGCGAAGGCTTTCGTAGGCAAGGCGTGCGACGGCCTGTTCGTGCGGCCGGATCGCCGAGCCTTCGAAACCGTGCCCTCCGAATCCATCGACTATGCGGTGATGGAGCACTGTGTCGGCGGCGGCATCCCGCTGCAGATGGTGTGCCTTGACGCCGGCTGGAACGACCTCGGCGCATGGGAAGCGGTGTGGCAGGTCTCGCCGAAAGACGAAAGCGGCAACGCCGTCACCGGCGACGCCGTGCTGATCGACACGAAGAACTCTCTCGTGCATGCGACCAGCCGACTGGTCGGCACAGTCGGGCTGGAGAACGTCGTCATCGTGGAGACGCCGGACGCCGTGCTGGCCGCCGACCGCTCGCGCAGCCAGGACGTCAAGAACATCATCGGCCAGCTCCACTCCCTCGGCCGCGTGGAGCGCGAACTGCACCGCAAGGTGCACCGCCCCTGGGGATGGTACGACAGCATCGACAGCGGGCCGCGCTTCCAGGTCAAACGCATCCTCGTCAAACCGGGCGCGAGCCTGAGCCTGCAGATGCACCACCACCGCGCCGAGCACTGGATTGTCGTGCAAGGCACGGCGGAAGTGACCTGCGGGGAAGAGACCGTGATCCTCAGCGAGAACGAAAGCACGTTCATCCCGCTGGGCGTGAAGCACCGGCTGGCGAATCCGGGGAAGATTGCACTCGAGATCATCGAGATCCAGTCGGGTCACTATCTCGGCGAGGACGACATCGTCCGCTTCGAGGACACTTACGGCAGGGCGTGAACGGGGCACACGACCATGAACCGCAAGGGCATCATCCTCGCCGGAGGCTCCGGCACCCGGCTGCATCCGGCCACGCTGGCGATGAGCAAGCAGCTGCTGCCGGTGTACGACAAACCGATGGTGTACTACCCGCTGGCCACCTTGATGCTGGCCGGCATCCGCGAGATCCTGCTGATCAGCACGCCGCAGGACACCCCGCGCTTCGAGGCCCTGCTGGGCGACGGCTCGCAGTGGGGCCTGGAGATCCGCTACTGCGTGCAGCCCAGCCCCGACGGCCTGGCGCAGGCCTTCATCCTCGGCCGCGAGTTCGTGGCCGGGCACCCGAGCGCGCTGGTGCTGGGCGACAACATCTTCTACGGCCACGACTTCCAGCGCCTGCTCACCAACGCGGCCCAGCGCGGTGCCGGCGCCACGGTGTTCGCCTACCACGTGACCGACCCGGAGCGCTATGGCGTGGTCGAGTTCGGGCCCGACAAGCGCGCGCTGAGCATCGAGGAGAAGCCCAAGGCGCCCAAGAGCCACTACGCCGTCACCGGCCTGTACTTCTACGACGACCAGGTGTGCGACATCGCCGCCGGCATCAAGCCCTCGGCGCGCGGTGAGCTCGAGATCACCGACGTCAACGCGCGCTACCTCGTGCAGGGCCAGCTCGACGTCGAGATCATGGGGCGCGGCTATGCCTGGCTCGACACCGGCACGCACGACAGCCTGATGGAAGCCGGCCAGTTCATCGCCACGCTGGAAAAGCGCCAGGGATTGAAGGTGGCGTGTCCGGAGGAGATCGCCTGGCGCGCGGGCTGGATCGACGCGGAGCAGTTGCAGAGGCTCGCACAGCCGATGCTCAAGAACGGCTACGGCCAGTACCTCGCGCGGCTGCTGAAGGAACGGGTGTACTGATGAAGGTGACGCCCACCGCCATCCCCGGCGTGCTGATCCTCGAGCCCAAGGTGTTCGGCGACGAGCGCGGCTTCTTCATGGAGAGCTTCAACCAGAAGGCCTTCGACGAAGCCGCCGGCCGGCACGTCGAGTTCGTGCAGGACAACCACTCGCGTTCGGCCAAAGGCGTGCTGCGCGGCCTGCACTACCAGTTGCCGCCGCATGCGCAGGGCAAGCTGGTGCGCGTGACCAGCGGGCGGGTGTTCGACGTGGCGGTGGATGTACGCCGCAGCAGCGCGAGCTTCGGGAAGTGGGTGGGCGTGGAGCTCAGCGGCGAGAACCACAAGCAGCTCTGGCTGCCCGAGGGCATGGCGCACGGCTTCGTGGTGCTGAGCGACTCGGCCGACTTCCTCTACAAGACGACCGACTACTACACGCCGTCGGCCGAGCGCTGCATCCGGTGGGATGACCGCGCACTGGGGATTGCCTGGCCATTGGGTAGTCGACAGCCGACCCTGGCCACCAAGGACGCCGTCGCACCTTCGTGGACGCAGGCTGAACTCCCCAGCGACGCTTGAGAACCCCGTGAGCTCGCCAGCCCCGACAACGGTGGCCGTGCGACGCACAGGTCATTTTTAGATTCTCGCGCGCAGCCAATTTCGTGTCGACTCCGCTTGCTGGCAAGGCCGCGGCCGCCAGCAGCGACGACTGCTCGAGTCCCTGACCACCGGCAGCCGCATGCGCCGGCCACGTGATCGTCTTCGCGCATGCCGCCGGCGTGCCCTCACCTCAAAAGTACCCGAAGGCGCCGTCGAGGCCGTACCGACCAGCACCTTCCCGACGCCGGCGCGCCGGCCGCTCAACTCGCGGCTAAGCAGCGCCAGGCTCATCGATCGCTTCGGTCTGGTGCTGCCCGACCGGCGCGCCGGGGTCGAGCGCATGCTGGCCGAGGTGCTGGGGCGCTGAGCCCCCCGACTAGAATCCGCGCTTTGTTCCGGGATCGATCCCGACCCGGGTCGCGGCACCGCTTCGCTCAGACCTGAAGGCACTCGCACACCATGCGTCACATCATCTGGATGCTGCTGCTCGCGGCAGGCGCCGCACAGGCGCAGGTCGACCCACTGCAGGTCGGCAACGAAGCCGCCGGCACCGCGACCGGTTCGCCGATCCGCCTGCGCCAGTCCGCGCCTGCGGCGACTCCGGCCGATGCCGGGATGCCAGGTGCCGCGACCACGGCCTATCCGCCGCAGTCGGTCCAGGCTCTGCCGCGTCAACCGATCGAGCCATCGCCGTTCCAGCCCGACGACTTCGAGCGCTACGTGCGCAAGCTCGCAGGCATCGACGAATCGCGTGCCATTTCCGCCTTGGCCGGCCAGCGTGACCCCACCCGTCCGCCGACGGGCGACGCGGCACAACCCGACATCCGCCGATTCGGCAGCGACCTGATCCTGGGCGGCCAGTCGATGGCGACTCCGGACAACGCCGCACTCGTTCCGGCCGACTACATCGTCGCCGCCGGCGACGAACTGCAGATCACGCTGTGGGGCAGCGTCGACGCCGACGTGCGCACTACGGTCGACCGCTCCGGCCGCATCAGCCTGCCGCGCGTGGGCAGCTTCATGGTGGCCGGCACGCGCTACGCCGACCTGCCGGACGTAGTCAACCGCCGGGTCGGCCAGGTGTTCAAGAATTTTCAGGTCAGTGTCGGCCTCGGCCAGTTGCGCAGCGTGCGCGTCTACGTGACCGGCTTCGCCAAGCGGCCCGGCGCGCACTACGTGACGAGCCTGTCGACCATCGTCAACGTGCTGATGCGCTCGGGCGGGCCGTCGTCGGCCGGCAGCTATCGCAAGATCGAGCTGCGCCGCGGCGGCCAGACGGTCGCCAGCTTCGACCTGTACGAGTTGCTGCTCAAGGGCGACAAGTCGGCCGACCGCATCGTGCAGGCCGAGGACGTGATCCACATCGGGCCGGTCGGGCCGCAGGTGGGCCTGATCGGCAGCGTCAACAAGCCGGCCGTGTTCGAGCTCAAGCCCGGCGACACCGCGCAGGACGTGCTGGCCATGGCCGGCGGCTTCACCGCCGTGGCGGATCGCTCACGCCTGACGATCGAGAGCCTCGCCGATCGCGACAGCCAGCGCATCGCCCAGCTGCGCTGGCCCGACGAAGGCAAGCGCAGCCTCGAGAGCGGCGACGTGCTGCGCGCCTTCAGCCAGGTCGACGCGCGCCTGTCGGCGCAGTTGCAGAACAAGCGCGTGCGCGTGGAAGGCGAAGTCGTGCGGCCCGGCGAGTACGTGCTGCCGCCCGACAGCACGCTGGCCGATGCGCTGCGCGCGGCCGGCGGCCTGACGCCATTGGCCTATCTCTTCGGCGCGGAGTTCGCCCGCGAGAGCGTGCGCAACACCCAGCAGGAGAACTACGAGCGCGCGCTGCGCGACCTCGAAGTCGAGTTCGCCAAGGCCGCCTACACACGCAAGGCCCTGACCGCCGACGAAGCCGCCGCACAGGCCGCCGCCGGCAGCGGCTCCTCGGTGCTCATCCAGCGGCTGCGCGAGGTGAAACCCACGGGCCGCGTGGTGCTGCAGCTCAACCCTGTTTCACCCGAGCTGCCCGCACTGGCACTCGAAGACGGTGACCGCCTCTACGTGCCGGCACGCCCCAACACCGTGGGCGTGTTCGGCAGCGTGTTCAACGGCGGCAGCTACCTGTTCGCACAAGGCAAGAACATCGACGACTTCCTCAAGCTCGCCGGAGGTCCGACGCGCGGCGCCGACGCAGAGAGCGTGTTCGTGCTGCGCGCCAACGGCAGCGTCGTCAGCGCCCGCCAGGACAGCGGCTGGTTCGGGGGCGGTTCCATCGGTGGCGTGGCGGCGCAGCCCGGCGACACCATCTTCGTACCCGAGGAAGTCGGCAAGACCACCTGGGTGCAGAACGCCAAGGAATGGACGCAGATCCTCGCGCAGTTCGGCCTGGGCGCGGCGGCCATCAAGACCTTGAAGTGACGAATCCATGACCGACAAGGCGCGTGCGTCCGTACAGGACGACTGGAGCGAGGACGAGGGCATCTCTCTCGTCGAGCTCATCTCGATGCTGGCGGCACGCAAGAAGCTGATCGCCGCGGCCGCCCTGGCCGCCGCCGTGCTGGCCTTCGGCGTGGCCAGCCTGGTGCCGAAGTGGTACACGGCGAGCACGGTGATCCTGCCGCCTCAGCAGCAGCAAAGCTCCGCCGCGTCGGCCATCTCGCAGCTCGGCGCGCTCGCCGGGCTTGCGGGCGGGCTGGCCAACGTCAAGAGCCCGGCCGACCAGTACGTCGCGCTGATGCAGAGCGCGACGGTGAGCGACCGCATCATCGACAAGTTCGGGTTGCAGTCAATCTACGATATGGAGTATCGACAGGCGGCGCGCAAGAAGCTTAGGTCGAGCGTGCGTATCAGCGTGGGCAAGAAAGACGGCTTGATCACGGTCGATGTGGACGACCACAATCCGCAACGCGCCGCCGCCATAGCCAATGCCTATGTCGAGGAGCTGCGCCAGATGACGAACTCGCTGGCCGTCTCGGAGGCTCAGCAGCGGCGCGTGTTCTTCGAACAGCAGCTCGCTCAGACCAAGGAGCGCTTGGCCAAGGCACAGGGCGCGCTGGAAGAAAGCGGCATCAGCCAGGGTGCGCTGAAGGTCGAACCGAAGTCGGCCGCAGAGAGTTACGCCCGGCTGCGCGCCCAGGCCACGGCTGCCGAGGTGAAACTGCAGACGCTGCGTCGCATGCTGGCGGAGAACACGCCCGAGGTGATGCAGCAGCAGGCGGCGCTGAGCGCCCTGCGCGAGCAGGTGGCTCGCGCCGAGCGGCAGGACGGTGGAAGGGGCGGCTCCGACTACATCGACAAGTACCGCGAGTTCAAGTACCAGGAGGCACTGTTCGACATCTTCGTCAAGCAGTACGAGCTGGCGAAGGTCGACGAGAGCCGCGAGGGTGCGCTGATCCAGGTGGTCGACGCCGCCACACCTCCCGAGCTCAAGGCCGGCCCAAGACGTTTCCTGATCACGGTAGTGGCGGCACTGCTGGCGTTCTTCGCGGGCTGCATGTATGCAATCGCATCAGGCATGCCCCGCCTCAATTTGGAGCGGGCGGCTTCCACGTGACGGATGCTGAGAACGCGTGTACCGATGAAGGTCACGTCCGCCGCAACCCCCGACGTGCTGTTCCCCGAACCGAGAGTGTTCGGCGATGCGCGCTTCTTCTTCGAGCGCTTGAACCAGAATACCTTCGACGAGGCGGTCGGCCGCCACGCCGAGTTCGTGCAGCACAACAACTCGCGCTCGGCCAGAGGCGTGTTGCGCGACTCGCACCACCAGTTGGCGCCGCATGCGCAGGGCAAGCGGGCGTGTGACCAGCGGACGGGCGTTCGAAGCCGCGATGGATGCCCGCGGCAGCAGGCCGACCGTCGGCAAGCGGGTCGGCATCGAGCACGGTGCCGAGAGCCGTATGCAGTTTCGACTGCTAACGTGCATGGCGCAGGCTTCCTCGTGATGAGCGAATGCGACGACTCCCGGTACAAGGCGCCCGACTTCCATGCACCGATACGCGACCGATCGATTCGATTCGACGACCCGGCGATCGGCACGACGTGGCCGCTCGACGATTTCGATCCCAGCTTGAGCTTCTGCGACTGCGCAGCGCCGCCGCTTGCCCGGGGCCGCACTGTTCAACCGGAGGCCCGGTGACCGGCACAGTCAGACCCTCAGATAAACTTACGGATTTCTCCGCGCCAGTGGTGCGCACCGTTCGCGGGAACAGCGGCGTCGCGATGTACATCCTCGACGTCATGGTTCGCGAACCGGTGAAGTCTCCTCCCCGGCATTGACTATGTCCAAGACCGCACTCATCACCGGCATCACCGGCCAGGACGGCGCCTACCTCGCCGAGTTCCTGATCCGCAAGGGCTACACGGTGCACGGCATCCGCCGCCGCACGTCGCTGTTCAACACCGACCGCATCGATCACCTCTACCACGACCCGCATGAGCACGCCGGCAAGCTAGTGCTGCACTACGGCGACATGACCGATTCCAGCAGCCTGCTGCGCGTCGTCGAACAGTCGCGGCCCGACGAGGTCTACAACCTCGCGGCGCAGAGCCACGTCGCGGTGTCCTTCGAAGAGCCGGAGTACACCGCGAACTCGGACGCGGTGGGCGTGCTGCGCCTGCTGGAGGCGCTGCGCATCACCGGCATGGCAAAGACCGCGCGTTTCTACCAGGCTTCGACCTCGGAGCTCTACGGCCTGGTGCAGGAGATCCCGCAGAAGGAGACCACGCCGTTCTACCCGCGCTCACCGTACGCGGTTGCCAAGCTCTACGGCTACTGGATCACGGTGAACTACCGCGAGGCGTACGGCATGTACGCATGCAACGGCATCCTGTTCAACCACGAGAGCCCGATTCGCGGCGAGACCTTCGTGACACGCAAGATCACGCGCGCACTCGCCCGCATCAAGCTCGGCACGCAGAAGGCGCTGTTCCTCGGCAACCTCGACGCCAAGCGCGATTGGGGCCACGCAAAGGACTACGTCGAGATGCAGTGGCTGATGCTGCAGCAGCGGCAGGCCGAAGACTTCGTCATCGCCACCGGCCAACAGTACAGCGTGCGCGAGTTCGTCACTCAGGCCGGCCGCCGGCTCGGCCTGGACATCGAGTGGTCAGGCCAGGGCGTGTCCGAGCGCGGCCACCTACCCGACGGTCGCTGCATCGTCGAGGTCGACCCGGGCTACTTCCGCCCGACCGAGGTCGAGACGCTGCTCGGCGACGCCAGCAAGGCCCGCGCGAAGCTCGGCTGGGCGCCGAAGATCCCCTTCGCGCAACTCGTCGACGAGATGGTCGATGCCGACTTGGCGGAGGCTGAGGTGGAACTGCGCGCCGCGGCGGTGCGCCGCAAGTCTCTGTATTGATGTTGAAGGTCGAAGGGGGCCCCGCGATGGAACCGGTCGAGATCGTGCGCGACGGCGAGCAGCCGCTCGCCTACTTCGTGCGCGCCGGCTGGATGCCGGAGAAGACGCGGTTCCTGACGCCGGACAACTTCGGCCAGCAGATGGGCATGATCGTCTATGGCGCCGGCCAGGCAATCCAGCCGCACCTGCACCTGCCCGTCGTGCGCGAGGTGCATGGCACGACCGAATGCATCGTCGTGCGCAAGGGCTCCTGCGCAATCGACATCTACGACTGCAACAAGCAACTACTGTCCACGCACGAACTGCGCGCCGGGGACATCGTGCTGCTGCTCGGCGGCGGCCACGGCTTCCGGATGCACGAGGACACGGTGCTGTTCGAGGTCAAGCAGGGGCCCTATGTCGGCATGGCCGACAAGGAACGGTTCTAGCTAGCGCCCCCCCCCCGGTCGCACCACCCATCGGAGCCTGCCGTGAGGTCACTTGCCGTACTGTTGCTGATGCTGGGCTTCGCCGCCCCAGCTTTCGCCTACGTCGATCCCGGCACGGGGATGCTCGCGATCCAGGGCCTCGTCGCGCTGGTGGTGGGCATCGTGGCCTTCGTGAGGCATCCGATCCAGGCGATCCGGCGCGCGTGGCGCCGCTGGAGCGGCCGGCGCGAAGACGATGCGTGACCCGCAGGGACAGCTGGCCTTCGACGGCGCTCGCGCGATCCGGCAGTTGCATGCGCCGCTTCCGCCCGCCGCCTTCCTGAACCAGCCCATCGCCCGGCAGCTCGCGGACAGCGGTCGCCTCGTGCCGTTCGCAATCGGCCGGGCCGATGCCACGCGGATCGAGTCTCCGCGCTACGAGTTCGTGAGCCTGCCGACGGAGTGGAGCGATGCGCAGCTTCGCGCCGCCGCCGAGCTGACGCTCGACTTGGCGGCCAGCGTCCTAGCCGTGGGTTTCGAACTGAAGGACGCGAGCGCCTGGAACATCGTCTTCGATGGGTGTGTGCCGCGCTTTTGCGATCATCTGTCGTTCGAGCCGATCGTCACGCGCCAGTGGTGGGCGTTCGGCCAGTTCTGTCGCCATTTCGTCTTTCCGCTCGCCTGTTCGCGCTGGCGCGGCCTGCCCACGCGTGCGGTCTTCCAGATGCACCGCGACGGCCTGCCGACGCCGCAGGCGCGCGCCCTGCTCGGCCTGCGCGGCCGTCTGTCGCGGCTCGCGCCGCTGCTGCTGCAGCGCGCGGCGCGCGGCGACGGGCCGGTGGCCATCGATCGATCCGCCGGCGACAAGACGCTGCACGGCTCGTTGATCGACTACGCACGGGCCAGCTTGGTCGGCGCGCCTTCCCGCGCGAAAGACCGTGGTGCGTGGGCCGGCTACGTCGACGAGCGAGCGCACTACAGCGCACCGGCGGTCCGTGACAAACTGACCCAGGTCCGCGAGTGGCTCGGCCGCGTGGCATCTCGAACGGTGCTCGACCTGGGCTGCAACACCGGTGAATTCAGCCGACTCGCACTTGAGTTCGCGCAGCGCGTGATCGCAGTCGATGCGGACCACGACTGCGTCGAACGGCTGTTCGTCGCGGCGTCCGGCGAAACGCGTGTCCACCCGCTCGTCGCCGACCTCGGTGACCTGCGCGGCGGGCGCGGCTGGGCCGCCGGCGAGTTTCCCGGCCTGCTCGAGCGGCTCGAGGGACGCGTCGATACGACGCTGATGCTGGCTCTGGTCCACCACCTGCACGTGTCCGAGGGCATCCCGCTGGAGGAAATCGCGGCGCTGGCGGCACGTCTCACCGGCGAGCACCTGATCGTCGAACTGGTCGACGGCGACGACGAGATGGTCCGGCGGCTCGCCGGCCAGCGCCGGCGCGACACGAGCGGCTTCACGATCGAGCGCCAGTGCGCGGCCTTCGGCGCCCACTTCGATCTCGAACAGCGCGTCGCGCTCCACGGCACACAGCGAGAACTGTCGCTGTGGAGGCGGCGTCGATGAGCGGCACCGGCCGTGCCGTACTGGCCCTGGGCTGCGTGCTGGCCGCGCTGCTGAGCGACTGGCTCGCGTCGGAGCTTTTCATGCGACGCGACAGCGGCTGGAACATCGCCGCGGCCCTCGCGCTCGACGCGGGCTTTGTGCTCGCGCTGCTCGGCCTGGCCCGTCTGCTGCTGCGCGACGTGGCCTTCAAGGCCGCCCTGCGTGCCGCCGTGCTTGTCGGCGTGGCGGCCGTCGTGCTTTCTGGCGTTCGGTCCGCGGCGGCGAGCGGCACTGCGATGGGTACGACCTTGCGCATCGGGCTCGCCTCGCTGGCCGTCGCCGCGGCCTGGCTGCTCGCGCGACGGATCGGCGACGAAACCGCAGATCGCCTGATGCGTGCGGTGGCACTGGCGTGCATCGTCTTCGTCGCGCTGCCATTTGCCTGGCGAGCCGCCGGGGCACCTCCGCGCGTCTGGATCGGCCCGGCCGATCCGGCGGCAACGCCCTCCCGGGCCACGCTCTTTCTGCTATTGGACGAGTTGGGCGCCGCGGCGGCACACCCGATCGCCGACGATCTGCGCGCGGCCGGACTGCGGGTCCGCGAGGAGGCGCTGACTGCGGCCGGCGAGAACACCCTCAACGTCATTCCCGCGCTGTTCAGCGGCCGTGATTTCGATCGCTCGCGCCCCTGCGGCGTTGCCACGCTGTGCAGTGGCACCACAGCGATCGACTTTTCGCGCATCGGCGTGCAGCGTGCCGACGTCGACGTCGTCGGCATGCTCTTGCCGTACTGCGACATCCCCGGCCTGCGGTCGTGCTTCGCCCTGCCGCTGCCACACGAATTCGGCTCGGCGTATCGCAGCCTGGCCGTCTTTCACCTGCGCCGCCTCGGCCTGCCGACCCCGGCATGGCTGAACCCCGCTCCGCCCCCTGCGACGCTGAAGGCCGAACTGCTACGACAGCAGGTCGAGGCGATCGACCACAGCCGCGTCTGGTCCGACGGTGGCATCCTCTACGCGCACCTGCCGTTGCCGCATCCGCCCGGCTTCGAGAACCTTGGTTCGCTGGATGCGGAGTATGCCGGCAACATTGAGCGCGCCCGGGCGCTCGTGCGGGAATGGGTTGCCCGCGCGCACGCGCGCTTCGGCGGCGACTACTCGGTCATCGTCACCTCCGACCATCCGCTGCGCGACTACTGGTGCACATCCGGTACCTACCGCGGCGACGCTTGCCGGCTGCGCGAGGCGTTCCGCAGCCGCGAGGTGCCGCTCATCGTCGCGTCGCCCGGCGCGGTATCGGCGCGGCCGATCACGAGCAACCGCGACGCGTTCCGCATCCTGAACGACGAGGCGCGCTCGGTGCTGCCCGAATCGGACGCCGATTCAGCGACAAACGCGCGATCGGCCATGGGCGGAGCAGCGCCGTGACCGTGCGCACGTCCCGGCCCGACGCGGCGGCATCGCACGCGCTGACGGATGCGGCACGCCGGCACGACCTCGACGTGCTGCGCGGCACCGCGGTGGCGTTGATCCTCGTGCTGCACGCCGGCGCGCTGACGCCGGGCATCGAACAGCAGCCGCTGGTGCATGCGCTGGTCTCGCGCGGATCGGTCGGCATGCAGCTCTTCTTCGTGCTCAGCGGCTACCTGATCAGCGACAGCTGGGATCGTGCGCAGGCACGCCCGCGTGCGCTGCGCACCTTCGCGCTCCGGCGCGTGGCCAAGATCGCGCCGCTGTACCTGCTGATGCTGCACTTGAACCTCGCAGTGTATGCGTGGCAGTCCGCGCAGCCGGCCTTCGCGCCATTGCGCAACAGCGTGACCGCCGAGAACCTCACCGTCCCCAACTATCTCGCACACCTCTTCGTCCTGCAGGGCCTGATCCCGCCCTGGCAGCACAGTCTGCTCGACGGCAGCTGGTCGATCGCTGCGGAGGTGTACTTCTATGCGGCGGCGCCCTGGCTGCTCTCGCGCGTGTGCATCGACGCCGGCGCCACGCTGCGGTACCTCGGCATTGCGCTGCTGGTCGCTGCCGCGTTCGCCTACCTGGCGCGCGATGCCGCCGGCGCCTGGGGCTACTACGGGCTGCCGAGCCAGTTCCCCGCCTTCCTCTGCGGCGTGCTGGTGCATCGCCTGCGCCGCGACCAGCCGGCAATGCGCGCCGGCTCTGCCGCCATCGCGCTGATGGGAACTTGCGCCATGCTGGCTGCCGGCATGTTGAAAGGTACAACCTCGCCGCTCGGCTTGCACCATGTGTACGCAGCGCTGTTCGGCGCCATCCTCTTTGCCACGCTGACCCGTGCACCGTCCGCGACCGGCACCCTGCCGATGCGCGCCCTCGCGAGCCTGGGCCGCATGAGCTACGCCATGTTCTTCGCGCACCTCTTCCTGCTCAAGCTGATCCATCCCTGGCTCGCCGCGAACTGGACGCCGCAACAATGGCCGCAGGCGCTCGCGATCAACGCGTTCGTCGCGCTGTTCGGCAGCCTGCTGCTGAGCCTCGCGGTGCTGCACCCGATCGACAAGGCCTTCGTCGCGCTCGCGCGCAGACGCGGCTGACGACTTCCACGACAACCCGCCCCACCTTCAGACCATGATTCCCGTCAATGAACCCGCGCTGGACGAAGAAGACTTCCTCGCCCTGCAGGACACCTTCCGCACCGGCTGGATCTCCTCGGCCGGCAAGTACGTCGACGAGTTCGAGGCTCGCTGGGCCGAGTACTGCGGCGTGCGCCACGGCATCGCCGTGTCGAACGGCACGACGGCGCTGACCGTCGCCGTCGAGGCCGTCGGCATCGGCGCCGGCGACGAGGTGATCATGCCGAGCTTCACGATCATCTCCTGCGCTTCGGCCGTGGTGCGCGCCGGCGGCAAGCCGGTGCTGGTCGACAGCGACCCGCTGACCTGGTGCATAGACGTCGGCCAGGTCGCCGCTGCGATCACGCCGCGCACGAAGGCGATCATGGTGGTGCACATGTACGGCCACCCGGTCGACATGGATCCGATCATGGCGCTCGCCGCTAAGCACGGCCTGGCCGTGATCGAGGACGCCGCCGAAGTGCACGGCGCGCTCTACGAGAGCGGTCGCGGCACGCCCGCTGCGACGTGGCGCAAGTGCGGCGGCATCGGCCACATCGCGACCTTCAGCTTCTTCGCCAACAAGCTGATCACCACCGGCGAGGGCGGCATGGTGATCACGAACGACGACGCGCTCGCCGCGCGCTCGCGCAGCCTGCGCAACCTGTGCTTCCGCAGCGACCGGCGCTTCCTGCACACCGAGCACGGCTACCAGTTCCGCCTCACCAACATGCAGGCGGCGCTCGGCGTCGGCCAGGTGCGGCGCATCGAGAGCATCGTCGAGCGCAAGCGCTGGGCCGCCGCCGAGTACACCAAGCGCCTCGCCGACCTGCCGCAGTTGCAGTTGCCGATGGAGCACCCTTGGGCGCGCAGCGTCTTCTGGGTCTACGCGATGGTGCTCGCCGACGACGTGCCGTTCGACGCGGTCGGTTTCGCGCAGCGCCTGAGGACGCTCGGCGTCGAGACGCGGCCCTTCTTTCTCGGCATGCACGAGCAGCCGGTCTACCACGACATGGGCCTGTTCAAGGGAGAGCACTATCCAGTGTGCGAGCGCATCGCACGGCGCGGCCTGTACGTGCCCTCCGGCCTCGCACTGACGCTCGAGCAGATCGAGCAGGTCAGCGACGCCGTCCAACGGGTGCTGCGCTGAAGCGGCGCGGCAACACAACCGAGACACCCTACGATGAGCGTCTTCAATTCCCTCTACGCCGGCCAGTACGATCAGCTCTACGCCGAGAAGAACTACAACATCGAGTGCGACCTCGTGCTCGAGGCTGCCCGCCGCCACCTCGGCCGCGCCCCCGCGACGGTGCTCGACGTCGGCTGCGGCACCGGCGCGCATGCGATCGAGCTGGCGCGGCGCGGCCACGCGGTCACCGGCGTCGACCTGTCGCAGGCAATGCTCGACCGCGCCGCGCAGAAAGCCGCCGCGCTCGACGCCGCGCAGCGCCCCGCGTTCCTGCAGGGCGACGCGCGCAGCTTCTCGACCGGCCGCACGCACGACCTCGCCATCATGATGTTCGCAGTGGTCGGCTACCTGACGAGCAACGACGACGTGCTCGCCGGCCTGCGCAACATCCGAGCCCACCTCGCGCCGGGCGCGCTGTTCGTGTGCGATTTCTGGTACGGGCCGTCGGTGCTCTCGGTGCGGCCGACCGACCGCGTGCGCGTGCTCGAGACGGCCGAGGGCCGCGTCATCCGCGCCGCCTCGACGACGCTGGACATCGCGCGCCACACCGCCGACGTGACCTTCCGCCTCTGGACGCTGCAGGGCGAGCGCCTCGCCGGCGAGACCACCGAGACGCACCGCATGCGCTACTTCTTCCCGCAGGAGTTCGCGCTGTTCCTGCAGTCAGCCGGCTTCGAAGCCTGCAGCATGAGTGCCTTCCCGTCGCTGGATGCGCCGCTGAGCGACCAGACCTGGAACGCGCTGGTGGTCGCACGCGCTGCCTGACCCACCACGCGCGAAGGTTCATGTCCGTCCCCGTCGAACCGGGCTCCGCCGTCGCCGCCTCGCGGCGGCGCTTCGCGCACAACATCCGCTGGCAGTTCGTCGCCAACGGCAGCCAGGCGCTGCTCGGCGGCGCGTACCTGATCGTGCTCGGCCGCTTCCTCGGGCCGGCCGAGTTCGGCATCTTCTCGGCGGTGACGGCGCTCGTGTCGGTGATCGGGCTGCTGCTCGAGATGCGGCTGCAGGAGGTGGTGGCGCGCGACTTCTGCCACCTCGACGACGCATCGCCCGCCAGCAGCCCGCATGCGCTGCACCTCGTCGACCTGTTCGTGCTCGAGACCGTGAGCCGCCTTCTGCCGGGGCTCGCGCTCGTGCTGCTGTCGGGGCTGCTCGCGCGCGGCATCAAGCTCGCGCCCGCATCGACCGGCCTGCTCGCGCTCGCGGCGGCGGGCTTCGTGCTGTCCAAGTCGGGGAGCAGCGTCTCCAACGGCCTGCTGCGCGTGCTCGGCCGCACCGACCTGATCGCCGGCTGCATGGCCGCGGACTGGGGCCTGCGCCTCATCGTCAGCGCCGCCGCGGCGCTCGCCTGGCACCTCGATGTGCCGCTCGCGCTGTGGATCGCGCTGGCCGCCGGCGCGCTGTGCAACGGCACGCAGGTCTGGCTGGCGTGCCGCGAGTTCGGCGCGCGCATCGCACCGATCGGCCTGGCTGGATGGACCCTGCGCGGCGCGCTCGAGCGGTTGCGCGGCGCGCGGCGCCTGATCGCCTCCAACCTCGGCGTCTCGGCCTCGGACCTGATGGCCAAGGATCTCGACGTCGCGATGATCTCCGGCCTGCTCAGCGCCGAGAAGGTGGGCCTCTACAAGATGGCCAAGAGCTTCGTGCAGGTGCTCTGGCGCGCGATCGATCCCTTCTACATCGCGATCATGCCGGAGGTGCAGAAGCTGTGGCAGCGCGGCGAGAAGGCCAGCCTCGCCCAGCTGCTGCGCAAGACCTCGATCCGCCTCCTGTTCCTGGCGCTCGCGCTGGCGGCCGTGGCCAACACGATCGTGGCGCTGTTCGGCGGCCGCGTGCTCGGCGCCGGCTACGCGGAGGTGCCGCTGCTGATGCTGGCGATGTCGGCCTGGGTCGTGCTGTGCGCGCCGCTGATCTGGGGCCTTCCGCTCGCGGTGGCAATCAACCGGCCCGAGCTGTCGGTGGGCGGCAGCGTGCTCGGGCTGGCGGTCGGTCTGGCGGCGTTCACAGCACTCACGCCGACGCTCGGCCTCTTCGGCGCCGCGCTGGCGTGGAATGCCACGCTTGTCGCCGGCTTCGTGTTCACGGCGGGTCTCGCGGTGTGGATGGCCCGGGCGAAGCGGCGAGAATCCTGAGTCCCGATGAAGATCAACCTGCTGCTGAACCCCGCGAACCGCTCCTGGATCATCCAGAAGATCGCCGAGCGGCTCGCCGACGAACTGGGGCCGCTCGGCGTCGAGGCGTCGATCACCGACGCGCCCGATCCGAATGCCGCGCTCGTGCATCACATGAGCTGGGCCTTCGCGAACGTGCGCACGCCGCAGCCTTCGACGATGTTCATCACCCACCTGGACGACGTCTACAAGCTGAACCAGGTGCGCGCCACGCTGGCCGCCGAGGTGCGGGTGGGCATCTGCATGTCGCGCGACACGATGCAGCAGCTCGCCGCGCACGGCTGCCCGGCCGACTCGCTCTACTTCATCAGTCCCGCGCACGACGGCCTGATCGCACCACGCCGCATCGTCGTCGGCATCACCTCGCGCGTCTACCCTGACGGGCGCAAGCGGGAGGTGCTGCTGCAGCAGGTGGCGCAGCGTATGGACCTGTCGCCCTTCGAGTTCCGCATCTTCGGACTCGGCTGGGAGCCGACCAACGCTGTGCTCGAGGCCGCAGGCGCCAAGGTCAGCTATTTCGGCGAAACCGACGACTACCGCAAGGACTACGAGACGCTGCAGGCCACGATCCCGACCTTCGACCACTACCTCTACCTCGGCATGGACGAAGGCTCGCTCGGAACGCTCGACGCGCTGGCCGCCGGCGTGTCTACCATCGTGACGCCGCAGGGCTTCCACCTCGATCTGCCGGGCGGCATCACGCATCCGGTGGTCACCGCGGAGGATCTGCAGCGCGTGCTGCTCGAGATCGCCGAGCCCGTGCGCACGCGGATCGCCGCGGTGGCCGAGCTGACCTGGTCGACCTACGCGCGCCGCCACCTCGAGCTCTGGCGCGCGATCGTCGAGGGCCGCACGGCGCCGCCGCTGCCCGATGCCGAGGCCGAGGCGGCCGCGCGGCGCGCCGCGGCCGAGGCGTACCGCCGCAGCAGCATGACGGCCAATGCGCTGAGCCCGCGCCGGCTGCTCTCCGCCGTCAGCCACTGGCCGGTGCTGCGGCCGGTGCGCCGCGCGGTCGACCGGATCCGGCTGCGCCGCTGACACGATGCTGAAGTTCTACGTCGCGACGATCTTCCTGCTGCACGGCTTCGCACCGGCACCGGGCGTCGCCTTCGGCTTCATGATCGCCGGCGCGGCGCTGCTGCTCGCGCTGCCGACCGGCCAACTGGCGAGCCGCGCCACGCGGCTGCGACTGGACGACGGCCTGTTCGGCCTCGTCTTCCTGCTCGGCCTTGTGCCTCTGCTGCTGGCGCCGGCGCGCATCGGCACGCAGAACCTGATCTACGCGGGCCTGTGGTTCACGATCTGGGTGGTGTGCTTCTGGTGGGTGCGTGAATGGGCGCTGCTCACGCGCGTTCGCTTCATCGAGGTCTCGAAGGCCGCCGCGGTCGGCGCCACGCTGCTGGCCCTCTCGGTGCTGTTCGAATTCGGGCTGGCGAACGCCACCGGGCTGTATCTCTCGGACTTCGTGCACTTCTCGGTAGACGAGTTCCCTCAGGCCACCGTGCTCGGAGACGAACTGCGCCGGCCGCGCGGCTTCACGGCCGAGGCGGGCTTCTCGGCGATCGTCTTCGAGTGCCTGCTCCCGCTGTCGATCGCCTGGCTCATGCGCGGGCGCTGGCGCCGCTGGCTGTTTGCCGCCGTCGTCGTGCCGGCCTATCTGCTGTTGTTCAGCGCCGCCTCGATGATGTTGTTGGCCGTGACGCTGCTGACCTTCCTGGGCCTAAGCCGTGGCTGGACGCGCTCGATCGTGATCGGCGGCGTCCTCGCCGCACTCATCGCCGTGCTGGCGCTGACTTCCGACGACGCCTCTTGGCTGCTCTACGAAGTCATCGCACGCAAGCTGCTCGAGTTCTCGCCGGAAGAAGTGATCAGCGGCGTGCCCACCTTCACCCGGCCCGAGGCCTATGCGCTGGCCTGGACGATCATGACCGAGCAGCCCTGGGGCATCGGTTGGGGCGGCGTGTCGCAGGCGATGGCGGACAACCTCCCGCTGTTCGGCGTCGGCCTGCGCGGCAGCGGCCTGATCAGCATCCCGCTGGAGATCGGCGCGTCGGCGGGCGTGCTCGGCATGGTGCTCTACGCCGTGATCGTCTGGCGCAAGCTGGCGCGCTTGGCGCTCATCGATTCGCTCGAGGCACGTCTTGTGTTCGCGAGCCTGCTGTGGGTGGCGCTGCATCATGCAGTGGTGCTCGAATTCTGGTTCCCGATGATTTGGCTCTCACTTGCGCTGGCCGACGTGGCGGCGGTGCACGCCGCGGGCCAACCCGCCGCCCGCTGGCGGCGCGCGCCGAGCGTGCCGAGGCGGCGGCGCGGCGCGCTCGCGCACGGTGCCGCCTGATGGCCCGCGTGCTGCTCCTGGCCAGCTTGGCCGAATCGCTGCTGAACTTCCGCGGCGACCTGATCCGCCACCTGCGCGCGCGCGGCCACGAGGTGCTCGCTGCCGCCCCGGGCGAGGCGGCCGAGGTCGACCGCCGGCTCGCGTCCTGGGGGGTGCGACGGCTGCGCATCGAACTGCAGCGTACCGGCTCGAACCTCGCGGTCGACCTGCGCCTGCTGCTCGAGTTGCGCCGCCTGATGCGCGCCGAGAAGCCCGACGTGGTGCTCGCCTACACGATCAAGCCGGTGGTCTACGGCGCGCTCGCGGCACGCTGGGCCGGCGTGCCGCGGCGCGCTGCAATGATCACCGGCCTGGGCTTCGCCTTCGCGCCGCCGGCGACGCTGCGCCAGCGCATCGTGCGCACCGTCGCGCGCGCTCTCTACCACACCGCGATGGCCTGCACCGACACGGTCTTCTTCCAGAACGCCGACGACGAGGCCGACTTCCGTCGCGCCGGCCTGCTGCGCGGCGCGCAGCGCATCGTGCACACCGGTGGCTCGGGCGTGAACCTCGAGCGCTACGCCGTCGCCGCGCTGCCGCCCGGGCCGCTGCGCTTCCTGATGATCGCCCGGCTGCTCGCCGACAAGGGCGTGCGCGAGTACTTGCAGGCGGCCGCGCAGGTGCGTGCAGCGCAGCCGGAACTGAGCTTCCACCTCGTCGGCCCGTTCGACGACCATCCGGCCGCCGTATCGCGCGCCGAGGTGGAAGCAGCCGTCGCCTCGGGCGCGATCGTCTACCACGGCCCGGCCCACGACGTGCGCCCGCACTTGGCCGCCTGCCATGTTTACGTGCTGCCGTCGTACCGCGAGGGCACGCCGCGCTCGGTGTTGGAGGCGATGGCGGTCGGCCGGCCGGTGATCACGACCGATGCGCCGGGCTGCCGCGAAACCGTCGTCCCGGGCGACAATGGCCTGCTCGTGGCGCCGCAGCAGGCCGCGCCGCTCGCGCGGGCCATGCAGGCGATGGCCGCACTGCCGCGCGAGGAGATCGCCCGCATGGCGGGACGATCGCGCGCGCTGGCGCAGGCCCGCTTCGACGTCAACCTCGTCAACTCGCAGATCGCCGACGCGCTCGCCCTGTGATGCTCAAGCGCCTTCTCGATATCGCCGGCTCGGCAGTCGCCCTCGTGCTGCTTGCGCCGGTGCTCGCCGCCGTCGCGCTGCTGGTGCGGCTGAAACTCGGCAGTCCGGTACTCTTCAGCCAGATCCGCCCCGGCCTGCGCGGCACGCCGTTCCGGATGATCAAGTTCCGCAGCATGACCGACGCGCGCGACGCCGCCGGGGCACTGCTGCCGGACGCCCAGCGGCTGCCCCCGTTCGGGCGCTTCCTGCGCGCGAGCAGCCTCGACGAGCTGCCCGAGTTGTGGAACGTGCTGAAGGGCGACATGAGCCTGGTCGGCCCGCGGCCGCTGCTGATGGAATACCTGCCGCTGTACACGCCTGAGCAGGCGCGGCGCCACGAGGTGCGGCCGGGCATCACCGGCTGGGCGCAGATCAACGGCCGCAACGCGATCAGCTGGGGGGACAAGTTCCGGCTCGACGTCTGGTACGTCGATCATCGGTCGATCTGGCTCGATGCGAAAATCATCGCCTTGACCATCTGGGCCGTGCTGCGCCCGCGCGGCATCAGCCATGCAGGAGAGGCCACGATGCCTCGATTCACCGGCGGGGGAGACTGATCGTGACTAATCCAGACGTCTACGGGGTGTACGGCTACAGTGGATTCGGCCGCGAGGTGATGCCACTGGCGAGGGCGCAACTCAAGCGCCGCGGCGAACCGTTCGAATTGGTCTTCATCGACGACAAGGCCAGTGAGGGCCTCGTCGTCAACGGTCAGCCAGTCGTGACCTATGCCGCCTTCCTCCGGCTGCCGGCCGCGCGCAAATTCTGCAGCATCGCCATCGCCGATTCGCGCGTCCGCGAGACGCTAGCGGCACGCTGCGCGGGCGACGGAATCGAGCCCTTCGAGATCCGTGCCGGCAACGTGATGGACCTGGACGAAAATCGCATCGGCCCCGGTGCGATCCTCTGCGGCTTCTCGCATGTCACCTCGAATGCCGTGATCGGCCGCCACTTCCACGCAAACATCTACTCGTACGTGGCGCACGACTGCGTCGTCGGTGACTTCGTTACGCTCGCGCCCGGCGCCAAGATCAATGGCAACGTGGTTCTCGAAGACCACACCTACGTCGGCACAGGGGCGGTCATCAAGCAAGGCAGTCCTGGCAAGCCGACAGTGATCGGCAAAGGCGCAGTCGTCGGCATGGGCGCGGTGGTGACGCGCAGCGTTGCGCCCGGCGTCACCGTCGTCGGGAATCCAGCGCGCGAACTGGACCGTTGACATGACCGGCGCCAACTTCGGCCCCTGGCCGCACTACGACGAAGACGAAATCGCCGCCGCCGCCGCCGTGCTGCGCTCGGGCAAGGTCAACTACTGGACCGGCGAAATCGGCCGCGAATTCGAGCGCGACTACGCACTGGCCACGCAGCGCCGCCACGCGGTCGCGCTTGCCAACGGCACGCTCGCGCTCGAACTCGCCCTGATGGCCTTCGGCATCGGCGAAGGCGACGAGGTGATCACGGCCAGCCGCACCTACGTGGCCTCGGCGAGCTGCGCGGTGATGCGCGGCGCGGTACCGACCATCGCCGACGTCGACGCCGACAGCCAGTGCGTCACCGCCGAGACGCTGCGCGCCGCGCTGACGCCGCGCACCAAGGCGATCGTCGCCGTGCACCTGGCCGGCTGGCCCTGCGCCATGGACGAGATCATGGCGCTGGCGGCCGAGCGCAACCTGATCGTGATCGAGGACTGCGCGCAGGCGCACGGCGCCACCTGGCGCGGCAAGCCGGTCGGCGCGTTCGGCCACGCGGCCGCGTTCTCGTTCTGCCAGGACAAGATCATCACCACCGGCGGCGAAGGCGGCATGCTGGTGCTCGACGACGAGGAAGCCTGGAAGCGCGCCTGGGCCTACAAGGACATCGGGCGCAGCTACGACGCCGTCTACCACCGCAAGCACGCGCCGGGCTTCCGCTGGCTCACCGAGAGCTTCGGCACCAACTGGCGCATGACCGAGATGCAGGCAGCGATCGGCCGGCTGCAGCTGGCCAAGCTGCCGCGCTGGAGCGAGCAGCGCCGCGCCAACGCGATGCTGCTGGCGCGTGGCTTCGCCGACATCGCCGCGCTGCGCGTGCCGCTGCCGCCGGCGCACGCCGGGCATGCGTTCTACAAGTTCTACGCCTTCGTGCGGCCGGCCGAGCTGGCCGCCGGCTGGAGCCGCGACCGCATCATGGCCGAGCTGAACGAGCGCGGCGTGCCCTGCACGGTCGGCTCGTGCAGCGAGATCTACCTGGAGAAGGCCTTCACCGACCGCGGCTGGGGCCCGGCGGCGCGCCTGCCCGTGGCGCGCGAACTGGGCGACACCAGCCTGATGTTCATGGTGCACCCGACGCTGCCGCGCGAGGCGCTGGAGGCCACCGTCGCGGCCATGCGCCAGGCGATGACGGCGGCGAGCCGCTGAAAGGCAGCGCGATGCCCACCACCATCCAGATCGGCCGCCGCCTCGCGGAACTGTCGCCGCGTGCCAAGCTGGCGCTGATGATCGGCGCCGACGCGCTGTGCCTGCCGCTGTGCGCCTTCCTGTCGGTGACGCTGCGCCTCGGTTCCTTCGAGGGCGCGCTGGAGCTGGGCCTGCCCATCCAGATCGGGCTCGGCCTGGCGACGCTGCCGGTGCTCGGCATCGCGGGGCTGTACCGCGCGGTGGTGCGCTACATCGACCTGCGCGTGCTGATCACGGCCGGCGCGGCGCTGGCCGCAGCCGTCGCGCTCGTCTACGCCACCTCCCACGCGCTGAACATCACCAGCGTGCCGCGCTCGTCGGTGCTGGTGTACTGGTTCATCGCGTTCGCCTACGTGGTGAGCTCGCGCTTCCTGGCGCGCTCGATGCTGCGCCGCAGCCTCAAGCCGACCGGCCGCGCGCGCGTGCGCACGGCGATCTACGGGGCCGGCGACGCCGGCGCGCAGCTGGCCTACAGCATGGCCTTCAGCACCGAATACCGGCCGGTGTGCTTCATCGACGATCGCAGCACGCTGCAGCGCAAGACGGTGGCCGGCCTGCGTGTCTACGCGCCCGACGATCTCGCGGAGGCCGTGTTCCGGCACGAGATCGACCAGATCGTCGTCGCCATCCCCTCGGCCAGTTCGGCGCAGAAGCGCCGCCTGATCGAACGCGTCGAGGGCGCCGGGTTGCCGGTGAAGATCCTGCCGGGCCTGGTGGAATTGGTCGACGGCAAGGCCGCCGTCTCCGACATCCGCGAGGTCGACGTGGCCGACCTGCTCGGCCGCGATCCGGTGCCGCCCGATCCGGCCCTGTTCGCGCGCAACATCGCCGGCAAGGTGGTGCTGGTGACGGGCGCCGGCGGTTCGATCGGCAGCGAGCTTTGCCGGCAGATCCTCTCGCAGCACCCGAGCACGCTGGTGCTGCTTGACCACTCCGAGTTCGCGCTCTACTCGATCGACCACGAGCTGCAGTCGGTGGCCCACGGCACGCGCATCGTGGCCTGCCTCGGCTCGGTGCTCGACGAGGCGCTGCTGCGCCACGCGATGTCCGCGCACGGCGTGCAGACGGTCTACCACGCCGCCGCCTACAAGCATGTGCCGATCGTCGAGCACAACATGCAGCAGGGCCTGCGCAACAACGTCTTCGGCACGCTGGCGGTGGCGCGCGCCGCTGCCGAGGCCGGTGCCGAGACCTGCGTGCTGATCTCCACCGACAAGGCGGTGCGCCCGACCAACGTGATGGGCGCCTCCAAGCGCATCGCCGAGCTGGTGATGCAGGCCGCGGCGCTGCGCGCCGGCACACGCACCGTGTTCTCGATGGTGCGCTTCGGCAATGTGCTCGGCTCCTCGGGCTCGGTGGTGCCCCTCTTCCGCCGCCAGATCCGCAACGGCGGGCCGATCACCATCACGCACCCGGACATCATCCGCTACTTCATGCTGATTCCCGAGGCGGCGCAGCTGGTCATCCAGGCCGGCGCGATGGCCCGCGGCGGCGAGGTGTTCGTGCTCGACATGGGCGAGCCGGTGCGCATCGCCGACCTGGCGCGCTCGATGGTGCGGCTCTCCGGCCTGACCGAGAAGACGGCGGAGCATCCGCGCGGAGACATCGAGATCAAGGCGGTCGGCCTGCGTCCCGGCGAGAAGCTCTTCGAGGAGCTGCTGATCGGCGACGACGTGCAGCCGAGCACCCATCCGCGCATCATGTCGGCGCGCGAGCGCCACGTCGAGGCGGCGCTGCTCGACAAGATGCTGCTCGCGCTGCGCCAGGCCTGCGACGCCGACGACGCCGAGGCCATGCTGCGCCAGCTGCGCAACCTGGTGCCGGAATACCGCCCCGCCGAGGAAGTGAACGCCGAGGTGGCGGCCTCGCTCAGATCACCTTCGCCCGCATCAGGTCGTTCGAGTTGAGCGCGCCCACCAGCGCGCCGTGCGCGTCCACCACCAGCACGCTGGTGATGCGGTGGCGCTCCATCAGGTCGGCGGCCTCGACCGCGAGCGCGTCGTCGCGCACGGTCTTCGGCCTGGCGTGAAGCACCTCGCGCGCGTTCAGCGTGCGCAGGTCGGCACCCTCTTCGATCAGGCGGCGCAGATCGCCGTCGGTGAAGATGCCGGCGATGCGGCCATCGGGCTCGACCACCGCGGTGGCGCCCAGGCCCTTGCGGGTCATCTCGCGCATCATCTCGACGAGGCCGGTGTCGGGTGCGACGCGCGGCACGTCATCACCACTGCGCATCACGTCGCGCACATGGGTCAGCAGCTTGCGGCCGAGCGAGCCGCCGGGGTGTGAGCGCGCGAAGTCTTCCTCGCGGAAGCCGCGTGCGTCGAGCAGGGCCACCGCGAGCGCGTCGCCGAGCGCCATCTGTGCGGTGGTGCTGGCGGTGGGCGCGAGGTTGAGCGGGCAGGCTTCCTGATCGACCGCGCTCGAGATCACGATGTCGGCATGCTGGGCCAGGGTGCTCTCGGCGCGGCCGGTCATCGCGATCAGCGTCACGCCGAGGCGCCTGATGGCCGGCATCACCGCCGCCAGCTCGTCGCTCTCGCCGGAGTTGGAGATCGCCAGCACGACATCTCCGGGCGTGACCATGCCGAGGTCACCATGGCTGGCTTCGGCCGGGTGCACGAACATCGCCGGCGTGCCGGTGGAGGCCAGCGTGGCGGCGATCTTGCGGCCGACATGGCCGCTCTTGCCCATGCCCATCACGACCACGCGGCCGCGGCTCTCGAGCACGGCGGCCACGGCCTTCACGAAGTCGTCGCCCTGGCGCGCCTTCAGGCCCAGCAGCGCACGTGCTTCGATGTCGAAGGTCTCGGCGGCGAGGCGCAGCACGCGCTGCGAGTCGAAGGTGGCGGACGGAACCATGGCCGCGATTCTAGGTGGGCAGGGCCTCCGGCGCGTCGTGCAGTTCGAGCTTGCTGGGCACGCTCAGCACCGGCAACCCGGTCTGGCGCGCCAGTTCGATCACCTGGGCGCGGCGCTCGGCCGCCGCGCCGGGCATGGCCACGATCACGTGCGTGGCGCCCGCCAGCAGATGCGGCAGCACCACGTCGGCGATCGAGCCCTGCACGGTCACGCCGCCGATGCGCAGGCCCTGTTTGGCGGGGTCGTCGTCGAGCAGCGCCAGCACGGTCCAGCCGTCGCGGCGATGGATGGCGCCCACCAGCCGGCGCGCCGCCTCGCCGGCACCGAGCACGACGGCACGGCGCGCTTCGCCGTCGACCCCGCTGGCCACCGAGCGCGCCTGCTCCCACACCATGCGGTAGGCCATGCGCAGCAGGCTGAGCGTCAGGATGCAGAAGAACGGGTGCAGCAGAAGCACCGCACGCGCCACGCCGCTGAGCTGCGCCATCAACACCACCACCGCGCTGATCGTGCCCGCGAGGATGCAGGCCAGCGCGATGCGCTTGAAGTCGTCGAAGCCGAAGAAGCGCCACGGCCCGCGCGGCACCCCGGTGACGGCGAGGAAGATCAGATAGCACAGCGCCACGCCGGCCGCCACCGCATCGTCGTAGGGCGGGCGGCCCGGCTGCCAGCGCTCGAAGCCGAGGCGGAACAGATAC